>Ga0185299_10006212_pt1 | contig 12821 bp, 11 predicted proteins | sample PaiPotPPA55metaG_FD_128002 | JGI IMG/M metagenome (GOLD analysis project Ga0185299, IMG submission 128002) | Iron sulfur acid spring bacterial and archeal communities from Banff, Canada, to study Microbial Dark Matter (Phase II) - Paint Pots PPA... ...
AAAATTTCTCGGGGTCGATCCTCGCGACGAGCCCATGAAAGTTTTCCCGGCCATGCACTACACCATGGGCGGGATTTGGGTGAACAACGAAGACCAGGCGACGAGTATCCCCGGGATTTACGCGGCGGGCGAATGCGAATATCAGTATCACGGCGCGAACCGGCTGGGAGCGAATTCGCTGGTGTCCTGCATCTTTGGTGGAGGCATTGCTGGTCCCGCGGCGGTGAAATATGCGCGGGGGCTCGAAAAGGGAACTGAATCGGTAGACTCCAGCGTCTTTGGGCGCGAGCAAAAGCGCCAGGAAGCGAAAAACGAGGCGCTGATTGCGCAGGACGGCGCCGAAAATCCCATCACCATCTGGAAAGAGCTTGGCGAGCTCATGACCGAACACGTCACCGTAACGCGCATCAACAAAAATCTCGAAGGCGCTTACACCAAGCTCGGGGAATTGCAGGCGCGCTATCGCAAGATCAATCTCAGCGATCGTACCCGATGGTCCAATCAGACGCTCAACTTCGCGCGCGAGTTGGAGAATATGCTCATCCTGGCCCGCGTCATCACGGTTGGCGCGTTCTATCGCAACGAATCCCGCGGCGCGCATTACAAACCCGATTTCCCGGACCGCGACGACGCTAACTGGCTCAAGACCACCCGGGCAAAATGGGTGAATGACGACGTCCAGCTTTCTTACGAGCCTGTCGATATTTCGCAAATTCCGCCGCGTCCGCGTCGCTACGACGCCGCGAAATGAGGTAGGCATGGCCGAGACCGAACAAGTCGTCCTGCGCATCAAGCGCCAAGCGAGCCCGAAAGAGGCGGCGCGCTGGGAAGAGTTCGCGTTGCCGTGGCGGCCGTCGCTGAACATCATTATTTGCCTGCGGGACATCGCGGAAAATCCGGTCACGCGCGACGGCAAGAAAACCACGCCGGTCTCGTTCGATTCCAACTGTCTCGAAGAAGTCTGCGGCTCGTGCGCCATGCTGATCAATGGCAAGGCGCGCATGGCTTGCTCGGCGCTCGTCGATCAACTCGAGCAGCCCATCCGCATCGAGCCGATGTCGAAGTTTCCTGTCGTGCGCGATCTCGCGGTCGATCGCCAGTTCATGTTCGAAAGCCTGAAGCGCGTGAAGGCTTGGATTCCCATCGACGGCAGCTACGATCTCGGCGAAGGCCCGCGCGTCGCCCCGGAAACGCAGGAGAAGGCCTATCCGCTCTCGCGCTGCATCACCTGCGGAAATTGCCTGGAAGTCTGCCCGCAGGTGAACGAACACAGCGACTTCATGGGTGCGGCAATTTTCAGCCAGGTTCGCCTCTTCAACATGCACCCCACCGGCGGGATGCACGCCAGAGAACGTCTGCAGGCCGCGATGGGCCACGGCGGCATCGAGGATTGCGCCAACGCGCAAAATTGCGTGAAAGCTTGCCCCAAGGAAATTCCGCTCACCGAATCGCTCGCCGAAATCAACCGCCAGGCGTGGAAACAAGCCCTGCTCGGTTGGCTGATAGGGTAAACTCTCTCCTCATCTTCACGACCCTAGGGAGGTTGCATGCGCCCAGCCCGCGCAATTTTTCTGCTCACCATCGTTTTTCTGCTGGCAACGAACGCTCTTGTCCGCAAGGTTCCTGCGGACGACATTGCGGCTCGCGCTCACAAGCTGCACTTTTCCTCTTTCGTCATCGACACGCACGATGACACCACGCAGCGGATGTTCTCGAAGGACTACGACCTCGGCAAGCGCAACGCCGACGGAGCGGTGGACATCCCGCGCATGCGCGAAGGCGGCATGAACGGCATTTTTTTTTCGATCTGGATCGACGGCCGCACCATGGGCCCGCCCGCGATCCAGAAGGCCCTCGATCAAATCGACGCGGTACGAGAGAACGTCAAGAGATATCCGAACGACATTGTGCTGGCGCGCACCGCCGAAGAAGTTCGCCGCGCACACTCTGAAGGCAAAATCGCTGCGCTGATGGGCGTCGAGGGCGGCCACATGATCGGCAATGACATCCGCATGGTGCGCATCTTTTCGGATCTCGGCGTGCGCTACATGACGCTGTCGCATTTCTACAACGATGAGTGGGCCGACTCCTCCACCGACAAACCGGCGCACAACGGCCTCACCGACTACGGCAAGGACATCGTCCGTGAAATGAACCGCCAGGGCATGTTGGTGGACATCTCCCATGTGAGCGACAAAACATTTTACGATGCGCTCGAAATCAGCAAGGCGCCGCTAATTGCTTCGCACTCTTCGTGTCGCGCAATCTGCGATCACGTTCGCGACATGAACGATGACATGATCAAAGCGCTGGCGGCCAAAGGCGGCGTAATCCAGATCAACTACGAAAAAAGTTTCATCGATCAGGGATACAAAGACGCTTACGCCAAAGCCACCGGCGGCGTCGTGGAGCTGTTTGCGCAAATCAAGAAGACCTGCGGCGACGATGAGTCCTGCTTTGGCCGCGAGCAGAGCAAAATCGAGCAGAAATTGATGGACGAAGGAAAAATCCCGCACGTCTCGTGGGAGCGAATCGTCGATCACATCGATCACGCCGTGAAGCTCGTGGGCGCAGATCACGTTGGCCTGGGCTCCGATTTCGACGGCGCGAATATGCCGGAAGGCATGGAAGACGCCTCCAAGCTGCCGAAAATCACCGAAGCGCTGCTGCGCAAAGGCTATTCCGAGAGCGATGTCCGCAAAATTCTCGGAGAAAACACGCTGCGCCTCCTCGAACAAGCCGAGACTGTCAGCGCCGAAATGCAGTCGCAGCGCTAGCTTTCGCCGAGGTCGACGAAGCAGTCCGCTCCTGGGTGCCGCACCCTTCGCGTTTTTCAAAGGGTGCGGGTTTAGAGTCAACTTCAACCGAGACCTGTTTTAGGAGCACTCCGGGGAAGATGGATCGTGAGAGACGCCGAATCGCCCTTGTTGTTGCCAACTGTGTGTTCGGGCTCGCGCTCCTGCTCGGACCTGGCACAGTGAATAGCCGCCCACAGAGTGACGACATCGCAGCCCGTGCTCACAAGCTGCACTTTTCCTCAATTGTGGTAGACACCCACGTCGATACCACGCAACGCCTCATCGACGGCGACTTCGATCTAGCCGTCCGCGATCCCAAAGGCAGCGTCGACATCCCGCGCATGAAAGAAGGCGGCGTGGACGCGATCTTCTTTTCCATCTGGATTCCCAGCAAAATCAAGGGACCCGTCGCCGTCACCCGCGCCTCCCAGCAAATCGAAGCGGTGCGTGACGAAATCCATAAGCATGCGGATGCTATCGCTCTAGCCACAACCGCAGCGGAAGTGCGCGAAATCCGCAAGCAAAACAAAATCGCGGTGCTCCTCGGCGTCGAGGGCGGCCACATGATCAACAGCGACCTGGACATCCTACGAAAATACTCCGCGCTCGGCGTTCGCTACATGACGCTGACGCACAGCGGCAACGCCGAATGGGCGGACTCCTCCACCGACAAACCCGCGAACAACGGTCTCAGCGCTTTTGGGAAAAACGTAATCCGCGAGATGAACCGCCTCGGCATGATGGTGGATGTCTCGCACGTCAGCGACAAAACCTTTCGCGACGTGCTGGCCATCAGCAAAGCGCCGGTGATCGCCTCACACTCCAACTGCCGCGCTCTGTGCGATCATCCTCGCAACATGAGCGATGCCATGATCCGCGAGTTAGCCGCCAAGGGCGGCGTCATCCAGATCAATTTCCACGTCGGCTTTCTCAGCCAGGAATTTCGCAACGCGGAAAGAGCCAACCCCAAGATCAACGAGGCCATCGCCATCGAGGTCCACAAACGCTGCGGCGACAAGGAAGGCTGCCAGCTCATCGAAGGCGATCGCATCACCCGCGAATATGTTGAACAAGGCCAGCTCCCGCGCGTCGATTGGACCACCATCATCGACCACATCGACCACGCGGTGAAAATTGCCGGAATCGACCACGTGGGTATCGGCTCCGACTTCGACGGCGCCAACATGCCCTTCGGTATGGAAGACGCCAGCAAGCTCCCAAAGATCACCGAGGCCCTGTTACGAAAAGGCTACTCTGAAGGTGACGTGAAGAAGATTCTCGGCGAAAATACCTTGCGCCTTATGACCGATGTCGAGCGCGTCGGCAGGGAATTTAAAGCAGCAAAATAAATCCGCAACGAAGTGCACAGTTTTTAGCAAATACGCAATCTGGAGAGAGAATAAAGATGAACGCTAGCATCTCAGTGCGACGGATCATGAGTGCAACGCAATTTGCCGTCTGGGTTTCGCTCTCAGCTGCGGTTGTATTCCTGTCGTGTCCAGCGCAAGCTCGACCGCAAGCGCAACCCGCCGCAAAAAGTTCCACCGCACAGAGCAGTACCACCGCCAAAAAGTCGACCGGGACTGCCGCCGCTCGCCCCGCCTATGATCGCGCTCTCCTGCGTCCCGCGCTGCTGAAAGAAAAAGCACCCGACGAATACAAGGTGCAATTCTCCACCACTCGCGGCGATTTCGTCGTCACTGTGACCCGTTCGTGGGCTCCCCTGGGCGCTGACCGCTTCTACAATCTGGTCAAACACCACTTTTACGACAACGCCACTTTCTTCCGCGTCCTTCCGAACTTCATGGCGCAATTCGGCATCAGCGCCTATCCCGCGGTCAATGCCGTCTGGACAAATGCCAACATCAAGGACGACCCCGTAACGCAAAGCAACACTCGCGGCTATGTGACCTTCGCCACGGCAGGAGCCAATACGCGCACCACGCAGGTCTTTATCAACTTCGGCGACAACAAGCGATTGGATCGCGACGGGTTCGCCCCCTTCGGCCTGGTCACCGACGGCATGAAAGTCGTGGACATGCTTTACGATCAGTACGGCGAAGGCGCGCCGTCAGGCGGCGGCCCGGACCAGAATCAGATCGAAAAGCAGGGCAAGCCATACCTCGACAGAGGCTGGCCCAAGCTCGACTACATCAAGACAGCAACAATCATCTCGCCGGCACCCGCGCCAGCCGCAACTAAGCCCGCAGCAAAGAAACCCGCGACGTCCAAGCCCAGCGCCACCGCCACTAAAAAGCCGCAATGAGGTAATCACGAGTGAACTGATCGCGATTGACGCTGTCCGCGGGTGACCTGTAGGGGAGGGGCTTGCTCCCTCCCGGCCATCGCGTCTTGCCGCGAATCCACCGAAGGGTTCTTCGGTTACCGATAGCCTGTTAGGCCCCGATCACGACTTCTTGTATCAAGGCCTCACCTAGGCCTCCGCGCTTTCACTCCCGCCACATCTATTTGTCACCGCGATTGTATCCATTTTCCGCATTTGACATCTAACGGGACGGAACGTATTCTATCCCCGTATATGACTCCGTTCAGCCAGACCGTGTGTTGTCCTTGCGCGTGTAACGCTGCGTGTCGCAAGACGCTCATCTCTGGCCATAGGAGTTTCCGGACTTAGTTAGCAAGTAAGCGCGAGTTCCGAAGCCCACGTGCCAGAGGTTCAAGGCAACGTGGGTTTTTTGTTTTTAGGGCGGGTAAAATCGCAAATGGCTGAAATCAAAGAAACCAAAGCACAACGCGTCGAGCGGCTCAAACTCGAAAAGAACGCCTGGGAGCGTTTCGACGAAATCCGCGAGTTCGCCCGCCAGGGGCACGCGTCGATCCCGCCGGAGTGGCTGGGGACCTACTTTCGCTCGTGGGGTATCTACACTCAGGGCGACGGCGTCGGCGTCATCGGTGGCAAAAATGGCGAAGGCAAAGCCACGCCATACTTCATGGTGCGCATTCGCATTCCCAACGGCTTGCTCACCAGCCAGCAAACCCGCGCGATCGCCGACCTCGCCGAACGCCACGCTCGCGGCGTCGCCGACATTACCGTCCGCCAGAACGTTCAGTTGCACTGGGTCACCGTCGAGTCGCTCCCGGATGTTCTCGAAACGCTCTGGCACACCGGCCTGACCACCATCGGCGCTTGCGGCGACGTCGCCCGCAACGTCACCGGCTGCCCTCTCGCTGGCTTCGACGCGCATGAATTTTGCGATGCCTCTCCGTTGGCCCTCGAGATTAACCGCCAACTCGGCGGCAACTCCGACTTTTACAACCTGCCGCGCAAGTTCAAAATCTCCATCACCGGCTGCCGCTCCTGGTGCAACTACCCGGAGATCAACGATATCGGCTTCACCCCAGTCACGCGCAAACGCGCCGCGGGCCTCGAAACCGGCTTCTCCGTTCGCGTCGGCGGAGGTCTCTCGACCGATCCGCACATCGCCGTGCGCCTGAACGCCTTTGTCCGCTGGAACCAGGTCGCACAAGTCGCCCGAGGCATCGCCGAAGTTTTTCGCGAAGCCAACGTCCTCCGCGAAAACAGGGAGCGCGCCCGCCTGAAGTTCCTCTTTCTCCAGCACGGTTGGACCCCCGACAGCTTCCTCGACGCACTTCACCAGCGCATCGGCTTCGTTCTCGATCCAGCCGAGCCTGAAGAGATTCCCTCCGATGTGCATCGCGACCACGTAGGCATTCACGCACAAAAACAGTTGGGCCTCTCCTACGTTGGCGCCAACGTTCTCAGCGGCCGCATTACTCCCGAGCAACTTTGCCTCGCCGCGAGCCTTTCCGATCGTTATGCCGACGGCCACATCCGCAACACCGTCATGCAAAACCTCGTGATCGTCAACGTTCCGGATCAACAGGCCGTGCGCGTTGCCTCCGAACTCACTGCCGGCGGCCTTCCCGTGCGCGCCTCCGCCTTTGCCCGCGCCACCGTCGCCTGCACCGGGACCGAATTCTGCAAGCTCGCACTCACCGAAACAAAAGGTTTCGCCCGCTGGCTCGCCACCGAGCTGGACGAGCGCGTCCCTGGCTTCCAGGAGCAGCTCCGCATCAACGTCACCGGCTGCCCCAACAGTTGCGGCCAGCACTGGATCGCCGACATCGGTATCGAAGGCAAAAAGATCAAAGTCGACGGCAAAATGGTGGACGCCTACTATTTCTGCATCGGCGGCAGTGTCGGCCAGTTCGCCTCCATCGCCCGCCCGGTCGGCTATCGCTGCGCCGCCACCGACGTGCCCGACGCCATCGAACGCCTGCTGCGCCAGTTCAATGAAAATCGCGCCCCAGGCGAAAATCTCCGCCAATTCTTCGTGCGCCATACCAACGAAGACATTCGTTCCATTCTCGCCGGTGGCTACACCGCGTCCGTCGAACGCGACACTGCCGCGCAAGGCGCTGTTCCGATCGGAGTTGAAAACTAGATGGGCAAGGTTTATCTCATCGGCGCAGGCCCAGGCGACCCGGAGCTCCTTACTGTGAAGGCGGCGCGCCTGCTCGAACGCGCCACCATCGTCCTGCACGACTCGTTAGTCAGCAGGGAAGTGCTCGATCTGATTCCGCAGACCGCGCAAATCATCGACGTAGGCAAGCGCTGCGGCCAAAAACTCCTCACGCAAGAGGAAATCAACGCGCTCTTGGTCTCCTACGCCGCTAGCCACGACACGGTGATTCGCCTCAAAGGCGGCGACCCGCTAGTGTTCGGCCGCGCCGGAGAGGAGATCGAAGCCTTGCGGCGCGCCGTCGTTCCCTTTGAAATCGTGCCCGGCATCACCGCCGCGATTGGCGCCGCCGCAGCCGCCGGAATCTCTCTAACCGACCGCCGCGCCGCGTCACAAATTGTCATCACCACCTATTCGCGCGGGTCCGATCCACCAACAGCCGATCCCTTTGCAGTCACCCCGCACCTCGACTGGGCGGCCATCTCCAACTCCACCACGCTCGTCCTATACATGCCCGGTGCAGATTACGCCGAAGTAGCCCGGCGCCTCCGCGCCGCCGGTCAACCCGAAGACCTCCCGTGCGCAATCGTCTCGAGCGCCACCACCCCACAACAACAAATCCGCTGGACCACCGTAGGCAATCTAGCCGGTGAAGCAAAGCTTCCAGCCCCAGCATTGCTCATCGTAGGCCGCGTAGCCACGCACCAGCTCCAGGAGCTAGCCATCACGCCTTGGCGCGATGAGACGGACCAACTTCACCCACGCAACGATCAGCTGAGAATGTAGCCACGTTATCCTGAGTTGCGAAGGGTCCGAGAGGGCCGAGTTTAGACGCAGATGATGCCAAGATCGCAACGACGATTCAGATCGCGTCCGAAAGAGAAGTACGACCGATCCACGAAGGAGAATAAATGAGCGCCAGCACTCAACCACTGACTTCTAAAAAGAAATGGCTGTCCATTGACACATGGGCAGTCCTGATAGCCTTGGCAGCAGCCCTGCTAGTGCGCACGGGCGTCCTAACCCACGTCCCATGGTAACTCTTTTAAAATGAACGCTTACAAAAGTGTATGAAAGTAAAGCAGTTTAACCACCTTTAGAATGAACACTTACGAAAAACCAGGGGAGGGAGTAACTTCAGAGGTAACCCCGACCCTGCGTCCTCGGCCGGCAGCAAGCCTGTCTGATCCGCAGCAGGTTTTACAACATGGTCGAAACGCAAAAGATGGAGGCAGCACCAAAATGGCGTCATCCATAGCACTCCCCCAAGCACGAACCGCGCAACCGGTTCTGAGCTTTCTTCGCCTAATCCCAGGAGTCCTACTGCTCGCCGCAGTGGGCTACGCCGGCAAGCTTCTCGAAAAGAACGTAGGCGCATACGCCAAATCCCATCACTGGACCTTCCCCAACATCGAGTACGTCCTCTGGGCTATTCTGATCGGCCTGGCCATCTCCAACACCGTAGGCGTCCCCGAAGTCTTCCGCGCAGGCGTCGCCACCTACGAATTTTGGCTGAAAGCAGGCATCGTCCTCCTGGGCGCCCGCTTCCTTCTCGGTGATGTGGCAAAGCTCGGCGGAGTCAGCCTGGGGCTAGTCGCCATCGAAATCACCGGCGCAATCGTCTTCATGACCCTGCTGGGCCGCATCTTCCACCTCCGTCCAAAGCTGACCACGCTCTTGGCAGTAGGCTCCGCAGTCTGCGGCGTCAGCGCCATCATCGCCACGCAAGGCGCCATCGACGCCGACGAAGAAGACTCCTCCTTCGCCATAGCCGCAATCCTCGCGTTAGGCGCCCTCTCGCTGTTCACGTTCCCACTAATCGGCCACGCGCTCCATCTCAGCGATCACGCCTACGGCCTATGGGCCGGGCTAGCCGTAGACAACACAGCCGAAGCGACCGCCGCCGGCGCGCTCTATTCCGACGCCGCCGGCAAACTAGCCGTCCTGGCCAAGACCACCCGCAACGCCATGATCGGCTTCGTAGTCCTCGCCTACGCCATCTACTGGGCCAGCCAAGGCCAAGCCAAAACCGTCAAGAACAAAGCCGCCTTCCTCTGGCAAAAATTCCCCAAATTCGTCCTGGGCTTCCTGCTAATCTCTGTCCTGGCCACCTATCACTTCTTCAACAAAGATCAAGTCACAGCCCTAGCCAATCTCTCGCGCTGGGCCTTCCTCCTAACCTTCGCAGGCGTAGGCCTGCGCACCAACTTCCGCGAAATGCGTAAACAAGGCTTACGCCCCTTCGCCGTAGGCGCCATAGGCGAAGTAGCCATCGCCATCTTCACCCTAGGTTTGGTAGTAGGAGCCGAAAAACTCTTCGGTCTTTGATTTAGGCGGTCGCCGGGGGTCGAAGCGCACTAAGGCAATTGTGTTAGAATGTGCACAGAGGTTAGGTTCGATGAGTTCCACGACTACTCTGACAATCCGAGTCCCCACCAACCTAAAACGCCGCCTCGACCGCCTCGCCAAACAGAGCAAACTAAGTAAATCGTGGCTCGCGACGGACGCCGTTCAGCAGTATGTTGACGAGCAGGAGCGGCAAGCCACGCTCATTGAAAAGGCCGCTAGGGACGTGGAAGCGGGCCATTTTGTTCCTCACAACGACGTCCGTAAATGGCTGCTATCGTGGGGCAGCAAAAAAGAGCTGCCGCCGCCTGAATGCAAGTAATTTGGTCATCGATCGCAGTTGCTCAACTAACCGAGATTCGCGCTTTCATCGAACAGGATAAACCTGAAGCAGCGCTCGCTGTCGCGCAGCGCATTGTGGCAGCCGCCGACAGGCTAGCGATAAATCCGCGGATGGGCCGTGCTGGGCGCGTTCCCGAAACCCGCGAACTCGTAATCGCGGGAATCCCGTACATCCTTCACTACCGAATAAAGGAAGATCGGCTCACGTTTCTCGCCGTATTCCATGCTGCGCGAGAGTGGCCTGCGGATCGTTAACTCGGCAATTAGATCCCTAGCACCGTAACCAACTCCTTCACCGAGGCTGCCGACTTCTGCAGCGCGGCATTCTCTTCCGCCGTCAGCTTGATCTGGATAATTTCTTCGGCGCCCTTCGCGCCGAGCTTCACTGGCACGCCGACGCAAAGTCCCTTGATCCCATACTCACCTTCGAGATACACCGCGCAAGGCAAAATTTTCTTCTTGTCCTTCAAAATGGCTTCGACCATCTCAACGGCAGCCGCCGAAGGCGCGTAATACGCCGACCCAGTCTTCAGCAAATTCACAATTTCCGCGCCGCCCTTGCGAGTCCGCTCGACGATCTTGTCGATTCGCTCCTTGGGCAGCAAATCCGGCAGCGGAATCCCCGCCACGGTCGAATACCGCGGCAGCGGCACCATATCGTCGCCATGCCCGCCCAGCACAAACGAGTGCACGTTCTCCACGCTAACCTTGCACTCCATAGCCACAAACGCGCTCATCCGCGCCGAATCCAAAACCCCCGCCATTCCCAGCACACGCGACTTCGGAAACCCGCTAACCTTGAACGCCGCCTGCACCATCGCATCCAACGGATTCGTAACCACGATGATGATGCAATTCGGCGAGTGCTTTACAATCTGCTCGACCACCGCTTTCACCACATCGTAGTTCGCCTTCAGCAAATCATCCCGCGACATCCCCGGCTTCCGCGGAAATCCCGCGGTAATCACGACCACATCGCTACCTGCCGTACCACTGTAATCCCCGCTGGTGGTTGAAATCCCGGTAGCAAACGAATCGGTCCGCGTGATCGGCCCAGACTCCACCATATCCAAAGCCTTACCCGCCGGCGGCCCATCCAAAATATCCGTCAACACCACATCCGCCAATTCCAAATCCACAATCCGCTGCGCCGTAGTCGACCCCACAAACCCGCCACCCACCACCGTAACTTTCTTCCTCGCCATACGGTCCGAGCCCTCTCTTCTCTGTGAACTCTGTGATCTTAACTGCGTGCCCTCTGTGTTAAATCTTTCTCCGACTCTTCTCAGCGAATCTCAGCGTGCTCTGCGTCTCTGCGTTATCTTTTCTCCTGGCGTTTCTCTCGTTCTTTCTCGTCGTCTTCCTCTCTACCCAGCCACCGCAACGTGCTTCATATTTTCAATGATGGCCGAAGCAAACGCTGAAGTCCCAACTTTCGTAGCCCCCGGCATCAACCGCTCCAAATCATAAGTAACCTTCTTCTGCTGGATCGTCCGAGCAATCCCATCCTCAATCAACTTAGCCGCTTCCGCCCACCCCAAAAACTCCAGCATCATCGCGCCCGACAGCATCACCGAACTCGGATTGATGACGTCCTTGTCCGCATACTTCGGCGCCGTCCCATGGGTAGCCTCAAACACCCCGAACCCATCCCCGATGTTTGATCCCGGTGCCATCCCCAACCCACCCACCTGCGCCGCGCAAGCATCCGACAAATAGTCTCCATTCAAGTTCGAGGTAGCCAAGACGCTGTACTCGTCCGCGCGCATCAATACCTGCTGAAACACGGAGTCCGCAATCCGATCGTTGATCATCAACTTCTTTTTCCACTGGCCTTTACCATGTGTCGCGTAGATCGAATCCAGCGTCTTTTTCACCTCATCGTAGAGCGTCTTCTTGAACGCATCGGTCGCCTGTTCTAACCCCGGCTCGATCATCGCCGCGTTCTGCTCCACGCTGAGCGACGAATTCTTGTCCAGGTTATCGACGATCCAGCTCTCCCGCTCGGTAATCGTCTCCGCCCGAAACTCCTCCTGCGCTAACTCGTATCCCCAATCGCGAAATCCACCTTCAGTAAATTTCTGAATGTTTCCTTTGTGCACCAGAGTCACGCTCTTGCGCTTGTTCGCCAGCGCGTACTTGATCGCCCGCCGCACCAATCTCTTGGTTCCTGTAGGCGAAATCGGCTTAATGCCCACACCCGAATCCCAACGGATCTGCTTCTTCCCACCCTTCAACATCTCGTTGTTCAAAAATTCCAGCAGTTTCTTTGCTTCCGGCGATCCCGATTTCCACTCGATCCCGATATACACATCCTCGGTATTCTCGCGAAAGATGAAAACATCCATTTTTTCCGGCTCGCGCACAGGAGAGGGAACCCCCGGAAAATAGCGCACTGGCCGCTCGCACGAATACAAATCCAAAAGTTGCCGCAACGCCACATTCAACGAGCGAATGCCTCCGCCCACCGGCGTAGTCAGCGGCCCCTTGATCGCCACGCGAAAATCACGAATCGCGTCCACAGTCTCGTCCGGCAGCCATTCCTTAAATGTGTTGAACGCTTTCTCGCCCGCAAAAACCTCGAACCACGCGATCTTCCTCTTCCCACCATAAGCGTGCTCCACCGCCGCATCGAAAACGCGCCGCGATGCCTTCCAGATGTCGCGCCCAGTCCCATCTCCTTCAATGAACGGGATGATCGGGTTGTCCGGCACCTGCAATTGCCCGCCGCTGTACCCAATGGCCTTGCCACCGGCAGGAATCGCCTGACCGTTGTAAGCGTTCTTCATGAGATCCGAATCCTCCAGGGGTCATCGCACCGGCTCACCGTTCCACAGACTTGAGTCCGTGCGTCCAAGCTTTGCCGAGAGTCGATCATTTCTTCTGCCAC
>Ga0185299_10006218_pt1 | contig 12812 bp, 14 predicted proteins | sample PaiPotPPA55metaG_FD_128002 | JGI IMG/M metagenome (GOLD analysis project Ga0185299, IMG submission 128002) | Iron sulfur acid spring bacterial and archeal communities from Banff, Canada, to study Microbial Dark Matter (Phase II) - Paint Pots PPA... ...
CCGTGTTAGCCTTACCTGCAGAGGGGGTTCTAATGATGATAAACAAAGTGGTAGCTTCCCTGCGCAAGGAGTACTCCCGTCTCGAAAAAGAGATGGGACAAGTAGGGAAAGCGCTCGACGCGCTTGGTCAAGCCGGAGGGAAGAAGCTCAAGAAGACGGGCCGTACCTTGAGCAAGGATGCCCGCCGACGCATCGCTGAAGCGCAAAAACTACGCTGGGCGAAAGTCCGCAAGGCTGCCGCCAAACTGGTTAAGTCGTAAGTAGAAGTGCTTTCGCAAGCACCGCAGCCGGCCTCGTTCGTAACTTCTCCTGAGTCTTGCGGACGAGGCCCAAGCTTCGGCCCTGCCTTGATCGAGCCCGGCGTTTAGCGTAGAATCCGCTCCGCTTCAATCAATCCAACAATTTGCTTCCCAATCAGGAGGAACATGAAAACCAGACCGATTCTACTCACCCTGGCTCTGTGCTTCGTAACGGCATTGGCTTTCGCGAACCCAAATATGGGCACCTGGAAACTGAACGAGGCCAAATCGAAAATTCCCCAGGGTTCTCGAAGAACCACACGGTCGTATACTCTCCCGCAGGCGATAACGTGAAAGTCACCCTGGATGGCGTTGACGGCGAGGGTAAGCCCACGCACGCCGAATGGACGGGAAAGTTCGACGGGAAAGACTACCCGCTCACCGGCGATCCGAACGCAGATACACGGTCGTACAAGAAGATTGATGACCGCACCACTGAGCTAACCAATAAGAAGGCCGGCAAGGTTACTACCACGGCTAAGATTGTCATATCGGCCGATGGCAAGACCCGCACCGTCACGATTAGCGGAACCGATGCTAAGGGCAACAAGGTCGAAGCCACCGCGATCTACGACAAGCAGTAGCGTGCAGGAGATCGGGGACTTTCCGGGGAGGAAGGCGTCCGGAACGGAGATGGGCGCCGCCTCCTAAGTCCACCGGAACCAATTCAGAAAGCACAGGATCGGTCGCTGTGCTTGCCCGTGATCAGGCAATTAAATGCGGCACGAAGGTGCTTGTGTTGCCGACGATCATACTGTCTGATTCTCGAAATCCAACGCCAGCCGCGCCTTGATCTGCAATTTCCCACGACCCTATGACCACGTACTTGTCTCCGAGCTTTGTGCATGGGCTTGTCGCCTGATAGACCCACCCTGAATCAGCGTACTGCCCGTCTGTTTCGGCTTCAGCACTCCCGTTCTTTATGATGGAAACGTTAGCGCCTTCCCGGCCTAGCTTTGGTTTGCGGACGAAGCTCACCATGTCTCGGGGACCGTCAAGGTAAGCGGGCAGAAGATTCTCGTGGTTCGGGTACATCTCCCACAGCACGGCGAGCAACGCCTTGTTGGAGAACATCATCTTCCAGATCGGCTCAATCCACTGTGGCGAAGGGTAGCGTTCCATCACGTAGCGCCAGAATTGCTCTTTGACCATCATCTCCCAAGGATAGAGTTTGAAGATGCTCTCCGCTGGCGATCCGTCAAGATCAACGAATGCTTGTTTCCGCTGGTCGTATCCGAGTTGCGACATCAGCATTCCCAGCGTCTTGATTCCTGCCTCTTCCGCGGTTTGACGCAGATAGCAGACCGTCATCGTGTCTTCTTCGAGATCGCAATGGGTGAACACCAGGGGCTGTTTCACGTATCGCTTTAAGTCGCGCCACTTCGCAACCAGCTTCTCGTGGAGAGAGTTGAACTGATCCGATCTCCTGAAACAATCCTGCAACCAGTACCACTGGATCACGGACGCTTCGATGAGAGCCGTTGGAGTGTCGGCATTGTACTCCAGGAGCTTCGGCGCTTCGTCTCCGTTGTAGGCCAAGTCCATTCGCCCATAGAGGGCCGGCGGTTCGGCAACCCAAGTCTTAACGATGAGCGGAGCCACATCGCCGCGAATGCCAAAGTCAGCCCACCGCGTGTTGTCGATGATGTATTGCCCCGCAGCGAGGCACATATTCTGCAAACGTTCCGTTGAAGTCTCTAGCGCCTGTACATCGCGCTTCGACAAAGCGTAGTAAGCAGACTCATTCCAGTAGTCGGACCCATCGGGGAGTTTGCTGTAAGTCAGACCTTGAGATTCGGTCCTGACTCTCCAGTCCTTGCGCGGCGTTGTCGTATTTCGCTTCATCCTGCCGCCCCGCCGCTAAAGCCCTGGCCGAATCCGCCTCGAATTATGGCTGCGCCTTCCGGAGAACTGGCGCGCACGACATCAACGTGAGGGGCCGGATCAAAGGAACCTCCCGTAGCGGGTTGGCCAACTACATACCCACCTCCGCCATAATACCAATGAAGGGATAACCGTGAAAGCCGGCACCGCCCTGCCGCTGTTTATCCTCGCACTTGCCGTCCTCTACGACGTTGCTGGATTCATCAACGCAACGCTGAAGCTGTTTCTTCTTCTCGCAGCCAGTCAGCGATAAGAATGCCGCTGCTGCGAGTAGTGTTACCGGAACCGCCCGTGATTTCTTCATGTTCGCCACTTCCTCACTGAGCGATGAGAACTCGGGCTAAGTCCAGCGAAACCACTTCAAAGCCAGCACGAACGAGATACCGCCCCACACAGCCATTATCAGAAGCCGCGGCCATTGATGGATCAGCGGCGTCCCCTCCAGAATGCTCGCCCGCAGCGCATCGTTCAGAGCCGTCAGCGGCAGCGCCTTGATCAGGGGTTGAAGCACTGCGGGAAACCGCTCATACGAAAAAAACACGCCGGAAAAAATCCACATGGGCATCATCACCAAATTCATGAGCCCGCTCACACTCTCGATCTTCTGCGCCCGGCTCGCGGTCAGCAATCCAATTCCGCCAAAACAAATCGCTCCCAGCGAACCCAGCAGCAGAATTGCGAATATCGATCCCAGCACCTTCATGTGGAAGACGATGACGCCTAGAGTCAGCAGCAGGCCGATTTCGATGATCATCAGCACCAGGCGGCTCGAGAGCAGCGCGAGCAGAAAATCTCCCCGCCGCATGGGAGTACCCACAAAGCGTTTCAGCAGTTTGCGTTGGCGCATGTCTACCAGCGCAAACCCGATGCCCCACATCCCCGAGTTCATCAGGTTCATGCCCAGCAATCCGGGAATCAGGAAGTCGATGTAGCGCGAACCCGGCTCGGAGGACGTGACCACGGAGGTCGCGACCACATCTTTGCGGCCGGCTGCTGTCTGCAGCGCATCGTCCACTTCAGATCGCGCCAGCACGCTTTCCGGCCGCGCCGGATCGTAACGGTAACGCACTCCTCCCGCGCCGTCCGGTTCGATCACAAGATCGTATTTGCCCAGGCGGAAACCCTTGCGCGCCGCATCGCCCTCCTGTATATCGATCTTGAACGCCTCATGCCGCGGGGAACGTTGTAACAGCGCTTCGGCTTGCTGCGCGCCGGCTCCCGCCACAATCGCAACAGATGACGCGTCGCCCGGCTTGTTGCGGAAAGCAATCCCCAGCCCTGTCGCAAGTAATAGAGGAAACACGAATACCCAGAACACGACTTCCGGCTCCCGCTGCAGTTCCAGCATGCGCGCCATCAGCAGATGAAGGTATCCCGACCAGCGTCCGTTCCGCCTGGGTGGCCTCTTCGGCGGTGCCTTTGCTTCGATAGCGGGTGCCTGTTCCGCAGTACTCATAGAGCGAAATCCAAAACGCGTTTGTAATAGCGAAGATATTTGTCATCCCGAGCGAAGCGAGGGATCTTGGTTCTTGCCTGCACCATAGGTATTGCCGCTGCGGGCAAACGCCAGGATCCCTCGCTTCGCTCAGGATGACATCGTAATGGGTACAACAATTGTCAAACCGCGCTATCGAGCCTCAAGTTTCCACTTGTTCAGAAACTCGAGCAACACTTCCGGAGTAAGCGAACGCGCATCCTCGAATTCGCCGTTCTTCTGGCTGACCACTACCTTGCCGTCGGCCTCGACCACGGCCAGTGCGGGAATGCCCTTATCCAGCGGCGTATCGAACTGTTTCGCCACATCCCCATTCTTCTTCCCGTCCAGCCCAATATCCACATGCACGACTTCATAGCCCGCCATGACCGATGCAAAATCGGGCCGATGAAATGCCAAATCGAGGACGTGGCAGTCGTAGCACCAGTTCGCTCCAAAAACCAGCAGGATGCGCTGATGTTCTTTCGCGGCTTTGTCTTCCGCCTTTTTAATCTCCGCGCGCGCGTCTGCATCCGCCGGATAAAGATCCTTCTTCATGTCGGACGGCTGCTTGAGGTGAGGAGCATCCGTTCTTTCAGCGCCGACCAGCCGCCACTGCTCACCCTGCTTGCGCCAACCCTGAGCATCGGTCACGTTCATGGTCTCGCCATTCGGCCCCGTCTGCACCTCAGCCTTAAAGATGATGCTCTCAGCGTCTGGCCGCTCCTTCATTCGAACGATTTCCAGCTTCATGCCCCGCGCCTTCAGGCTCAGCCAAAAATTGACGTCCGCGTCGGCGTTGGCTGCGCCTCCGTTTGCCTGCACCTGTGCCGCTGGGTCGGTGCTGTAAAGCGCTTTCAGAGCGGCGGCGTCTCCCGCCACAATCGCGGCCTTCCACTGGTCCAACGGAGGAAACCCGGTTGTCGAATCAGCCGCCATCGCCTGAGCAAGAACATACTGCCCGCCAAGCATTGCGACCGAAGTTACGACCAGAACAACCATATAGCGAAAATATCCAATCACAATCGATCCTTTCGATTCCAAGTCACTCTTCCCGCAGATGCCGCCCCGTCAGCCGCACAAACACATCTTCGAGACTGGCCTGCCGTGTAGTTAAATGCTGCAACGCGCTTCCCTCCTTCCCGACCGCATCCAGCAGCGCCGGAATGGTTAGATGCGGCTCCTTCACGCTCAGCGCCACCATGCCGTCATCCTCGCGCACCGACTCCACGCTGGGCAACGCGCGCCAGGCCGCAAGCGCCGCGCCGTCCGAGTTGCCGGCAGTTCTTGTGCCCACTGCAAACTCCACCACGTGATGCCCGCCCAAACGCTCAATCAAATCTGGAGGCGAACCTTCCGCAATGATCTGCCCCTGATCCACGATCGCCAGCCGGTCGCACAACCGCTCCGCTTCATCCATGTAATGGGTGGTCAGCAACACGGTGCCGCCCTCGCGCTGAAACTCGCGAATGATGTCCCACAACTGCCGTCGGCTCTGCGGATCGAGTCCCGTGGTCGGCTCATCCAGAAAAAGAATTTTCGGATTGCACACCAGCGCTGTCGCCACCGCTAGCCGCTGCCTCTGTCCACCAGAAAGCTTTCCTACCCACGAATCGGCTTTCTCGGTAAGCTGCAAGTCTTCGAGAACGTCATGCGATGATCGCGGCTCCCGGTAGAAGCTGGCAAACAGCTCTACGGTTTCGCGCACCGTGAGTTTTTCTGACAGCCGCGTCTCCTGCAGCGAAATCCCCAGCCATTCCCGCATCTCGCGCGCATTCTCGCGCCAGGAGTGGCCGAGGATCGACACCTCGCCCGAAGTCGGCTCCAGCAAACCCTCAAGAATTTCGATAGTCGTGGTCTTCCCTGCCCCGTTCGGCCCCAACAATCCGAAACATTCGCCGGTCTGAATCTCAAGGCTTAGGCCGCGCACAGCCTCGACTTTGCCGTCGTAGGTCTTTCGCAAGTCGCGACATTGGATAGCCACTGCCACGCAAAGATTCTACAGTAGCCGACCTTCTCCGCGTGGTCCGCGGCCGTTCTCCCCGGTCTCCGTGTATAAGATTTTGAAGTAACCCTGGCGAAACCTTGAACCCTTACGTTGCGGAGACGCGGAGAAACCCCGCAGAGTCACCGGAGAAAAGAAAAATAAAGGAGGAGCCGGAATTCTATTTGGATGGTGGCCTTGCGCAGAATCGCGAATCCCGCGCCTATCGCGTCCCTACAATCTCCCCCGGCCCGCCCGGAGGCTGCGGCAGGTCCGGCGGTGGTGGCGGGAGCGGGCGCGGCGCACTTCCGTCCGCGGGCTTGGTCTCTTCGATTGGATCTTCCCCGGGACGCCGCATGGTGGGATGGTTCCCCGGATGCGCTTCCTGTTCTTTCTTCGCCTCTTTATCTTTATCTTTATCCAACGTCGGCAATACGATTTCTTTTTCCGTGCGCACAATCTTCTCACCGCTGACCTTTATGGTCTCCACGCGCACCACTTCATCGCCCACAATGCGCACGAAATCGACGTCCGCCGGAGTTTCGCCATAAATCCATTCCTCATATTGCTGCTCACCGTCCCGCTCCCGCACCTTTCTTGGCGGCTTGCCTTTAGAGTGAAGGACCATCTCCTGATTCATCCCCACCAGCACACGATGCGCCTGGATCGCCTCCTTTGCCTTAGGAGGCACGGTGTCCAGATAAGCTTGCTCCTTATTCCGGGCATTGAAGTCCAGCACTGGAAACAACAATGCGCGCAACTGCTGCGCCGTCATTTCAGGAACATACTTCGCAAAATAAACGTCCACAAACGAACCGTGGGGATTGTTTTGCGGCTCGTCTTTTCCCGGCGTAACCGTTGAACCGCGGGCCCCTGAAATCTGAACGTGCTTGTACCATTTCTGCCGGCGTACTGGCCCCCCATTGATCTCGAAATGAATGTGATCATCCTTGACTTGCACCAGCGAGATGTGCGCCGGGTCGCCCGGCTTTATTGCCGGTCCCCAGATAGCGAGCGCTTGCCGCAATTCCTCGCCGTTGGGCGAGATCTCGTCCCCTCTTAACCGCAGCCCCTTCGTGTTCATCGGAAACATCGCCCGTGAATACACGAGTTGGGTTTCAAAGTCGCGGATAATCTCAAACCGAGTCTGCCTGGACATGCGCTCCGCATTGGCAGGGATCGGTTCCGCCACAGGAGCAGGCGGCTGACCGCCTTGCGCGGGCTTCGGTGGCTGGGATGATGACTGTGCTGATGCAGAAGACGGCGAATTCGGCGCCGGCCCCTGATCCGCGGCCTGACCGTAAGCGAGCAATGGAGCAATCGAGAACAGAGTGAACCACAGAGGTAAAACCAGAAGGGTCGTACTCCGAGAACGCAGCATACAACTCCCCAGGGCGCGAGATCTATTATATGCGATGAAGGGGAGGGTTTGCCTGGTTGTTGCCGGTTAAGATTCCGCGGGCCGTTTTAGACGCTCTCCGGGCCCCGCCGCTTGTGCTGCTGGCACTTGGTCATGATGGCCGAACGGAGTCGCGACCGCAGGTCCTCGGGCAATTCGTAGAGCTGGGAGTCGCGATAGATCTCGATCGTCTTCTTGGTGGTGTCGCACACCACGTAGCAGTTGTGGCACCAGGAAAGATGATTCTCCAACTCGACTTTTGTAGATTCGTCGAGCACCCCGTCCAAATAGTTCGTCAGCTCGTGTAGAAACTCAGAGCATTTCACTTTTCGCCATCTCCACTTTTGCCATCTCCATTTCCATTCCCGCGTTTCTGGAAGAACCGTCCCAGCCGTTCGCGGAGCTGCAGGCGGGCCCGCAACAGCCGCGATTTCACCGCGGGCACGCTCAACTCCAGCGCGGCCGCGGTTTCCTCGGTGGAAAGCCCTTCCACGTCTCGCAGCACGAACACGGTCCGGAAGCCCGGGGGGAGGCCCTGGATCGTCTTGCTCAAGATTTCGCGCAACTCTGCCTGCGTGTACTGCTGTTCGGGATTGGGGCTCCAATCCGCGATCTCACGCGGAAGAGAATCATCTTCAGTCTTTATGTCCTCATCGAGCGAAACGGTACGCTCGGGCTTTTTGCGGCGCAACTTCATCAACGCTTCGTTGACGGCGATGCGCACCAGCCAGGTGTAAAACTTGGACTGCTCCTGAAACTTCGCCAGGTTGCTGTACGCCTTCAGGAACGCTTCCTGCACCACATCCTCCGCATCCTCGCGGTTTTGCGTGATGTGTTGCGCGATCCGAAAGACGTTGCGGTCATAGCGGCGTACCAACTCTTCAAAGGCCGAGTCGTCGCCTTTCTTGGCCGCCTGCACCAGGGTCAGTTCATCAGTGACAGGCCCCTCTAGTTTGTTTTGGATGGCTCCCATTCTCTCGGCGATGCAGTATTTTGCGGATAAAAAACCGCGGCTACGAAAGTGAGTTCTTATTCTACTTGGTCAGCGGAGAGTTTGACCAATCGGGCAGAGTCTAGTTCGCAGGAGGCTCACGTGGAGTACACAGAGAGGCTCATGTGGAGACAGCCGCCTCGGCTGTCCGCCGAGCGAAGCGAGGCGCGAATCTCTGCAGGCCTACGGTGTGATCTTGAACACCGTCCCATATCCAAACGCCCCACCGAAGGCGCCACCTTGATTTGTCGTGCCGTAGACATTGCCGGCGGCATCCACAGTCACGCTCGACTCGGGATTACGGCCGTCGACGCCGTTCAGCTTGCCGCTGAAGTTGTGGAGAGTCTTCTCGGTCCAACCGCCGCCCACGGTCGGAATCAACTCAAACACCGTGCCGTAGGTATAAAGGCCACCAGAGAGCGTCGTGCCTAGAGATTGCCGTTGGCGTCGAACGCCACTCCGCCGGCGGCATTGAAGCCGCCATTGCTCTTGGCGGTGAAATTGTACAGGATCTTCTCGCTCCAGCCCCCGCCATCCGCAGGCGTTAGTTCGAATACCGTGCCAAAGCCATACAAGCCGCCGGCGGCCGTGCCGTAGAGATTTCCGTGAACATCGAAGGTCAATCCGGAGTAGGGCTGCAGGCCATCCTTGTCGTTGTAATTGAAGTTGTGCAGGATCTTCTCCGTCCAGGTTCCGCCCGCTGTGGGCGACAACTCAAACACCGTGCCCCAGCCGTAAATGCCGCCTCCCGAGGTTGTACTGTAAAGATTGCCAGAACCATCGACGCTCAGGCTGCCCGACGGATACGTTCCGTCCCTGCCATTGTTCATGAAGTTATGCAGGATCTTCTCGGTCCAACTCCCGTCCGCTGCAGGAGTTAACTCGAACACGGTGCCAGCGTTAAAAGCTCCGCCCCCGAAGGTCGCGCCATAGAGATTGCCGGAAGCGTCGCGGATCAGGCTGGCAGCGGGATACGTCCCGTCGCTGCCGTTGAAATTAAAGTGATGCAACACCCTTTCCGTCCAGCCTCCGTCCGCTGTGGGGGGCAACTCGAACACCGTCCCATAGAAATAAGCGCCGCCTTCGTACGTCGTACCGTAGAGATTGCCGGAACCATCGAAGATAAGGCCCGCGCTGGGATTCACCCCGTCCGTGCCTTTGCCAAAATTGTGCAGAACTTTCTCGCTCCAGCCGCCGCCTGCCGCGGGCGACAACTCAAACACGGTGCCGCAGTCAAAAATTCCGCCAAAGCAGACGTTCGTGCCGCCGCCGAAAGTTGTCCCGTAGAGATTTCCAGAGCTGTCAAAGATCAGATTCGATTGAGGATTGATCCCATCCCGGCTGGCGGGATCGAAGCTATATAGCAGCGATTCCTGCTGGGCGATGGGCTCGCGGAGTTACCGCGAACAAACTCGCGGCAAGAAGCACTAATACAGAAGGCAATCCAGACACAGATTTCGCGCGCCGCATGAGCATGAGAGAAACGCCTCCTTCGGGTAAAGCGCGTGGGGGCAAAACCGCTGTGTCCAGCCAAGACCGGTTGGAACCCGAGAGAAGCGAACATCCCACGTGCGGCAGAGGGTGTCAAGATGAACAATTTTGCAACATGATCCGGCTTTCTCCGGCGCCAGATTTGCGCTACAGTCGAGGAACGGTGATACGCGGTCGAACACGTCCTTGCGTACTCTGGGACGTTCCCACAAGTGCCGTATAATCAGCAGTTAGGGCCCGCTTTACAGAAACGCGGACGGGACATCGTCGATTCATCGGGATTATGGTTCTCTAAGCATGGCGGATCAGAACGACAGCGAGAACGAAATGCAGAACGAGACGCGGCGGCGCGTCGAAGACGCCGTGGGGCAAGCGCTCAAGGCGCAACTACCCCAACAGCAGGCGCAGATTGTGCAGCAAGTGCTGGAAGCGCTGCCCGCGCAGGCGAGCGCCGCGCCTGCAGCGCGCGAAGACACCGGCACTCTGGTCAACGCCGTCTCCAATATTCATGCCGGCTCAACTCAAAAAGAAATTCTGCGGGCTCTGCTCGATGCCGGCAGCGCCTACTGCTCGCGCATCGCGCTTTTCGTGGTGAAGGCCGGAGCCGCGTCCGGCTGGCAATCCCGCGGCTTCGGCGATGAAGAAACCGCCAAGGATTTTCCCCTCGATCTGAATGCCGGGCCGGTGGCCAACGCGTACCAGAATAGAGAGGCAACTGCGGGCACCATCGCGGGCATGGAGCCGCGATTCGCGGAGCACTTCGGCCCCCCGGCGCACGAAAAGGTGCTCGTGCTGCCACTGACGCTCAAGGACAAAGTGGCAGCCCTGGTCTACGCCGACGGAGGCGACAGCGGCAAGCTAGATTCCGACGCCCTGCAATTGCTGGTAATCACAACCAGCGCGTGGCTGGAAGTAACATCGCTTCACAAACAGGCCGCAGCCAAGGAAGACGCGGTGCCGAGCCAGGTTGAGAGCGCTGCGCCCGTGCACACGGTTTCTGCATATTCGGATCCTTTCGCTGCGCACGCGCCCAAACATGTTCCCGCCAGCTTCACGCCCGATCCCGCGCCTTCGCCCGAGATCGTAGAAGTGGTTTCGGCACACGCGTCGGCAGCCGCTGCGCCCGCTGCCGCCACCGATCCCCTGGCCGGACTTTCGCCGGAAGACGCCGACGTTCATCGCAAAGCGCAACGCTTCGCGCGCCTGCTGGTGGATGAAATCAAGCTCTACAACCAGGCGAAAGTTGCGGAGGGCCGACGCCATAAGGATCTGTACGACCGTTTGAGGGAAGACATCGACAAAAGCCGTGGTACATTTCAGAAGCGTTACGGCAATACGGCCGCCGCCGGGGGCGACTATTTTCACCATGAGTTGCTGCGCAGCCTGGCTGAAGACGACATCTCTATTATGGGTTCGAATTTCCGCCGCTAGGTTTTGCGGCATGATGTTGCAGGAGAAGATTTAGCAGTAGAAGCTCTGGTGCAGTCGAGTGGTCTCCGCGAAACTAACGTCGTGCGATCGGGTTCGGTGCAATTAGATTCAATGAAGTGGTGGGTACTCATGGCCGCAATTCTCTGCGGCTTCTTTGGCGCTCTGCCTGCGCCGGCGGAGGCTTTACCGCAATCTGCGTCCACGTCCCCGCAAAGTCAGGCCGATACCTCTCCGCAAAAGCCGGCCGCTCATACCACAACCAACAAGAAGCCCGCCACTAAGCCCACTCCCTCAGGCAACACTCAAACCCACAAGGCAACTACCTCCAGGAAGCCCACGACCAGCGCTGCCCAACATCACCCCGTCAGCACGCGGAAGCGCCGGCACGTCTCTCCGCGCGTCGCGCGCATGCGGCAGGCATTTGTGGCATCGGCCACTTTGCGTCCCATGGCCCAACAGCTTCTGCGCGATCGCACTCCGGCAGCGTACAACGGGGTCGAAGCGTATGCCCGCGCCCATACCAAGGAAGACGCGGGAGCGCTCGCCTGGCTGGTGCTGGGCTATGCGCACATACTTGATCGAGACTATGCCAAAGCCATCGATCCGCTGAACCGCGCCAAGGTCCATGCTGGAGACCTGGGCGATTACGCCGCCTACTATCTCGGAACCTCGTACCTGCAGACCGGGCGCACCGGAGAAGCGGTAGCAAGCCTGGCCGACTTTGCCAACGCTCATCCGGATTCGCTGCTGGTACGTGATGCCGCCGTACGCTATGCGGACGCGCTCTTGCTCGAAGGCCAGGCAGCAGAAGCGGTCGCTTTGTTGGAACCGCTACGCCAGCCCGTTCGCTCGGACTTGGAATTTGCGCTGGGACGCGCCTACGCCTCTTCGGGCCAGCCGGCGAAGGCCGCCGAAACGCTGGCGAACATTTACTACACCATGCCGGCCAGCGCCGAATCCGATGCGGCCTACGCCGAGTTGAGGAAGTTCCCGTCCGCGCCCCCTCCAACTGTCACGCAACGCAAAACACGGGCTCTGGTATTGCTCGCCCGCAAGCGCTACGCCGAAGCGGCGGACGAATATCGCAGCCTGGCCAATGAAGCCGGCCCAAATGAGAAACCTTCCCTGCAACTTTCTCTGGCGGATGCGCTTCATCGCGGCGGCCGAAATCATGACTCGAAGTTAGTGCTGGCCTTGCTTGGCAGCGAAGGCGGCGAGATCAACGCGCAGCGTCTCTATCTGCTGGGACAAATTGCCTGGGCCGCCAGCGACAACGACGCCTTCTACCGCACCGTCGATGAGTTGCGCCAGGCGGCTCCAACCAGTCCCTGGCTGGAGCAGGCGCTGCTCTCCGCGGCCAATCTGCATCTTGTCCATCACGAGTACGATCAGGCGCTCGACGCATTTCGCGAAATCCAGCAGCGCTTTCCCAATGGCGCGAAGGCTTCGTACGCACATTGGAAGGCGGCCTGGCTCACGCTTCGGCAAGGACGCAACCAGGACGCCGAGAAGGCATTCGAGGAACAGATTTCCCTTTATCCTAATGGCGCCGAAACCTCGTCGGCCCTATACTGGCGCGCCCGTTTGGCTGAGGAAGACAACCAGCCCCTCATGGCCCGCGCGTTTTATCAGAAGCTCTCGGACCGTTACCGCAACTTCTATTACGCCGAGCTGGGCCGGCAGAGGATGAAGCATCTCGCTGCCGGGGCAGACGATGCAACCACAACCTACGCCTTACTGGATCGCGTGCCGCCTCTCGACGGCAACGCCAAGGTGGAACCCGCCGAACCGCCGCGGGATGAATTACACGTACAGAAAGCGGAACTGCTGGGAAATGGCGGCCTCGTCGATTTTGCCGT
>Ga0185299_10006221_pt1 | contig 12808 bp, 10 predicted proteins | sample PaiPotPPA55metaG_FD_128002 | JGI IMG/M metagenome (GOLD analysis project Ga0185299, IMG submission 128002) | Iron sulfur acid spring bacterial and archeal communities from Banff, Canada, to study Microbial Dark Matter (Phase II) - Paint Pots PPA... ...
GTGGAACTCGCCGCGTCACCCGAGACGAGGAGGGCCGAGTCGCTGTTGTTCACCGTCTGCGGGTTGAAGCCGATGTAGAACGGCTCGCCCACATAGGTGTCCGCGCCGGTGCCACGCTGGCGGATCTCCAGTTCGCCGGAGGTCTGCGTGGCGGCCGGGTCGGTGTCCGTGACGGTGAAGGTCAGGGTGTTCGTGACCACGCCGGCCGACGCGTCGACCGTTGACGAGGACCAGTTCATCGCGGAGACGGCGAGTTTGGCGCCCGCCTGGTAGTACCCGAAGATGTCCGCGATCACCTCGACGTCGCCCGTGTCGTTGAAGAACCTGACCTTGCCGTCGGCGCCCAGCGGCACGACGACGAGGTTCGGCACCGTCTGGTTCGCGGCGAAGTTCAGGTTGGACGCGGTGGGCGTGGACTCGCCGTCCGGATAGACCGTCAGGAAGCTGCTTTTCGTCGCGCTGACCGCGGTCACGTTCAGCACCACGGCGGTGACTCCGGAGCCCGGCACCTGGCCGACGCCGGCGACCTGGAGCGCGATGCTCTGATCGGCTCCGATCGGCGCCTTGGCCGCGCCGGTTCCGTTGCGGGTGTCCAGGATCCGGGTCGGACCGGTCGAGTCCGACACGCCGCCGGTCTGCGGGCCGCCGGAGACGAAGTAGCCGGCCAGGTCGGCGACGACCTGCACGCTGCCGCTGCTGTTGTAGAAGCTGACCTTGCCGTCCGCGCCGACCTGAACGGTCACCAGGTTGGGCACGTTGTGCCCGGCGGCGAAGTTGAGGCTGGAGGCCGAGGGGACGCCCGAGCCGACCGGGTAGACGCTCAGAAAGCTGTTCTTGGTGCCCTCGGTCGCGGTGACGTTCAGCACCACGGCGGTCACCCCGGCCGGTACCCCGTCCACGCCGGTGACCTGAAGCGACACGCTCTGGCCCGCGCCGACCGGCCCGGTGACGCCGCCGGTGCCGTCGCGGGTGTCCAGCACCCGGTTCGGACCGTCCGGCACGTAGCTGGATCCGGCCTTGTCGAGCGTGTAGTAGCCCGCGATGTCGGCCACCAGGTCGGTCTGGCCGTCGGCGTTGTAGAAGTCGACCATGCCGTTCTGGCCGACCTGCACGGTGACCTGGTTCGCCACGACCTCGCCGGCGGTGACGTTCAGGTTCGAGGTGCCGGTCGGGCCGTCGCCGTTCGGGTAGACCTCGACGTACGTGTTCTTGGTCGGCGCGATCACCGTCACGTTGAGCACGACGGCGGTCGGGACCACGGAGGCGTTCCCGGTCACCCCGGAAACGTCGAGCATCAACGGGTTCTGGCCGAGCCTCGCCGCCACGCCGCCGGTGCCGAGCCCGACGCGGGTGTCGAGCACCCGGCTCGGGCTGACCGGGACGAAGGCGCCGTTGAGGTACGGCTCGTCCGGAAGGGCGTCGTGCGGGCGGACCGCGGTCTTGGACCCCTTGGACGCGGTCTTCGCCTTGCTTCCGGCCGTCGCGCCGGAGGCCTTGGTGCTGGGTGAACTCTTGGTGCTGACGTGCGTGCTGCTGGCGTGCGCGGATGCGGCCGAGGCCGCGGGTATGCCCGCGGCGTTGACCGCGAAGAGCACCGTACCGGCCGCCACCCAACGGCGGAACCTTCCGCGCAGCGCCGAACTGCTCGGCGACATCGCTTTCCCCCTGCTCCCTCAAGAATATGAGACCAGAACCCGGGAAGCAGAGCGTGCCCCCCGAGCATGCGGAGGTAATTAAAGCACTTGTCGAGGCTTAATGAAGAGGGGGAGGCGCCGCGATCCGGTCGGCGCGGCTGTAGATGTTCGCGCGGGTGCCGCGGACGAAGCCGGCCAGCGTCAGGCCGGAGGTCTCGGCCAGCTCCACCGCCAGGGACGAGGGCGCGGATACGGCGGCTAGCAAAGGGATTCCGGCCGCCGCGGCCTTCTGCACGAGTTCGAAGGACGCGCGTCCGCTGACGGCCAGCAGCATCCCGCGCAAGGGCAGCCGGCCCTCGCGCAGCGCCCAGCCGATCACCTTGTCCACGGCGTTGTGCCGGCCCACGTCCTCGCGCACGCACACCGCCTCGCCGTCCGCGGTGAACAGCCCGGCGCCGTGCAGACCGCCCGTCGAGTCGAACAGCTTCTGCCGCTCGCGCAGCCGGTCCGGGAGCGAGTAGAGCACCTCGGGCGCGACCCGGACCGGATCCTCGTCCACCGACCAGCAGGCGTTGGCGTGCACCGCCTCGATCGAGCTCTTGCCGCAGATTCCGCAGGAGCTGCTGGTGAACGTCGTGCGGTGCAGCGACCAGGTCGGATCGGCCACGCCCGGGGCGAGGTCGACCTCGACGATGTTGTACGGGTCGTGCTCGTGCCCGTCCTCGCCGTGCCGGTTGTCCGTGCAATAGCGCATCCGGGTGAGCTGCTCCCGGCCGCGGATCGCGCCCTCGCCCAGCAGGAAGCCCGCCACCAGGTCGAAATCGTCCCCCGGGGTGCGCATGGTGACCGCCACCTGCCGGCCGCCGACCCGGATCTCCAGCGGCTCCTCGGCGGCCAGGCTGTCCCGGGCGCCGACCGACGAGGCCCCGTCCAGCCGGAGCACCGCCGCACGCGCCGTCACCTTCGCCATGTCACCAGACTAGGGCGCGAAGCAAGACCCCCGATCCTCACGGAGAGGATCGGGGGTCTCGAGCTCAAGACTGGCTGGAGCTTAAAGGGTATTCACCCCGTTGATCAGACCGCGCGCACGTGCTCGGCCTGCGGGCCCTTCGGACCCTGGGTGACGTCGAACTCGACGCGCTGGTTCTCCTCCAGGGAGCGGTAGCCGTTGGCGTCAATCGCCGAGAAGTGCACGAACACGTCGGCGCCGCCGTCGTCCTGGGAGATGAAGCCGTAGCCCTTCTCCGCGTTGAACCACTTGACCGTACCGGAAGCCATTTCTCTCCTTGGTAAAAACAGGGGGACGTCAAACGAAACGCACACCGTGTGCGTCTCGGGTTGCCGTTTCGTGACGGTCCCGCCCGCTGGAGTTCCGCAAGGAGGATGGTGCCGCAAACACAAAGGCCCGCGGCCGTACTCCCGCGGGCATTCAACGAAGCATTCAGGGAACTGCAGCTGCAACCGAGACCACCCTAGCACGTCGTCGCGCTTCGGCAGGGTCGCTCGGGCGATTGATTCGATCGGGGGCTCCCGAGGGCGAAAACCTGTGGAAATCAGGGGCGCCGACGGCTTACGGTCGTTATCATGCCCTCCTCATCGCCCCTCGGGGGTAATTTCACGTCCTTGTGGAGATTGCGACGGTATGTCAGGCCCTACCGGGCCAAGATGACCGTCATGTTCGTCGTCGCCCTCGGCTCAACCCTGATCGGGGTCGGCGTCCCCCTGCTCACCAGCTCGATCATCAACGGCCCGCTGGCCAGCGGAGACCGGGCCGCGCTCTGGCTGCTCGGCCTCTACGCCCTGCTGTTCGGCCTGGCCGAGGCCGCGCTGATCCTGACCCGCCGGCTCGCCCTGGCCAGCAGCGTGCTCGGCATCGAGCGGGACCTGCGCGACGACCTCTACGACCACGTCCAGCACCTCGACGTCGGCTTCCACGACTCCTGGCAGTCGGGGCAGCTGGTCAGCCGGATGACCAGCGACATCTCCTCGATCCGCCGGTTCTTCAGCTTCGCCCTGATCTTCCTGGTGGTCAACGCGATCACCTTCCTGTCCGTCGGGATCCTGCTGATCGTCATCGACCCGCTGCTCGGCGGGATCGTGGTGCTCTTCGGCTTCCCGCTGAGCCTGGTGGTCTTCCGCTACGAGAAGGTCTACCGGCGCAACATCCGCGCCGTGCAGGACCAGCAGGGCGAGGTGGCCACGGACATCGAGGAGTCGGCCCTCGGCATCCGGGCCATCAAGTCCTTCGGCCGCCGCGACCTGTTCTTCGCCCGCTACGACGCGAAGGCGGTCCGGCTGCGCACCCTGCAGCTGCGCCAGATCAGGACCCTCGCGCAGATCTGGGCGCTGATCATCGCCGAGCCGCAGACGGTGCTCGCGCTGATCACGCTGTTCGGCGTCGCGGCCGTGGCCGCCGGACACCTGAGCCTCGGCACGCTGGTCGCCTTCGTCGCGCTCTACCAGATGCTGGTCTGGCCGATCGAGTCCTCCGGCTGGCTGCTGGCCGCCTCCCAGGAGGCGAACACCGCCGCCGAGCGGATCTTCGAGGTGCTCGACACGGTGCCGACCATCCGCGAGCCGGAGACCCTGCGCACGCCGGAGGGCTCGGGCCGGCTCGTCTTCGAGAACGTCGGCTTCGCCTACCCGGGCTCCGACACGCTGCTGCTGACCGGGATCAACCTGGAGCTCGAGCCGGGCGAGACGCTGGCCGTCGTCGGCCCGACCGGCTGCGGCAAGACCACGCTGACCGCGCTGGTGCCGCGGCTCTACGACGTGACCGAGGGCCGGATCCTGATCGACGGGGTGGACGTGCGCGAGCTGCCGCTGGCCGAGCTGCGCGCCAAGGTCGCCTGCGCCTTCGAGGACCCGACCCTGTTCTCCGCGAGCGTCCGGGAGAACCTGGTGCTCGGCCGTCCCGAGGCGGATGAGGAGCAGGTGGAGGAGGCGCTGCGGGTGGCGCAGGCCGACTTCGTCCGGGACCTGCCCTGGGGCCTGGACACCCGCGTCGGCGAGCAAGGGATGTCGCTGTCCGGCGGGCAGCGGCAGCGCCTCGCGCTGGCTCGCGCGGTGCTCGGGCGTCCCCAGATGCTGGTGCTCGACGATCCACTCTCCGCCCTCGACATCCACACCGAGTCGCTGGTCGAGCATGCCCTGCGCTCGGTGCTGGCCGAGACCACCGGCCTGGTCGTGGCGCACCGTCCGTCCACGGTGCTGCTGGCCGATCGGGTGGTCGTGCTGGGGCCTGCGCCGGAGGGCGGCACCACGGTCGTCGCCCAGGGCACCCACCACGAACTGCTCGAGACCGAGCCCGTCTACCGCGATCTGCTCTCCCAGAGCTCCGATCTGGCCGAACTTGCCGAGGAGGCCCTGCGATGACCACCGCGATCGACACGAACCCGGAGCAGACCGAGAACGAGGAGCCGCCGGACCAGGCTGGACAGTCGCTGGACGACTGGCGCGGCGTGGCCGCCGAGGAGAACGAGGACCTCGCCGCGCAGGGCGGGATCTTCCTGCGGGCCCGCTCCCGGCGGCTGCTCGGCTCGCTGATCCGTCCGCACCGGCGCGCGCTGCTGCTGGCCACGGTGCTGATCATCGTGGTCACCGGCTTCGAGATGTGCGCGCCCTACCTGGTCTCGGTCGGCATCGACGACGGCATGCCCGCCGTCAAGCACGGCGACTGGACCCCGATCGTGCTGGCCGCCGTGGGCATCGGCGGCTCGGCGCTGATCGGCTCGCTGCTCCGGCTCAAGTTCCTCACCCTGGCCGGCCGGATCGGCCAGGACATGCTGCTCGAGCTGCGGCGGCGGGTGTTCAGCCAGTTCCAGCGGCTGCCGATCGCCTTCCACGAGAAGTACACCTCGGGCCGGGTCATCTCCCGGCTGACCAGCGACCTCGACGCGCTCAACGACCTGGTCAACAGCAGCCTGGACGGGCTGATCAGCGCGCTGCTGAACGTGCTGGTGATCGGGGCCCTGCTGATCTTCCTCGACCCGATGCTGGCGATCATCGTGCTGGTCTGCCTGCCCGTGCTCGGCTGGCTGATGGTCTGGTACACGAAGGGCTCGCGGGTGGCCTACCGGCGGCAGCGGGAGACCGTGGCCGCGGTCATCGTCCAGTTCGTCGAGACGCTCAACGGCATCCGGGCGGTGCAGTCCTTCCGGCGCGAGCAGCGCAATAAGGACATCTTCGGCAAGCTCAACCAGGACTACGTGGAGGCCAACGCCCAGTCGATGCGGATGTTCGGCTGGTTCATGCCGGGCATCGTGGGCGTCGGCGGCGTGGCGACGGCGGCCGTGCTGGTCTTCGGCGGCCTCCAGGTGATGGACCACACGCTGCAGGTCGGCGTGCTCACGGCCTACATCCTGTACCTGCAGAAGTTCTTCGACCCGATGCAGGACCTGGCCACGTTCTACACCTCGTACCAGTCCGCCACGGCCGCGCTGGAGAAGCTGTCCGGCGTGCTCGAGGAGGAGCCCGCCGTTCCCGAGCCGGCCGAGCCGAAGCAGTTGCCGACGCCGGTGCGCGGACGCGTCGAGTTCACCGGTGTCCAGTTCGCGTATCCCAAGCGGGATAAAGACGAGGCCGCACGGGTCATCCTGCCGGGCCTGGACCTCGACATCGAGGCCGGGCAGACCGTGGCGCTGGTCGGGGCCACCGGCGCGGGCAAGAGCACGCTGGCCCGGCTGATGTGCCGCTTCTACGACCCGACCGCGGGCGACGTGCTGCTCGACGGGGTCGACCTGCGGGACCTGACCGACCGGGACCTGCGTCGCGCGGTGATCATGGTGACGCAGGAGAACTTCCTGTTCAGCGGCTCGGTCGCGGACAACATCCGGTTCGGCAAGCCGGACGCCACCGACGAGGAGGTCGAGCGCGCGGCCCGGGCCATCGGCGCGCACGGGTTCATCGCCAAACTCCCCGAGGGCTACGCGACGGACGTGAAGAAGCGCGGCGGCCGGCTCTCCGCAGGTCAGCGGCAGCTCGTCGCCTTCGCCCGCGCGTTCCTGGCCGACCCGGCGGTGCTGATCCTGGACGAGGCGACCTCCTCGCTGGACGTGCCGAGCGAGCGGCTGGTCCAGCGGGCGCTGCGCACGATCCTGGCCGATCGCACGGCCCTGATCATCGCGCACCGGCTGTCCACGGTGGAGATCGCGGACCGGGTGCTGGTGATGGACGCGGGCCGGATCGTCGAGGACGGCGCGCCGGACGCGCTGGTCGCGGGCTCCCTGGAACAGGGGCATGAGGGGGACGCGCCGTCGCGTTTCGCCGCCCTGCACGAGGCCTGGCGCGAGTCGCTCGTGTGACGCTGAACCGTCCGGGGGACACGTTCCCCCGGACGTCAGTGGCGCAAAAATATGTACCAAACGGACATAATTTCGATTGGTGATGTCGAAACGCGCCGCGAAGTCCTACGATCTGCCCATGACCCGGGTATTGCTGGCAGAGGACGACACCGCGATCGCCGATCCGCTGGCGCGAGCGCTGCGGCGCGAGGGCTACGAGGTCCAGGTACGCGGCGACGGGCCAACGGCCCTTGAGCACGCGCTGTCCGGAGCGGTGGACCTGCTGGTCCTCGACCTCGGGCTGCCAGGCATGGACGGCCTCGAGGTCTGCCGGCGGCTGCGCTCCGAGGGCCACGGCTTCCCGGTGCTGGTCCTGACGGCCCGGGCCGACGAGGTGGACACCGTGGTGGGCCTCGACGCCGGGGCCGACGACTACGTCACCAAGCCCTTCCGGCTCGCCGAGCTGCTCGCCCGGGTCCGGGCGCTGCTGCGCCGCGGCGCCCCCGAGTCGGCCAGCACCGCCCGCGGCGTGCGCATCGACGTCGAGTCGCACCGCGCGTACCTCGGCGACGAGGAGCTGAACCTGACCGCCAAGGAGTTCGACCTGCTGCGCGTGCTGGTGCGCGACGCCGGCCGGGTGATCACCCGCGAGCAGCTGATGCGCGAGGTCTGGGACACCACCTGGTGGTCCTCGACCAAGACCCTGGACATGCACATCTCCTGGCTGCGCAAGAAGCTGGGGGATGACGCCGGCAACCCGCGGTTCATCTCGACCGTGCGGGGCGTCGGCTTCCGCTTCGAACGCAGCTGACGCGCCCGGACGGGGAAGGGGCCACGCTCGATGCGGGGCAGGCTGATGCGGTCCATGGTGTCCGCTGTGTTCGTGGTGACCGTGCTGCTCGGCGTGCCCTTCGCGATCCTCGACGCCAAGTTCGTCACCCGTTCGGCGCAGGACATGCTCAACCAGGAGGTCCAGCGGATCGGCATCCTGACGGATGTGCAGCTGACGGACCACCAGTTCAACGCGAATGCGCTGGCGGCCGACCTGACGGCGAATCACAGCGCGACGATCACCTTCCCCGCGGGCTCCGCGCAGGCCTCGGTGCACCTCGGCCCGGCGATCACCGACCAGCCCAGGGACAGCGAGGTCTACCAGGGCAGGTCCGGTGAGAAGGTGGTCGTCACCGAGTCCTGGTCGCCGGTCTCCGGCCGGATCCAGCTGCAGATGCTGCTGCTGGTCGCGGCCGCGCTGGCCGCCTTCGCCGCCGCCGCGGGCGTCGCCTACCTCCAGGCGCGCCGGATCTCCCGGCCCTTCGGCGAGCTGGCCAACACCGCCGAGCGCCTCGGCGCTGGGGACCAGCGGCCGCGGCACCGGCGCTACGGCGTCGCCGAGCTCGACCGGATCGCCGAGGTGATCGACCACTCCTCGGACCGCGTCTCCCGGGTCATGGCCAAGGAGCGCAGGCTGGCCGCCGACGCCTCGCACCAGCTGCGTACCCCGCTGACGGCGCTCTCGATGCGGCTTGAGGAGATCAGCGAGGCCGCCGACATGGAGACGGTCAAGGAGGAGGCCGCGATCGCGCTGACGCAGGTAGAGCGGCTGACGGACGTGGTCCAGCGGCTGCTGACCGACTCCGGCGAGGCGCGCAGCGACTCGGCGGGGGCGCCGACGGACATCGACCTGATCATCCGGCAGCAGATTTTCGAGTGGCGCCCGGCCTTCCGCAGCGCCCGCCGGATCATCGAGGTGGACGGCGGCCGCGGCCTGCTGGCCGCCGCGACCCCGGGCTCCTTTGCCCAGGTGCTGGCCACGCTGCTGGAGAACTCCCTGATGCACGGCGCGGGCCCGGTCACCATCCGCACCCGCACGGCCGGCGGCTCGGTGGTGATCGAGGTGTCCGACGAGGGCCCTGGCGTTCCCCCGGAGCTCGGCGCCCGGGTCTTCGAGCGGGCCGTGTCCGGCCGGGCCTCGACGGGCCTGGGGCTCACGGTCGCCCGGGAGCTGGCCGAGGCGGACGGCGGACGGCTGGAGTTGCTGCAGCAGCGGCCCCCGGTGTTCGCATTGTTCCTGCCGAGGTTCGGCTAGCTAGTTCGCTGCGCTCACGAAAAACACCGAACCCCGCCTCATCCCGGAGTGAGGTCGGGGTTCGTGAGCGGAGCGAACTTACCGGACGGCCTTGGAGATCAGGGCGCCGGAGCCGGACTGCGGGGCCTCGGAGGCGAGCGTCGAGGTCGGCAGCGGCTCGCTGTACTGGAACTCGTCCGACGCGAGCGCGGGCTCGGCGTGCGGGAAGATGAAGGTCCGGTAGCACCAGAACCGGAAGGCCATGCCGACGCCGATGGCGAGGATGAACTTGCTGAAGAAGATGTCCACGTGGCTCGTCATGTGCAGCACGTAGTACGTCAGGGTAGTGATTCCGGCCTGGATCGCGATGGCGACGCCGTTGATGGCGACGAACAGGGCCATCTCGCGGGAGCCGCCGGACTCGCGGTCCTTGTAGGTCCAGTACCTGTTGCCGACATACGCGACCGCGGTGGCTACCACGTTGCCCACGATGTAGGCGGTGAGCTCGGCGTTCTTGTCGAAGTACAGGTAGGCGTAGTTCGCGATGATGGTGACCACGTAGGACAGGCCGCCGACGATGCCGAACTTCGCGACCTCGTGGATGAGGTGTTTTACCTGGCCGTACAGTGCGCTGACCGTTGCCACCGTGGGATACCTACCTGACAGTCCGGGAGCAGTTCGTTCTCCGAGGTTAGCGGGTCCGCCTAAACCTGCTGCCGCCGTGCGACCGGTCGTAGCAGACCTGTGACGGAACCTTTTCCGTATCGCCCTCCGCGATAAATTAGAGCATATAAGGATGAAAACGGCCGTAGAAAAGCCTTCGGCTAGGCTTGACGCCTGTGACCCCGGCTTCCACCCCTCCCATCCCTCTCGGCCCTTCGGCCCCGGTCGTCGGCGTGATCGGCGCCGGGCAGCTGGCCCGGATGATGCAGCCCGCCGCGATCGCCCTTGGCCTGCGGCTACGCGTGCTCAGCGCTGATCCCTCGGACTGCGCCAATCAGGTAATCCCGGACGTCGTCTCCGGCCATCCGAGTGACCTCGAGGCGGTCCTCGGCTTCGCCCGCGGCTGCGAGGTCGTGACCTTTGAGCACGAGCACGTGCCCGCTAAGGTCCTCGACGCGCTCGTGGCCACCGGCATCCCGGTACGTCCCGGGCCCGGCGCGCTGCTGTACGCGCAGGACAAGGCCGAGATGCGGGCCAAGTTGAGCTCGCTCGGCCTGCCGTGCCCCGCGTGGGCCAGGGTGGCCACTCCGGCCGACGCGGCCGAGTTCGGGAACGAGACCGGCTGGCCGATCGTGCTCAAGGCGACCCGCGGCGGCTACGACGGACGCGGCGTATGGGTGGTGGAAGACGCGGATTCGGCCGCTCGGGTGGTCGAGGAGGCGGCGGCACGCGGCGTGGCCCTGCTGGCCGAGGCCGCGGTGCCGTTCGTCCGGGAGCTCGCCGCGCAGGTCGCGCGCTCCCCGCATGGTCAGGCCGTGGCCTATCCGGTGGTCGAGACCGTGCAAGCGGAGGGCATCTGCCGCGAGGTCTACGCCCCGGCCCCGCTGGTCGACGAGGAGCATGCGCTCGAGGCCCAGCGGATCGCGCTGACCATCGCTAAGGAGCTCGAGGTCACCGGCATGCTCGCGGTCGAGCTCTTCCAGACCGCGGACGGCCGGCTGTGGATCAACGAGCTCGCGATGCGCCCGCACAACTCCGGCCACTGGACCATCGACGGCGCGGTGACCAGCCAGTTCGAGAACCACCTGCGCGCGGTGCTCGACCTGCCGCTCGGCTCGCCGGCCCCGCACGCGCCGCTGGCCGTGATGGCGAACGTGATCGGCCTCGACCTGCCCGACCTGTACCCGGCCTACCTGCACTGCCTGGCCCGCGACCCCGGGCTGAAGATCCACAATTACGGCAAGTCGGTCAAGCCGGGCCGGAAGATCGGGCACGTGACGGTGCTCGGCCGGGATTTCGAGGACAGCGCGGAGCGCGCACGCCACGCGGCGGCCTACCTGAGAGGCGAGATCGATGAATGAGCTCCACACCAGCCCCTTGGTCGGCATCGTGATGGGCTCGGACTCGGACTGGCCGACGATGCGCGCCGCCGCCGAGGTCCTGGAGGAGTTCGGCGTCGCATACGAGGCGGACGTCGTCTCGGCGCACCGGATGCCCAAAGAGATGATCGAGTACGGCGAGCGCGCCGCCGAGCGCGGCCTGAAGGTGATCATCGCGGGCGCGGGCGGCGCGGCGCACCTGCCGGGCATGCTGGCCGCGGTCACCCCGCTCCCGGTGATCGGCGTGCCGGTGCCGCTCAAGTACCTCGACGGCATGGACTCGCTGCTGTCCATCGCGCAGATGCCCGCGGGCGTCCCGGTGGCGACGATGGCGGTCGGCGGCGCCCGCAACGCCGGGCTGTTCGCGGCGCGCATCCTGGCGACGTGCGACCCCGACCTGATGGTGGCGATGCGCGAGTTCCAGACGCAGCTCGGCGTCCAGGCCAAGGCCAAGGGCGCCGCGCTGCGTTCCTCGCTGCGGAAGTAGCGGGGGAAGTAGCGGGCCTCAGCTGAAGGTGCCCGCGACGACCGGGTGGATGTCGAAGTCGGCGCAGACGCCGCTGGTGCCCGCCGTCATCGACGTCAACGCGGTCGTGCTGGTGGTGTTCGGCGGCGTCACCTCGAGCGTGCCGCTGCCGCTCGGGTAGCAGGTCTCACCGGCGCTCATGACGTACTCCAGGATCGCCGAGGCCTTGCCGCCCGGGGCGAGCGTGACCAGCGGGGAGCTGCTGAGCTGCCGCTCGTCGCCGATATAGCCGTTGAGGCTGCGCGTCGCGTTGAGGACCACGGTCGAGCCGTTCATGATCGCGGCGCCGGGGTAGCCCTGCAGCGTGCAGGTCTGCGAGCTCGTGTTCGTGAAGACCAGGGCCAGTCCGGCGTGGCTCATCGCGGCGTCGCCGTTGCCGAGCGTGACCTTGATCGCGGAGCCGGTGCACGAGGTGGTGCCGCCGGAGGCCGCCTGCGAGCCGGCGGTCGAGTTCGAGCCGTTGTTGGTGCCGGACGAGGACGAGGTGTTGGTCGTGTTCGCCGAGCCGGTGGTGGTGGTCGTGCCGGCCGGCTGCGTGTTCACGGTCGTGGTCGTTGCGCTCGGGGAGAGCGTGGTCCCGGCGGTGCTCGTGCCGCCCGAGGTCGGCGATCCCGAGGAGCCCGTGCACGCGGCCGTCGCACCGAGCACCGCGGCCGCGACGGCGAACACGGCGATGTGGCGCATTCCTATGAGTTCCATGACTGCGATGGCCTCCCCGACTTCGATTGTCTCCCGGAACGCTGTATCGCGCTCCGGGAACAGAGACGAACCGGGAGTGGAACGGTTGAACAGCCCTCTGCTTCGCTACCTGCGCGCCCGCCTACGCGCCGCCTACGGTCGTCCGAGGGCGCGGTAGGTGAAGCCGGCGTTGCGCCAGAGGTCGGGGTCGAGGGCGTTGCGGCCGTCCAGGACGCGTTTTTCGGCGACGACGTCGGCGACGGCGTGGGGGTCGAGGGTGCGGAATTCGCGCCATTCGGTCAGGTGCAGGATGACGTTGGCGCCTTGGGCTGCTTCGAGGGCGGTGTCGGCGTAGTTCAGGGTGGGGAAGGTTTTGGCGGCGGTGTCGTTGGCCTTCGGGTCGTAGACGGTGACCTGGGCGCCTTGGAGCAGGATGGAGGCGGCGACGTTCAATGCCGGGGAGTCGCGGACGTCGTCGGTGTCGGGTTTGAAGGCGGCGCCCCAGACGGCGATGCGTTTGCCGAGGAAGGTGCCTTGGCATTGTTCGCGGGCGAGGTCGATGGTGCGGGCGCGGCGGCGCA
>Ga0185299_10006222_pt1 | contig 12806 bp, 8 predicted proteins | sample PaiPotPPA55metaG_FD_128002 | JGI IMG/M metagenome (GOLD analysis project Ga0185299, IMG submission 128002) | Iron sulfur acid spring bacterial and archeal communities from Banff, Canada, to study Microbial Dark Matter (Phase II) - Paint Pots PPA... ...
GTCTTGCCCGACGATTTTCTTCCGCATCGCATGCTCAAACTGGCAAGCCGTAGCACTGCGTTTTTCCGCGTCTAAAAACCGGGAGAGCCCCTGATCCGCCCGTTTTCCCAGCTGCGGACCGCGTTCTTTTTTGTGGGTCGATTGTGTTGCTGTCACCATAACTGCTCCTTCTACTGCAAGCGTTCAAATCACACGGGACGCGTTCACTACCTAAGCCTCTGGCTCTCGCCAGATTTTCTTTCCAGCCGCTCTCTCCTGATCCACTCTCGGATGTAAAGGCCGCAGTTCTTCAGCTTGATCGAGTCGGCTTCCCACTTCTCCAGGAATTTAACCGCCTCGCCATCAACCGACCTCAGATCTGCACAGTCCAAGACAATTCGTCTGCCTTTTGTTTCCGCTGCAATGAGCGCCTCCATCTCTGCCACGTTTTCTTCGGTTAGTTGACCGCTGACCTTAAAAACCACTTCGCCGTTTGCCTTTCTGGTGATCCTCAGCATCTGATTCCTCGTGGCAATCACAACTTGTGGCACATTAGATGGCAATTAAGGCGCCACTTGTAAGTGGTTGAAATGACAAGCCCTTCGCAGCTGAGTCACCGGCGAAAACTCGACAATTGGCGAGGGCCTGTACAAAATGCATCGGTAGTGTCGATACTGTGCCTCGGTAAAAAGGAATTAACCAAGCACTCCGCAATGAATCGAATGCTGGTAGGGCTCCGGACTGCAGGGAAAGCTCAGTTCAATCGTTCTTATCGATACGCCGATTGTGTGGGTGTATGATGCGCGCCATGGCCTCCTCAGGACAGGGACCCGAGCGTTTGAATGTCCAACTCCTGGTTGACTCGATTCCTGCGCTGATTCACACCGCCAGGCCAGACGGTCATCTCGATTACTTCAACAAACCTTGGCTGGAATATTTAGGCGTCACTTTGGATAAAGTGGCCGGCTGGAATTGGACCGCTTTCATTCACCCTGAAGACGTTGATGGAATTGTGGGCATATGGCGAGCCAGCCTGGCGACTGGGGAAATCTTCGAGTACGAAACTCGCGTCCGCAGAGCAAATGGAGATTACCGCTGGATGTTCCACCGGAAAGTGCCACTTCGCGATGCAAACGGCAACATCGTCAAGTGGTATGGATCGAGCCTGGATATCGACGAGCGCAAAACTGCGGAAGAACAGCTCCGCCGCAACGCCGAGGACCTGCAAAGAAGCGAGTTTTATCTTGCTGAAGGGCAGCGGCTCGCCCACATGGGAAGCTGGGCCTTCGATCCCAACGGCTTCTACTATTGGTCTCCCGAATTATTTCGAATGCACGGCCTCGATCCGGCGGACAAGGCGCCTAGTGTTCAGGAATACCTGGACCGTGTCCACCCACACGATCGCGAGTCCATGGCAGAGCTGATCAAGGGAGTCTTGGCGAAAGCTTCGACTTTCGATGCTACAAAGCGCGTCGTTCGTCCCAACGGTGAGGTCCGGTATATTCGCTGCGTCGGTGCTCCTGTTCTAGAAAACCAAAGCCTGAAAAAGTACGTCGGCAGCGCCATAGACGTTACGGAGCACGAGCTCCTGACCCAAGAACTTCGCAGGCGCGAAGCGTACCTGACGGAAGCTCAAAGGCTCAGTCACACGGGCAGTTTCGGCTGGAGCGTCTCTAGCGGGGAGATCCTTTGGTCCGACGAGACCTTCCGAATCTTCCAATGCGATCCAAGGACGAAACCGACGGTGGGAGTTATCCTCTCGCAAGTCCACAGGGAGGACCGCGAACGGGTGCAGCAGCAAATCGATCAAGCATCGCGTGGCGGCGACGGTTTTGATTTTGAGCATCGCCTGCAATTGCCCGACGGTTCCATCAAGCATGTGCGTGTGACCGCTCACCCCTCGCGGGACAGCTTGGGCAACCTCGAGTTCGTTGGAGCAGTTACCGATGTCAGCGAGCAGCGCCACGCAGAAGCGGTAATCCAGGAGCGGGAGAGGGAGCTGCAAGAAAACACAGCCAAGCTTGAAGAAGCCCAGCGTGTCGCGCATGTTGGCTATTGGGAATGGGACCTCAGAACGGATCACGTGACCTGGTCAGATGAGACGTACCGCATCTACGGACTGCAGCCGCAGGAACGTCCCATAGACTTGGCGACAATTCAGGAATCGGTCCATTCCAAAGATCGAGAGTTTGTGTTCCGGAAAGCGGCGGAGGCCATTCAAGGTGAAGTGCGCGCAGACGTAGAACATCGGATCGTTCGTCCCAGCGGTGAAGTTCGTGTCGTGCACAGTCAGGGCGATTTGAAGAGAGACGCGGCGGACCGTCCCTGGCAAATGTTCGGTACGGTCCAGGACATTACTGAACGCAAGCAGGCAGAAGGAAAGATCCGCGAGCAGGAATCGGAGCTCCGTCAGATGCTGGACCTCACGCCGCAGTACCTCGGTGTATTTGAGGCGGACGGAAGCCCATTCTATGCCAATCGCACCTCGCTCGATTACCTTGGCATGAGTCTGGATGAGTGGCGGCAGAGAAGGGGCATTGGCGATGAGGTTCATCCTGATGATGTGGAGCGGCTGGTTGCCGAATCGAATCGCGCTTCATCAATTGGCTCTGCTTACGAATTGGAAGTGCGGGTGCGAAAAGGTGATGGAAGTTTTCGCTGGTTTCTGGCTCGTTTCAATCCGCTGTACGACGACAAGGGACAGGCCAAGCGTTGGTATGTTGCGAGTACTGACATAGACGACCGCAAAAGGGCTGAGGAGAGACTGCAGCAGGAAAACGTCGCTCTGCGTGAAGAAATCGACAAAGCCTCGATGTTTGAAGAGATCGTTGGAACATCTCCCGCTTTGAAAAGTGTTCTCTCGCGCATCTCCAAAGTCGCACCGATTGATTCTACGGTGCTCATCACGGGTGAAACAGGAACAGGCAAAGAGCTAGTTGCACGGGCCATACATCGAAGATCAGATCGTGCTTCGCGCGCTTTCGTCAGCGTGAACTGTGCGGCAATCCCCCGTGATCTTATCGCTTCGGAGTTATTCGGCCACGAGAAGGGCGCCTTCACGGGCGCAACTCAGCAGCGCCTGGGTAGGTTTGAATTAGCAAATGGAGGCACGATCTTCCTCGACGAAGTCGGAGAGATCCCAGTTGAGACTCAGATCGCACTCCTGCGTGTTTTGCAGGAGCATGAGTTTGAGCGTGTCGGCGGCACTCGTCAAATCCGCGCTGACGTTAGGGTGATTGCAGCCACCAATCGTGACTTGAAGGCCGCCATCAGCGCTGGATCCTTTCGTAGTGATTTGTTTTATCGGCTGCATGTCTTCCCGATCGAGATACCTTCTGTTCGAGAACGACGAGCGGACATCCCTCTGCTGGTCGAATACTTTATCGATCGCTATGCGCGGAAAGCTGGCAAGAAGATAAAACGTGTCAACAAGAAGACGCTGGAATTGCTTCAGTCCTATCCTTGGCCGGGAAACATTCGCGAACTGCAGAACGTCATCGAGCGTTCGATGATCCTTTGCGAAACTGAGATTTTTTCGATCGATGAAAGCTGGTTACCGCAGCCGCTGCCTCTGACACTAGAGTCGAAACAGCAAGTTGAGCTCCCCCGGAGACTCCTAGTGCAGGAAAAGGACATGATTGAGGCTGCACTGAAAGATACTCGCGGGCGCGTGTCGGGAGCCACGGGGGCTGCAGTCAAGTTGGGGATACCGCGGTCTACGCTGGAATCGAAGATTCGCTCACTTAAAATCAACAAAAATCGTTTCAGGGCTATTCCGGGGACTTGAGGAATCCCGTTTCTCAGAAATGCAGAAATTGCTCGTATGGCAACATATTTCAATTCGCCAGATTGAGCTTCTTCAAGAACGCGGCATATCGCGGGTCGCTGTGCAAGCTCTTCAACAGCGGGTTCACTTTCGTTCCGATCAGACCGCTGTCACGTTGGGCATAAGCTCGGTCCAGCCACTCGAACGCTTCGTCGGACTGGTTCCGTAAAGCATAAACCTCGGCGATCTGGTACGCCATGCTTCCATGGTATTTCGCAATGAACTCCCTCAATGTGGTGTCCGATTCCTTTTCCCGACCAAGCGCGTGGTACGCAATCGCATACAGAAACGCACGCAAGGAATCAGAGCGTATTAGCTCGATTTCGGGCAAAGCGTCCTGACGCCGCCCCTGCATCACATAGATTTGGCTTACCAGGACAGGGCCGGGCCAAGCATCGGGACTTAGTTCAAGCCCCTTCTTGCAATCCGCTGCGGCTTTATCAAGCTGCCCCATGAAATACTCGGTCTCTCCAAGGCTCTCCCAAGTATTTGCATTGAGCGGATCCAAGTCAACGGCTCGGCGGTCCAATTGAAGAGCTTCGTCAAAGCGGCCCAGATTGGCTGCCAAGAAAGCCGCAGATCTTAGAAACTCGGGATTTCCGGGATCGAGAGCAACCGCCCGCTGGAAGGAAGCATGCGCTCCACCCCAATCGAAGTCGACCTGTTGCTTAATCCGTCCCATTTGGTCGTGGGCTTCTGCGAGGTTCGGGTTCAGCGCTAAGGCCCGCTCAACTGCTTCACGCGCAAGTCGGTGACCTTCCTCACCGGGAATAAGACCTGAGTTGGCCTCCCAGTTGCGTACCCGAGACAGCCCAACCCAAGCCAGCGCATAGGAGGGATCAAGTTGGGTCGCCCGTTCGTAATACTTTGCTGCCATATCCGTATCTTTGTCGGTGTTCCGCTCAAAAAAGTAGTGTCCCTGCAAGTAGGCATCAAAGGCTTCCGGATTAACCGGCTGCGACTGGGCCAACTCTGCTTGCCCTTGCGAGGTCAAACGCAGCCGGATCTGCTGCACAACAGCCTTCGCTAAATCGTCTTCGACTGTAAGAGAATCCTTCACCGGATAGTCGTAATCCTGTGACCACAAATGAGTTTGGTCCTTCACCTGAATGAGCTGAGCGGTAAGGCGCATGTGATTTCCGCTTTCGCGGAGGCTGTTTTCCAGTACATACTGCACAGAAAGATCGCGTCCAATCTGGTCCAGGCGTTCGTCCTTGTGCTTGTATCCCATGACGGATGTTCGCGCGATCACACCCAACCGTTCCGGGTCAAGCCTGCCTAGCTGGGAAATCGTTTCCTCGGTCAGACCGTCCGCAAGATATTCCTTATTGGGATCGCCCGTGAGATTCTCAAACGGCAGTACCGCGAGCATGATTTTCTGCGACTTTGGCGGCGTGATGCCCGAAAAGCGCCGCCAGGACGCAAAACAGACGACCGCCAAAAGAACGGCAGACGCACCCACGACCGCAGGTCTCTTCCAGTTTTTTGGCGCTTTTGGAACCGCCTCATCTGCGGAACTCCTGAGAATGGGTCGCGTATCGGCTTGCGAGCTTTTGGCGGTCAGGACTTGGACCGCGGTTTGTTTTGCGGCATCTGCCGCTTCGGCAACGGTGACATCCGCCGTGAACTGGTAGCCTTTTCGAGCAATGGTGACGATCAAGCGGGTGTCTTCCGAGTGGTCACCCAGCGCCTTGCGCAAATGGGAGACGTATTGCTTCAGGTTCCCCTCTTCCACGAAGGTGTCGCCCCACACGGCTTGTAGCAATTCCTCTTTGGTGACCAGACGATTGGGGTTTTGAACCAGGAACAGAAGGACATCGAAAGCCTTAGGAGTCAGAGAAACGGGTGAATCTGCACGCGAGAGCGTGCGCCTAGCTGGATCTAGCACAAGCTGTCCGAAACGGTACAAGTTACTCATAGGAATATGGTTAGCTTATAGGGTAATTCACAGTTTTTCACCTCTTTTTACGGTTTTCTGAACGACTTCCCAAAGCGTCTCCTTCAGAATTTGCGCTCGACCCTTAGATGCGTCGGAGAAATCAAACCGACAGATCAAATAATGGTCTTCGTATCAGCGAGATACGATCGCGCCGTCGGGCCTGCGGCAAGTCTAGAGTTCCCGGTTCGTCGCTGCGAATAGCTACTGGAATTCGGAAACGTTGAGGGCGGACTTATGGCGAGTCAAAAGATAGTTTCCCCGGCAGGAGCCTCCGAGAGCTGATGCGAACCCCTCAAAGGTGTGGCGTCGGTATCCCCAGTTGGAGTATTCAAAGCAAGTTCGGATCGGCGTGAATATTAACCTTGAAGAACGGAAACTAGACGTAAAGCACGTCCACGTGCGCGCCCACGCTCTTCGCGATTCATCCGGCAATATCGAGTTTGTCGGGACGGTGAACGACATCACCGAGCGCAAGGCAGCCGAGGAAGCTCGCCGGAGCAGTGAAGAGAGGTCTCGCCTCATCGTTGAAACGATTCCCGGTCTCATCGCGGTCATGACGCCCCAGGGCGAGGTCGAATACGTCAACCGCGGGGTGCTCGATTACTTTGGTCGGACCCTTGAAGAATTGAAAAAGTGGGGGACGACCGATGCGGTGCACCCGGTCGACCTTCCCCACGTAGTGACAACCTGGCAGCATGCCATAGAGACGGGCCTACCATACGAAATTGAGCATCGCATCCGTCGGGTCGATGGCGAGTATCGGTGGTTCCAATTGCGCGGTCTCCCGCTCCGTGACGCCGACGGCCACATCGTCCGCTGGCACAATCTCCTGACGGATATTAATGCTCAGAAGCAATCAGAGGAAAAGCTGCGGCGGAGTGAAATGGAGCTCCGGCAGATGCTGGACCTTGCGCCTCAACTTATTGCGGTGTACGGGCCTAACCGCGAACGCCTTTATGCCAACCGCGTCGCGCTCGATTACCTCGGTTTTAGTCTCGAAGAGTGGCGGCAGTCTCCTGGTTCCGGCAACTACCTTCACCCTGATGACAAAGAGCGGGGTGACGTTTTTATTGATCGCGCTGTCGCTCGTGCCTCTGCTGACGAGCTGGAGTTGCGGCTGCGAAGACGTGACGGAAATTATCGCTGGTTCTTGACTCGTTTTAACGCATTGCGCGACGAACAGGGACAGATCACTAGCTGGTATGTTACCGGGGCGGACATCGAAGATCGCAAGCAGGCTGAGGACACTCTTCGCCGCGAAAACGTCGCCCTACGCGAAGAAATCGACAAAGCGTCCATGTTTGAAGAGATTGTTGGAACCTCTCCAGCTTTGAAAGCTGTACTCTCGCGTATCTCCAAAGTCGCGCCAAGCGATTCCACGGTCCTTATCACGGGCGAAACGGGAACAGGAAAGGAGCTTGTTGCACGTGCCATACACCGACGATCAGATCGTGCTTCGCGTGCATTTATTAGTGTGAACTGCGCAGCAATTCCCCGTGATCTTATCGCTACTGAGTTGTTCGGCCACGAGAAGGGCGCCTTCACGGGCGCAACTCAGCAGCGCCTCGGTCGGTTTGAATTGGCTAATGGAGGTACGCTTTTCCTCGACGAAGTCGGAGAAATCCCGTCGGAGACTCAGATTGCCCTCCTGCGTGTTTTGCAGGAGCACGAATTTGAGCGTGTCGGCGGCAGTCGTCGAATCCGCGGCGACGTCCGAGTGATAGCGGCCAGCAACCGTGACTTGCAGGCCGCTATCAACGCAGGGTCCTTCCGTAGTGATTTGTTTTATCGGCTGCATGTCTTCCCGATCGAGATGCCTTCTCTTCGACAACGACGAGCGGACATCCCTCTGCTGGTCGAATACTTTATCGATCGCTATGCGCGGAAAGCTGGCAAGAAGATAAAACGTGTCAACAAGAAGACGCTGGAATTGCTTCAGTCCTATCCTTGGCCGGGAAACATTCGCGAACTGCAGAACGTCATCGAGCGTTCGATGATCCTTTGCGAAACTGAGATTTTCTCGATCGACGAAAGCTGGTTACCTCAGTGGCCTCTGCCGACAGCAGAACCGAAACAGCAAGTTGAGCTCCCTCGCAGACTCTTAGTCGAAGAAAAGAACATGATTGAGGCTGCCCTAAAGGAGGCGCGTGGGCGCGTATTTGGACCCACGGGGGCTGCGGTCAAGTTGGGGATACCACGGTCTACTCTGGAATCGAAGATTCGGTCACTCAAAATCAACAAGAGTCGCTTCAAGGCCGAATAGGACCGAATATAAAAATGCCTGTCCGCCGGCTGGCTCCATTCGCTGGTTCCGGGGCCCGAACCGGGCGATGAACCCGAGAAGGCGTAGCTTCGCGAAATTTGTTGAGGTGCTGGGCGCAAATTCCGGTCGGTCTCGCAACCTCAGCATGAGTGAAAAGTTTCTGTTTCGCTTTGATGGTAATCATTCCTCACCTGATCAGTACTTACCATGAAATATAGAGTGATTGATATCGGGCCAAAACTCTTTAGCGATGTTGAACACGCCGTCTAACGCAATCTGGGTCGTCCATTTTTGATAGGTCTTGGTCCAGGTGCGTTCTCTCGAGGGGTAGTACGCGTCTGAAATGCCCGCGCCGAATCCGTTACCGACTATTTCAGAAAAATTAAACGTTCGGCCTCCTACATCGGTCCTGGTGATAAGAAGACGGCTGACCGCATAACCTGTGCGTTTGAAAAACCCGCCGTGACCGAGGGTGTAATATCGCGGATCTTCATGTGTGACGACGGGCAAAATTGCCTCGGTCATATAGTTTCCTACCGCCTGATCGGTCATCGCGTGCCAATAATAGCGGCCATAGCCCTTGGCTCCTTGGCCAAACTCCGGATAAGACTTGTTGGCTTGACTGATACCCGCAAACAGTCCGGCGGAAACAAAAGACGAATAATCGAAGCTGTCCTCAGTGGCCAGCCAGAACTTATCTTTCAAAGATAGCGGAGGCAACTGTGTGTCGGCACTCACAGCCCGGTAGTTGGGAAAAATCCAAAGAATGCGCTTCGACTGTTTATCTTCGTTGACGTTTCCAAGCGAATTTGCATCGAGTGAAGTGGTCACGCTACTCGACGGTTCGTTCGAATCGAAGTCCTGCGAAGACGGCCGTAAACTAAGCGACGGCGATATCGGTGCAAAAATCGGCTCAGGCAAATCGTCATAAGGAGATTGCGCGTACGCCGTGCCCGCCCAGAACAAGAAACCAAGGGCGATAGCAGCGGAAGTGTTGCGAGCCAAGCAGGAAATTGTGCGGAGAGATCCGGACCAGCTGATGGACCCATTTAAAATTGTTACGACCGATGGATTCGTGTGGACGAGCACTTGATCACTATTCTCCTCTGCGGTTGATTATTCAAAGCTTCTCGTCAGTTACCCGAAAAACGTTCCTGACTTGCAAGGGCTCTCTGCGTTGTGCGCACGTAGTTCGTCAAGTACGCCGTTGGAATAGAACGAATATATGAATTCGCTAACCACGCGACGATTCCAGGGGCACTCCGGCTCAGCGCCACAAACTCAATTTGAACGTAAACACCGTTGTCTTTTTCCAAATAGCGGGTATACAAGTTCAGTCGCCACATATATCCGTGGTCATTTCCGACGGACAACTCCTTCTCGTCTGGTTTGCCGGGATTTTGTACCTCGGCGATTCGAACAGCTCTGGCAAAGCAGTACCCGCGCTTACTGTCAGGCAGCTGATAATCCACGTCGAATTCCGTGTTGTACACCGTCGTGACAATTGCGTGGCGGTAGAATCGATAGGAGACTAAGAAGTGCTGATCGAAATGCTCCAGCACCTGTGCCTGCTCGACCTCAGGCGCATAGACTTTCACATGCCTCGGGTAGTCCTGAGCCAGGTCTATTACCTGATCGCGAGTGATGCCTGGGATAAATCCAATTGCCAGCCAGTGGTGAACGAGTCCACCAGGCATCTTGATTTCATTTCCGTTATCTTCTGTTTGCATCTGCTCGATCACGACTTGACCGTTGTGGAGACGTGTCAGCATTGCGTTTTTACGTTGTTCGGGAAGGGAATCGAAATATAGAAAATGCTTTGGATCGGCTAGCTCGCTTTGCATTCGGGCCTCAGTGCGCTGCACATATCGTTGAAACGCTTCGGCGGTAGGCTGTGCGAGTTCAGATGCGCGCGTAGCAGCGGAGCAGGTAAAGCACAAAGCTAGAAGAGCCGCAGAGAAATATATTCGTCCGCTCAGCAAAGCTGCGATGTGAGGTACCGCAATCTGATGCACCAGTTTAAGACGATGGGGGTAGGAGGCCGGCAGGGACAGACCGAATGAGGTTCGTGCCTCAACTTCTGTCCCCGACGGTATGGCTGGCGGCTTCTGCAGAAGATCGGGGAGAGGCATGCTCAGACAAAGCGGTCGTGCCGATAGTCCGGGTAAGAATTGGTCCGGAGTAGAAGTGGACATGCACGCTCCTCAGACATTCAGAAGTGCATCTTTGTTTCCACTCCGAGATGAGTGAAGATTGAGCCGCAGATTCATCGCATGAATTGCAGTATGAAACACTTACGGGATCCGGTCTTTCTCCCGAGTACGGCTGGGATATGGCGCTAGGAGTGCGACTGCCTGATTTATGACACTTTTGTCATGACACTGATGCTTGCAACGGGCGGGAGCGACCCTAAGCATCACTTTTGGCCACGGAACCGTGTGCAAATTAGTCGTCCCGCTATGAGCAACCTCCTGTTCCGTGGGCTCTTGCCCGATCGCCAAGGTAAGCGCGAGGGTGAAACATCTGGTGATCAGCGTCTTTCACGCACACTTCACCTTCCCGCGTTGCAAGTAGCGATCGAGGCTCTTTGAAATAATCGTGCCCCACATCAGTAAGAGGCCTCGAAAATGAAAAAGCGAAATGACAATCTTGGGCGCCTAACCTACAAGAATTCGCAGCGAGCTATTTCATACTTTAATCCCTCGAGGTGGTCCCGGGCTGCCAGAGAAATTCGACGACAATCCCTTACTTATTAAAGGAACATCCAGAAGTCGAAAAAGGAGAAAAAATCTTGGCACTAGTGCATGTGACCTGAAAAAGAATCCTGAACCCGTTCGCGGTTCAAGAACAAAGGGTGCCAACCCGCCTTCCGCGTGGGACCAACTGCAGGACCATTAAGCGTTTCTGACCGTTCTAAACACTACTTAGTGCTCCTCAAAGTGCCTCGTAAGTTGTTGACACTCCATTCCTTGCAGACTTGCCAAGGTTCAGGTGTCGGTTCGATTCCGATAGGCCGCTCCATAAGTCCTTCGCCACAACGTCTCCATCTCGTTCATTTGACGTTGAGTAATTCCCAGGTCTTTCATACCGTGACCGCATGGAAATTGATTGTAGTCCTGTAGCGGGCAAGTCGCTGCCGCGGTACACGTAAGACCATTGCGCTTTGGCCCCATTGTTGGTACGGTGCTGCACATAAGGTGCTCTCCAGTTGCAGTCTGTCACCGAAGATCCGAGGTGACGATGGCCAAATGCATACTCATCGTAGACGACAGCGAGGTAATTCGAACAGCAACGCGGCATTTTCTAGAGGACGAAACCGATTTCACGGTTTGCGGCGAAGCCATTGATGGATTGGATGCCATTGGGAAAGTCCGTCACCTGAGCCCGGACCTGATTGTTCTAGACCTTGCGATGCCGCGCATGAATGGGCTGCAAGCGGCGCGCAGGCGGCGGGCGATGTCGGTGCAGCGCCCATCATTTTGTTCACGATGTACGCCGACGCGATCCGGCCGGAAGAGACGTTGGCTGCGGGTATCAGCGCGGTAGTATCCAAGACCGACTTGCGCGCATTGCAACAACACATTGAGAATTGTTGGTGGCAACGTAGCCGCACGGACTTTTGCGTCGCCTGTTTCCTTGAATTCGCGTCATCGAGATGTTCTCGCCCAGCGCCTCCACCCCGGTCTGCCTGCCGCCTCGTCGTCTATCCGAACAGCCACTCCAGGAAAGACTTGCGTCGTGGAGGTGGAGTGGCACTCGGCCGACGGGGTTTGTCTAGGGGTGGGCGAGACTTCTGATTTCGTAGCCCTAGGCGTTCGCCCTTCGCATGGTTCGCCGGCGGCAAGCGGGAATCCAACGCCGCACGACTTCGTTCGAAATGGCGGATGGGTAATGGGCGGTCTGTTGCGGCGGGTTGCCAGTAGCCGTAAACGCAGCGGGTGCCTCGCCGCGAACAGTCATGGGTGTCGTGAATAACGCCGTCGATCACAGCGGTGAGATGTTTTGACGCGCTGACCACGAGACGCCCGGCCGGGAGTTCGTCGGGGCGGAGATGGACGGTGCAGCCAGAGCCGATTTGCATGGTGGGAGTCCAGACCCAGCCCAAAGACTTCATGACGCGCTTGATGGTGGATTTGTAGACGCCCGTGCGGGCGTTGCTCTTTCCTCGTTTTCGCTTGCCCGTGCGTTCGTGAACAGAGGCGCGATTCACGAGATCGTAAATGTGTTGATAGGGGAGACCAGTGGCAATGGCGATGGACCGGACTACGCAATCTCCAGTCTTGCCGCGATACCCAGAGGCAGCGCGGCCGCCGTCATTGAAGCGGAAGTGATTTCGCATGCATTCAATTATTAAGGTGCGCGCCTCCCAAGATTATCTAACCTTCGCGGGTCTGGTCTTTCGGAGAATCAGGCGCTGGCCTCAGCTGAGGCTTCGGGCTCAGATGGTTTGTCGGCGGTGACCCTGAGGGCTTCGATTTTTAGTCCTTTGTTCATATCGAAGCGCTGCTTGCGGTCCAGACTCTTGACGAATTCGCGGGTGGCTTTACCGATGGCGCCGGCGATACTGGAGGCGTCGACCTTGATGGTGCGGCCCTCGGACCCGACTTTGCGGTCTTCGTACCTTAAAGTGACGTTGTAAGTGTTCATGGACGCTCCTTCTTTTGGGACACTTCAAGTTTTCTCACTTCAAGGGGTGGTATGTCCAGTCGAGGAGGGGAACCAAGTTCGAGAAGAGCTATTCAAACCGTGCTTAATCGAAGAAAGATCGACACGCAACCCAGCGTAAGGGGACGCAAAAA
>Ga0185299_10006228_pt1 | contig 12797 bp, 12 predicted proteins | sample PaiPotPPA55metaG_FD_128002 | JGI IMG/M metagenome (GOLD analysis project Ga0185299, IMG submission 128002) | Iron sulfur acid spring bacterial and archeal communities from Banff, Canada, to study Microbial Dark Matter (Phase II) - Paint Pots PPA... ...
TTTTGCAGCAGAAAATCGAATATACCCAACACGTTCATGGATAGCTTCTGCGACACAATCTTGCGATACTCATGCAGCAACCGGATTCGCCTGGAGATACTCCTCGATCTCGAGAATCTCATCGGGACTCAGCCGGAATTCTGCTGAGCGCACGATCTGCTTCGCCTGCTCGGCAGAACGCATGCCTACAATCGCTCCTGTGACGACTGGATCGCGCAGCGTCCAGGCAATCGCCACCTCACCTGGGGTGCGGCTGTGACGCTCGCCGATCCCGCGTAGGACCTCCACCACGCCAAGGTTGCGACTCAGAAGCGGTTCCTTAAAGCTCGCTGTTCTCGGGCGAAAGTCGTCTGGCGGCAGCGACGCGATGCGTTCGCGGTTCATTTTGCCGGTTAGCAGCCCCGACTTCATCGGGGAGTACACGATGACGCCGATGTGCTGCTCACGGCAAAATGGCAGAACGTCCTTTTCGATGTCGCGGGTCACCATGTTGTAGTTCGGCTGCAGCGAGGTGATGGGTGCGATCCTCTCGACCCGCTTCATTTGGGTGACGTTGAAGTTCGATACACCGATGTAACGAACCTTGCCTTCCTTTTGGAGTTGGCCCAGCGTCTGCCACCCCTCTTCCATCTCAGGCTCTGGATCAGGCCAGTGGATCTGGTAGAGATCGATCACACCCACCCTCAGCCGCCTCAAGCTTGCCTCCAACTCGCGGCGCACCGAGACAGCTTTCAGGCTGTGCCCGATCTCGCGCCGGTCATTCCACACCAGGCTGCACTTAGTAAAGACGTATGGACGGTGTGCGCGTCCCTCGATCGCTTTGCCGACGACCTCCTCTGAGTGCCCCATTCCGTACACGGCCGCGGTATCGATCCAGTTGACGCCCGCATCGAGCGCCGCGTGAATCGCTGCAATTGACTCCTTGTCCTCCTGCTGTCCCCAGGAGAACGCCCAGTCGCCGCCCCCCATCGCCCATGCGCCAATACCGATGGGAGTAATCTCTAAGTCGGAGTTGCCTAGATGTCGAGTGTGCACAGGTTTTCTTGGATGATTTTAAACGCAGGATGACGCTTTGCGTTACTCTCGCGCCGTCGTTCCTCCATGGAGCACATAAACTGTCTTTGGCCGACTGCGGCGGGCTCTTCCCTGCCCGTGGAGCGAAGGGGGCAGGTCTCCCACGGCGCGCAATTTCTTCTGCCGTGGGCCGATGGCACAAAACTTCTCCGTAATCGAAGATGACGGCCTTCGCAGCCTTGGATCGCTTTTCACGATGGATCGACATTCAGCCTCTGATACTCCTGCATTCATCTTCCAACGGGAACAGTTTCCGGGTCTAATCCAGAATGCCCCGATTCCAGCATGAATCCCTCTTCTGTTTCAGCCAAGGTTTAAGATAGCGGCGTGAAAGAAACCTGGCGGTGGTTTGGCCCGCAAGACCCAGTTTCGCTCGACCATGTCCGGCAGGCGGGAGCAACCGGAGTTGTTTCGGCATTGCATCATCTCTACCGCGGGGAAGTCTGGCCGCTCGACGAAGTGCTCAAGCGCAAGGCGGAGATCGAGGCGGCGGGACTGACTTGGTCGGTGGTCGAAAGTATTCCCATTCACAATTCCATCAAGCTGCAGAGCGGTCCGTTTCGGCAGTTCACGGACGCCTGGAAAGACTCTCTGTCGGCCATCGTACAGGCGGGCGTAAAGATCGTTTGCTACAACTTCATGCCGGTCGTCGACTGGACCCGCACCGACTTGCGCTGGCAATTGCCCAGCACCGGATATGCCCTGCGCTTCGACGTGAGTGATTTCGCCGCCTACGACGTATTCATTCTGCAACGTGTGGGCGCCGAAGGAGATTACCCGGAAGAGCGGGTTGCGGCAGCGCGAGCACGTTTCGAGGCGATGTCGGAGGACCGCCGCAATGAACTGGAGCGGACCATCATTGCCGGACTGCCCGGCGCCGAAGGGTCCTACGACCGCGGGACGCTGCGGGAGTCGATAGACCAGTACAAAAACGTGACCACCTCCGAGTTGCGCGGTCATCTCATTTCGTTTTTGCGGGAGGTAGCGCCTGTCGCTGAAGAGCTCGGGGTTCGTCTCGCGATTCATCCCGACGATCCGCCGTGGCCGCTGTTCGGTCTGCCGCGCGTTGTCTCAACCGCCGAGGACGCGCGGTCGATTCTTGCTGGAGTTGATACCGCGGCAAATGGATTGACGCTTTGTGTGGGATCCTACGGCTCACGCGCCGATAATGATCTGCTCAGGATGGTGGATGAATTTTCGTCGCGCATTCATTTCCTACATCTTCGGCAGGTGATGCGCGAGGCCGACGGCTCCTTTTACGAGGCGGAACATTTGCACGGGAGTTCGGACATCGTCGCCGTGATCAGCGCTGTGTTAAAAGAGGAGGCTCGCCGGCGCAAGCAGAACCGATTGGACAGCGAGATTCCCATGCGTCCCGATCACGGGCATTTGTTGGCTGATGACATCGGACGGAAGATGAATCCGGGTTACTCGCTGGTCGGCAGGTTGAAGGGTCTCGCTGAATTGCGAGGAGTGGTGGAAGGGCTGAAGTATGCCATGCCAGAGTTAGCCGAGTAAGTTTGCACCGTCGATCAGCCAAGACAGATGCGGTCCGCTGCGATCCACCAGAAGGAGCCAGGCATATGAAAGAATTTGAGAACCAGGTCGCGATCGTTACCGGCACGACGGGGATCGGTCGGGCGATCGCAAAGCGCCTCGCCGCCGGCGGATGCAGCGTGGTAGCGTGTGGCATCGAGTCGTCAGCCAACCATGAACTGCAGCAGGAAGCGCAAGCGAGCGGATTATCGCTGCTTGTGGAAACCTGCGACGTGAGCCAGCCCGAGCAGGTTAAGTCGGTCGTTGCCAAAACCGTTAAAACGCATGGCGGCCTGGATATCATCGTCAATGCCGCGGCGATTCATCCCTTTGGCACGGCCGCCGAAACCGAGCCCGATTCCTGGAATCGGTGTATGGCGGTGAATGTTGGCAGCATCTTTCTGCTGGCCCATTTTGGAATTCCCGAGATCAAAAAACGAGGCGGGGGGTCGATGGTGAATCTTTCGTCAGTGCAAGGTCATGCGTGCCAGCGCGGTGTCGTGGCTTATGCGGCGTCCAAGGGCGCGGTTCACAGTTTGACGCGGGCGCTTGCGCTCGACCACGCCAAGGATCACATTCGTGTGAACTCCATCAGCCCGGGCTCGATTCGCACGCCGATGCTGGCGCGCGCCGCCGCGCATTTCGGACCTGACTTGCCCGCGGAGACCGTGATGGAGCGGTTTGGCGAAGCGCATCCGATGGGACGAATCGGCACGCCCGAGGAAGTGGCCGAGTTAGCGGCATTCCTGGTCTCGGACAAGGCGGGATTCTGCACGGGCGGCGATTATCTGGTCGACGGCGGATTGCTCGCGGGCATAGGTGTGCAATGAACTCAAGAATGGTCGGTGATCCCGTTTGTGTCGCGCCCACCGGAGATGTGTGCGGCGAAGGCGCAGTCTGGCATGCGGCGCACGACGCCGTGTATTGGACCGACATTAACCGCTTCCTGATCCATCGCTTCACGCCAGCGGATCAATCGGTCCGCACATGGTTCTTCGATGAGCCGGTAACGGCGCTCACCCTGACGGATCGACCGGAGGTGCTGGCGGTCGTTCTGGGATCGCGCGTGATTTTGTGGGAACCGGCCACGGATACGCGGCAGGAGCCTCTGTTTTGTCTTGAGGGGTGGCCCGCGGTGCGGCTGAATGATGCGCGCGTGGATCCGCGGGGTTCGCTGTGGATGGGAACCATGCGCAACAACGTCAATCCTGATGGGACTTCGCGCGAAGCAGGTGAGCAGGATGGCGTGCTGTTCCGACTTGATCCGGATGCCAAAGTCTCAGTGTGGCGACGAGACATCGGAATCGCGAATACTCTGACCTGGAGTCCGGACCGCCGGCGCTTCTATTTCGGCGACAGCCTCGCCAACGTGATCTGGCAATACGACTACGATGCCTCGAGCGGCACGATCGAGAATGAACGTCCATTTCTTGCGGGCTTCGAGCGGGGCGCGCCCGACGGGTCGGCCATGGACTCGGAAGGATATCTCTGGAATTGCCGGTTCTTTGGCGGATGTATCGTTCGCGTTGCGCCCGATGGAAAGATTGATCGCGTCGTCGAAATGCCTGTGCAGAACATTACGACTTGCACGTTTGGCGGAGCCGATCGGAAGACGCTTTACGTCACCACGGCGAAGGCCGAGGCGCCCGCCGGAGACCGATTGGCTGGCGGATTGTATGCCATTCAGACGGAAGTCGTCGGCCAGGCTGAGAATTCGTTCCGCGCATTCGGGCGGTAGGCCTGGGCCTCCGCTGCCGTAAGAAGCTTTTGGCCGCTGAGTTCGCAGAGACATGCCGCAGAGAACGCAGAGGAGAGTATGCCTGCGAGGCGGTCGATCGCTCTCTACTCCTTCATTTTTTTCTGCAGCAGCGCGAGAAGCGGGCGGTCGAGCTGGTGGCCGTGCCAGTCTTCGGAACTTTGTGCCGGCACGCTGCGTATCTAGAACACCGAACGGTCCGCGAAAATTCCACAGCGCCCATCCGGAGCGCAGATCGCCGAGCACGCTCAAGGTGTCGTCGAACCACCTAAGGACGACTTCCGGGGGCGTGTGCTTGTAGCAACCCATTTCGCCGAAGTGAATGGGAACCCGGTGCGCTGCGAGTTCGCCCCACGGCTGGAACGTTCGCGTCAGTTGGGCACGGTCGACGGTGAGACCCTTGCTGTCCCTGATGGGCCAGGTCGGCACGGGTTCATTGCCAGATAGAAGACCACGCACCCACTCGCACTGGTAGTGCGTCAGCTGTACGGGATGGTAGGTATGGCAACTCTGCAGGACCGCGGTGTCGAATAAAGCCGGGATCGGAGCCGTGCCGCCGTTGTACCCATCGGTGACGACGAGGCGTTGCGGATCATGCTTTGTAATCGCTTCGATGGCCGCGCGGGCAACGCGGGTGTAGTCGGCCGCGTGGCTCCGCGCGAATTCTCCGTTGAAGAAGTCCTCCGGTTTGAGTTTGCCGGCTTTCTTAAGTTCTTCCATCTGCGCGGGAGGCGGCGTTACGATCGGCTCGTTCACCAGATTGAAGCTGAGTTTTTCGCTGGGTACTCCTTTGTAGCGGCCGGCGAAATAGGTCCACTGTTAGACGAACGCCTCGAGCATTTTCGGATCGGTGAAGACACTGCTGTTCTCTTTGCTGACGTGAATACCGGTGAGCGCTTCGTCCATGGTGTCGAGGATGCAATATCCCGGCGCCCGGTGCAGGCCGAGGTTGATATGGATTCCGTATTTCTCGCCCAGTTGTATGGCGCGATCGAGGGGCGCAACTTTGTCTTCGCGAATTTTCAGGAGATCCTGAGAGTCGGTCCAGAACCGGTAATCCATCGGCAAACGGACCCAGTTGAAACCCCAATCGCGAATCCAGCGAAAGTCGTCCTCCTGGAACATGCCGTCATTCTTATAGGGGAAATATTTCATCCAGTCGGGATCGGTCGAAAAATATTCGAGCAGATTAAAGCCGTACCACTTTGGATTCTTTGCCGGACTTTTCGCTTGTAATCTGGTCGCGAAAGCCGTGCTTGAAAATCCAACGGGCAGCAGCAAAGCGCCTGCTGCCATGCCGAGAGTCTTGATTGCAGTTCTCCGGCTCACACCGGGAAGGGTTTGGCCAGAGTGAGTGCGGTCAGCGGCAGCGTGAGCAGATTGCTGGTTCGATTGCGTCATGGCAAACACCTCCATCGTGTGAAATCAATTCGCGATTGTAGGAACCTCTCGAAATTGCGGATTCCAAAACCTAGTGATCTCTTCCAGTGAACGTCCCTTGGTTTCTGGAATCAGCCAGGCAACAAGAATGATGGTCAACAAAGCTCCGGCGCTGAAGCACCAGAAGGTGCCGTCGGATCCGAGATTCTTTTGCATGATCGGAAACAGTTGATTGCCGAGATAGCCGACCAGCCAAAGCGCAGTGGTCGCGATCGACATGCCGCGCCCGCGAACTTTCGTGGGATAGATTTCGGAGATGATGACCCAACAGGCCACGCCGTTACCGAAAGCGTGCCCGGCCACGAAACTCATGATCAGAACAAGAATTGCCAAGCCGCTGCCGTGTATGTGATAGAACCAGCCCGCCAGGGCAAACGACAGGCATTGCAGCGTTGTTCCGGCAAGGATGAGGCTTTTTCTGCCAGCGCGATCCACCAACCAGAGGGCAAAAAGCGTAAACAGTAAATTGATCAGGCTGACCAGGACGGATTGAAAGAAAGCGTGGCCGGTCGCGCTTCCGGCTGAGCGAAAAATTTCCGACAAAAAAGAGAAGAGCGGGGTAATGCCGCTGATCTGTTGCAATCCCGCCAACATGATGCCCAGCAGCAGAGGACGGCGGAAGGTGGTGAATAGTTCCGAGATGTGTCCCTCTTCAGTCGCCAGGGAATTTTCGATTTCAACCGCCGCGCGCTGCGCGATGTCAGGGTCGTTGATCTGAGTGAGGACGCGGATGGCTTGCTCGCGACGGCCCATCTTCATCAGCCAGCGTGGGCTCTCGACGGCGGGCAGAATCATACCGCCGAACAGAAGCGCGGGTACGATCCCGGCGAAAAACATCCAGCGCCAGCCAACGTTGGTATTCCAGGCTTCATCCCCCATGCGCTGAATGAGCATGTTGACGAACACCGCGGCCAGAATTCCGACCACGATGCCCAACTGGTACAGCGTCACGCAGCGGCCGCGGACGCGCGTGGGAGCAATCTCGGCAATGTAGTTCGGAGAGATTACCGAGGCTGCGCCGATGCCCAGGCCGCCGATCAGACGCCAGACGACAAATTGGTGAAAGCTGGATGCGAAGAAGATTCCTCCGGATGAAAGAGCGAAGCAGACGGCGCAGAGCGCGAGGCCTTTCTTCTTGCCGAGATGATCGGCAACCGTACCGGCGAAGGCGCAGCCGACAATGCAGCCAAGCAAGGCGCAACCGGCGGCCCATCCCGTGCCGGCGGCGTCGAGATGAAACAACCGGCTCAGATAGCCAATCGCGCCGCTGATCACGATGTTGTCGTAGCCGAACAGCAGGCCGCCCAACGTCGAGACGCTGGCCGCGATGAAGAGCGGTCCGTGAGAATGGGGTGCGGATGAGGCGGACGAATGCGGCGGTGAGGAGGAAGAGGTCAGTTTATCGACCTCGGTGCGTGGATTCTGTGCTGGACACGCTTGCCGAAGACTCCAGCATGGCTTTTACGGCCAGGATGAAGCCAATGGTGTGAGCCATTCCCGCGTGCCAGGGAGCCGCGCACGACATCTGCGGAGTGTGGTCGGGGATGATGACGCCGTCGAAATGATCGCGCTTCAGAATCGACAGGATCCGCACCATGTCCACCTGGCCCTCATCGATAAAAGTTTCGCGATAGTGCGGGACTTTTCCCACCACGTTGCGCAGATGAATGTAGGCTATCTTCCCTTGCCCGCTGTACTGATCGACCGCGTCGTGGGCGTCTCCCTCGGTCATTTCGGCGATCGTTCCCACGCATAATTCCAGAGCATTCGAGCGGCTCGGAACCAGGTCGAGCAGTCGCTGATACATGTGGGGTTGAAACACCAATCGCGGCTGGCCGCGCATGTAAGGCATGGGAGGATCGTCGGGATGCGCCGCCAGGCGGACGCCGGACTGCTCCGCGACCGGGACCACATCTTCCAGAAATCGCTGCAAACGACGCCAGAGTTCCTCGTGAGAAATCGGCGGTAAGGTAGCCGGCGCGGCCGCCTGATCGTAGATCATGTTCCAGATCATGCCAGCCGGGACCGGTTCGTCGTCTGCCGATCCGTCCATGCCGACGGTCAACGCCCCGCCCCGACCAGACGCCGTGGTTACGCGCCCGCACACACCGGCCAGGCTGAAGTTGTATCCGAGGACGGGAATACCGGCCTCGCCCATGCGCCGGATGATGGTTTTCACATTCTCGATGTGCGCAGAACGACGCGGACCATCCAGAAGAATGTCATGCCAGTGGGCGGGATCGAGGTTTTCAATTGCGGCGAGCGTGAGACCCGCGTCTTCGATCTCATGGCGAAGCTTCTTCAGTTCGGCAACTGTCCAGAGTTTTTCGGGATCGCCGGCCACGCCCCACGGCTCATACTTGCCGCCGGTGGGCTGATTGTGGCGAGGATTGCTCGCGCCCTGCTTGAAATAGTCCACCAGGTGCACCACCACATGGGTGCATCCTGCTTGGCACGCGAAGTCGTAATAGTCACGCGTCAGCATGTGCCGGTACAATCCGAGTCCCACTTTCATAACCGGTTCCCGATTCCTCCTCCGTAGTCGGCGCTGAGGATTTGTCCGTTGATCTCCGCGGCGAGCGGCGAACATAAGAAGACGAAAGCGTCGGCGATCGACTCCGGGCTATTGCGTTGCCCTAGCGATACGCGGAGAACGAACTCGCGGTAGGCCGCATCTTCTTCAAAGACTTTCAGTGAACTCCCTGCGGCGACATTTCCCGGCGAAATTACGTTCACGCGGATGCCCGACGATGCGTATTCCAGTGCCATACAGCGGGCAAAGTTTTCCAGCGCCGCCTTGGCGGAGGCATAGGCAGGAATCTTCGTATGCGGGACGCGGGCCACATAAGAAGAGGTGAAAATGAGATGGCCCCGGGTTTTGCGCTTCTTCCATTGCGCAAAGACGGCTCGCGTCAAGGAGACCTGCGCCAGAAAATTAAAGCGAAAAATGCGCTCGAAGTCTGACTCCGAAGTCGAAGCAAAAGGATGCAGGCCGCAGCCTCCGGCGTGGCCCAACACGGTATCCATATTAGGGAAACGCTCGAAGGAATTGTTCACCACCTGTGTGAGCTTCGCCGAGTCAGTCAGGTCGAGAGAGTGATAGATGAAACTCTCGCCTGGAATCTTCCAACTTGCTAGAAGCTCGTGAGCCTCGTTCGCGGGTTTGAGATCGACAACAATCAGCATCGCTCCCGCTGCGTTCAGCCTCTTGACCATGTGCTCGGCGATGGCGCCCATCGCGCCGGTGATCAAAATAACTTTGCCAGTGAGATCGATTTGAATCATGGGTTCCGTTCGCAGCCGTGGCTGCGGTATTACATAATTCCGTGCTTCTCAAATGCGGCAACCGCGCTGCTTCCCTCTTCCAAGGCTTTCCTGACAAGTTTTTCGCCGCGAGCTTTTTCCAGCGCTTTGCTGAATACTTCAGTCGCAGCCTCAACCGGGATCACACAAACCCCATCGATGTCTCCAAAGAGAAAATCACCCGGCCGGATGCGGACCCCGCTGATCTCGATGGCGATGCGAAAGTCCACTACTTTGTAACGAGGCGCGGAGTCCTGCGCATACGATCCCCAGCAGAACGCGGGAAAATCCAGTTTAAGGACAGCCTTGGTGTCGCGCAAATAGCCATTCAGCACGGCTCCTGCTGCACCAAGCTTGCGGGCGCGGATGCTCATCAGTTCGCCCCAGAGCGCGTTGCGCGGAGAGGAACCGGTGTTGACGTAGACTTCGTTGGCCTTGAGATCGTCGAGCGCCTCAAGCATCAAGCCGAATGGCTTCTCCATGAGCCGGTTATGCGCGCCCGCGATCTTCTCTTCAAAGACGTCGACCGCGAGCACGGGCATGGCGCGGCCGATCAGCACCATGTCCGGGCGCAAGGCACGAATCTGCGGCGGCAAGAATTGGTGCTGCAGACCGAGCTTATCCATCACATCGCCTACCACGCAGGTAAACAGTTCCTGGCGGATAGTAGAGAAGAGTTCCTGGTCAGAGTTTGAGAGTTTCATGGTCTTTGCTATCCGCTACTTCAGCTTGGTAGTGTTGCAACTTTCAAATGCAGCCAACTTTGTCGCCGAGCCGTCTATCGTTTGTCCTCAGGTTGCCAAATCGAAATTCGGTCGACGAACTGAATCTGGCGAAGAAGGTTGTCTCCTGCCACCCATCGAACCTGCCCCTTCCGGATCATGTGAAGCGCTTCGTAGCCTTGAATCATTCGCCGGGCCCCCTGGAATTCTCGGAAGCCTTGTTTGGCGTTCACTGCTGGCCATTCTGCGGGATCACTGATTCCGCTCCTTGCGCGGTCCTGAAGCGTCAGCCGCGGTCACGTTCAAAATGTCTTGAACCACCATGTCGTCAAATGCGGCGTCAGCTTCTCCTCGGAAGCATCATAAAACCCTCCATTTTTAGGCAACACTCAAAGTTTTTGGCAAGCAGCCGACTCGACGAGGCGGACGGATTGGCTATCTTTCCCTTTTCTTGGAAACTTCATTCGAGCACACCCTCTTCTGATGGCGGCGTCACCACATTCGAGAACTTCCCTAATATCTTCACCTTCGCCCTCGATACTACCTGATGGAGTTTTATACACGTCGTAAATTCTCCTCAGAGTAGCTTCCGAGTCGTCACCGGGCCGCTGAAGAAGTTCTGAACGAAATCGCACAATTCACCCGCTGGATGGAGCTACCCCGCCTCTACTGAACTGTTCAATAGTCGAGAAACGCAGACGATTACGACCGTCAATGTGCTCGGAAGGCGTTTCGTCATTGCTTCCTTCGAACATCTTTGCGAAAATGCGGTGCATTCCTGCAATCTATTGAGGCGCATTGATGAGCCTTTTTTCACCGCCGCTGACTGGCGATCCTGAAGTGCCGCTCAATCTCCCACCTGATCGGGACGTCGGGTCATGTCGGGTCATTATGGCGACGGATCGTCGCAGTCCTGATCGACTCGATCGTGGTCGGAATAGCCGGAACTTTGATAGCTCTGCCGTTCTTCGATTTCTTCTCACGCCTCGGAGCTTTGGGACGCCTTGTGGGATTCTGCCTTGCAGTTCCGATCAGTTGCTTGCCGGCCAGCAACAACCTGCGGTCGACAATTTGGCAACATTGTTCTAAACATGTTCACGTTCGGTACTGGCGAAGCACACCAGGAGCTTAACGGTTGGGGGTAGCGGTACGGATCCTGTCATGGCCCGGTGCCACAAACTCGGCGGTGTCGTCGATGCCGTGCTCGCGCTGCCAAGTCTTGGAGTCGGGCGCGAACTGCGGATCCGACGGAAACGGACGACGCAGTTCGCGGTCGTAGCGATCCAAATTGAAGCCCGGACTGAGCGGGGCCGTCATGAACTGCGCCAACTCGCGAACCCAGTTTCCGAAGGTCCGCCGGTTCTGAGGCAATGCCGCATATCGACGAGCGATCGTCTCGAAGTCTTCGGCGGGGCGGCCGGTCACATCGGGCACGTCAGTGGTTGGTGCGCCCGGCTCAAAGGCGCCGCGTTTGTGATCATCGATGTAATAGCGCACGTTGCTCATGACATCGATGGACATGCCGGCCATCCGGGCAGCCTTCATGAACAACCAGGTCGGCGTCGGCACGACCCTGACCGATCGCCCGACGGCTCGGCCGATCGCTTTCGCCATGTCCTCGGCGCCAAGGAGCTCCGGTCCGGTGGGGCGGTAGCTCTTCCCGGCATGCCGCGCCGGATTCATCAGGGCCGCGACGGCGACTCTCGCGATGTCCTCGTTCGAGGGTGGCGCGTTGCGGGTTTTGCCGTACATCCACGGGAAAAGGCCGAGATGCGCCGCCAACCCTATCGTCACCAGGTAGGAGTCAGCGAAAAAACCTGGGTTGACGATCGTATGCGCAACTCCGGGGGTCATCGAAAACAACCGATCGACCAGCCAGTGCTGGCGTGTCATGAGAGAGGGATGCGACGGGCTTGCTAGCCATTGAGTCAGGCTTACGATGCGTTCGAGCCGGGCTTCCTTGGCCGCGACCGTGAACGCCACCGCCCCCTGAATCATGTACGGATCGAGAGGCGGACAATAATAGGCGCCCTGAACGTCCCTCAGCGCGTCAGCAACGCGCTCTACATCGCTCATGTCCGCGAGTGCGATCTCGGCCCCTTGCGCCTTCAGCCGCGCACTCCGGCCATCTTCCCGGCGCACCATGGCGCGGACGGGATAGCCGGCTTTCAGCAGTTCGCCAGCGACGACGCTGCCCGTCCTCCCGGTCGCGCCAGTCACGATGATTCTGGGCTTGATCATGGTAGTCTCCTTCTAAAGTTGGTTCCTGCTGCAGCAGCACTATCTCGAGAAGAGTCACTGCAGCGCTCCAGGGTTCAATGCCCTCAGCGGCATCAAGGGTCCGACCGGAATGTACTGGTGATCCATCAACTGTTCCTTCGCCAGCGGCAGCTTTTCCATAAGTGCTCGTGCCTCGTCCTCGGTCTTCGCGTGGACCAGGAAGATGACGCCCTTGCCATCGCCGCGCGAATACCACTCGCGGATTTTCCCGTCGAGGTAGAGCTGCACAGTGGCCCGAATCTCTTCCGGTATGACGGCCATGATTTGTTGAGGGGTTACGCCCGGCTTCGCAGTCTCAATGACCAGCACTGTGCGGTGGTTTTAGGTGTAGGAATGCTGGGCACGCCTGAAGCCGCCCCGGATTGTGTCTGTTGTGGCATGATGAATTTCTCCTTTCCAAAATTCGAGCCAGTCATATGGCCCTGCTTCTTCTCTTAACAGATCGCGGCTGCGACAGGCTTCAGTCGCGGATCAGGACTGGGGGTTGCACCCCGATCGTCCCTCCTGCAGCGGCGCCATTTCGAGGGGTCACTGGAATGCAGCTGGGTTCAGTGCTCTTAGCGGCATCAGCGGCCCGACGGGAATGTACTCGTGATCCATCAAATGTGCTTTCGCGAGCGGCAGCGTTTCCATCAGGGCCCGCGCCTCGTCCTCGGTCTTCGCATCCACCAGGAAGATGACGCCTT
>Ga0185299_10006230_pt1 | contig 12796 bp, 17 predicted proteins | sample PaiPotPPA55metaG_FD_128002 | JGI IMG/M metagenome (GOLD analysis project Ga0185299, IMG submission 128002) | Iron sulfur acid spring bacterial and archeal communities from Banff, Canada, to study Microbial Dark Matter (Phase II) - Paint Pots PPA... ...
GACCTCGGCCGCCAAGCCGATTGCGGGATGGGAAGTGGACCAAGCGGTGCGCGCCCACATCAAGAAGGCGAAATACGGAGATTACTTCATCCACCGCACCGGCCACTCGATTGCTACCGAGGTGCATTCGAATGGCGCCAATATGGATGATTTGGAGATTCACGACGAGCGGCGCATTCTGCCCAATTCCTTGTTCTCGATCGAGCCCGGGATCTACCTGCCCGAGTTCGGCATACGCCTGGAAGTGGATGTGCTGGTGCGACCGGGAAGCGCCGAGGTGACTGGTAAAATCCAACGAGAGATCGTGACCATCTGAATGGCCAAGCCAACGACAGACAAAACGACAGATAAAAAAACAGATAAATCAAAGAATACAATTTCAGCGCCTGAGCCGGAGTACCCGCTCACGACCATGGCGGTGGTCGCGCCGCTTGTGGGCTGGCTGATTCCGGGTGGCGGACACATCCTGCTGAAGCGCTACGGGCGCGGCATTCTGCTGCTGGTGTCGGTGGTCGCGATGTTTCTGATTGGCCTCGGCATGCAGGGACGGATTTACAAGCCGAATGGTGGAGACATCCTCGATATACTCGGCTTCGTTGGCGACGTGGGGTCGGGAGCGCTCTATTTTCTGGCGCGCATCATGGACTGGGGCAACGCGATGGCGGCGAATGCGGCGGCGGATTATGGCAAGACATTTCTGATCGTGGCTGGCCTCTTGAACTTCATCGCGGCGGCGGACGCGCATCACATTGCGCTGGGGAAGAAACCGTGACCATCAACTTGTCGCACTTCTCGGCTGCGGTAGTGTTCGCGCTGTTCGCTTCGGTGGTGTTTGGCATCACGCAACGCAATTCGACGATCGAGCAGGTGCGCTACGGTCTTTACTGCTTTGCTTTGTTCGTAGGCGGAGTTTTCCTCGCGGGATGGGTGATGGCGCTGATCAGGCGGTAGGTGACGGCGGGCAGGTCTCGGTTGTAGGTCGATGCGCAGAAAGCAACGGCAGATTTTAGCGGGCCGAGGCGCCATCGCGGCGTGTAATGCGATTTTTTTCGCAGGCCGCAGAATCCCGAGCTTCCCTTTTTCCCAAGTCTGTTTGAGCCCGTGAAATCACGCTTTGCGGAAGTGAGCCGGCGTTCTCTCCTCTACTTCAAGTAACTGAAGAGATTATTCTGCGTGAGCTTGCCGATGGTGGCCAGCGTGGCTTGGGTATCGATCTGGGATCGGGAGAGATCGGTGGCGGCGGCAGCGAGATCCGCGCCGCCAAGCGTGTTCTGCTGCTGGGCAATTTGAAGTTTGGCGGCATTGAGGTAGGTGGTTTGCGACTGCGCCTGGTTCGCAGCGTTGCCATAGAAGACGCGCTGCGCCGAAAGATAGCTGTTGGCTCCGCCTAATGAAGTGACGGCGGCGGCAACGCCGGTATTGGATTGCACGGCCTGGATGACGCTGTTGATAGCGAGAAAAACGTCGTTGCCGGAAGCGGAAAACAGTTGCGATCCGGGCTGGTTGACGGCGAGCTTGTTTCCGCTGCCGATCGATACCTGATTGACATCACTATTGCCGACATAGCGGACGCCGGAAGGGACGGTATTGTCGAGAACGAACGGCGGCGTATTCGTATTGGTTCCGGCGAACACATAGCGGCCCTCATACGAAGCATTGGACAGCGTCACGAGCTGACTCTGAATGCCTTGCAGTTCATTGACGATTGAGGCCCGGTCGGTGGCGGAGAGCGTGCCATTGCCCCCCTCGACTCCGAGGCTGATGGCTCGTTGCAGCGCGGTTACGACCGAACTCAGCGTCGAATCGGCGGTCGAGAGCTGCCCCTGAACCGAGTCGATACTCTGCAGATAGCCGCTGTTGAACGTAGCCTGATCGTTATTCTCAACCAGCAAGGCAGCGGCGGTCGGATTGTCCGAGGGCTGGCTCACGCTTCGGCCAGTCGCAATTTCGAGACTAGCCCGTTGGGTATCCAGTTGTGACTGGTTGAGCGCCGCCAGCAGATCGGGCATGGGATTCGGATTAACGCGCATGGATGATTACCTCCCAATTTTTACTAAACCGCCGTGCCTATGCCAAGATTTACGGTATCGGCGAGCAAGGTTTCAATGGTAGAGACGACGCGGGCGGCGGCCTGATAAGCGGTCTGATACTTGATGAGGTTCGCCGCTTCTTCGTCGAGCGATACGCCGGAGATACTCGCGCGTTGGTCCTGCAGTTGCTGCAGAATCAGGTTGGAGGAGGTGACATCGGCGGAAACATTGGCGGTATCACTGCCCACTTTGAATACGATGCTGGAATAGGATTGGATCGGTGTCTGCCCATTGGCCAAGGGTTGAGTGGCAACCGCGGAGAGCACGGCCAGATTTCCGTTGCTGCCGGAAGTGCCGTCGGAACTGGCGGCAATCAGCTTCGGGTCGGTCAAACTGACGGTGAGCGCGGCCGCTGCACCCACGCCGCCCGCTGGTGGAGGCACGAAGATGTTGGCGCCTTTGTTGCCGTTCAGATCGTAGCCCTGCGCATTGGCGGTATTGAGGGCGTTGGCGAAACCCGCTGCCAGTTGATCGAGACTGCTCGCAATGCTGGGAATTTCCTGGTCGCGAATCTGAATCAGACCGGCCAGGCTCCCGCCCTCCAGCGAGCCGGTAATGTCATGAGTCCCTGCCATGATGTGCTGCACGCCGTCGCTGCCGAGCTGCGCTGAGAGAGCGAAACTCTGCGATCCCGATACCAGCGTCGTCCCATTCGAAGTGGTCAGCGATATGCCCTGATCGGTCTTAATGACCTGCACGTCCACCAGCCCAGAAAGCTGCCGGATGAGGGTCGTCTGCTTATCCACCAGCGTGCCGGCGTCTCCCTGCGCGTTCTGGACACTGCTGATCTGCTGGTCGACACTGGCGATCTGCGCCGTCAGGCTATTTACGTCGCCGACCGACTGCACCACGTTCTGGTCAATGTTGCTGCGCTGGGTCTGAAGGTTGTGCGCGGTGGTGTTGAAGTCGGTTGCCAGGTTGCCGGCCGCCGTCAGCACGCTCTGCCGCAACGCCAGATTCGTCGGGTCGGGAGAGAGTTGCTGCAGACTGTTAAAGAAATTGCTGATGTCAGCGCCAATGCCGGAAGTGGCGCTCCCAAACTGGGTTTGAATCTGTTGCAGTTGCCCGAGTTCGGTGTTGAGCTTGCTTTGCTGCTGCGTTTCCTGATGCAGTTGAATTTCAAGGATGGGATCGCGCAGGCTCTCGATCTTTTGCAGTACTACTCCGGTGCCAAAGGTCAAGGACCCTATCGTAATCGGATCGCCGGCCGCCACAGCGGGAATCTCCCGGGAGTATCCGGGAGTGTTCGCATTGGCCACGTTGTTGGCAGTAACTGCCATCTCCTGCTGGCTGACCGTAAGCGAACTCAGCGCAATCGAAAGAGACCCAAATAAACCCGACATGGTTATTCTCCAGCCCGGAGCCGGACTTCTGTTCTGAGCAAGCCGGGATCGGGCGTGTAGGTGGGTGCGCAACTGTCGACCACGCGATTCAGGACAGCCAGACTGCGCTCGAGGTGCCGCAGCAGCGACCAGTGCACTCGCGTGAGATAACGGATCCGGGCTGCGAGTGTCTCCCACTCGGCTTGCAACCGCGCGGATTGCCCGATTTTAAGGGAATTCGGTTGAAGGGAATTGGTTTGAGCGGAATTCCCGGATGCGCCAGCCGAGAGCGGCGCGGAACGCCGGCCTGCCTCGCGGCGAAGTTCCTCTTCGAGAGCGCTCCATTGCCGGCAGAGCTCTGCCTGATGCGCCGCGCCGCGCGCGATTGCTTCCGCGTCGTTTTGCACCAGCGCCAGGCTGCTGAACTCCAGACTCTCCGCCAAGCTGCGCAACAGGGCGAGCCGCTGCTCGATCAGTTTGCTGAGTTCGGGAAGCGATGTCTCGATCTTATCCATAAAAGGAACCGCGTCAAAGGAACCGCGTCGTCGTTCAAGAGTCCAGAGCCCACAATTCAGTTCAGATCGTGAGGTCAAATCGCTATTACGATCAAGCCAGGTTATCCAGTTTGTGCTGCGGAATGTCGAGTCCCGGCTCTTCTTTATATTCTTCGTCTGCTTCGACTGTTTTCAAGCGCACAGCCGGACGCTTGCGCCGGGGCACCGGGTCACGCTCATCGGCCCGCGTCTCCAACCCGCGCAGCATCACCGGTTCGATCCCGTTTGTGATCAACGGATCCATAATTCACTCCATAGTCCGCTCTTTAGTTCGCTCTTTAGTTCGCTCTTTAGTTCGCTCTTTAGTTCGCTCTAGTTCTTTGCAGAGTTCACGGTATGGCTCACTCCGCTAGCCTTTGGCTCCGCCGAGTTCGCTGACCAATGCGTCGGCCACCTGGCTGGCCGGAACCGAATATTCGCCATTGCCGATTGCCTGCTGCAGCGATTGAACTTTGGCCTCGCGAATTTCAGGCTGTGCCAGAACATGGGCTTCGAGCGACTGCACCCGCGTCTGATCAAACGAGAAGCTGGTTTGGTCCACGCCCGAGATGCTGCTCGCTCCGGTCCCGGCCCCAGCCGAAGTCGCAGTTCCGGGGAGCTCGGTATGCCCAGCGCGGCCCGTCGTGCTTTTTTCCGGTGGTTCCAGTCCAGATGTTGTGAAATCGACTCTCATAAACTTCTCCAATCTCCACCTGCCCCACCTGCTTTTTTTATCGGCAGGTTCTTAATAGAACCTTAATGTGAATAATGGGGGCATTTTGTCCGCAGACGCATCGCGGCTCAAATCTAAGATCGGCAGAGTCTCGAAAAGCTTTAGGGCTCGAAGTCAAACCCCTGTTCAGCTTCCACCCGATACCTTTGGTGGATCGAAATGGCGCAAGATCAGCTGCGCGATCCCAATTCCGCCCCGAGCCGCGATCGCCTGCGCCAGCGCCGCGGTCGCCATCTGGCGATAGTCGCTCGCCCCGGGGATGTTGGCTTCCTCGGAGTTGCCGGCAAACGTCTTCTGTAGGGAGTCGAGCAGCGGCGTGAGCAGCATGGCTTCAAAATCCCGCGCCGCCTTTTCATTTTTCAGAACCGCTTTCAGGGCCGCGGGGTTGACCGCGGTCATATTCGGGGGATTCCGGAGATTCCGGCTGGCAGGGCTGGTAAGGAGCGATACATTCATCTAATCACCTCTCGCGTAAAAGCACTTGGCATCAGATCACCTCCAGGTCCGCATCGAGCGCTCCGGCGGCTTTGATCGCTTGCAAAATCGAGATCACATCGCGCGCGGTCGCTCCCATGTTCTGCAAGCCGCTGACCAGGTCGTCGATGCTGGCGCCCTCCCCGATTTCGAGGCGGCGCGCGGGGCTGTCCTTGGCCTGGACTTCGGTCTTGCCAATAACTTCGGTCGTCCCCGACGAGAGTGGCGCGGGCTGGGAAACGGAATACTCCGTCGAAATCTGCACCGAGAATCCGCCGTGCAGGATGGACACCGCCCCAAGACGCACGTCTTTCCCCATCACGATGGTTCCCGTCCGTTCGTTGACCACGACGCGGGCGCGCCGGTGCACGGGAACGACCAGGTTCTCAATCCTGGCGAGGACCGCCGTCAGGTTCGCCACGCCGGTTGCAGTCGCATCGACTTCCACGCGTCCGCCGTCGCGGGCGCTCGCGACAGCGTGCCCGAATTCCCGGTTGATGGCATCGGAGATTTCGCCCGCCGTCGAAAAATCCGCCTCGCGCAAGAGCAGCGAAACCGGAGCGAGGCGATTGAAATCAAAGGCGAGACTGCGCTCCACCCGGCCGCCTGCTGGAATTCGTCCTACGGTTGGATGGTTCAACTGCTTGGTCGCGCCCGCGCCTCCAGCGGCAAAGCCTCCCACTGCGACCGGGCCCTGGGCGGCGGCATAGACCTGCCCGTCCGCGCCATAGAGCGGGGTGAGCAGAAGCAGGCCACCTTCGAGGCTTTTAGCATCGCCGATCGAGGAGACGGTTACGTCCACTTGCGTCCCGGGCCGCGCGAATGCCGGCAGACTGGCGGTCACAAACACCGACGCCACATTGTTAACGCGCGCCGTGGCCGCCGGAATCTGCGCACCCATGCGCTGCATAATGTTGGCCAGGGTCTGGGTCGTGAATACGGTCTGCTGACTATCGCCGGTGCGCGTGAGTCCAACCACCATGCCGTACCCGATCAGGGGATTTTCCCGTACGCCTTCGATGCTGGTGAGATCGCGGATTTTCACCGCCACAGGTTCGGCCGCGGAGAGCACTCCGGAAAACACGAGTACTAGTAGGAGCACCTGAAGAAGACCGGCGGCGAAAGCGGCTTTCATATGCATAGGAATGAGGCTCCTAAAAATTCAGAATGCGCAGAATGGCGCGCAGCACCGGATGCGGCGGCCGCACCCCGTCCGAGATCACGCCTTTGCCTTTGATCTCCAGTTCGAGATCGCCGATGGTGTTCGAAGCGACCGTGTTGTTCGGTCCGATATCGCCCCGGCGCACGATGCCGCGCAACACAATAGTCTGCTTCTCGTGGTTCATGTTGATGACGCGCTCCGCCTCGACCACCAGGTTGCCGCTCGGCAGAACGGCGACCACTCGACCCGCCAGCGTTGTGGTCAGGCTCGTAGCCGAAGATGCCTGGCCCTTGCCGGACAAAGTCTCCGCCGAGTGCAGTCCGAGCAGGCTCTGGGCCGCTCCCACTCCAATGACGGGCACCGAATCTATGCCCGAACTGGTGTTGAATGTCCGCGCCGTGCCCACCGCGCCCGCATTCGACGAGGTCACGCCCTGCACCACAACCACCGTGATCAGGTCCCCGGTAGTCATCGCCTTGTAATCGGCGCTGAGAGACGCCATCCGTCCCGAATCCACCCAAATGCTTCCGAGGGAGAGCGCGGGCTCGGGCGGTTGTGTCATCTGGACGCGGGCAAGATATTTTGCCAGACTGTCGTCTTGCGAATCCCGTTTCTTCGCGTTCAGCCAACTCGCGGTCAGCAGGAGCAGGCAACATAGCAGCTTTTTCACCTAAGTCCCCCTTGTTCGACTTACTAACTAGCTCATCGGTAGAGACGCGGCTTGCCGCGTCTCGGCAGTGCCGCGTTGCCTGAGACGGGGCAAGCCCCGTCTCTACTCATCGCTCATTACTGCGGCAAAACTTCCAGGCGGGCAGGACCCGAAATCCGCGCCCGGAAAACACGCCCATCCTGGCTGCGCACGCGAATGACTTCGCCCTCGCGGCCGCGCTCCAGACAAGTCACACTGGCAGTCATTCGCAAGCGGTGGGAGAGAAAGACCGCCGTCGCCCGGTCTCCGGCGCGCAACACGGGTTTCGGCGAGGGTTTCGGCGCCCGGCGCGGCTCCGAAGCCGGCCGGCACGATCCGGCTCGCACGCTCGCATCTTGATCGTCATGGACATAGTCATGGAGATGGTCATAGAGATAGACGTCATGGAGATAGGCGTTGTGGAGATAGACCAGGAAGGGCAGACACTCCCGAGGCTCGTCGCATTCCAGGCGGAATTGCGTGCGTCGAGGCCCTTCGTCCCAGCAGGCAGACGAGACGCGCAACCTCCGTCCGGCAAGCGCCGGGAGAGCCGCTGGCAGTTCGAGATCCTCGATCCGCGGCAGCCGTTGTTCCGCCAGCCCTTCTCGTCGGAGTTCAGCCACCACCACCTGCCACACTTCATGCCGGGTTGCCGCAGTTGGCGGCGTGCCCGGAGGCAGGCGGGACTCTTCGGCCGAGACCTCGGCTGAGAGCCCGGCCGATAGCCCGGCAAAGGGCAACGAGCCCAATACGATTCCGAAGGCGAATAGGAAGCGGGCGAAAATAGATCGGGTAATCACTCGGCTCCTTCTACTTGCCCATGGTGTTGACCAGCTGAAACATTTGATTGGCGGCATCGATCACGCGGGAACTGGCTTCGTAGGAGCGCTGCGCCACGATCATGTTGATGAACTCATCGACCACGCTGACGTTCGACTGTTCGAGATACCCTTGCTCGATCTGTCCCAACCCATCGGTGCCGCCGGGCGTGCCAACGGCGGGATCGCCCGAAGCAGTGGTGGCAAGATAGAGATTCTTGCCGACACTGTTTAATCCGCCCGGATTCGGAAACAGCGCGAGTTGCAGGCTGCCCACCTGCTGTGCAGCGGTTTGCCCGGCGAGCGTGACCGACAAGGTGCCGTCTGGAGAGATCGTGATCGAGGTGGCCCCCGCCGGTATCGTCACCGCCGGCTGCAGCGGATTCCCGTCGGAGGTAACCACATTGCCTTGCGCGTCCTGGTGGAAGGCGCCGCTGCGCGTATAGGCGGTCTCGCCCGTCGGCAACAGCACCTGAAATAATCCCTGCCCTTCGATGGCCAGATCGAGCGGGTTGCCGGTCGCATTGATGTTGCCCTGCAACTGAATGATCTCGGAGGCGGCCGGGCGCGTGCCCAATCCAATCTGCAGGCCCGTGGCCACCGTGGTTTGCTGGGAGGCGGCCGCGCCCGGCATCACCATGCTTTGGTAGATCAGATCCTGGAACTGCATGCGGCGGCTCTGAAAGCCGGCAGTGCTGGAGTTGGAAAGGTTATTGGCGATGGTATCCAAATTCGTTTGCTGCGCCTGCATTCCGCTGGCGGCGGTGTAGAGTGCTCGAAACATGGTTTCCTCCCTAGACTTTTGCCAGGTCGGTGCTGGCAATGCGGTTAAATTCGTTGTCAAACAGCGTCATGGCGCGCTGCAACATTTCGGCTTGCCGCTGCACTCCGATCAGCGTCACCACCGAACTGATGGAATTCACGTTCGAAGTTTCGACCGCGCCCTGTCTGAGCGCCGGCTGCTGCGCCAGCTTCGCGCTGCCCTCGGGAGCGGCGAGCAGGGTTTGACCCTCCGGGGTGAGCTTCGTCCCCGGAGCGAACTCCACCAGCCGGATACTGCCCGCGACCGCGCCGTTGACTGAGAGCGTCCCATCCGAAGCGATCGAGACCGGTCCCACTGGAATGTTGATCACACCTTTAGCTCCGAGCGCGGGTTCGCCGAGGACGGGATCGCCCGCGGTCGTGACCAGTACCCCGCTGCTTGACACTTGGAAACTTCCGTTGCGGGTGTAGCGTATGCCGCGCGCGGTCTGAATGACAAAAAAGCCGCCGCCTTCGATTCCCACATCGAGCGGGTTTCCGGTCGTTTCCAGATTGCCCGCGGTCATATCCATGTGCGTCCCTTCGAGCACCCCGAAATTATTTGTCGCCAGATTGAGGACATTCGGAAGCGTCGGGCGCGACACCGCCAGCAACGACTGGAATGTCGCCTGGTCGCCATGAAAACCGGCTGTATTCAGATTGGCAAGATTGTGCGCCACCACTTCAAGCGCCTGGCTCTGCGCCTGTAACCCCGCGCACGCTGCATAGAATCCACTGTCCACATTGGCTCCTTGTGCTTGGATAGGAAGCAAGCCAATCGCCACGACGGAGATGGGAACATTTTCACAAATGACCTTGTTCTGAACTGCTTAGGAGTCGCAACCGGCGAAGAAAGATTGGAAGCTTCTTAGAGTTTGACGGCGAGGAAAACTCTGCCCGACGAAACCCGGCAAACTTTTCTTGAGGAGATTTGGAGTTTTGGGATCAGCTGTGCAGTTGCAGACGAACGAAAATCGGCGCCGCCTCAAACAGCAGGGCGGTTTCTATGGAAACCCCATCGGCCAGCGAGCGGAAACTATATTTCCCGCCGCTGATGACGCTCGGCACGCTCAACATGCATTGTTCATCCGTGCCCGCCAGCTTGTTCTTGAAGTTTCCCGTGATCATGTTGCAAATCTCTCCGAGCGCGTCCGCCGTCTGTTCCTCGGAGCTGGCTGCGTCCCCCAACATGCGCGTGGCGATCAGGCGGGCGGTGTTCGCGTCGCAGCAGACGGTCAGAATTCCGCACAACGCTCCGGCCAAACCGACCATGGCGGTGAATTCCGCATTAGTTTTGTGCTCGGATTGCGCCACCGGCTTCACCTGGCAGCCCAGCATGATCTCGAAAACTTCCTGGATCGCAAGTTCGAGAATGGGGAGCCAGTTCTCCTCGTGAGACCGCTTGGCCAGTGCACCATCGGCACTCATGGTTTCTTTCCCAGCAAGGGCAAGACGTGCTCTTTCACCTGATCGGGAGTGAAGGGCTTGCGGATGTATCCGCGAGCCCCGGCCGAGAGCGCCTGCACCACGTGTGATTCGCTGCCTTCGGTGGTGATCATGACGATCGGAACACCTTTGGCGGTTTCTACCGTGGCGACCTGGCGGACGAATTCCAACCCGTCCATGACCGGCATGTTGATATCGCACAGGATGAGGTCGACTACATTGCTCTGCAACGCGGCTAGGGCTTCGGCCCCGTTGGCGGCTTCCACAACCTTTTCCAGTTCGATGCCCGCCTGACGCAGCGAACGCTCGACTATTTTGCGCATCACCGAGGAGTCATCCACGATGAGCGCTCGTATCTTATCCATGGGTCCCACCACTCTGCGGTTTGCATGGGCAGACCACGAAATCGCCTGCCGCTATTTTTTGACTCACTTGATGAATATCGGCAGTCCGACCCTGCGCTTTAGGGAAGCGGCGACGCGCCGTCAAGCGATTCACGCGCGATGGGTCATAGGCAATCGGTACCCCACGTACCAGGAAATATTCGCGGCCGGAAACCGGGGCAACTCGGGACTTCTGTCCGGCCGCAAAACGAATTTCGCCCGGCTCCGGTTCCTTCACTCCTTACTTCTTCACTTCTTCTCCTATCTTTATCCTGTATCCTGCGGGAATCCGTTATGCTTAATGGAAACTTATGACCCTGCTCGACGCCCATCCCTACGACCCTGCGAAGGTGCGGCGGAGGAAGATCAAGATCACGGTGACGGTGGTTGTTGTAATCGCTCTGGCCGCAGTGGCCTGGATGTATCGCAACTGGCCAGAGGAGCACAGCGTGGACAAGTTCTTCGCCGCGCTGCAGCGCCAGGATTATGAAACCGCCTACGCCATTTATTTCAACGATCCCAGCTGGCAAAAGCATCAGCAGAAATATTCTCAGTACACTTACGCGGACTTCTATCGCGACTGGGGACCGGGCGGCGAGTGGGGTCTCGTCAAGTCCCACAGGATTTACGGATCGGCCAACACAAAAGGTCTTGGCAGCGGAGGGGTCGTAGTCGAGGTCGTTGTCAACGAGCGAGCCGAGCATGCCCGCATGTTCGTGCAGAAGTCAGACAAGACGCTGACTGTATATCCGTACTAGTTCGTGGAGAGCCGGGCGTCCTCGCCCGGCCACCTCACAGCTGGACGGGCGAGGACGCCCGTCGCTCCACCAACGCATCGAGCGCAATTCGGCAGCCCTCTGTGGTCGCAACCACTTAGCCCGTGGCCGCAATCTGCGCCAGCGTCTTCTGCAGCGACGCCTCGTCCCCGACCGTCACGCAGGTCTTCGAACGGTCGATCTGACGCATCAGTCCCCACAGAACTTTTCCTGGGCCGACTTCGATAAACAGGCTGGCTCCCTTATCGATCAGCAGCCGCACCGACGGCTCCCACCGCACCGCGCCGGTCACCTGGCGAATCAAGGCATCGCGCGACGTTTCCGCGGAAGCGACAATCGCGGCATCAACGTTGCACACCACCGTGCACGACGGATTCTGAAAAGTCAGCGCGCCCAGGTCGGCCGCCAGACGATCCTGCGCCGGTTGCATCAGCGAACAATGGAAAGGAGCGCTGACCGGCAGGCTCACGGCCTTCTTCGCTCCGCGTTCGGTGGCTAATTTGATGGCGCGGTCGACAGCGCCGGCATGCCCCGAGATCACGATTTGCTCGGGCGAATTGATATTGGCTGCCTGACAAACTTCTCCGCGCGCTGCTTCGGTCGCAATCTCGGTGACCTGGTCAAGCGTCATTCCAAGAATCGCCGCCATGGCGCCCATGCCCACCGGCACCGCCTCCTGCATGTACTTGCCGCGATTACGAACCGTCCGCACGGCATCGGCAAATGTCAGCGTACCTGCGGCCACGTGCGCCGAATACTCGCCCAGGCTGTGCCCGGCAACATAGCCGGAAATAATGTCCGGCTTCGGAGCTTTTTCCCGCAGCACGCGCCACGCCGCCACCGACGCCGTCAGAATTGCGGGCTGCGTGATCTCGGTCAGCTTCAATTTTTCTTCCGGACCTTCAAAGCACAGCTCGGACAACTTGTAGCCGAGCGCCTCATCCGCTTCCTCAAAAGTCCGACGCGCCACCGGGTAGTTCGCGGCCAACTCTTTGCCCATGCCAACGGCTTGCGAGCCTTGGCCTGGAAAGAGAAAAGCGATTCGAGAAGAACTATTTGTCATATTAGGAATCAGGTCAGAGGTTAGAGGTCAGATTGCAGAGGTCAAAGCCACCGCGCAAACACCATCGGCGATCGCGGGATTTTCACCCCTGCAATCTGACCTCTAACCTCTGACCTTCCTAGGTCGAGACGGCCACGCTCAGCCCCGCCAGCTCACGCTCAATCGTTTGGTTCACTTTGCCCTCGGCGAATTCCGCCGCCACTCGCACCGCGTTCTTGATGGCATTCGTATTCGACGATCCGTGCGTGATGATGCATACGCCTTTAATGCCCAGCAGAGGCGCGCCGCCATATTCGGTGTGATCCAGCCGCTTCTTGAAATCGGAAAACGCATTGCGGGAAAGATATGCGCCGACCTGCCGCGTAATTGTCGACTTCAGGGTTTCTTTCAGCACGGCGCGCACGAGTCTCGCGACGCCTTCCGAAGTCTTCAATGCAACATTGCCGACAAATCCGTCGGCCACGATCACGTCCACATCGCCGTTATACAAGTCGCGGCCTTCCACAT
>Ga0185299_10006231_pt1 | contig 12795 bp, 7 predicted proteins | sample PaiPotPPA55metaG_FD_128002 | JGI IMG/M metagenome (GOLD analysis project Ga0185299, IMG submission 128002) | Iron sulfur acid spring bacterial and archeal communities from Banff, Canada, to study Microbial Dark Matter (Phase II) - Paint Pots PPA... ...
CATCCAGCTCGCCGACGTCAACACCCTGGTGAGCACGGCGAAGAGCGCGGCGAACTCGAAGCTGGAGGTCGAGCTCGGCGGCACCGACATCGAGGGCACCGAGCAGTCCAGCACCGGCAACTCGGAAGGGCTCGGCTTCCTCGCCGCGCTGGTCGTTCTGCTGCTCGCCTTCGGCTCGCTCGTCGGCGCGTTACTCCCGGTCGTCGTCGCCATCTTCGGCCTCGGTATCGGCACCTCGCTGATCATTCTCTCCTCGCACGTCCTGACGATCCCGGCGCTCGCACCGATCCTCGCCGCGCTGATCGGCATGGGCGTGGGCATCGACTACGCCCTGTTCATCGTCACCCGGTTCCGCAGCGGGGTACGCAGCGGCCTGAGCCATGAGGATTCGGTCATCCGGGCGCTGGACACCTCGGGCCGCGCGGTCATCTTCGCGGGCACGACCGTCTGCATCGCGCTGCTCGGCATGCTGACCACGCAGATGAGCTTCCTGTCCGGCTCCGGCATCGGCGCCGCGATCGCCGTGGGCACCGTCGTGCTCGCCTCGATCACGCTGCTGCCCGCGCTGCTCGGCTTCAAGCCCGTCGCCAGACGGGTGATCTCGCGCAGCGGCCGGCGCAAGCTGCGCGACTCCGGGCCGGTCACCGGCGAGCCGACGGGCGTGTGGGCGCGCTGGTCGAAGGTCGTCGAGAAGCGGCCGAAGATCCTCGCGGTGTGCGCCGTCGTCATCATGGGCGTGCTGCTGATCCCGACGCTCTCGGTCCGCCTCGGGTCCTCGGACCAGGGCAACGACCCGAGCAGCAGCACCACGCGCAAGGCCTACGACCTGATGGCCGAGGGCTTCGGCCCGGGCGTCAACGGCCCGCTCGACGTCGTCGCCCAGCTCGGCTCGTCCTCGGACGCCGCCGCGATCCCGAAGCTCGAGACCGCGATCAGGCAGCAGCCCGACGTGTCCACGGTGTTCGCCACGCCGGTGACCGCGGGTTCGACGGTCGTCACGATCCTGGTCGTGCCGAAGACCGCGCCCGAGTCGGTGGACACCACCAACCTCGTCAATGATCTGCGATCCAACGTGATCCCGCCGCTCGAGCAGGGCACGACGATGCACGTCTACGTCGGCGGTATCACGGCGATCTACGAGGACTTCGCGACCGTGATCAAGTCGAAGCTGCCGCTGTTCATCGGGGTCGTGATCGCGCTCGGCTTCCTGCTGCTGATGATCGCCTTCCGCTCGCTGCTGGTGCCGCTCGCCGCGGCGCTGATGAACCTGCTCGCGGCCGGAGCCTCGTTCGGCGTGCTCGTCTGGATCTTCCAGTACGGCCACGGCTCGGACACCCTCGGCCTGGGCGGCGCCGGTCCGGTGGAGGCCTGGCTACCGGTGATGATGCTCGCGATCCTGTTCGGCCTGTCCATGGACTACCAGGTCTTCCTGGTCTCCCGGATGCACGAGGAATGGGTGCACACGAAGGACAACCGGCGCGCGGTGCGCGTCGGGCAGGCCGAGACCGGCCGGGTGATCACGGCCGCGGCCACGATCATGATCTGCGTGTTCCTCTCCTTCCTGCTGATCGGCCAGCGCCCGGTGGCCGAATTCGGCATCGGCCTCGCCGTGGCGGTCGCGCTGGACGCGTTCGTGCTGCGGATGCTGCTGGTGCCGTCGATCATGCAGCTGTTCGGGAAGGCGAACTGGTGGCTGCCGTCCTGGCTGGACCGGATCCTGCCGAAGCTCTCGGTCGAGGGCGACGCCACGCCGCCGGAGGGCCGTGGCTACCTGGACCCGGTGCTCTTCGCGACCAAGGCCGAGCTCAAGGAGGCCAAGGCCGCGGTCAGCGGTTCCGGCGAGGGCTCGGGCACGGGGTCCGGCCCGGCGGAGGAGGACGCGGTGTCCAGCGGCCGCCGCTGAGTCCGCGGTAGTTGACGTAGCGCGCCCCGGTAGCGATCGGTTCGTCCGATCGGTACCGGGGCGCCTGACGTTCTTCGTCAGTTTTCATACGCCCGGGTAACAGGCTCGCAGCAATCTGTGGATCGCAGAGTTTTTTAATGTTCGCTCAAGGAACGCCTCACCGCGCCCGGAAATCTTGGCTCTCGTCCCCAACGGGACACGGAAGACCACAGACCACCGAGAGAATCAGTGAGGGGAAAAGGCATGGCACGGACGGGAACACGCTCTGGTAGACGCGGTCGGAAGCTGGCGCTGCGCTTCGGCGCGTTGACGGTGGCCGCGACGGCGGGCCTCGGCCTGCTGGCGGCCTGCGGTTCGTCGAGCAGCAGTAGCAGCGGCACGACGAGCACCAGCACGCAGTGCGCCAGCGGCGGCGGCCAGGGCGGCGCGCCCGGCGGCAGCGCGAGTATGGGCACCAAGCCGACCGGCACCATGACCGGCACCCGCCCGACGGCGATGGCCAGCGGGATGAGCGGCACCAAGCCCACCGGCTCGATGCCGAGCGGCGGGACGAGGCCGACCGGCGGTTCGGGCTGCGGCGGCGGCATGGGCCAGGGCGGCGCGCCCGGCGGCGGCAGCACCAGCGGCGGCTAGCGGCCGTCACTCACCCTTTTCGCCGCCGGTCGCGGAATGCGCGGTGATCGAGAGTCCGTCTCGATCCGGTCGCGGGAGGCATGTGGGACGCGTGCGCCGGGTAGGCATTCGTGTCTCTGGTGACGTCCGCCGGGGCCCGTCCACCGCGCCGGGCCCGCGGCAACCCCGCAGGTGGGCGGCGCGAGAAGTGGCCGTCGAGCCGAGGCTCCGAACCCCTCGGCCCGGCGGTCATCGCGCTCTCCGCGCGCCACGGCTCAGCTCACCTCAGCTCGGACGCTCGAACAGGTAGATCGCCGCGGGCCCGGCGTCCCCCGGATCGTCCGACTCGACCATCCGCACCTCGACCAGCCGGAACCCGTTCTTCTCCAGCACGCGGCGGGACGCGGGGTTCTCCGCCTGCGGCACCGACGCGATCCCGGCGATCCGCGGGTACAGCCCGAACACGAGTTCCCGCAGCGCGCCGATGATCGCCGTGCCGAGCCCCTTGCCGCACCACTCCGGCGCGCCGATCAGATAGTCGATCCCGGCGACGTTCGGCAGCCCGATCGCGCGATCCCACTCCGGGTGGTCGACGTGCAGGTACGTCTCGCAGAAGCCGACCGGAACCGCGTCCGCCAGAATCAGGAACAGCCGGGTCGGATCCGTGCCGTCGATCGCCGGGCCATAGTGCGCGTCGAGCGCCGCCGGCGACGTGCCCTCAGCTTGCGGCCACCAGCGGGCCACGTGCGGGGCGTCGAGCCAGCCCGACAGAATCGGCAGTTCAGCACGCGTAAACGGCTGGAACTCAATCATCGTCTCCATGAACTCCATGAATCAGCCTTCAGATCGCATCCCACGGCGCCGAGTCGTACGCCGCGTTCATCGCCTTGACGAACTCGGCGGCGACCGGCAGGTCAACCTCGTCGATCCTGCTCACGGCCGCGATCCCGCGCGAATTGGTCACGCACGCGCCCGCGAACCCGCCGCCGTCGACGAGGTCCGCCAACGTCACCCGCGCAGTGCGCGACGGCAGCCCGTACTCGGCCGTCCGCGGCGCGGTGAGCAGCATCGCGATGCCCGCGAGCTGCGGCCCATCCGGCCAGACGACACTGTCGCCGTCAAAGAACGCGATGTTCGCGATGCCGGCCTCGGCAATCGTCCCGTCATCCGCCACCAACAGCGCGTCGTCGTAACCGTCGCCCGCGACCTTGCGGAGGTGGTAGCTGTGACCGAAGTCGCTCGGCCGCTTGATGTGCGGCACGGCGCGCAGATAGCGCACTGACTTCAGCCGCTGCGACGCGCCCTGCGGCATGACGAACGGCGCCCGAACCGTCACGAACACCCGCACGGCCGCCCCGCCGCCCGCCCCGCGCACGATCACCCGCACAGAGGCATCAAGACTCCCGCCCCGCAGCGCATGCCGAATGAGGCCCCTGACACGCTCGCCGTCCAGCGCTTCGCCGAATACCTCGCGGTTGGCCGCATCAAGCCTGGCCAGGTGCAGTTCAAGTCCGCGCGTCCGCCCGCCACGCACCTGCATCGCAGTGAAGTGGCCATACGGGTTCAGCGCCGCATCCTGCAACGCCTCGCGCGTCGGCTCGTCGCCGTCGACCTCGATCTTCAGCATGGCTGCGCTCCCACCACTCTCATGCCCCCAACGTTACCCGCGGCCCGCCCTTCAGCCCTGGTGTATCCCGTAGATCTCCAGGTGTCCCTGATCCCCGACAATCACCAGGCCGTCCGCCGTGGTCGGCACGGTGAAGTGGTCGAACTCGCCCGGATCGAGCCCGTCCCTGGCCGCATCGCCGGCGCTGCTCCACAACTGCTTGGCGACGTCGTCCGCCGCGAACGCCCGCAGCGTGGCCCCGTGCGTCTGATCGACCGTCCACACCACACCGCTGCCCGGCTGCGAGTCGTTCCCGGTCACCACCGGAATCGCGCCGGGATACGAGAAGGCGAGCGGAGCCTGGGCGACGGGCGTGGCGTCAATGGTCCCGCCGGGCTGCAGCCGATACTGCGTCAGCCGCGAGGTAGAGCCGCTCCCGTACACATACGCGCTCGTCGCCCCCTGCGAGGACCCCCGCGAAGACTCTTGCGACCAGTACGCCCACGTCCCCCACATCCCGCCCTCGACCGTATTGAAGCTCAGCTCCTGCCTAATGGTGTCAATATCAGTACGCCGCTCGGTCTTCTCATTACAGGGCGCGGAAACGGTGTGATACCCGCCCAGTGACGCTTCAGGGAGCACGTACACCGCGCCGGTCTTCGAGGAGAGTACGAGCTCGTGCTCACCCGGCACGACGAGCGGCGCGCCGGAGCCGAGGTCCTGGTCGTGCTGGGCGCGGCAGAGCTGGTCGAAGGGGGTGAAGTAATCGAGGATATGCAGCGTCCCCTCCTCCGGCACGACCTCGAGCACCGAGTCGCCAGCGTCCCGGCCGTCGCGGTCAAGATCGAACGGCCCGTTACCAGTGGCAAGATAAAGATGGCCATGCGCGTCCACGGTGATGCCGCTCTCCGACTCCCACATCCCGCCGCCCCAACTGTCCGGCGAGGTGTTGAACACGACCCGACGCGTGAGCGTAGACGTCGAGTAGCCGAGCACCCAGCCGTGGTACGGCGCCCACCCGCACCACGAGGCGAACCCCGCGTAGACGACCCCGTTCACCTCGGTCAGCCCCATCCGCTGCTGCTCCTCAGCAGCGCGAAAGGCGACGGCGCCATTAACGGCATCAAGCCCAGACCCGCCAACCGACGCGGATACCACGGCCGACGGACGCGAGTCAGCCCCCGTCCCCAGCACAAGCGCGTGCAGCCGATAGGTCATCACGCCGTGCTCGACATCGAGCGCCATGACGTAAATGGTCTGCGTAGCCCAGTCAATGACCGGCGTGCTAGTAATCCCCACCTCAGGCACGATCGAGCCGCAAAGCCGGTTCTTCGCCACCCGGTCACTAGCCGCCTGGAACGTCCGCGCACCCGCCTGAAGCAGCGAAACGTGCCACAGCGGTGCGACGCGAGAGGACGTAGCGTCGGCATCAAACGCGTAGACCGAGTCATGCTCCGTAGCCACGATGACAACGTTGTGCACGCCCCCGTCAACGCGCAGCCCAGGCACGTAAAGCGGCTGAGCGTAAATCTTCCCGTCCACCGGATACCCAACCCGCTTCCCGAACCGCCCGGAGCCCACCGCCGCCTGGCTCAACTGCGGCTCCGCGTCATCCAGCCCAAGCCGAGACAAGTCCCCGCGCGCAGTAAGCACCGCGTCCCCCGGCCCCGGCTTAAGCGCGATCCGCGTAGCCGCGGCCGGATCCGGCCCACCGATACCGACAGACGTGGAGCCGGCCGGGAGTGCGGCCCGGCCCGGCCCCACGAGTATCTGGGCAACGATCAGCGCAATCACGCCAATCGCCGCACAGCCGGACAACCCATAAGCGGCACGCCGAAGCACCCGCCGTCGCCCGAGGAACACCCGACCCTCCCAAGGAATGGTGCATCCTGTAAGTTAGGTTTACTAACCTAGCCCGGAAAGTACTCCGGGCAGGGAAGGTCGTCAAGGGCCATGACCCCGACTCGCCCTCGACGCCAGTCGTGGCCATTGTCTGCTTGCGGTTTTCAATATCGCCGCTGCGCGCCTGTCGTATTCAAGCGTCGCCCCGATTCGCGTTGTTGCTGGTGTCTGTGTCGGCGTGTTGCTTCTGGTTTATGTTCAGGTTTGAAAGTCAAGGTCAAATGCGCCTCCGGCGGGCCCTCTCTCGGAGAGTGTCCTGGTCTGTCGGGTTGGGGTTTTGGGGTGGTCGGGTGTGGGGTGGTGTTCTCTCCTCGCCCGGGCACCTGAGGCGATCAGGAACCTGCCGGGGGGCGCAACCGGCGGTGGGTTTGGTCGGGCTGTCGCGGGGCTTTCCGTTCGCCGGTTGCGCCCCCCGGCAGAACCCTGATAGGGCTTCGCCTGCCCGACCGAGGAGAGAACACCACCCCCGGATCGGCCTGTGTGCGCTGCGCTCGGCTGCCAAATCCCGCATCGCCCTGCGGTACGCCGGATGCGGGATTTCACATCGGCGGTGGGGTGTGCGCGTTTCCCTTACCTGGTCAACGGATCGCGAATATCGAAAGTTCCTGTATTTTCCTGCCGTTTTTGATGGAAATATGCTGCTTTTATCGGATCCCGTTGCTATACTTGAAGTAGTAGATCAGGCACGGAAAGCGATGGGCGGGGTTGGGGATGGATCAGGGGATGCGGCAGGGTCTGGAGCGCCTGGCAGTGGCGGCGCGTGAGGCGATCGGCCTGCTGGACGACGCCTCCGAGGATGGGACTGATTTTCTGGAGGCGGTGCGTCGGGTGGAGGTGGCGGAGCGGATCGCGCACGGGGTGAAGCTGCGGCTGCTGGCGGAGGCGGACCGGCGCAAGGCGGCGCGGGCGGGGATTGGCGCGTGGCTGTCGGCGGAGCTGGGGTACGGGAGTAGTCGGGCGCGGGGTCTGGCGGAGGAGGCGCGTCGGATCGGGGGCATGCCGGAACTCGCCGAGAGGCTGACGGCCGGTGAGTTGAATCAGGATCAGACGCGGGTCGTGGAGCGTGCCGTCAAGGCCGCGCACGGATCCGGCATCGACGCGGGTGCGGCGGTTGCGGAGACTCTCGCAGTGATCGAGCGCGAGGGTGTCAGTGAGGCGAAGGCGCGGGTGCGGGTGCTGGAGGAGACTCTCGCCCCTGGGACGGTGAAGGATCTCGCGGCGAGGCAGCGGGCGCGTTCGTTCCTGCGGGTCGGTGAGACCGAGGACGGCATGGTGCGGATCGATGCGCTGCTGGACGCGGCCCGGGGTGCGGTGGTGCGGTCGGTGATCGATCAGATGGTCGCCGGAGGGTTGCATGCCCGGCAGTACGACAAGGTGGAACGGCTGCCTGAGGATGTGGTCACGGTCGAGCAGATGGGCGCGCAGGCGTTGACCCGGCTCGCCGAGGTGTATTTGACCGTCTCGGAGCAGCGGCGGGGTGAGGCGTTCCGGCCGAAGACGCTGTTCGTGACCCGCGCGCCGAACTCAGTGTCGAATTCCGCAGCCGACGACACCCCCGGACTGTCGGAGATTCCGGAGGGGTGCGCGATGACGGTGTACGGGCAACTGGTTCCGGCCGAGGGTTTGCCGCCGGTGCGAGATTCCGCAGCGAGCGTGCTGACCGTTGATCCGGTCAGCGGCGAGCCAGTGGCGTTGGACGGGCGCGGACTGGATGTGGATCCGGGCGCCCGGTTGGCGTCGGCGGATCAGCGCATGGCGCTCGCGTTTCGGGATCGGGGGTGTGCTGAGCCGGGGTGCTCGCGGCCGGTGACATGGTCCCTGCATGCGCATCACGAGACCGCATTCAAGGACGGCGGGGAAACCACGATGTCGAATCTCACCTCACTCTGCTCCGAGCATCATGTACTGCGGCATCACCCCGACCATCAGTCCGCCGCATAGGGCCGCAGGTCGATGCGGGATTTGGCAGCCGAGCGCAGCGCTCATAGGCCGGGCCGGGGGGTGGTGTTCTCTCCTCGGTCGGGCAGGCGAAGCCCTATCAGGGTTCTGTCGGGGGTGCAACCGGCGAGAACCCGACGCCACCACCAGCACGAGCCACCGCCGGTTGCACCCCCGGCAGGTTCCTGATCGCCTCAGGTGCCCGGGCGAGGAGAGAACACCACCCCACACCCGACCACCCCAAAACCCCAACCTGACAGACCAGGACACTCTCCGAGAGAGGGCCCGCCGGAGGCGCATTTGACCTTGACTTTCAAACCTGAATATAAACCAGAAGCAACACGCCGACACAGACGCCAGCAACAACGCGAACCGGGGCGACGCTTGAATACGACAGGCGCGCAGCGGCGATATTGATAACGGCAAGCAGACAACCAAACCGCAACCGCCACGACCGGATTAGCTGGATCGCAGGGTGGATTATCGGCCCGGCTACACGGGGTCCTCGGCCGCCGACACGGCCTCAGCCGGCGCGCTGGGTTGCTCGGGCAAGGCTGTGGCCTGCTTCGATGGTGTCTCGCTTGAGTCTGATAGCTCCGTGCTGGAGGCGCGGGCGGAGTCGGGGGGGCCGCCGGCTTCGACTCTTAGTTCTCTGATGACGGCCCAGGTGATGGAGACGATCGGCACTGCGACTACGGCGCCGAGTAGGCCTGCCGAGATCGTTCCGGCGATCACCGAGACCGCGATGGCCACCGGGTGCAGGCGCACCGACCAGCCCATTACGAAGGGCTGCAGCACGTGTCCCTCGATCTGGCCGAAGACTACGATCAGGACCAGCACGATTACGGCCGTCGTTACGCCCTTGCTGGCTAGGGCTACGACTGTGGCTACGGCCATGGCGATGGGGGAGCCGGCTAGCGGGATGAAGCTGGCGACGAACTCCAGGATCGTCAGCGGGAGCACCAGGGGCACGCCCAGTACCTTCAGTGCGACGCCGACCATAATGGCGTTGGCCGCCGAGACGAGGATGACGCCGCGGGTGTAGCCGGCGAAGGTGTGCCATGCGGTGGTGCCGCAGCGGCGCCAGGTCGGGCGGGCGGCGACGGGGAGTTGGTTTTGGAACCAGCCCCACATCCGGTCGCCGGAGTTGGTGAAGAAGATCGCGCAGAAGACGGCCAGGGCCAGCACCGCCAGCACGTCCACGATCCGGCTCGCGCCGTTGAGGGCCTGGTTGATCAGTGTCGTGCGATGCGCCGAGAGGTAGGAGGTGAGCTTGCCCTGCAGGTTGGACAGGGTGCTCGGGTTGACGTTGAAGGGCTTGCGCTCGAGCCACTTCTCGATCTGGTCCACGCCGCCGCGGAACTCCGTGCCGAGGTTGCTCGACTCGTTCGCCACCGAGTTGCCGACCTGCCAGAACATGCCGCCGATCAGACCGATCCCGGCCAGCGCGGTCAGCACCATCGCCAGCGGGCGCGGCATGACCTTGGCGAGGATATGCACGGGCGGCCGCATGAGCGAGGTGAGGATCAACGCGATGAACAGGGCGATGAAGATCAGTTCGAAGCGCAGCGCCACCAGGAACGCCACGTACCCCGCCCCGCCGAGCAGCAGCAGCCGCCAGGCGTAGTCGGAGGCCTGCCGCAGCCGGGGATTGACCTCGCGCGTTCCCGCCGGCCGTTGCATCTTCGCAGCTCCTGCCCGAATCGTGAGACTGAATCGTGAGACTGCGGACGCCGCATCACCGGGCGTCCGCTCGCGCCCAGGCTATCGGGACGGGGGCGTAATACGGTGTGCGCGGCGTGGCGCGCACCGACTGTTGCATCCGGTGCATCCGGGAGGCGCCCGGCGATCGTCAGTAGAATCGCGAACCTACGGGAAAGGCACGCGACCTGATGAGCAGCACGGAGACCACCGCGACGTCCTCGGCCCCCGCGGTCCCGCCGGACGGCGCGGCGGACGTCGGTCGGCCGCGCTGGCATCGGGGAGCGACCGTCGCGTTGGTGCTCGTGGCGCTATTTGTCGGAGTTGTCGGCCCGTTGTGTCTGTCGGTGTACACCGGCAGTATCGGGATCCCGCATAACGACACCTGGGCCTTCAGCCGTACCGCGCAGATCTTCGCGCATACCGGGCACATCGTGTTGTTCAACTGGAACGCGATGGCCCTGCTCGGCATGATCATCCCGCTCGGTCCGTTCGGCGGCTCGATCACCGTGCAGTCCTGCATCGTCGCGGCGCTCGCGCTCGTCGCGCTCGCCGCGATCTTCGACCTGTTCCGGGTGCACGCGGGTCCACGCCGGGCCGCGCTCGGGCTGCTCGTCGTCGCGATCTGGCCCGGCTTCGGGCTCATCTCGACCTCGCTGATGACGGACATCCCGGCGCTCGCCGCCGTCACTGTCACCCTCGCGCTCGGCCGCCGCGCCCTGGATCGGGGCTCGTACCTGCTGCTCACGCTGTGCGCGATCGTCGGCTTCTGGGGCTTCACGGTCCGCGAGCAGGTGATCGCCGCCCCGCTCGGCGTGTTCGGCGCGGCCCTGCTCCAGCGCAGGTTCCGCACGCGCGCGGCCATCGTGCGGATGGTCGCGATTCTGCTCCCGCTGTGCGTGCTCGCGGGGCTCTTCGAGGTCTGGCGGCGCGGCATGGCCGGGGGAGGGTCGCCGTCCTTCGACTACGAGAGCTACCCCGGCATCCGCAGCATCGTGCTTTCGGTCCTGAGTGGTTGGCTGGAGTTGGGCCTCATCCTCAGTCCGCTGGTGCTGCTCATCGCGCGCCCGCTGGCGTGGGAACGTCGGCGGAAGATCGTTGCTGCGGGCACGTTTGTCGTTCTTGTCGGCGGGACGCTCTGGGGCGGCCTGACGCTACCGCAGAACTACCTGACGATCATCGGCTCGTACCCTGGCGCGTTCCTCGACAGTCGGCCGGATGTCGTCCCGCAAACCGTCTGGGATCTGCTCACGCCGCTCGCCTGCGTCTCGGGTGGGCTGCTCGCGGGCGTGCTCGTCGGACGGCTGCGCCGGCTGCGGCCTGAGTTGGCGCTCTACACGCTATTCATGGTCGGCGGCACGCTCCTCGAGCTCGTCGAGGGCCAGGACCTCTTCGACCGCTACGTGCTCCCGCTGGCCCTACCAGTCATCGCGCTGCTAGTAAGCGAGCCGCTGCGCACGCCGACGGCCTCGAGGTTTTCGCGGCGCATTCGGCCGGTGCTCGGCGGCGCGGCCGGAGCGTTTGTCGCCGTCGTCACGATGCTGATGACCGCCAACGCCCTCTCTTTCGACGCCGCCACCTGGCACGCCGCCGAGTCGCTCGTGAGCAGCGGCAAGGCCTCGGCGGACTACGTGGACGCGGGACTCGACTGGACGGGTTACTACTCGCCGGACGGCATGCAGGACGTGACCGACGTCTTCGCCGAGCCGGGCATCTTCGGCTACAGCGCCCGCCTCGGCCACGACCAGCCCTGCTACGTCGTCGCCTCCCGCCCGCAGAACCAGCCCACCTGGACCCTCGTCGAGGAGCCGACCTACCGCGTCTACGGGTTCTTCGGCAGCCGGGAGAATCTGGACGTGTACTACACGTATGACACGGTGCTCTATGCGTGCCAGTAGACGTCAGTAGGCTGAGCAGCTCGCAGTCACGCCGCAGTCACGCCGCGGCGGCGGGTCCGGATCGCGCGGCGGACCGTATCTCGCGGCGCATCGCGCCGAGCTGCGCCTGGAGCGCGCCGCGGCCGGTGGCGTAGCGCGAGGGGATCAGCGGGCTGACCGGGGTGCCGAAGGCGGCCACCGACTCCGCGTCGCGCTGCATCCGGCGCAGGCCGTTCCACAGCGGCGAATGGCGCAGGCCCTCCGCGCCGAGCTTGGTCGCTATCTCCTTCGCCAGTGTCACGATCTGCCGTGCCGCCGCCGAAGCAAGGGCTCTGACCAGCGCGAACGCCTGTGCCGACAACGCGCCTGGCTCGGCCGCCGCGTCCAACTCGTCGTTCAGGTCGCGCAGCGCGTCCACGACCGTGAGGATCGCCTGCCAGCGTGCTGATCCGGCGATCGGCCCGCTCGCCTGCGCGGCCCGCTCGTACGCATCGTCGAGCTCCGCCAGCAGTTCGCTCAGCGCGGCCGGGCCGACCTCCTGGCCCTGCGCGGAGAGCGCGGGCAGCTGCGGCAGCTCGAACTCCGGCACCATCGTGAGCAGCTCGCGCCGCACCGCCGACGCGGCCTGGCCGAGCCGCACGTAGCGGCCGAAGACGCGGGGCCAGTCGGCGGGCTGGGGAATCAGCGTCGGAATCAGGGTCCGGCGCGCCTCCGCCGCCTCGGCGAGGCTGAGCTGGTGCACGCCCGTCGCCGCGGCCGAGGGACCGGCCGGCCGGCGCGGCCTGGCGATCCCGGCGGTCAGGCCGGAACGCACCGTGGACGCCGTCTCCCGCGCGTCCAGGCCCGCCGCCCGGGCCGCGCGGGTCAGCTCGATCTCCGCCTCGGACCGGTCCAGCAGCCCGCCGCCGACGAGGGTGCCGAGGTTGTACGCGGCGCGGTTCAGCGTGTCGTTACGCGTGCCCACGCGTGCCGACTCGACCCGCGAGGCCTCCCGCTCCAGCGCGCTGTGCGCGTATGCGCCGCCGAGCTGCGAGCGGACCGGGCCCAACGCCGTGGCCAGCGAAAGCGGTTCGCCGGGGACTGGCCGCTCCTCCATCGGGCGCAGCAGGGCACTGATCCACTCCGGCAGTACCGCGATCGGCGCGTCCTCGATCACCCGGTACTCCGCGCCGTCCACCCGCGAGCCGGGCGCGACCACGTAGCCGCCCACGCCGCGCGTGTCGATCAGCGGCCCGAGTCGCCGCACCGTGTTACGC
>Ga0185299_10006234_pt1 | contig 12788 bp, 13 predicted proteins | sample PaiPotPPA55metaG_FD_128002 | JGI IMG/M metagenome (GOLD analysis project Ga0185299, IMG submission 128002) | Iron sulfur acid spring bacterial and archeal communities from Banff, Canada, to study Microbial Dark Matter (Phase II) - Paint Pots PPA... ...
AGGTTCGATCACGTCGATATGCTGTGAGGTTTGTGGTAAAGCTGACTCGATGATACCCGCCTGCCAATTGTAGTCGTGCATGCCGACCGAAAGGCCACCGCCCGCAATTGCATTCGAGTCGACTCGAGGTCCGGGCTCGAGCGCCGCATGTGACGGCTCTGAGAGCTGCAACGCCTGCGCTAGGATGCCAGCGATTTCGCGTGCTGCGCCTGCCGCAGTGCGCGCAACTTTTGAGCCGTAGCCGACCTTGGGCGCATCCGCATCCCCGCCGATCATAGCGTCTGCAAGCGCGCTTGCCAGCAGCGCGTCGAGTTGTACCCACAGGTGCATGCCGTTTGTCTCCGCTATGTAGAGCGGGCTGCCATCCGACAACCCCGGTGCGTCACCGCTCGTGCAGCGAACCGGCTTACCCAGGTAGGCGGCGAGGCGCAGGGTGAGAAGCGGCCCGAGGCTTCCATCGCTCGAGAGAGCGTGCAGACGTCTGCGAGCTTCTTGCGCCTTGGGCGAGCGTTCATATTCATTTTCATTCGACGGGCTCGAGGGACGGCCTGAGGCCGGCCTCTCTAGAAGTGCCGGTACACCCTTGAGTCGATCAATGAGAGACGTGACGTCGTGATCGCTTAGTCTGGCCATGTTCGAGGGACGCCGCGGCGCACCCGGCGCTCGAGTCCTTTGCGGCAACGTGCCCAGTGCGTGCGCTCGCGAGCGAGGGCCGCGCGCGCATTGATTTCGTGGCGTTGTTTGGCGGAAATACGAGCCGCGCCGGCGGCAACCCACACCATGTGTGCTGCTAATGCATGGCACTCCAAGCTGCTCCATCGGAAGGAGCCCAGCATCGTTTGCCGAGCACGAACATGACCTGCGACGAGATCGCATTTATCGCTAATGAGATGCGTGAGCGTTGCATCGGCACGTGCAAGCCGTGCAGCGGCGATCCGTTCGAGATCTGCCACTGCTTGATAGGCGGGAGATGTTTTCATCGCACCCTGGCCGTGCTCCCGATTGGCGCGTCTTGCCGCACGATGATCTGATTTCGCTCGGGTCCGACGGAAACGTAGGCAATCGGAACACCAACGTATGCCTCGATAAACTTGAGATACTCGCGCGCGTTAAAAGGCAGGTCCTCCCACGAGCGCGCCGCGACAGTGGTCTTGAGCCATCCCGGCATCGAGTCGTACACGGGTTTCGCACCGCGAGCGATTGCAAACGGCAGCGAGCCTTTCCCGACGTCTTCGTACGCGGTGCACACGCAGATCTGATAGAGCGTGTCGAGCACGTCGACTTTCGTAATGGCGAGATGTGTGATCCCGTTGATCTGCACGGCATAACGCAGCGCAACGAGATCAAGCCAGCCGCAGCGGCGCGGGCGTCCGGTTACGACTCCAAACTCTGCCCCACGATCGCGTAATTCATCACCCTGTTTCTCCGAGAGTTCCGTGGGAAACGGACCGCCGCCGACGCGCGTTTGGTACGCCTTGACAACCCCGATGACATAATCCACGTGCTTGGGACCGAAACCTAAACCAGAAAGCGCACCGCCGGCAACTGTGACCGAGGACGTGACGTACGGATAGGTGCCAAAGTTCACGTCGAGCAGCGAACCCTGCGCTCCCTCCGCGATCACGCGATGTCCTGCCTGCAGCTCATCATGAATTAACGACACGGTATCGCGGATGTGCGGCACGATTCGCGCCGCCTGCTGTTCGAGTTCCGCGGCAACCGCGTCAAGATCGATGGCGATACCCTGCGCTCGTACCGCATGCGTGCGCGCGAACAGCGCCTGGCGGGCGCGATGCATGTCAAGAAGGTCGCCGGCTCGAATCCCCGTCCGCGCAACACGGTCGACATATGCGGGGCCGATGCCATTGCCCGTCGTCCCGAGCGCGTCCTCGCCGCGCTCGCGCTCCGCACTCTTGTCGAGTTCTACATGGTACGGCAAAATCAAGTGCGCAAGATCCGAGACCCAAACGCGAGATGTGTCGACTCCATTAAATTCAAGCGTATCGAGCTCAGCCACCAGCTGGCCGGGAGCTACGACAGTGCCGGGGCCAATGACGCAATGATCGACTCCGGCAACAACGCCGCTTGGAACGATGCGCAGTTTGTAGGTTTTATCGCCGACGCGCACCGTGTGTCCAGCATTTGAGCCGCCGCCGTAACGCGCAACGACTTGCGCGCCTCGAGACAAGAAATCGACGATGCGCCCCTTGCCTTCATCCCCCCACTGGGCGCCGATGACAAGGGTTACGGGCACCGAATCGTTACCTGAAGAATGGCTGCGAAAGCGAGACGGTCGTGCCGCGCCTGCCGCCTCTGCTTGGGGGCAGCGGTGACGTGTACCCCATCACACGGTTGAGAACAAGTTCTGCGAATAGCGAGCATGCCCAGCCAAAGTTCGAGCGAGTGAATTTCGTCGGATCGTTTGGATCGAACGATTCGTGCAGCAGATGCGTACCCGTGTCAGATGCACGCAACTGCGACAGCACGTCGTCGACCTCTTTTGGGTCTTCCGCCGTCAGACCTTGCATGACAAGCGCGAGCGGCCAGATGTACCCTTTAGGTGTGTGCGGGCTGCCGATGCCACGCGCAATTTTGCCTTCGAAATAGTAAGGGTTGTCTGTCGAGAGCACAAAGCGACGAGTGTTCTTATAAATGGCGGGGTCTGCCGGATAACCGAGATACGGAATGGAGAGCAAACTCGGGATATTGGCATCGTCCATCAAATTGGAATGGCCCAGGCCGTCAACTTCGTATGCGTAAATGTAGCCGTACTTCGGCGTGTACACGATGCCGTAGTTGTTGATGCCATCCATGATGCCGTCACGCAACAGACTGATTTGCGTGGCCATCGCGCCGTCGTGCCAAACGCTTGTCTCGATTTCAGATAGTTCGGACAACGCGACGGCCGCAAACATGTTGGAGGGGATGTTGTACGCATATTCCGCAGGGTCATCACTCGGGCGAAATCCCGTCCAGACCATGCCCGTGTAGCCGACAGGATTGCCGGCTCCTCCGTTGGGGAGGGAGCGGTGCTTGTACTGCGAGCGCGAATGGTCGCGTTCAACTTCCATAAGGAACACCGCGCGTTCGTACGCAGTTTTCACTTCAGGTGTCAGTGCAGCGGTATCGCCGGTTTGCTTCCAGTAGTTCCACGCAAGGACCATGGGATATGCGAGCGAGTCGAGCTCAAATTTCTCTTCGGTCACTTCGTAGTCGCGGTTGAACGCGTTGGCGTACGCGTCGACAAGGATATACTTGGCAGACCGCGCGATGACGCCGCGCAACATATCTCGTACCTGGGGGTCTTGGGCGAAAAACAGATACGGCCGCACTTGCGCGTTAGCGTCGCGCAGCCACATTGCACCGATGTCGCCAGTAATCACGTACGTGGTTTTGTCGGGCGTGAAGCTTACGTCGTAACGAACGGTAGACAGAAGGCACTCCGAATAGATCTGTCCGGTGTCGGGCGAAGGCCCGCGATACTGCGTAGCTGCCTTCGAGAGTGCGTCGAGTTCGGCAGCGTCGGCGTGGCACGGCGACACAAGCGCAACCCACGCGGCAATAAAAAATAACGCGCCCAATAATCGGTGCAAAATGCGAGGTGCCTCTGGTCTCACGCCTGGCAAACGCCTCTCTTCCTACTAAGAGAGAGTCGGCAGACGCCTAACTGTTACTCACAAACACCTGTTCGTCCCTGCGGAATTCTTTGTTGGCGGCGCTTTGCGGGGCGGAATAGTGACCGACACCATGCCGCCGCCCGTAGCGCTCTTCTGTATCGACATCGCGCCACCGTGTGCGTGGACCAAGACTTTCGCAATCGCGAGGCCGAGCCCGACTTTGCCATCGGCGCCGGCGCCAAACGCCGTTCCGGCGGCGCGCCGAGTCGGAGCCGAAAAACCGGGGCCTTCATCTGCGACGGTAACTTTGCAGAAACGGCCGGCGCCATTTAGGCTCACCGTCACGCAGCCACCTTGCGGCGAGTAGCGAACCGCATTGTCAAGCAAGTTGATGAAAATTTGCAAACACCGGTCGCGGTCGATGAATGCTTCTGCGTTTCCTCTAACCTGGATTTTTAGCTGCTTAGCGACGGCACGCTCTGCGACTGCGCGAGCAGCGGCCTGCGCGATCGCTTTAAGGGTTTGCTCTTCACAATTTAGTCGCAGACTGCCGGCAGTCCATGAACCGATGTCGATGAGCCCTTCGGCGAGTCTCTGCAAACGCTTGGATTCGTCAATGATGATATCCAGATAACGTGCTCTCCGAGACGCGCCCGGGCGCTCCTGCAGGCGTTCCGCAAACCCGATAATTGCCGTGAGTGGCGTGCGCAGCTCGTGCGTCACTGCGGCGAGCACCGTTGCCCGGCGTTCTTCGATACGAGCCACAAGTGCGGCGCCACGCACTGCGTGACGCAGTGCCTCCACAGGGTTCTCCGACGGCTCGAGGACGTTCCATCCGCAACGTACGGTGACGCGTTGGGACGCTGCAGATTTGCCGATGCTCGGTTCTTGTAGGCGCGTGAGTTCACGCTGAACGGTGTGGCGTAAGCGTTCTGCCGCCAGGCCCAAGTCTACATCGGACGATTGCCTCGTCATCCCCGTTGAACGAGCGCTCAACAATGCGATGAACCATCTCCCGCCGGCGCCTGCTGCGACGAGATCTTCCTTGCGTAAGACTGAGCCCAAGGACGCCTTGAGCGCGCCTGCCGTTGCTTGTTTGAAGGTGGCCCCACGCCGCCGCGCTGCGGAACCCGTTGACGGCCCTCGCGCAGAGAATTCAATGTAAAGAAGAGGCAGCGCGCGCTGACGCCGTGCGAAAGCGCGTAATTTAACAGCAAGCGCGGCGAGATCAGGAAGACGCGAAAGCTGGTGACGACGATCCTTTTTCACGTCGCGGCGCGTCGGGCGTTCATTTTGTCAATGCGGCGATGCGAACTTGTAGCCTAAACCATGCACCGTGTGAAGGTAGCGTGGTTTTGCTGCCGGGTCACCCAGTGCGCGGCGGATCCGGCGCACGTGGACGTCAACCGTTCGCGGGTCGCCCTCAAAATCGAAACCCCAGACAGCTTCGATGAGCTGGTCGCGGGTGAAGACACGGCCTTCATTGCGTGCAAACAGCCAGAGCAGGTCGAACTCCCTGGGTTTGAGCCGAACCAACGACCCGCTTACCGTGACTTCACGGCTGTCCGCGTCGACGCACACTTCGCCAACCGTGCGGCGCTTGGCGGGCTGCGGCGGCTCTGAGCCCGTGCGGCGTAGTATCGCGCGCACGCGCGCAATTAATTCACGAGGCGAAAATGGTTTACTTAGGTAATCGTCGGCCCCTATTTCGAGTCCTACGACCTTGTCGATTTCGTCGCCACGCGCGGACACAACGATAATCGGTGCACTGCTTTCTTTGCGCAACGCCCGGCAAACTTCGAACCCGTCGAGCCCTGGGAGTCCGATGTCAAGCACGATGACATCCGGAGCGTATTGCCTGGCACGTCGGAGAGCCGCGAGTCCGTCGGCCGCGACCACCGGCGTGAAGCCCTCGGCGGCGAGAGCATCGCTGAGCAGCTCTGCCACGTGCGGCTCGTCGTCAACAATAAGTGCGCAGCCGCGCGTGGCGACTGCCCCACCAGCGGTCGGGCTCATGTGCGCCTGGCGGCAATAGCCGCCATCAGCGGGCCGCCTGACCCGTTGCGCCGGTACGAGTGAAAGAGGTCCGGGTGACAATGCGTGCAAGCCGTGGCAACAAAAACTTGCTCGCCGCGCACACCAAGGTCGCTTAGGTCGGCGAGAATCGCGGCTGCCAGATCAAGAGAGACGCTGTCGTCTCTGCGACGTTGCACCCGCAGTTGATCCGCGCTTTTGATCGCGCCCTCTATTGCCGCAAAGCGCTCGGCGACCTCGGGTCCCACCTCAAAACAACACGGCCGCAAGTGGGGTCCAACAGCCACGGCGAGTTCCTGAGCTTGCGATCCGCCTGCAGCGAGTGCGTCGACTGCAGATGCGATGATCCCGTCGGCAACGCCGCGCCAGCCCGCGTGCACGAGTGCGAAACGCTTTGAGGCCATATCCGCAAGCCATACGGGCGCGCAGTCGGCCGCTTTGATGCTGAGTATCAATCCGTCGCCGTCAAACCACAACCCGTCTGACTCGTCGGGAGATGCGTCGTCCGGACGCGCCTTAACAACCGCGACGCCGTGCACCTGATTGACCTGGGCTATGGGTAGCGACGTTTCAAACCCCCAATGCTCGAGCCACGTGCGGAGCTCGCTCGCGTCACGCGCGTTCACGGAGCTTGGGCTCATCATGCCGGCAACACCCGCGCTTTGCAGGTGAGGTGCAAGGATCGCAGCACGGCCGTCGGGCCGGCGCACATAGATGAATCCACCGCCGAGCTCGACTGTCGCAGGAGCCTCGCTCGGCGCGGCACTCACGGCATTTCCTCAGGTTCTTCTATCGTCTGACCGCGCGCTGCACGTTGGCGCAACGCACGCGCTATTGCGCCGGCAGTAAAGCCTTGCGTCACCAACCGGCGCGCGAGGCGATCGAAGCGCTCTCCCGGCCGTGCTGCCTCGAGTTTGCGGATCGCCCGTTCGAGCCGCTCATCGTGGTCGGCTTCGGTTTCCGCGACGATTTCTCGGGCAAGGTCGCCGTCAATGCCTTGTTTGATGAGGTCGCGCATGAGCCGCAAGGGTCCAACCGGCTTCTTCTCGAGCGCATTCGTCACGAAGAGCTGCGCAAAAGTGCGGTCGTCGACGTACTTGCGGCGCTCACACTCATCGACCGCCTCGCGCACAATGTCGGGCGGGAAACCACGATCGCGCAATTTTTTCGTCAGCTGTGCTTTCGAGAGCCGCTTGCCGGCGAGCATGCGCAGCGCCGTGATGAAGACCGGTTTGGAGAGACTTTGCCCAAAAATGTCTGGGGCACGCACGAATGTTTACTCCGAGACGACTGCGTAGCGCGCTGCGCCGTTCTCTGCCGCTCCGCCGGCTTGGCGGACGAGCAGCGCCCGAATCTTCTCCTCGAGCTCAGCTGCAATTTCTGGGTGCTCTTCGAGATATGTCTTGGCATTTTCGCGACCCTGACCGATGCGAGCGTCACCGTATGTGTACCATGAGCCGCTCTTGCCAACGATTTCATGCTTGAGGCCGATATCGATGAGGTCGCCCGTGCGGCTGATGCCCTTGCCGTACATAATGTCGAACTCCGCGACTTGAAACGGCGGCGCCACTTTATTCTTGACCACCTTGACCCGGGTGCGGGAACCGACCGGATCGGTGCCGCTCTTGATTTGCTCGAGTTTGCGGATGTCTAAGCGCACCGACGCATAGAACTTCAACGCTCGCCCGCCGCTCGTGGTTTCAGGGTTGCCAAACATGACGCCGACCTTCTCGCGAATCTGATTGATGAAGATCATGGTCGTACGCGACTTGCTGATAGCAGCGGTCAGTTTGCGTAATGCTTGGGACATGAGCCGGGCCTGCAGGCCGATATGGGAATCACCCATGTCGCCCTCAATTTCGGCCTTCGGAACCAGTGCCGCCACAGAGTCGATCACGACGATGTCAACGGCATTCGAGCGCACGAGCATTTCGGCGATGTCGAGGGCTTGTTCACCCGTATCGGGTTGGGAAATGAGCAGATTGTCGAGGTCTACACCCAAGTTACGGGCGTAGGCTGGATCGAGCGCGTGCTCGACGTCGATGAAGGCCGCAACGCCGCCGGCCTTTTGCGCCTCGGCAATCACGTGCAGGGTGAGCGTTGTCTTTCCGGATGATTCGGGGCCGTAGATCTCAACGACCCGGCCGCGCGGAAGGCCGCCGACTCCCAACGCAACGTCGAGCGAGATCGAGCCCGTAGAGATAACCTCGATCTGCATGTTGGCGGCAGCCTCGCCCAGCTTCATGATGGAGCCTTTGCCAAACTGGCGCTCGATCTGAGCTAAGGCGTTTTCCAACGCTTTATCCTTCTCTTTATCCGACAAGACGGTCTCCCTTATGTTCCAGCGATGATGAACCTAAATTAAAAGAGCGCCTCGACATACCCTCGCGGGTCGAACGGGCGAAGCTGATCGACCTTCTCACCGAATCCGATGTACTTCACGGGAAGGTCGGCCTGGTCCATGATCGCGACGATTATCCCGCCTTTGGCTGTGCCGTCAAGCTTTGTCAGGACGATGCCCGTGAGTTCGGTCGCTTCGTGGAACAGCTTGGCCTGAGATAGAGCGTTCTGGCCAGTCGTGGCGTCAAGGACGAGTAACGTCTCGTGCGGCGCGCCCTCCACTTCTCTGGCGATGATGCGACGAATCTTCTTGAGTTCTTCCATGAGATTGTGTTTGGTTTGCAGTCGTCCCGCCGTGTCGACGAAAACGACGTCGATACCGCGCGATTTCGCTGCGGCGAGCCCATCGAAGACAACCGCGGCCGGATCGGCGCCCTCTTTGTGGCGCACGATCTCGACGCCCGCCCTTTGAGCCCAGACACTAAGCTGCTCCGACGCCGCAGCTCGAAAGGTGTCGGCGGCGATGAGCATGGCGGACCGACCGAGATTGCGCTCCTGTGCTGCCAGTTTCCCAATAGTGGTCGTTTTGCCCGATCCGTTCACCCCGACAACGAGCACGACGTGCGGTTTGGTCGTGATCGGCACCGGTTCGATGTTGGGGTGTTTGATGTAATCGGCAACGTCGGCCTTAAAGACCCGGATAACGTCGTCCGCAACCTTTAGGTTTTGCTGCTGAGCTGCAATCTTCAGCTGCTCGATGATTTTCTGGGTTGTTGCGACTCCGAAGTCGGCCGAAATGAGCGTCTCTTCCAGCTGATTCCAGAACTCTTCGTCCACGAGCTGGCGCCCGAGCAACGCATTGAGGTGGCCCGAGAGGTTATTGCGAGTCTTTGCGAGGCCCTCGCGCAGAGAAGAAAGCCACTGCATGGCGTGGCGCTTTCACCCGCGGGGTAGCGGCTGACCTCTTGAAGGGGTAGGTCTTAACCAGACGCGGCGCGGGGGGTGCGGTGTTGCGGGTGCGACGGTTGCGAAGGATGGTGTGAGGGATGCTGGCCGTGTGGTGGTTGTGGCTTCTTGCGCACGTATTTCTGTTTGATCGTGGGGTCGCCTTCGCGAATGCCCATATCCGTCTGCAGCACACGCAGCTTCGAGCGCAAACGGATGACTGCTTGCGCGTGAATCTGCGACACGCGTGATTCGGACACTTCCAAAACGTTTTTTATTTCTTTGAGCGTCAGGCCTTCGAAGTAATACAAGGAGATCACCGTTCGCTCTTGCGGGGGGAGACTTTCGACCGCGGCCGCAAGCGTGCTCTTGACTTCCGTCGACTCGATGACGTGCGTGGCGTCGGGTCCGCTGTCTTTGAGCGTGTCGAGGAGCGCGACGTCGTGTCCTTTCTCGTTGGGCAAGAACTCTTCGAGCGACAAAATCGAGGTGCCGCGGATCTTGAGCAGGAGCGTGTGGTACTCTTTCAGCGTGATCCCTAAGGCCTTGGAGACTTCTTCGTCTTCCGGCACGCGCGCGAGCCGGTTTTCCAAGTCAACAAAAACGCGCTCGAGCTCGCGAGCCTTCTGCCGCACGGCGCGGGGAACCCAGTCGAGCGCGCGGAGGGCGTCGAGGATTGCGCCGTTGATGCGGGTGATCGCGTATGTTTCGAACTTCACGCCGCGCGAGTCATCGTACTTCCCGATCGCGTCGATGAGTCCGAGGATACCCTCGTTAATGAGGTCGTCGATTTCGACGTGCGGCGGCAAATTGATAGAAATACGGCCCGCGACATACTTGACGAGATGAAGGTACTTATGGATGACCTCTTCGCGGCTGAGCGGCACGCCGCCGATGACGGCCATGTCCTGCGGTTTCATGCGCGTTGTCATCGGGCTGCTCGCGACTTCGTGCGCACGCCTTTTGGCCCGTAGCGTGCCTTCATGAGATTGGAAACCGCCTCGCGGCGGAAGCGGTATTGTCCACCCGGAGTTTTGATAGACTCAACGAGCCCCTCACGGGCCCAGCGGCGTATGGCGGCATCGGTCATGTTAAGGGCGCGCGCAACTTCTCCTGAAGTAACCCAGGACTTTTCAGGTTTTTTGTCGTCCCTCGAGCTTCGCCGGCGGCCAGCCATGGCTTGGGCTCCTGTGAAGATACTAAGCGTCGCCAGCATTATCTCATAGGACAAAGCAGCGACCCCGACGCATCCCGCGTCAGGCGCCGCCTTTTATCCATTATTACGGTTTTACCCTTTTTTTCGAAAGTATCTACTTTTCAGCTTTTAACGGCCTTAATGTCCGACCTTAACGGCCGGCAATTGGGCTGTCACGCCGGAGGTCGCCTCTGTCCAGAAAATGGCTCGCGTTTCCCCGAAACTGACCTGGTCCCCGTCGCGCAACAAGGTTTGGGCGTGCGGCTGCAATCGCTGGACACCGTTGAGGTATGTCCCGTTCACGCTTTCCAGGTCCTCGATGACGAAGCTACCCTTCCGGCGCGAGATAAAGGCGTGGCGGCGCGATACAAGCCGATTCGGGTCAACGTTGGTCAGGTCGACGTCTGGCTCCACGCCTTCAGCGGGCGATGCTCTCCCAACCAGCGCTACGTCGCCGTCGATCCAAAACTCAGCCGTGCCACCGTTGCCGGCCTCGACGATCAACTGCGCGCGCGCGGCAGCGGGCACGAGACGCCGGGTAGCATCTACGTCAAAATCAGCCAGGCCTTCCGGCAACTCGTCGCCGCAAACCTTGCAATAGGTGTCTCCCGCTTCGTTGCGCGCAAAGCAGCGCCCGCAGATACGCGAGCCGCGAGAGTCGCGCCCGAGCGACGAGCGGCGCGCAGCTGTGTCCTGCGATTCCGTGCCCCATCCTTGCAAGGTCTTACTCACGCTGCGATACCCCCGCGGTGCAGATTGCTCATATAGTAGCATCTGGTGACGTATGGGGCGGTGACCGGCGGCACAAGCAAAGGCGCGAGTGATTCTCGCGCCCTTTTTTGATCTGGCTATGCGGGCTAGAAGGAGCCGATAAAGTCGCCCCGCGAGGGCGAGCAGCTGTCGTGAATGGTGTGAATCATAACTGCACCGCCGCTTCCGCCGCCCAAGATGATGCCACCTCCTGTGGCGGCATGGCCAGGCGGGCCGTCATCTGCCCAGACGGGCCCATTGGGAATTTGACGGCCGGGGTAACTTGGGTCTTGGCCCGATGTGTCTCCACCCGAACCCGTATTGCCAAGATTGCCGACGCTGTAGCCAGTGGGAGCGGTAAGCTCAGCGACGTGCGTTCTGCCGCTGGTTTGCTGCTTGGGACCGCCGCTGAAAGCCTTGGAGCTCCCATGCACGGGCGCTTTGCTGACGGCCACCACGACGTGATTCGTGCGGGTAACTTTTGGCGCGTTGACCGGCACTGGGCGTGTTAAGCTGTGCAGCAGCCTGATGTGCGGCATGATCGCAACCGGCGTCACTGCCTCTCTTTCCAGATGAGATATCGTCAGGATGGTGACCTTCTGCTGATCAACGACTGGTTGTTCAGGCCCGGTCAGCTTCAGCGCGGCGAGGATTGACCCAACGGTAAAGTGCAGCACCGACGATACCGTAATGAAAACCAGTAAGGTGGCGAGCGCCAGACGGCGGTACTTCGTGCGCAGGCTCGCTTCGGCGTGAAATTTCATCTTAATAGAGCCTCAACAGGTTCGGAGAGAACGCCTGTGGCCAACAGCTTCGCAGCTGGGCTTCATCTTACCCCTGCACCTCAAAGCGCGCTCAAAGAATGCTGAGAACGTCAAGCATAGCGAATACGGGGGTTCAGCAGCGCATACAAGATATCGACGACGAAGTTGACGACCACGAACGTCGCCGCAAAGAGCAACACGGACCCCATGATGAGCGGGTAGTCACGGTTGCTAATCGCCTCGAAAGCAAGCCGTCCGACGCCCGGCCACGCAAAGATGCTTTCCGTGAGCACGGCGCCTCCGAGCAAGAACCCGGTTTGAAGACCTGCGACCGTCACGATGGGAATGAGCGCGTTGCGTAATCCGTGTTTGACGATGACCCCAACTTTGGTCACACCCTTTGCTCGCGCCGTGCGAATGTAATCCGTCTGCAACACTTCGAGCATCTCGGCGCGCGTCATCTTTGCGATGATCGCCATGGGAATCGTTCCCAGCGTCACAGCGGGCAGCACAAGATGCCAGAGCGCGTTGACGAACGCGTTCCAATTCCCCGCGAGCAGCGCGTCAATCGTCATGAAGTGAGTGTGCACGGGAACGTTGTAGGTCATCGAGATCCGGCCGGCGAGCGGAAACAGATTCATGCCGACTTTACTCGGCTCGTATGCAAGCAGCCATAAGAGCATCCACCCGAGCCAGAACACGGGCACAGAAACGCCGAGCAGGGAGCCGATGCTCGTCGCGGTGTCGAGCACCCGCCGATGATTGACTGCAGCCAAGAGGCCGGCCGGGACGCCGATGAGGCTTGCGACGAACATTGCCGCAATGCTCAGCTCGACCGTCGCCGGAAAATACGCGGTTAATTTCTCCGCCACCGGCAAGTTATCCGTAAGCGATCGGCCCAGGTTGCCTTGCAAGACCTGTGTGAGATAAGCGACGTATTGGACGTACCAGGGCTGGTCGAGTTTGAGTTCGTGTGTAAGGCGCACCACATCGGCGTGCGTAGCGCGTTCGCCCAACAGTATCTCGACTGGATTTCCGGGGATGAGATGAAGAAATAAAAAAGACACCGCGGATATCGTGAGGAGGACGGCGACGAGTCGCAGGAATCGCTGACCTAGAAAACTTGCCACGGACCTTCGACTT
>Ga0185299_10006237_pt1 | contig 12784 bp, 14 predicted proteins | sample PaiPotPPA55metaG_FD_128002 | JGI IMG/M metagenome (GOLD analysis project Ga0185299, IMG submission 128002) | Iron sulfur acid spring bacterial and archeal communities from Banff, Canada, to study Microbial Dark Matter (Phase II) - Paint Pots PPA... ...
GAGCGGCGGCTGCAGCGGCCCGGCGGTCCAGCGGAAACCGGTGAGGATGTTGTCCTCGAAGCGGCACTCGACGGCGACGTCGCGGGCGAGCACGTTGCCCTCCGCCACGTTCTTGCGCACGCCGCCGACCGCGGCGACCATCGAGCCGACGCTGGCCCCGGCCGGGTCCGGCGTCACCTCCACCTTGGTCACCTTGATCCCCCCGCCGGGAAACGCGTCCTGCATCATCTCGCCGCAGCGGTCCGACAGGCTCGCCTCTTGCAGCCCGCAGCCGGCAAGGACCAGGGCGGCGAGGCCGAGCAGCACCGCCATTCTTTCCCCTCTCCCCTTGCGGGAGAGGGGCGATCGCCATGCGATCACCCCCATCGCATGAGCGATGGGAGGGTGAGGGGGAACCGCGCGCATATGTGCACCACCGCCTCCCGCGCCGACTCTTGCAAACGCGGCGCGGCTTTGTATGATGCGCGCCGTGCCGCGGCAAGCCTTGTCATTGCCGCCGCATCGGGGCGCGGGCGTAGCTCAGGGGTAGAGCACAACCTTGCCAAGGTTGGGGTCGAGGGTTCGAATCCCTTCGCCCGCTCCAGAACTCAGCGAAGAACAAGCTGCGGCCGCAGGGCGGCTCGGCCAGAGCTGGCGGCCGATCGCTTACGCCGCCTTTCCGCCAGTGCGCGCTTTCGGCAAATCGATGGGCAGCTCCGCGTTCATCTTCGCCATCGCCTCATCGATGATCCACATGTGCGAGCTGTGGCGTAGATCGAGCAATCGGCGCACGGAATTCTCTGCCACGCCAAGTTGTCTGGCGAGCTTCACCTTGGACCAGCCACGAGCGCGCATCGTCTCGTAGACCGCCAGCTTGGCGGTGACGAGTGACGGCAACACGGCGCGGTTAGGTCCGGAATGTCCGGCGCCGCGTCGTGGCAGCGGTTTGCCGGCCTTCATGTAGCCCTCAAGTGCCGTGACGACGCAATCGACCGTGTTGGCGCGGGCTTCTGCTTCGGTTTCGCCTTCGGTCAGCGCCTCCGGGATCCCGGGAAAGCGCACAAGCCACCAGCCGTTCTCCTGCCGCGCCAGCGTATATCGGTATCCGAACGCCATTATCCGTCCTCCAAATCGTCCTTGCTCAGTCGTAACTGGTCGAGCATGGCCTTGAGAAGGCCAGGGCCGATTTCCTTCTTCCGATCCTTCAAGGTCGTGAATCGGCTGCCATAATACAGACGTCCGTGGCTGCCTTTGCCGGGGCCAGAATCGAACGAGACAGGCACACCACGCTTGCGACCAAGTTTCTTGATCCTTCTCTCGAACTCGTCCCCTCTCATAGGCCATGAGATTCGCACAAATCTGTGCGAATAGCAACGGCTGGCCGCGGCTCGCGCCATTAGAGCACAACCTTGCCAAAGGTTGGGGTTGAGGGTTCGAATCCCTTCGCCCGCTCCAAAAATCGTCGATCGATGCAATATACGGACGCGGCGGGCGGCGGGCGCTCGGCGGGGATCGCAGGGCCTGCGACCGAACCGGAAACCGGAATCGGGCCACTCTGTCGCGCCCGGAGCCATTGCCTTGCCCGCCGCTCTGCGATAAGGGGCGGTTCATGACCCCCGGCCAACCGCCGCGTTCGCTGAACAGCCCGGCGCCCATCCCGGAACGCGTCGGGCCCACCCCCAGCCTGTGGGCGTGCGCGAGTTCCCGCCTCCTCTCGCAGCGCAAGCTCAGGGACAACGAAGTCGCGCTGCTGGTCGTGAGCGGGCTCTTCGGCATCATCATCGGGATCGGCGTGGTCGCCATCGAGCGCCTGGTGCAGCTGTTGCATCAGGTCAATTTCGCCATCGCCGCCGATCAGCATCTGAGCGCGGGCGGCGCGCTCGCGTGGTGGCGCGTGCTGCTCGTGCCGGTCGTCGGCGGGCTGCTCGCGGGTACGGCGGGTACGCTCGTGCGACGCGCGCGCGCGCACGAGACGGTCGATGCCATCGAGGCCAACGCCCTCTTCGGCGGCAAGATGTCGCTGACCGACAGCATCGCGCTCGCGCTGTTCACGGCGATCTCCTCCGGCTTCGGCGCGTCGGTCGGCATGGAAGCGGGCTTCACCCAGCTCGGCGCCGGCGTCGCCTCGCGCATCGGGCAGAGCCTGCGCCTGCGCCGCGGCGATCTGCGCACCGTGGTGGGCTGCGGCGCCGCGGCCGCCATCGCCGCCGCCTTCAACGCGCCGCTCGCCGGCGCGTTCTATGCCTTCGAGCTGGTGATCGGCAATTATTCGCCCATCGTCCTGGCGCCGATCAGCATCGCCGCGCTCGCCGCCACGCTGGTGGTGCGCGGCGTGTTCGGCACCGAGTCGATCTTCACGCTCGACACGCCCGTCCGCATCGCCGGCCTCGATTACGGGCTCTTTGCCGTGCTCGGCATCGTCGCCGCGGGGATCGCCATCGCCACCATGCGCGGCGTCACCTGGATCGAGCGGCTGTTCCGGCGCCTGCACGTGCCGGAGTGGCTAAGGCCGTGCGCCGGCGGCATCCTCATCGGCCTCATCGCGACCGTGTACCCGGAGGTCCTCGGCAGCGGCCACGGCGCCGTGCAGCTCATCCTCGATCACAATGTCCCCGCCGCGATCCTGTTGGGACTGATCGCCGCCAAGGGGCTGGCCTCGGCGATCTCGGTCGGCTCCGGCTTCCGCGGCGGCCTGTTCAGCTCGGCGCTGCTGCTCGGCGGCGTCTATGGCGGCGCCGCCATGGTCGCGCTCCAGGGCGTGCTGTCCCTGCTCGGCCTTGCCGATGGCGAGTTCGACCGCGTCGCCTACATGCTGGTCGGCATGGGGTCGGTTGCCGGCGCCATCGTCGGCGCGCCGGTGACGATGATCTTGCTGGTGCTGGAGCTCACCGGGAGTTTTCCGGCGGCGGTCGGCGTCATGGTCGGCGTCATCATCGCCTCGGTGGTGGTGCGCCTGACCTTCGGCTACTCCTTCGCCACCTGGCGCTTCCACCTGCGCGGCGTGCCGATCCGCAGCGGCTACGACATCGGCTGGATCCAGGACCTGACCGTCGGCCGGCTGATGCGCCAAGACGTGCACACCGCGCCGCTGGGCATGACCATCGGCGACTTTCGCGCGCGCTTTCCGCTCGGCGGCAGCAAGCGCGTCTTCATCGTCGATGCCGAAGGCGGCTATTGCGGCATCGTCGTCACCGCCGATGCCTACAGCCCCGATGCCGACGATCAGCTAGGTCAGCGCCCGATCGACGATCTGCGCATCGCCAAGGATCATTTTCTCCTGCCCCGACAGAATGTCCGCGTCGCGCTCGATCGCTTCGTCAGCGCCGAGACCGAGGCGCTCGCGGTGGTGTCCGACGCCGACCGGCGCCAGGTGGTCGGCTTTGTCACCGAGGGATATGTGCTGCGCAGCTACAACCGGGAGTTCGAGCGGGTGCGCGCCGACGAGCTCGGCGAGCGCACCCTGTTCGGGCCGGCCTGAGGGAGCGTGGCCCGTGAGCGAGTCGCCGCCAGCCTTGCATTATTCTTCGGACGTCGAGGCGCAAGCGCGCCGCCGCCGTCTCAAGCGTCTCGCGCTGGCCGCGGTGCTCGGCGCCGTCGTCGCGGCCTACACTTACGGTGCGCTCGGCGAACGCGTCGATCCCGAGGAGTGGAATGACCTTCTGCCGCAATGGCTGGAGGCGGCCGTGCTCGGCACGATTTTCGCTCTGGCGTCGCTGCCGATCGCCGGGGCGATCATCGCGCGCGCCATCATCCCGGTTCCGACCTTTCTCTTGTATCTGACAGTCCTGCTCGGCAAGAACCCGCCGCTGCCCTATTACGTGGCCTTTCCCTTGGCGGCCGCCTATGCCGGTGCGCTCACCGCGCTATCCACCTATCTCGCCGAGCGGCCGCAACGCTCGAAGCTGGGCTCGCGACGCTGACGGGCAACCCGGCCTTGCTTGGCCGTGCCGCAACCGGCGGTCAAGCCGGTCCTGGCATTTCCGCCCGCCGCACCCCATCTAAGGAGCGGGTGGGATTGTCACGGACAAGTGGAAGGGTCGGCATGGGCATGGCGTATCTTCCGGCGGCGCAGCGCGCGCTCGACGTTATCACTCCCGTCGTCATCTACCGCCAGATCGGCCGGCGCCCGAGCCAGGTCTATGTCAATGACGCGATGGGCGACGCCACCCCCGACAAGAAGGCGCAGCATCGCCTCAGCGACCGCGTCTACTGGAAGACCGAGGCCAAGCCGGGCGAGCAGATCCAGGATCGCCGCGGCGGAGTCTTGCTGGTGAACGCGGCCGGCGAGTGCTACCCGATCGCCCTGGCCGAGCCGACGCCGCTCACCACCGAAACCGCCTTCAGCCATGCCGACCTCGCCATCAAGGCCGACCAGGCCGAGGCGGAGCGCCACATCGCCGCCGGCAGCCTGGTCGAGGCGACGCCGCGGCGGCCCAAGCACCCGCCCTCGCGCCCGCCCGACCGCCTCTTCGCCGACGATCATCCGGTGGTCGTCGACAAGCTGCCGAAGGGGGCGAAGCTCGAGGCGGAAAACGTCGGCTACGGCCGCGGCGGCGGCAATTGGACCCGGCGCGGGCGCCCCGCGGCGCGCTGAGGAAAACGGCGCCTGGGGGCAAGTTACGGATATCCCTTGACTTTCGTTCCGGAAGGGCGCATGTAAGGGGTGCTACCTTTTCTCGCGATCGCGCGAAGCGCGCCTAAAATCATATTCGGCGCGGCTGCATTTCGAGATTATCATCCTATCCAAGGCACCTCGGCGCGCGCGGGGCAGGCCCCAAAAACCCGGCCGCCGGTGCGTTGCAGCGCCATGTAAGGCCCGAGCTCATTCGCGCGGCCGTTCGTCAGAAGAAAGCCAACCACACAAGTGACTCAATCTTTTGCCCAACTCGACCTTGTCGAGCCGATCCAGCGTGCCCTGCGCGCGGAAAATTACGAGACGCCGACGCCGATCCAGGCGCAGGCCATTCCCCATCTCCTCGCCGGCCGGGACCTGCTCGGCATCGCCCAGACCGGCACCGGCAAGACCGCGGCCTTCGCGCTGCCGATCCTGCAGCGCCTCTCGGCCGAGCGCGCGGCGCCGGTGCGCAACGCCATGCGCGCCCTGATCCTAACCCCGACGCGCGAGCTCGCCGTCCAGATCCATGAGAGCTTCCGCACCTATGGCCGCCATCTGCAGCTGCGCTCCGCCGTGATCTATGGCGGCGTCGGCCAGAAGCCGCAGACCGATGCGCTGGCGCGCGGCCCCGACATCGTCGTCGCCACACCCGGCCGCCTGCTCGATCTGGTGCAGCAGGGCCATGTCCGCTTCGACCGCGTCGCGGTCTTCGTCCTCGACGAGGCCGACCGCATGCTCGACATGGGCTTCATCCACGACGTCCGGCGAGTGATCGCCAAGCTGCCGCCGGCGCGGCAGTCGCTGCTGTTCTCGGCCACCATGCCGCCGGAGGTCGAGAGCCTGGTGAAGGGCATCCTCAAGAATCCCCAGCGGGTCGAGGTGACGCCGGCGGCGACCACCGTCGAGCGCGTCCAGCAGCGGGTCCTCTTCGTCGACAGCGCCGACAAGCGCGCGCTGCTGGCGGACGTGCTGAAGGATCCCGCCATCGCCCGCGCCCTCATCTTCACCCGCACCAAGCACGGCGCCAACCGCGTCGCCGAGCAGCTCGACCGCATCGGCATCCAGGCCGACGCCATCCACGGCAACAAGTCGCAGGCGGCGCGCCAGCGCGCGCTCGACGATTTCCGCCGCGGCAAGACGCGGGTGCTGGTCGCCACCGACATCGCCGCGCGCGGCATCGACATCGACGGCATCACTCATGTCATCAATTACGAGCTGCCGAACGTGCCGGAAAGCTACGTGCACCGCATCGGCCGCACCGCGCGGGCCGGCGCCGACGGCATCGCGCTCTCCTTCTGCGACGCTTCGGAGCGGGCGTTCCTGCGCGACATCGAGAAACTGACGCGGCAACGCCTCGCCGTCGTCGATACCCACCGCTTCCACCGCGCCGGCGCCCAGGCAGCGGCACCGGCGGCGTCCCGCCACGCACGGCAGGAGCCGAGCCGAAACGGACGCCAGGAGCCGAGCCGAAACGGACGCCAGGAGGCGAGCCGGAGCGGCCGCGCGAATGGCGGCCGCCGCGGCGGCAGCAGGCAGCAGCAGACGACCCGGGCCGGCGCGGCCGCGTAAGGCTCGAGAGGGAAGCGCGGAGGGGCGAGGGCGCACGGCCTTCGCCCCCTCCGGTTCAGTCGCCGGCGCTCGCCGAAGCGGTCGCGGGCGCGAAGCGCGGCGCCAACAGGCGTGCGAGGCTGGCGAGGGTCTCGCGCCGCGCCAGCAGCGCCAGCGGCGCGCTCGCCAGCATGATCACGGCGATGATCGACAGCGCGAAGCGGTAATCGACGCTGGCGATCAGCAGCGGGCCGGCGGCCGCGCCGGCGCCCCAGGCGGTCAGCATGGCGCCATAGATGGCGCCGGCATGCCGCACGCCGAAGAAATCGACGGTGAAGGCCGGCATCGCCGCGAAGCCGCCGCCGAAGCACAAGCCGACGATGCCGGCCAGCACGACCAGCGTCGGGAAATAGCTCACCCGCGACAGCAGCGCGAACGCGACGAACTGCAGCGCGAACAGCATCGCGAAGGTGACGGGACGGCCGAGTCGATCGGAGGCCCATCCCCACAGGATGCGCCCGGCGCCGTTGCACAGCGACAGCGCCATCACCACGAGCGCGGCCGCGCTCGCCGTCACGCCGGTCAGCTCCTGCGCCAACGGCGATGCGACCGAGACCAGCGCGGCGCCGGCGGTGACGTTGAGCGCGAGGATGAGCCACAGCAGATACCAGCGCGGCGCGCGCAAGGCGGCGGCGAGGCCGAGATCGCGCTCGCTCGCCGTCGACTCGACGAGCGCGTCCAGCGCAAAGCCCGACGGGGCGTAGCGCTCGGGCGCCGCACGGAAGAGCTGCGCGGCGCCGACGCCGATGATGAGATACCCGGCGCCGAGCGCGAGCAAGGTGTGCTGGAGGCCCAGCGCGGCAAGCATCGCCGCGGCCAGCGGGCTCACCACCATCGCGCCGGCGCCGAAGCCGGCGACGGCAAGGCCGGCGACGAGGCCGCGGCGGTCGGGGAACCAGCGCACCAGCATGGCCAGCGGCACGATGTAGCCGAGCCCGAGGCCGATGCCGCCCATCACGCCCTGCGTCAGATAGAGGATCGGCAAATTGGGCGCGAAGGCGGCGAGCGCGGTGCCCAGCCCATAGAGGATGCCGCCCGCGGTGGCGATGGCGCGCGGCCCGTAGCGGCGCTGCAGGGCGCCGCCGAAGCCGGCGGTGATGCCGAGCGCCAGGATGGTGATCGTGAACACGAGGTTGGCCTCGCGGCGCGTGGCGCCGTATTGCTCCATGATCGCCGGCAGGAACACGCTCGCGGCATAGACCGAGCCGAGCGCCGCCTGCATGAGGCAGCTCGCGGCGGCGATCAGCCAGCGGTTCGGCGACGCCGGTGCCGCCTCGGGAAAGGTGCTCGCGATTCGATACGTCATGCTGGCTCCCGCTTGGCAAAGCTCGGACCTGTGCGGCCGCAGGGGTGCTGCCGCAGGGACTGGAGGCACAGAGATGAAGGCCGTCTAAAGCTGAACCGGCAAATCGGCCGGTGTTGGAGGCAAATCTAGCGGGTTATATTTAAGCCCTTGATAAGTTGGCCGGGCTGATCGCGCGCATTTGCCGAAAATGCCGCGACGCCAGCCGCAGCGTTGCGCCATTCCCGACCGGCGAAAAGAATCAATGCCGGGGAAAAATATGTCGGCGGCCTAGGCTGGTCGGCGATCGGGCCGGCTGACACCCTCGATGCGGCAGTCCAGAAGGCCGAGGCCGTAAACCCTTGGTTAACCACTCCGCCGTATATCCCTACTCTAGATTTCGTAGGGAGCGGCGTCTGATGCCCCATTCCATAGAGGTCTGGCGGGCAATCATCTCCACCACGCGGAGCTTGCTGCTGCTCGCCAAAGGCATGGCGGCAGACGAGCTGCCGCCGGCGGACGAGGGCGACGTCGTGCTCGCCGAGCTCAGCCGGCAATATCCCGGCCTGTCGCGCGACGTCGCCGAATACCTCGCGCGCTGACCGGTATCCCGCATTCGATTGCTGCCGCGCCGGCCCGGCCGCTAGACTTCCGCGCATCATGCCCAGCGGCGGGAGACGAGGCGACACCATCCGCACCATCGTGGCGCTGGCCGCCGCAGCGGCGCTGCTGACCGGGCTCGGCGCCGTCGCCGCGCAGGCCCTGGCAGCGCGCGGCATCGACATCGGCGCGGCGACGCAAGCCGATGTCGAGCGCTTCGTCGCGGCCTGGGGCGCGTGGAGCGCCGTCGGCTCGGTCGCGCTCATGGTGCTGCATTCCTTCCTGCCGCTGCCGGCGGAGATCATTCCGCTGGTCAACGGCATGATGTTCGGCCCCTGGCTCGGCATCGCCCTCACCTGGATCGGCGCGATGCTCGGCGCGGTGCTCTCCTTCGCCCTGGCGCGCTGGCTCGGGCGGCCCTTCGTCCGCCTCGTCGTGTCCGGCGCGCGCTGGCGGCGGATCGCCACCACCCCGGTGCGGCCGGGCGCGCTGCTGCTGGTGCGGCTGGTGCCGCTGATCTCGTTCAACCTCGTCAATTATGCGGCGGGCCTGCTCGGCGTCGGCTGGTGGACCTTCCTGTGGACCACCGCGCTCGGCATCCTGCCGCTCACCGTGGCGATGGTGCTGGTCGGCGGGCAGATCCTCGCGGCGCCGCTCTGGGCCTGGGCGCTCGCCGCCGCCGCCCTGCTGGCACTCTCTCTGCTGTGGCGGTTAGTGACGAAGGGCGCTTGACGCCACAATGCGTTATGTATATACAGCGAGTGTATACGACACTGGCCACCCGAACTCTGTGAAAACACCCCCATACCGTCAACGCAACTAAACCAAAGCACCAGACCCAAAGCACCAGACCCAAAGCACCAGACCCAAAGCACCAGACCCAAATTCACATAGGAGAATGATATGTCCGATCAAACCTTTAGCCTGGAGGTCCAGAAATGGACTCGGAATGGGATGCCGAGAAAAACGGACGCAATATCTCGGAGCGTGGCATCGACTTCGCCTGGGCCGTCGACATCTTCGATGGCCCGGTCATCGAACGGATAGATACCCGATGGGATTACGGCGAGACGCGCTGGATCGCCATTGGCGCGGTGGACGGCCTCGAATTGGTGGTCGTTTACACCTGGCGCGGCAGCCGGCGCCGGATAATCTCCGCCAGGAGAGTTCATGACCGCGAAAGAGAAAGATACCGCCAAGCATTCCCCGAGATCGGCGAAGACCCGTCTGGGTAGGACGGATCTCCGGCGCGTCCGCGCCACGACAAGCGCCGAAATCGAAGCCGACATTGCGCGGAGCGCCGACGTCGCACCGCTGCTCGACGATGAGTGGTTTGACAAGGCCTGCGCCGTTCAGCCGTTGCAGAAAATACCTATCAGCATTCGAGTCGATCCCGAAGTCATCGACTTCTTCCGCAAGACGGGCCCGGGATATCAGACGCGGATCAACGCTGTCCTGCGCGCGTTCATGGAGCGCTCGCGCAAATAAGGCGGCCGCCTCGCCGCGCGGCGAAGACGCTGATCTCCACGCGAGAAAGGTGCAAGAAGCCGTCCTACCTCTGCTTGGCTTTCTGCGCGCGCCAGGCGACGAGCGAGGAGCCGTCGCGGCCGCCCCAGCCTTCTTGCGCCGCGGCGTCGTAGCTTTGGAGCGCCGTCGCCGCCACCGGCAGCGCGACGCCGAGCGTGCGCGCCAGCTCGGCCATGGTGCGCAGATCCTTGCGCATGCCGTCGACGTCGAAGCCGACATCGGGCGTGCCGCCCTCGAGCGCGGCGACGAGCTTGGGCGCGCGGTTCTTGAGCGCGTTGGTGCCGCCGGAGCTCTCGTTCATGATCTCGATCAGCTTCGCCGGCGCGACGCCGAGATCGCGCACCAGCGACAGCGCCTCGCCCAGCGCCTCCCAATAGACGATGAGCGGCAGGTTGATGGCGAGCTTCATCGCCGCGCCGGCGCCGTTGGGGCCGAGATGGTCGACGCGCCGGCACAGCTGCTCGAGGATCGGCTTGGCGCGGGCGAAATCCGCGGGCGCGCCGCCGGCGAGGCCCAAGAGCTTGCCGTCGCGCGCCGGCCCGACCGTGCCGCCGACCGGGCATTCGACCAGCGCCGCGCCCTTGGCGCGCACGCGCTGGGCGAGCCTCGTCGTCGTCTCCGGCGTCACCGTGCTCATGTCGATGAAGAGCTTGCCCCTGACGTCGCCGGAGAGCAGGCCCTGCGGCCCGTCATAGACGGCGTCGACGGCGCCGGCATCGGTCAGCATGGTGATGACGATTTCGCTGCCGGCGGCCGCCTCGGCCGGAATCTTCGCCGCGCGCGCGCCGCGCTCGAGCAGCGGCCTGGTCTTGTCCGCGCTGCGGTTCCACACGGTGAGGCGATGCCCCTGATCCATGAGCCGCTGCACCATCGCCGCGCCCATGCGCCCGGTGCCGCAAAAGCCGATCTCCATCGTCGCCCTCCGTTCCCTATGCTGTGCGCCAGCGGTAACGCCCGGCGCCCGCTCGGTCAAGCCGCCGCCGAGCCGCTTGCGCCGCCCGCGGCGGCGGGACGATACTCGGCGACAGGAGGGGCGATGCGCAGTCACCATGACATGGGCGGCCTGCCGGCGGGGCCGGTCGAGCGCAGCGAGCACGACTATGCGCTGTGGGAGAAGCGCGTCGACGCGCTCATGGTGCTGCTCTCGGCGCCGCAGCGCCGGCTGCTGCGCGTCGACGAGCTGCGGCGCAATGTCGAGGCGCTGCCGCCCGACGCCTATGACCGCATGAGCTATTACGAGCGCTGGATCTCCGCCATCGCCAACACGCTGCTGCAGCGCGGCGTCTTCACCGCCGACGAGCTCGGCCGCAAGATGGCCGAGGTCGAGGCGCGGCAGGAGACGCCGTGAGCGGCGCGCCCGAGGCGCTGGCAGCGACCTTCGCGCCGGGCGCGCGGGTCAAGGTGCGCCGCGCCGCGCCGCCCGGCCATCTGCGCACGCCCTGGTACATCCGCGGCCAGGTCGGCGAGGTCGAGCGCCTGTGCGGCGCCTTCGCCAATCCCGAGGAGCTCGCCTACAACCGCCCCGGCGTACCGCGGCAGCCGCTCTACCGCGTGCGCTTCCGCCAGCGCGAGCTGTGGCCCGACTATCGCGGCGCGGCGCAGGACACCATCGAGATCGAGATCTATCAGCATTGGCTGGAGCCCGCGCCATGACCGCCGACAGCCACCGCCACGCGCACGACCACCCGACGCGCGCCGACGATGACGACCGCCTGACCCATTGGCAGGCGATGGAGATCGCATTGCGCGAGCTGCTCATCGCCAAGGGCATCATCACCGCCGACGATGTGCGCGGCGCGGTCGAGGCGATGGATGCGCGCAGCCCGGCGCAGGGCGCCCGCGTCGTGGCGCGCGCCTGGAGCGACCCCGCCTACAAGGCGCGCCTCCTCGCCGACGGCACGGCCGCGGTGAGCGAGCTCGGCATCGACATGGCGACGACGCGGCTCCTCGTCGTCGAGAACCGGCCCGGCCTGCACAATCTCATCGTCTGCACGCTGTGCTCGTGCTATCCGCGCATGCTGCTGGGCCTGCCGCCCGACTGGTACAAGAGCCGCGCCTATAGGAGCCGCGCCGTGCGCGAGCCGCGCGCGGTCTTGCGCGAGTTCGGCACGACGCTCGCCGACGGCGTCGAATTGCGCGTCCACGATTCGACCGCGGACATGCGCTATCTCGTGCTGCCCGAGCGGCCCGCCGGCACGGAGGGGTGGAGCGAGGATCGCCTCGCCGCGCTCGTCAGCCGCGACAGCATGATCGGCGTGACACGGCCGAGCGCCTGACGCGAGCACCGGCGGATGTGATGCGCGTCACACGCTGGCGTCGCCGCCGATGCTAGCGTGTCGCTGTTTATCGGCGTTTCCTCCGCTGAGGCCCCGGCTCCGCCGGGGCCTTTTTTCGCGAATGGCGCCGCGGGCTGAGCGCATTCGAGGGGCCGGCAACTCCCTGGCGTCACCTCCCGCAAGCGGGGGTCCAGGGCCGCCGCACGTCGCGTGCCCCCCGCCTCCGCGGGGGCAGGCTCTGGATTCCTGCTCCTGAGCCTGTCGAAGGACGCAGGAATGACGGTGAAGTGGATTCCACACAATCGGATCATGCATTAGACTCGCGATGTCACTCTCGGGAGGCGATAGGCCATGTCGCGGTCCGAGCGACTCCTCGATCTGATCCAGGCGCTGCGGCGGCATCGCCGTCCGGTGAGCGGCGCGGTGCTGGCGCAGGAGCTCGGCGTCTCGCTCCGCACCGTCTATCGCGACATCCGGAGCCTCGTCGCCACCGGCGCGCCGATCGACGGCGAGGCGGGTATCGGCTACGTGCTGCGCGCCGGCTACACGCTGCCGCCGCTCATGTTCACCGACGAGGAGATCGAGGCGGTGGTGCTCGGCTCGCGCATGGTCTCGGGCTCGGCCGATGCGCGGCTGGCGCGCGCCGCCCGCGACGCGCTCGCCAAGGTCACGGCCGTGCTGCCGGAGGAGAAGCGCGACAGCGTCGACGCGCTGGGCCTCCTCGCCGCGCCGCGCCGGCCGCTGGCGCCCGACGGCGTCGACCTCGCCCTGCTGCGCAGCGCCATCCGCGCCGAGCACAAGGTCTGGATCACCTACGGCAACGAGGCCGGCCAGCGCACCGAGCGCCGCATCTGGCCCATCGCGCTCACCTTCTACGAGCGCACGCGCATCCTCGCC
>Ga0185299_10006238_pt1 | contig 12780 bp, 9 predicted proteins | sample PaiPotPPA55metaG_FD_128002 | JGI IMG/M metagenome (GOLD analysis project Ga0185299, IMG submission 128002) | Iron sulfur acid spring bacterial and archeal communities from Banff, Canada, to study Microbial Dark Matter (Phase II) - Paint Pots PPA... ...
CCCTCAAATTTCACCAGAGAATCGCCCAGAACGGTGATGCTGGAGCCGGGCGCGTGAATATTGGCCGCGGAGTCAGACCGGGTCTGCACCAGGTCGCCGGCAAAAATTGCGGAGGAGTTAGGCACATGGCTGCCGTTCAACCAGGCAGCGCCGTTGGCATAAAGCATAGCCGCACCGGAATCCGCGGCATACAGCCAAGCAGGCACTAGCAGAAGTAGCACGCAACTTACCATCTTGCGGAAAGCAGACATGCCCATCCCACACTCCGTTAATAACTAAGTTGGTGACTGTTAAGGCATCGTACCTTCCCATGTTCTTGGCAGTCAATGCCATTTGTGCTGTAGAGCGGGTACCGCTGTGGAAAACTCTTTGCCACGAAGGCCCGAAAACGCAGAGAGGACAGGGGTTCCCGCCTTCCAAGGGTCCTTCGCGGTCCTCCTTAGCGGTCTATCTGGAGTGGAACTCACCACCACCGATCAACTGTCTCCCACCATATCAACCGCAGCCATTCATTCACCAAGGTCTTCGCCCATTGGCGATGCGTCCACCATCGAGCGCCGAATTGCTCTGCATCCCGGGCAGCGGCTACCGAGTATTCATGCCCCGGAACCTCCCGCTGGAAAATGTCCAAGGCGCGCCGGGTGTGGAAGTCCGAGGTGACGATCAGCACGCTCCTGCCGCCGTCGCGTGCCAGGCACTTCTCCGCGTCCTTCGACTCGTCCCTGGTCGAGAGCCCGTCGATCGGACATACGCTGACCGCCGCCCCCTGCGGCAGATCCTGAATGTACTTCTGGGCCAACTGAATCTGAGTGAATTCGTAAAGCTTCGCGTTGCTCGGTACATCCAGCACTACCCGCCGCCCATATCCCTGCACCAGCAGTTGCAGCGCGCGTTTCGGACGCTGGTCCGTTTCCCCTGCCAGCACCAGGATCACATCGGAAGGCCGCGGCGCATCCACTATCAGAAAGCTCCCCGCTTTCGCCGCCAACCCTGCCGCCAATGCTGCCATCACTCCCAAAGCCAGCAACCACGAACGCTTCATCGCTACCTGCCTTTTCATAAGTTCCCAACTTCGAGATGCAGACGCTCATGTGGGGACAGCCGCCCTCGGCTGTCCTGCGAGCGAAGCTCGCCTCTTTTCGTCAGCGCGGCACGAGCCACAACTTCTAAGCACGGCAGCACCCCCCTCTCGCCCGCAACCGCGTGCTAGAATCCGAAATGAAATTCACCAGACACAGAAGAGACCACCTGTCGCAACGATGACGAATCAGCTTGCCGCAAATCGCACTCCCGCCCAACTCAAGAACAAGATCCAGCAGCGCCAGGCCAGGGTTGGCATCATCGGCCTGGGCTACGTGGGCCTGCCGCTGGCCTTGCTTTTCAGCGAGCAGAAGTTTAAAGTCACCGGCTTCGACATCGATCAGCGCAAGGTCGACATCCTCGCCAAGGGCGAATCCTACATCTACCGCATCACCCAAGATGAAATCCGTACCGCCCAGGCGCAGGGCTTCACCGCCACCTCCGACTACTCCCGCATCGAGCAGATGGATGCCGTCATCATCTGTGTCCCCACTCCTCTCAACCAATATCACGAACCCGACCTCAGCTTCATCACCGGCACTACGCACGCGCTCGCGCCTCACCTTCAGGCCGGACAGTTGGTCGTGCTCGAGAGTACAACCTACCCCGGCACCACCGAAGAAGTCATGCTGCCGATTCTCGAGCAAGAAAACAAGAATGGGCTGAAGGCGGCTCGAGGCGCGTCCTCCGGGGCCACTTCAAGCACGCAGAAGGAATTCTTTGTAGCGTTCTCCCCCGAACGTGAGGACCCCGGCAATACCACCGTCGCACGCGCCGACATCCCCAAAGTCGTGGGCGGAGTGAACCCGCAAGCTGCGGAGTTGGCCGGCGCGCTTTACGGATCTATCTTCCATCGCACCATTCCCGTCTCCTCGCCCGCCGTGGCCGAGATGACGAAATTGCTCGAGAATATCTACCGCTGCGTCAACATCGCCCTGGTCAACGAACTGAAGTTGCTTTGCCTGCGCATGGGGCTGGACATCTGGGAAGTCATCGCAGCGGCGTCCACCAAGCCCTTCGGCTTTCATCCTTTCTATCCCGGACCCGGCCTCGGCGGACATTGCATTCCCGTCGATCCCTTTTATCTCTCGTGGAAGGCGAAGGAATTTGACTTCCGCACCCGCTTCATCGAGCTGGCGGGAGAGATCAACAACAACATGCCGTATCACGTGCTAGCCTCGATCGGCGGAGCGCTGAACCGGCACAAGAAATCGGTAAACGGGGCGCGAGTCCTGGTATTGGGCGTCGCCTACAAAAAAGATATCGACGATTTGCGCGAATCCCCCGCCCTCACCATCATCGAACTCCTGCAACACGAGGGAGCCCAGGTCAGCTACCACGATCCCTACTTCCCTTTCATCGGCAAAGGCCGCAAATACGACCTGCAGATGAAACGAACGGAACTGGACAAACTAGGACAATACGATTGCATCCTAATCGTCACCGACCACTCCGATTACGACTACAAAAAAATTGTGAGCGAAGCCCAGTTGGTCGTCGACACCCGCAACGCGACCAGGGGCATCGACAGTCCCAAGGTGGTAAGGTGCTAATCGGGAGTGCCGCGACGAGCGAGGTTGGCCGTATCGATGCAACGTCCAGCCCCGTCTCTAGTGCAAAATCTTGCAACCCCCGGCTCAAACATGGTTGCGGTTGGGCCGGGGATTACGTTTCCTTTCGGACGTAAAGACTTGTTCCAAGGTGTAATTTTTGGCTTCTTTCTTGCACTGTCGGCCACTGTCCGTGCCACCCGCCCGGCGCAGCCAGCGTAAGTGCTTGAAAGATCAACTAAATAGACTTCCAAATTGGCTGCGAAATGGCCTTTGCCGTGCAGCTTTTGAGTTGTAGACTATAGCCTCTGTGGTCCCGGCATTTATCGCGACGGTCCCCAGAAACTTTCAGACCTGAATAGGTGTTTTCAACAACTGACGTGAAGACGGATATGAGCACTTCTGCCTCCCGAGACAATCTCTTCTCCCTGCTGCCGGAGACCAGAACCCCTTGGACGGAATTCGTTTTTAGCACCGGCATGCAAGCGCTGGCAGTGGCGCTGCTGGTATGGGTGCGCCTATTGTATCCCCAGGTTGTCGCAGCTCCGGAACACAACTTCCGTTCGGTCCAGCTGGTAAGCACCCCGGTTCCCGTCAATCATGAGCCACAGCCTGTGCGCCGGCTGCCGCAGCCCACGGTCGTCGCCCGGCTGGACCCGCCGGTTAACACCTTACGGCTGCCGGCCCCACTGCCGAAAGCTCCGGCAAGAGTGGAGGACGATCCCGCTCCCAAGGTGAGCATCGAAAGCAAGAAGCTGGAGCAGATCAAGAACGCCCCCGTCATTCCCAAACAGGGTGTGAAAACCAACGTGTTTACCACCGGCAGTTCGGCCGCTCCCACCACCGCGCGCCCTCCGTCGCAGGTGCAGACCGGAGGCTTCGGCGATCCCAATGGAATTCCCGCCAAAGCAGGTCAAGGCAAGGCCGTCAACATCGCAGCCCTCGGATCTTTCGATCTGCCCTCGGGACCGGGCTCTGGCAACGGCACCGGCGGCGCCAAAGGCGTACCGGGCGTGGTGGTAAGTTCCGGTTTCGGCAACGGTACCGCCCTCCCTGACAACCGCCCTCGCGCATCCGCACCGGTTCAGGCCAGCGGCTTCAACGCCGATGTTCCCGCGCCGCCAACCGTACGCTCTCATCCAGCGGAGACCGCGGCCAAGACGTTGCCGGCGGAAATCCTGTTCAAACCGATTCCCGTCTATACTCAAGAAGCCCGGAGTCTGCGGATTCAAGGTGAAGTTCTTCTGGAAGTGGTTCTGGAGGCCTCTGGCAGCCTCCGTGTGGTGCGCGTGGTGCGCGGATTGGGTCACGGCCTCGATGACAATGCTGTCAAGGCCGCCGAACAGATTCACTTCAAACCGGCGTTGCGGGACGGCCAGCCAACCGATTCCACGGTCGTCTTGCACATTATTTTTCAGTTGGCATAAATTGCATCCAAGGTTCTTATGCGTATCTTTCAAGTAGGCTTACTCTCGTTGCTCCTGTGGTTCGTCGGTTCGTTGCCCGCCGCTTCGCAGAATCCGGCGTCGCAAAACCCCGCATCTTCCTCACCACCTTCGGCACCTCCGGCGGCAACAAACGACGCGGCCCCGGCGGGTCAGAGTGCAGAGGATCTGTCTTCTCCGCCTCCAGTGTCTTTCAATGAGGTCATCGACCGCGTGGTCCAGCGAGAGCATCTTTTCGTGGCCCAGATGCGCCACATGCGTCCTCTCGTTGAGACTTACCTGCAGGATCTCAAGACCGGCAAAGACGGCAACGCCGTGATGGTGAATGACCAGTATTATCTCGGCCGCCTCAACATGAGCGACGGTCCCGAGGACACTTCATTCGTTGGCCAACCCGGCTTCGGCCAGCGCATGGTCGGCAAGCTCACCGGACTTTACTCTATGCACTTCCTGCCTTTGGGCTTCGCCCAGATGGTGGTCCTCGATACCGATTTCCAGAAGAGGTATTACACCTTCAATTTCGTGCGGCGCGAGTTTCTCGGAGAAGTGCGCTGCCTGGTCATCGATGTCCAACCCAGGGCAGACTCGGGCGTGGGCCGCTTCATGGGCAGGATCTGGGTCGAAGATCAGGACTACAACGTGGTCCGCTTTAACGGCACCTACTCGCACCCTTCCAAGACCCGCCTTTTCCTGCACTTCGACAGTTGGCGATTGAACATGCGTCCCGGCTCCTGGCTCCCCGCTTATATCTATAGCGAGGAATCAAACCTGAAAGGCAATTTAGGACAGACTCTTCACTTCCGCGGCCAGACCCGTCTTTGGGGATACGACTTGAAGGGCCTGAGTAAGAATTCGGAGTTCACCCAAATTCTGGTGGATCCTCCTCCGTCGGGCGCTTCTGGAGGCTCGTCTGGGGATGCGGTAAAAGATCAGAGCGACGTAGCCGCTGACGCAACTCCCGTGGTTGCCGAGCGCATGTGGGAACGCCAGGCCGAAGATAACGCGGTCGAGCGCATGACAAGGATCGGCCTGCTGGCCCCTCCCGGCGGCCTGGACAAAGTGCTTCAGACCGTCGTCAACAACCTTTTGGTGACCAATAATATCGATCTGCAATCCGATGTGCGCTGCCGCGTGCTACTCACGTCTCCTCTGGAATCATTCACCATCGGGCACACCATCGTGATCAGTCGTGGCCTGCTCGATGTGCTGCCCGATGAGGCCTCGCTCGCCGTGATTCTGGCCGAAGAACTCAGTCACATTGTTCTCGGACACCCCTTCGATACCAGGCTGGCATTCAATGACCGCATGTTCTTCCCCGATGAAACCTCGTTCCAGCGCCTCGACTTCAAGCACCGGCAGGCCGACGAGGAAGCCGCCGACGTCAAGGCTCTGGAGTTGTTAAAGAATTCTCCTTACAAGGACAAGCTGGGAGGTGCCGGGTTATTTTTGAAGGCCGTGCAACAGTATGCACCCAGTCTGCCCAATCTGATTCGCCCGCGCCTGGGCAATGGTGTGGGTAGCGGCAAAACCATTCGGATGTCGGCGCTGCTCGCTTCCGCGCCACAACTGGATCCGCAGCGCACCGATCAGATTGCCGCGCTTCCGCTCGGAGGACGCATCAAGCTTGATCCCTGGTCCGACCAGGTCGAGCTGGCAAAGGCAAAACCGGTCCCCCTGACCTCGCCAAAAGAAAAGAGGCCGTTCGAGGTCACTCCGTTCTTCCCCTTCCTCACCCGATACGCGACTCCCGGCAGCGACAAGGTGGCGCTGACCGCGCCTGTCCCGAAGTAAGAAGGTGAAGTGTTGAGTACAGTGAACGGGTTAGAACCTGACGGCAGCGCAAAGCGCAGGGTGGGGCAGGCTTTTCCAGGTCTGCGTCCAAAAGAATGCCCTGAGGTAACCACCAAGAAGCCTGGACGTAATACTTCGCGAAACAATCTAAGGAATGTCGCCGGCGCAGTAGCAAATAAAATGGAATGGCGGCCCGGGGAAAAATGGGGCTTGCCTAAAGACCTAACACCGAAGACCTGACACCGACTACTGGATGGCGCTCCCAACCTGCGAGAACACGTTGTTGGCGTTCGAGCCGATCAACCGGACCGTGCCCACGACGATCACCAAAATTACTGCCAGCATCACCGCGTATTCGGCGATGTCCTGACCGCTATCGTCCTGCCAAAGCTTTTGTAGAGTTCTTGCCACGGGCTCTTTCTCCTTAGAACTGGTCTCAACCCTCTTCGTTCACAAAAAAAAATAACCCCAAGTTGTGACGGGGATCAATGTTCTATCCCGAGGCTGGTCCGTGGATAAATGATAAGTGCAGCAGCCGCTCCCGCCAATAGCCCATAGGTGCCATCTTTGATTCCACCGACAAGCTTCTAAGGCCAGGTCAGCCAATGCTTTTCAGTGGAAGCGACTGGTTCACCGCGAACAGTGCCAACTCCAGCCGGGTCGACACTCCCAGCTTGTCAAAAATGTTGCTCAGGTGATGCTTGACCGTGTCTTCGCTGATCTTGAAGTACTCCGCAATCTCTTTATTCGAATATCCCGCGACCACGGCGGCCACAATCTCCAACTCCCGCGGCGTCAAGCCAAACTTCTTCTGCCGCGCTTCGTCGCTGGAAGATTGCACCAGCGTTCGCAAATACTGCACCAGATTCGAAACGCTTTCCCGTCCCACCCAGTATTCCCCTGACATCACCGTTTGGATCGCTTTCAATAGCAACTGCGTGGCGGAATCCTTCAGCACCACTCCCCGCGCGCCCAACTGCAGAGCTTCCACAATCTGGCTCTTCTCCGCCGCCGCCGTCAGCAGGATCACGCGCACCGGCGTTGAACTCGCGCCCGAACCCAGTTCCCGCAAAGCTTCCAATCCCGGATGCTTGGGCATCGCGAGATCCAGCAGAAGGATGTCAGGCTTCAATTGCCGCACCAGCCGCACCGCTTCCGCGCCGTCCGAGGCCTCACCCAAAACTTTCAAATTCGGTTCCGTTTCCAGAAGACGGCGCAGCCCATCCCGGAAAATTGGATGGTCGTCCGCAATCACGATTCGAACCGTCTGTGACTTCTTAACGTTCATCGGAAACCTCTCCGCCCTTCGGAACCTTCACTTCCAGCCTCGTCCCCAGACCGGGATTCGATTCTACCGTGAGTGCGCCTGCAATCAAACGCACCCGCTCTTTGATGATCGTTGGCCCCTTTCCCATCCGGTCCAGTTCGTCCTGCGTCAGGCGGCCGGAAAACGGGAAGCCTTTGCCGTCATCCTCCAGCGTCAGGCTCCACTGGCTGTCCGTCGAACTCAGCCGCACCAGCGCGTGCCGCGCCTTGCTGTGCTTGCGCACGTTCACCAGTCCCTCCTGCACAATCCGCAACATCTCCCGGCAGACGTTCCCCGGCATCTGCAGCTTCTCAATGTCGGTCACGAAGCGCGCGGAGATCCCCGTCTCTCGCTCAAACCGCTCCACTGTGTCATTCACCACGCTCATAAACCGTCGATCATCCACGTCGATCGATTTCATCTGCTGCATCAGTTCTCGCAGCTTCAGAACTTCCTCGCGCAACAAACCCTGGATCCGGCCCAGTTCGCCACTCACCACGGCCGGCGTAGTCTCAGCCTGGCGCCGGAGAACGTCCACCTGCATCTCCACCGCGATCAACGACTGCACCGCCCCATCGTGCAATTCTCTGGCAAAGCGAGCGCGCTCCGCGGCCCCAGCCCGCCGCCTCAACCTGTGGAGCAGGTAAACGTTGTACACGGCCGGCCCTGCCTGCCGGAACAAATCCAGCACAAAACGCAGCTTCTCCTGTATCTCCAGTCTCCAGGCCGGGTTAAACACCAGCACTCGCCCCCGCCACTCGCCTCCAAAGATGAAGGAAATCGCGATCACCGACCGGAACGATTGCCGCTGCTTCAATCGAGCCAGCGCCTCGCTGGATGCCGACGCCATGCGGAGGCCCTCACTGTCGAGCGCGATTACAGACCAGCGCCCACCCACGTTCGACGCGTAAATAGCTTCCCCCGGAAAATCCTCCAGATAGTTTTCCGCGTCCCGCGGCCCGGCGTCCAGCCACACGAAATCCGAAACGTCCCCGGTATCATTGCGCAACTCGCCGAGAAACATTCTTTGGCTGTGAATCTCCTGCGACGCAACCAGCAACCGCTCCGCCCTGCACATTCGCAGAACTTCACGGCTGATCTGCTGTAGAGTCCCCGTCAACCCCGCTTCCACCCGCACCTTCGACAGGATGCGGGTCACCGCCGCCTTTTCTCCCCTCAGGCGTTTCTGCTGCCTCGCCAGATAACCCAGCAGCACCCCCATTACCAGCAGGTAAACCGACAGCATGAACAAACGCTTCGGCTCAAATTCCTTCGCATTGATTTGCAGCCCCGATAAAAAACGCCACGGCAGGCTTCCTCCGCGCGTTGCCCACACGTGAAACAGCAGGAAGCTTTCAATCCACAGCAAAGCCACTTCGGCCGCCGCCGTGCTCAACGTCTCCCATAGTCCCCACCGGTAGGCCGAGGCAGCCAGAACAAAAAAGAAGAAAAGGAAAAACGGGCTTCGCGGTCCTTCGGCAAATATTGAGATGAAAGCCGGCCATACGATATCCGCAGTATGAACCAGTACGCGAAACGCCGGCGTCGACTGCTGTCGTCGCCGCAACAGCGTCATCACCAGCACGCCGTGGATAAGGTAGAACCCCAGCAGACCGTAGGCCACCGGCGCTTGCCCCAACTGCGTGGGATCCATGTAAATCGCAGCCAGCGCGGATATCGCTAGAAATACCCGTGCCGTCGCCAGCCAGCGCTCGATACGCCGTATCTCGCTGGGGTCGGCTGCAGCCTGCGGTCTATCAGGAAAACGGCGATTAGCGTCGGCGTGCAAGTCGAGTCACTTCCCGCTGGAGAACGAATTGGTCAGGTTCTTGGAATGCTTCGCATATTATTGATAAGAAAGATTGGGAGCAAGCAAAACTTTCTGGCTGCCTTCCTTGGCAGCCGTAGCGGCATTAGATTCGAATCAGGCGTAAGGTTCGTATCAGGGCACGCCTTCAAGGCGCGCCGCAAGCGTTTCACCTGTCAATACGCCTCTAGGCGCTGACTTCGATTTCTGTCCCGCCTTCAAATTACCCAATTACTAAATTACCCAATTACAAATTCCCCCGGATTACTTCCGTAATCAAGCGCCTCTCCCCTCCCATTCTAAAATGGCAGCGAGGCTCTTTTTCTGCGTACCTATAGCAAGCTCTGGACCGCGGCGGTCGCAGTCTGTCTGGCGACCCTGGTCTTGGCTGCTCTTCTCCTGCCACAGTCCTTCCGTCTCACCGCTCTCAGCGATATCATCCAGTGCATTCTGCTTTTTTCCGGGATGGTTTCCCTGATTCCGCATGCCGTACGTTCACGCGGCCGCTTGCGTCTGTTCTGGACGCTGATCGCTGCCGGTATTGCCCTCTGGTTTTCCTACCAGTTGTTCTGGACCTACTACGAAGTCTGGCTGCGTGCCGATGTCCCGGACTTGTGCGCGGCCGACATGGTTCTTTTCCTGCACATCGTCCTCTTGATGGCCGCTCTGGCCCTCCGCCCTCACGCCTCGGAGGATGAGTATGCCGCCCGCCTTCGCCGCCTTGATTTCGCCTTGATGATGGTCTGGTGGGCCTATCTCTACACCCTCATCGTCATCCCCTGGCAGTACATCGTCCCCAATGTCCCGGCCTACGGCAACAATCTTAATTCCTTGTATCTCATCGAGAAACTGGCGTTTCTAGGCGCCCTGCTGCTGGCCTGGACCGACAGCAAAGACGGCTGGAAGATTTTTTATGCCAGTCTGTTCGGCGCCAGCTTCATCTACGCCGCCAGTTCTCACATTGCCAACTGGGCCATCGGACGCCACGTCTACTACAGCGGAAGTTTCTATGACATTCCCCTCGCGGTATCCATGGCCTGGATCACCGTGATCGGCCTGTCGACTCGCGAACGCACGCCTCAGGCCGGCGTCGCATCCACTTCCACCTCTCACGGTGTGTGGCTGGCCCGGCTGGGCATGATCGCCGCCTTCTCGCTCCCGCTCTTTGCCGCCTGGGCCCTCATGGATACTGCCCTGCCCCCGCCCATCCGTTCCTTCCGCCTGGTTCTGACTCTGGCCATCGCGCTTCTCATGGGCGTCATGGTTTTTCTGCGGCAACGCCTGCTCGACCGCGAGTTGCTCCGCCTCTTGACCCATTCGCAGGAGTCCCTGGCCAACCTGAAGCGTTTGCAGACGCAGATCACCGAGGCGGAAAAACTCGCCTCCATCGGACAACTTGTGGGCGGCGTAACCCACGAACTCAACAATCCCATCGCCGCCCTGCTGGGATATTCCGATCTTCTCCTGACCACGCCTCTCAACCCGGAACAGTACGAACTAGCCGGAAAGATCGGCCAGCACGTGCGGCGCACCAAGTCTCTGGTCGCCAGCCTGCTCAGCTTTGCCCGGCAAGGCCCGGCCGCAATGGCCCCCGTGGATCTCAAAACCTTGCTGCGCACCACGGTTAAACTCTCGCAGCCTCAGTGGCAGGCCCTCAACATCGAGGTGCATACCGAATTTTCGCCGGACCCGCTGCTCGTTCGGGGAGATTCCAACCAGTTGCTCCAGGTCTGCGTGCAAATCATCAACGACGCGCTCTATGCCGTGGGCCAACACAGCAGCCGAACGCTGACCATCACCGCGGAGCGCAAAGATGGCCTCGCCATCATCAACATCTGGGACGCCGGCCTCGGCGACTCAGCCAAAGGCAAAGAAAAAGAAGAAGACCGGGCTCTCTCCGGCCTGGGACTCAGCGCCTGTCAGGGCATCCTGCGGCAACATCACGGCCGGATTCTCTGGCAGCAACACCGGAACACGGGAACCAACATCCGCCTCGAGATCCCCGTCATCCCTCCGATGGAGAAAGAGCAATCGTCTGAAGCTGGAGTTCCGGTGATGTGGCAACCTCAACCGTACGCTTAAGCTGACCGCAAGCGGCGTAGATGTCCCGCCCCCGCGGACGCCTGACATAAGCAGGAATACCCGCGGCCCGCAAGATGTTTTGGAACGCTGCCACCCGCTCCACGCTGGGAGTAGTGAAGTCAATCCCCGGGCCCGGATTCAGCGCGATCAGATTTACTTTGCAGCGCAGCCCGCGCAGCAGTTCGGCCAGCTCCCGCGCATTCTCCGGCGTGTCGTTCACCTCGCCAAGCAGCACATACTCGAACGTAATCCACTCCCGGGTGCGCAAGGGAAACTCGCGCGCCGCCGCCATCAGCATCTCGAGCGTCCACTTCTTGTTCACCGGCATCAGCCGCGTGCGCAGGGCATCGTTCGAAGCATTGAGAGAAATCGCCAGCTTCGGCCGGATTGTCACCCCGCCAAAGTCGCGGATGCGCGGCACAATCCCCGCCGTCGACACCGTCATCCGCCGCTCGGCAATCCCCACGCCCTCCACCAGCAACCGCGCCGCCTTAATAAAATTGTCGTAGTTAAGGAACGGCTCGCCCATCCCCATGAAAACCAGGTTGATCCGATCCTCCGGCGGAGACACCTTCTGATCTCTGAGCACCGCACAAACCTGCCCCACAATTTCGCCGGCAGTAAGGTTTCGCTTAACGCCAAGCAAGGCAGTCAGACAGAACTGGCAATCGACAGCACACCCCACCTGACTCGAAATGCAAATGGTCGACCGCCCCGATGCGCCGGACCTTCTGCCCTGCTTTGAAAGGGCGCGGCTTCCAGCCGCGCCGTAAGTTGCGACCAAATGAATCGCGGCTTCAGCCGCTGCGGCAACCGCGGTGGAACCCTCAGCTTCCGCTCCAGCCTCCGACCCATCTCCCGCTTCTCCGCCATCCCCCTCCGGCATCCAAACTGTTTCCACACTCTGCCCATCGGCAAATCCGATCAAATATCGAACCGTCCCATCCACAGAAACAAACTTCTTCTCAATCCGAGCCGCCCCAACCGCAACCCCGCTCTCAGCCAACCGCTCGCGAAAGTCCAACGGCAGGGTCGAAATCTCCGCCAGCGATTCCACCCGTTGCCGGTACACCGCATCCATGATCTGCTTGGCACGATAGCCCGGCTCACCCGCCTCGCTCACCAGCGCCGCGATCTCCGCGCGATCCATACCCAGCAACGATGATGTAGGATGTACGCCCATCGGTTAGGAGATCCCTTTTCCTTTTTCCTTTTTCCTTGCCCGCGCTAACGCCAAGCCCCAGAAAACCACTGCAACCCACTGATTCTAAATCACTAACGATCTTATTCTCGCACACCCCATCCTGCCCTGCCAGATGTGTAAGAATATAGGGTAACTTCTAAAGGAAGTTCCGGCCCCAAAGCATCATCATGGTCAAAGAAGTTCGCAATATTCGCCGTCAGGTGTTGCCCCACGGCCTCACCGTCATCACCGAGCAGATGGAGCACATCCGCTCGGCTTCCATCGGCATTTGGCTCGAAACCGGTTCGCGCGACGAGACTCCGCAATCGAACGGCATCTCCCACTTCATCGAGCACATGGTCTTCAAAGGCACCAAGCACCGCACTGCCGAGGAGATCGCCCGCCAGGTCGACTCCATCGGCGGCAACATGGACGCCTTCACCTCCAAAGAGTGCATCTGCTTCAACGTCAAGGTGCTCGACGAACACGTTCCGGTAGCGCTTGATATTCTCAGCGACCTCGTCCTGCACCCCACG
>Ga0185299_10006244_pt1 | contig 12777 bp, 15 predicted proteins | sample PaiPotPPA55metaG_FD_128002 | JGI IMG/M metagenome (GOLD analysis project Ga0185299, IMG submission 128002) | Iron sulfur acid spring bacterial and archeal communities from Banff, Canada, to study Microbial Dark Matter (Phase II) - Paint Pots PPA... ...
ACTGTGCCACAATCAACGCAAAATAGCAATGTCACTTTCGCCATTTACATGGCTACATCTCCTGGCCATTTTTCGGAAAGCGCCACCAAATTCAACGCCCTACAGTTTTCGCAAGAAGGAAGTTCGGTCTAGTCTGGATCATACGTCCGGTTTGGAGGACCCGTCCGATATCATCACTGGAATCCCCCGTTTTCGGCAAAGTAGCAGAAAACCTGCAGTTGCGCCTCTCCATACCCGCGACGGGCTGTGGCCGCGATTTGTCCAGGCCCCGCCCCATAGAGCGATTCGACTCGGTCGGATGACGTCAGGCTGTCAGATCTCGAGCCACTGTTGCCGACCGCGCAACCGTATCGACAGCCTCAACCAGTGCGTTTCTTCCTCTGAGGCTGGTGTATCAGATCACAAGGGCTAGGTTTCCAGGCTCCCGCCGTTTCGGTCATGCCACCGGCCAAGCAGATGGCTGGATTTCGCTCCCAAGTATTGTCGACTATCGTTACGTTGAGACCAGCGGCCCGCACACTTGCGGCGACAGCCAAACCCTAACGCGGTTTCAAGGTATCCCTCTTCCACGCCCCCACCATCTCCGTGCTCGTGGCACTGACCGACGACTGACGTTATGTCCGAGACATGAGCGGCTCTCAGTCCGCGATCCGGACGAGGGTTGCTTGCAAGGTAGCACCAGGCGCTTGTTTGGCCGTTCCAAAACACGAGGCCACAGTCGGCGTCGACTTGCCCGTGAGCGTTAGGTCGACATTGTCGATGCCGAACACGGAGGGCTGACCTTGAGTATGCCGCCTGACTGCAATGGTGGCAGAAAATTCATCACCCTCCTGGACGTAGGCGCCGGTGTAGGTACTGACATTGTCGCCCCCGCTCACGTTGCCATCCATGAGAGAGACAATGCCGTATCCCTCGCCTTGTGGCGTTCTGAACCAGACTGAATACTTTGCGTTTTGAAGCATCAGCCACCGCCCCGGTTTTGACGCTTCAGGTCCATTTGGCTACGCCAAGTAGAACGGCGAGCACCGTGGCAAAAGCAGCCGTCACGCAAAACATGTTCAGAAGATTCGATGTGACGACCGGAGAAAGCCCTGACCGCTCCGGCGCCTTCAATGGCCTTACGTTCTTGCGCGACTTGCCTTGCTGTCGCATCGCCGTTCTTCGCGCCATGGTAATTCCTGTTAGCCTAAGCCAGAGGCTCAGGCACTTGGAGTACCTGAGCCTCTGGTTGCCTTCCCCGACGGGTCTTAGTGCCCGCGCTTCGGCAAGATCACAGATACGGCCGACGAAACGATTAACCGCTTTGGTTAGCGCACCCTCAACAGTCCGCATGATTGATGAGTTATCACTGCAACTTTCGGTATGCGCGCGTTCCGGATAGGGGCAGCGCACTCCCCGTCGCCACCGTCTTAGTGCTCGTGCGAGAGTGCGCTCGTCGGGACTTTCAGGGATCGAGATTAGGTCGAAGTTCCGTCGGGGCGCCCGATAGGCCAGCTCATCGATCTTCGAAATCGTCGTCATCGTCCTCAGCGGGTCTTGGCGGCATCGGGGTCACGCGCGGCGCTTGATAGCGCGGTTCGCGCGGCGCCGGGCGCTCGGACGGATCGCGGCCGAGCTTGGCCCTTAATTCCACAAGGTCGGTGAAGACATCGGCCTGGCGCCGCAGTTCGTCGGCAATCATTGGCGGATGGCTTGAAATGGTCGAGACCACGGTTACGCGGACGCCGCGGCGCTGAACCGCTTCCACCAGCGAGCGGAAGTCGCCATCGCCGGAAAACAGCACGATCTGGTCGACGTGCTGGGCGATTTCCATGGCATCGACCGCAAGCTCGATATCCATGTTGCCCTTGACCTTGCGGCGGCCGCTGGCGTCTACGAATTCCTTGGTCGCCTTGGTGACTACGGTGTAGCCGTTGTAGTCGAGCCAGTCGATCAGGGGGCGGATCGACGAAAATTCCTGATCCTCAATGATCGCGGTGTAATAGAACGCGCGCACCAGCGTTCCCCGGCCCTGGAATTCCGTGAGGAGGCGCCTGTAGTCGATGTCGAAACCGAGCGTCTTGGCGGTCGCGTAGAGGTTTGCGCCGTCGATGAAGAGCGCAATCCTATCGGAGGAAGATGTCATTCGGTGCTGACCGCTGATGGGAACGTGTAAACGAAAAGAGGCGCGACTAGAACAATCGCGCCCTCTGGAAATTCCCTACACCCGGGTATTTTAAGTTTCAAATTATTTTTGTATAGACAAATTAATCTTTTGTTACAGAGGGCTGCGTTCGCCGATGCTATGGGCGGCGCAAAAGTTCCAACGGTCCTAATTCGTGTGGGCTATGTTCAGGACTGCGGAGGCATGCTCAGCCGGATCGATCGATACGGCGCGGACAGCAACAGTAAGAAGAGCGCCCTGTCAGCTTTGTAATTGGCAGCGGGTCGGCTGCTTTCCGAACCCTGCATGACCACGTCCCCTTCGGATGTGCACACGGTCCAACTCCATTTTCGGCCGCGCCTCTTCAAGAGCACTTCGAAAACGGGAAATTTATCAGCCATCGTGATCGCGACTTGCGAAGCATTTACAAGGGGTCCCATGGAAAAACTCCTACATGATGTTCAGTAGGAATGCCATCGCATTTGCGTCGGGGGCGGAGACCAGCCTCGTTCGGCGACAGGTTTGCCGTCAATGTGGCGGGGCCCGGATGGGCGCAATCGAGGGTTTTACCGTGTAACCTTGCTACGAGACGATGAGCCTACAAATTGGCTAGGTTGGCCGCGACTGCTTCCTCGTTCCATTCAATACCAACGCCAGGCAAGTCAGGAATGTGAAGCAATCCGTCACGAATTTCGTAGGGCTGCTGTAAAACGGGATCGGCCCAGTCCTGCCATTCCAGCCAATGCGCGGTCTCCGTGACGCGCATCACGTGCGCGGCCACCTCTGGGTAAAGATGAGTAGACATCGGTATGCCCGCCGCACCCGCGATGGCCGCCCCCCTTAACCAGCCGGTCACGCCGCCAATGCGCATGAAATCCGGCATGACAAGGTCGCATGCCTTTCTCTGCAGCGCGGTGTGTAGATCGCGGGGGCCATAGAAATTCTCGCCTATCTGGATCGGGGTCTTTAGCTCGGCGGTCAACTGCGCGTAACCGTCGAGATTGTCGTAAACGATCGGCTCCTCGATCCACGCGAGACCCTCGTCATCAATCATGTGACACCGCCGCAGGGCTTCTCCAAGATGTAAGCCCTGGTTGAAATCGGCCATCAGCTCCATGTCATTACCGACAGCAGCCCTGATGGCATGAATGGCGGCCAGATCGTCGCTCGCGCGATCACGGCCAAGCCGTAGCTTCAGCGCCGTGAAACCTCCTTCATCGCGCAACACGATCGCGTCCGCTGCCAAGACTTCCGGCGCCTGAAGCCATAACCCGTTGCTGTTGTATGCCTTCACCGGCCCCACAGACCCGCCCAACAGAACGCAAAGCGGCACGCCACTCGCCTTTGCCAGGGCATCCCAGGCCGCCATATCCAGCCCGGACACCGCGATCATGGAGAGCCCTTGATAGCCTACAAAGTGCAGCGACTTGCGTGCGAGATCATAGAGTTCTACCGGCGCGACGCGCCGCCCCTTGAGCATAGCGCCGAAATCTTGCAGTGCCGGGATCAAATATCTCATCGTCTTGATGGTGTAGGGCTCAAGATAGCTCCGCCCGACGATGCCTTCTTCAGTGATCAGGTCGATCAGGATCAGCGGCCAGTCGGTGATGGTGGCGATCCGCGCGACAACCGGACGCTTCAGCTTGAGCACGACCGCTCTCGCTCGAATGGATTTGAATGTGAGTGGGGCAAGCTGCATTGCAAACATCTCTCGGGGGTGCGGAAGGCTCCAGCGTGACGGCGCGCTTTTCGGTTTGGCCAGGCGAGGACAGCTCTCTAGACTCAGCCCTCAAAAATTCACACGGTTTGAGATCGCGCCATCGACGACCAGATTTGAACCAGTCGTAAACGAGGAGGCCGGGCTCGCCAAGAACACTGCCGCGTTGGCAATCTCCTGCGGCGTAGCCATGCGGCCCGTCGGATTGCGCGCGAGCGCCTCTTCGTATCGCTTGGGCATGTTCTGCTCGATGTTGTGCCAGACGCCACCCTTAAAATAGACAGTACCTGGAGAGACGACGTTTACCCGGATTTTCTTGCGGGCGTACTGTCGCGCAAGTCCCTTAGCCATGTGAACCAGTGCCGCTTTGACCGGTCCATACGAACTGGCGGTGTCTGCCTATGCCGCGGCAATCGATGAAATGATGACAAATGCTGCGTCGCCGTTCTTCTCGCCGCTTGCTTCGAGGAAAGGAAAGGCGGCCTCGAAAGCGTTGACAGCGCCCAACACGTCAAGTCGAAAGTTCTGCTCCCATGACGCGGCATCACCACCTTGCGCCATGGCGCCGGCGTTAGAAAACAGCATGTCGATGCCACCTAGCTCCTGAGCGGCGTTGGCGATCCATGATTTCAGCGCGGCGCCATCGGTGATATCGACGGACGCTCCGGCCACCCGCACACCAAGTTTTTGCAAGTCGGTAACAGCGTCCCCAACCTGATCTGCATCGCGAGCGCAGATGGCCACACCGGCGCCCTCGCCGGCAAGCGTGCTCGCAATCGAGCGTCCAATCCCGCGCGTTCCCCCGAGTATGACAGCACTTCTTCCTCTCAGACCTAAATCCATTCGTATTTCCTCTGTTGATCTGCGAAGTTGTAGCGGCTTGGGCGCGCTCTAAGAAGGCCCTGATCCGCGGTTCCTATCATTTGTCCGTCATCGTCAAAGCCTGATTTGACAGTGACATCGACCCGGCACTAGCCCTTCAAATCATATTCAGCTTTGAGGCGCGCGGCGATCTGCTCCACCATTTCCCGACGGTCGGCATCATCCACTGATCCTTCTTGCACGATCGTTACCTTCCAACTGTCGCCGTCAGGCTGAACAGAAATCATCATGTCGGTCGGCCAGTCGCAGATGTCCTCCATTTCCACCTTGATGGAGGCTTCGAGTTCGGCGGCCGTTTTGCTCGGCTTTTTCATCGTGATATCTCCGCCGCGGTACGGTCCGATCGCAGGTTCCGAAATCCCGAGATCAAATGAGGAGGGTGCTCGTCCTTCAAACCCTAACACTTTCTTAACGACCCTTTTTGACCCAGGGATATTTCTAAGCTCCGTCTTCGCGCGCGCGAGACCGGGGGCCAGCCCATGGTACCCCCTGGGAAAAAATCTGGGCCCATCAGCCTAACCCCAAACTGGGAGCCTTGCCCAACGCGGCAATGGCACACGGCCAATCGTGGTCGCGTCAGCCATAACAGCGATCCGCGAGTCCAGCGCGGGGTTATTCATCCAGATTAGGCTCCCGGATGATGGCCGCCAACTCCAACACCTTTCGCCTCAGATCCTCTACCTTTTCACCTAAAAGCCGATCCTGCCGATCCGCCATCAACAAAATGGCGTTTAGCACCTGGTCTGAATGTTGAGCCAACACGACGAGGTGCCGGCCGCAGGGTGCGTATCGTCCTGAAAACCAATTTTTGACCGTGCGCTCGTTCGCACCCGTCCAGCCCGCCACCAGCTTTGCGCGGGAGTTTCGATCCTTGAGTTCCGACGTCAATGCCGATGCGATTTTCATCGCGAACGCATGATCGTCAAGGCTGAAGTCCGAACTGCCGCCCCATTTTGGAAAGGACTTACCCTTTTTCGGAAAGGACTTACCCTTTTTTGGAAACGACATTCCACCCTCCTGTCCCGTAGGATCAGGCGGGTAACTCGTGAACGCCTTGGGGGAGGCCGGCAGACTCGCGTTGGATTGGGTGCTGATTGACAAGGCGCATCAAAAGCTTCGGCAAGAGTTCAAATCGAGGAGAAGGTCCTTCTCTAGCCGCTGCCTATGTCCGGATGTCCACAGATCTCCAGAAATACTCCACTGAAAATCAACTCCACACGATTCGTCGCTATGCTGAGCAACGCGGCTTCACAATCGTGCGTGTATTTGAAGATTCCGGCCGTAGCGGTTTGAGAATGGACGGTCGTGACGGATTGCAATCTCTGATGCTGGAAGTGCAATCCGGCGCGGCCAGCTTTCAAGCAATCCTAGTCTACGACGTCAGCCGCTGGGGACGATTTCAGGATGCGGACGAAGGTGCATATCACGAGCACGTTTGCTCTCGGGCAGGAATACGAGTCCATTATTGCGCCGAACAATTTGATAATGATGGCAGCATCGGTTCAATCCTCCTCAAGAACGTCAAACGGGTCATGGCTGGCGAATACAGCCGTGAGCTATCGGTCAAGGTTTTTGCCGGACAATGCCACCTCATCGAAGAGGGCTTTCGCCAGGGTGGTCCGGCTGGCTTTGGCTTGCGACGCCTTTTGATCGATGAAGGTCGAAATCCCAAGGGTGAACTCGGGCGCGGTGATCGAAAGAGCCTCCAAACCGACCGCGTCGTCCTTACTCCTGGCCCGCCTGACGAAATCGAACACGTTCACAGCATCTATTCGATGTTTGTCGAGGAAGGTAAGTCGGAGCGCGAAATTGCCCTAGCACTGAATCAACGGGGCATCATGAGCGATTTTGGTCGCCCCTGGACTCGCGCTTCGATTCATCAAATTTTGACGAACGAAAAATATATCGGCAACAACATCTTCAATCGCGTTTCTTACAAATTGAAGCAGCGCCGTGTCGTCAATCAGCGCGACACCTGGGTTCGAGCGGACGGTGTCTTCCCGTCAATTGTCGACCGAGCTCTTTTTGAGCGCGCCAGACTTATTATCGACCAACGTGGCAATCATTACTCCGACGAAGAATTGCTCGCCCTACTTCAAGCCGTGCTTGATGAGGAGGGCTCCCTGTCAGGCCTCATTATTGACGAGCGGGACGGTATGCCCTCGTCAAGCCTATATCGCCACCGATTCGGCAGTCTTTTGAGGGCTTATAGCCTCATCGGCTACGCACCAGATCGCGATTACCGCTATATCGAGATCAACCGGCATATACGTGAATCCTTCCCTAAACTATTGGCCGAGGTAGTTGCCGGTCTAGAGAATGTAGGAGGGTCCGTCGTCTGCGATCCCGTTAGTGAACTCCTTTTGATAAATCGCGAATTCACCGCATCGATCGTGTTTGCGCGTTCATTCGAAACCCAAACTGGTTCGCTCCGGTGGCAAATTCGCTTCGACACGGGGTTAGCGCCAGACGTCACTGTTGCTGTTCGAATGGATCGCTCTAACGACGGGCCCCTCGATTATTACATCCTTCCAAGTATTGACATGAATACCAACCGAATACGGATGCAGGAGGACAATGCGCTCTCATTGGACGCTTACCGATTTGATTCACTCGACTTTTTCTATTCGATGGCAGCCCGAACCTCGTTCCCGGAGGCAGCATGAGCAGCTCTAAAACTAAACCTATGAAACAAATTGAGATCATTCCTATTGGCCAAATTCGCTTCTTGAATCCTCGAGTCCGAAATCGGCGGAATTTTCAAGAAATCGTACAAAGCATTGCTAAGGTCGGCCTCAAACGACCGATCACGGTTAGCCCGCGAAAGACAGAAGCGGATTCAGCGAGCTATGATCTTGTTTGCGGCCAAGGTCGAATCGAAGCGTTCATTCAGCTCGGTCAGACAGAGATCCCAGCAATTGTGATCGACGCCGAGGAAAGTGATTGCCTCGTCATGAGCCTCGTCGAAAACTGCGCAAGACGCCAGCACCGGGCGATCGATCTATTGCAGGACATCGGCACCTTGCGCGGTCGCGGTTATAACGATCGCGAGATCGCGGCAAAAATTGGTGTCACCACCGAATACATCCACATGATCGGCAGTCTGCTGGAGAGGGGTGAGGAACGCCTCGTTACCGCGGTTGAGGCCGGAATTTTGCCCCTCAACATGGCCATTGAGATTGCGAAATCGAGCGATGAGGATGTTCAACACGCCTTGACGCAAGCATATACGGAAAAGAAATTGCGCGGAAAGAAGTTGGTCGCCGTGCGCCGGCTTATTGAACAGCGACGGCGCAGCGGCAAGCAGATGCATGACAGTCGGTTTGGCCGACATGATGGCGCGAAGCGTCCGCTGACTAGCGAATCGATCATGCGCGTCTATCGACAAGAGGCCGATCGCCAAAAGCTGCTTGTAAAAAAGGCCGAGGTGACTCAAAGCCGCCTACTCTTCATCGTCGAGGCGATCCGAGAGCTACGTGATGATGAGAATTTTGCCAACTTGCTAAGGGCGGAAAGTCTCGATTCGATGCCTGCGTTTCTGGAGCAGAGGATAGCTGACGGGATGAAAATATGAGCAAGCGCGTCGATCCAGACGTCTTAGAGACCGTCGCCCAGGCCTTCAGTTCAGATTTCGTTGTCGTGCCCATCGCGTCCATCTTGCCGGTTAAAGCGATAGAAAAGACCGCGAAGTCGAGTCACAAGTACCGCCAGATCGCAGCATCTATTCGTGAGATCGGACTTGTCGAACCGCCGGCGGTGATTCAGGATACCCAGGACACCAATTCCTACCTTTTACTCGATGGCCATCTACGGATAGAAGCGCTCCGAGACTTAGGTCAGACGGAGGTCGAATGCTTGGTCTCCACCGACGATGAAGCGTTTACCTACAACAAGCGCATCAGCCGATTGTCTCCCGTGCAAGAGCAGCGAATGATTGCGAAAGCGATTGAACGAAACGTTCCAAAAGAAAAAATCGCAAGGGCCCTGGACATTAATGTTCGAAGTTTGGCGCGGAAGGTTCAATTGCTGGACGGGCTGTGCGAGGAAGTAATTGGCCTAATGAAGGATAAGATGTGCCCGATGGCTGTATTTGATGTTCTTCGAAAGATGAACCCCCTGCGTCAGATCGAGGCCGCTGAACTCCTTATAAATGCAAACAATTTTTCGGTCAGTTACGCCTCGGCGATATTGGCCGGAACACCACAGGCACAATTAGTCACCGCTGAGACGCCAAAGCGATTAAAGGGCATGACTGCCGAGGCGATTGCCCGAATGGAACGCGAGCTGTCACGCTTACAGGAAGCTATATCTTCGATCCAAGACTCATACGGCCAGGATCACCTCCACCTCACCGTCGTAAAGGGATATCTCCGGAAGCTGATCACCAACGAGCGCGTTGCGCGTTACCTTGAGCAATATCAGCCAGACCTATTTATCGAGTTTCAGAAGATCGCCGAAATGACGTCGACGCTACCAAGCGAGGCGGCATAGGGCGCCAGGGGACCCGGACCCACAAGCGCGGGGACCGCAGGAGAAGCCGCACGCTGGGGCGGATCAATTGCGGCGATGGGGATGGCGGCGAACCCGTCCGGAGCCCATCAGGCCGGTCGAGTTTTCACTGGCCGGATAGATCGAGGTGGCGTGTCAGTGTGCGACGCCGGCGCGCGCTGGCACGCCCTCGGCACCCAGACCCGCGACTCCGTTGTCTGGAGCCAGCTGCTAGACAGGATTCGCGTATTAGGCGTTATGGAACGGCGATGTCCGTTTCAGGCCGAAGTTGCGTCGTAAGAATTCGCCCTACGCTTTGCATCAAGATTCATTCTGCCCTCCCAAAGGCAATCGTAACCGGCATCAGCACCCCACCTCGCGAGCGCCCGTGTTCTGAGCGATATTGGTGATCGTTCGCTAATATCGGGAGGCGGCTCGGTGGTAACTACCATGCTTAATGCCATGAATGAAGCCAGGAACGAAGGTGGCACTTATCAACGTGTCGAGGTGATTACGGGGCGTCAGCGCCGGCGACGATGGACGGCGGAGGAGAAAGCGCGGATCGTAGCGGAGAGCCTCGAGGTGAACGCGAACATATCGGATGTGGCACGCCGTCACGGCGTGGCCCGCGGATTGCTGACGGCCTGGCGACGCCAGCTATCGAGCGATGGAATTAGCCAGGAGCCTCAACAAGGCTTTGCCGCGGTGAAGATAGATACCGTTGCCTCAGCGTCAAACGAGGCCCCGCGTTATTCGGCGGAACCGGCTGCCGTGGCGACGGCGTTGGCAGCGGTGAGAGGCCGAGGACGGATCGAGATCGATATCGCCGGAGCCCGGATTAGGGTTGAGAGCGGCGTTGATCAGGTGACGCTGTCGATGGTGTTGGCGGCGGTGCGAGGCGACAATTGATTTCGTTCCGGGCGGACCTGAAGATCATGTTGGCGGCGCAGCCCGTTGATTTCCGCAAGAGCGTCCATACCCTGTCGGCGCTGGTTAGCGAAGCGCTGCGGGCCGATCCCTATTGCGGCGATGTTTTTATCTTCCGCTCGAAACGTTCGGACCGCGTCAAGCTTTTGGCGTGGGACGGCAGCGGCATGGTTCTGGTGACGAAGTGGCTTGAGGAAGGCCGCTTTACCTGGCCGCCGATCCGCGACGGTGTCGTTTGTTTGACGGCGACGCAATTGTCGATGCTGATCGATGGGCTGGATTGGTCGCGCGTGACACCGAAAGTGGTGAAGCGACCGGTTGGCGTGATGTGAGAAGTGGCCATTCTTGCTGGCGAATCTGACGAATCAGAAGTATCAAATGTCGATGGCGATTCGCCCCGAAGATCTTCCTTCAGATCCTGCTCGTCTCATTGAGATGGTGCTCTCACTCGATGCCGAGAACGATCGGCTGCGGGCCGTCATCGATACCTTCAAAGACATGGTGTTCGGCTCGCGCTCGGAAAAACTCGCTGCGGTTGTCGCCGATCAGCTCGCCCTCGATCTTGCTGATCTCGCCACGGACGTGACGCTACCGGCAGCCGCCAACGACGATCATGTGCCAAGCCAGCCAGCTGGTACGATCGGGAAGCCCCGTAAGAAGGCCCAGCGCAACATTGGCGCGCTGCCCAAGCATCTGCCACGCTGGGAGCAAGTAATCGAGCCCGCGACGACGGCCTGCCCGTGCTGCCAAGGCCGCCTGCACAAGATCGGCCAGGACATCAGCGAGGTGCTCGACGTCATTCCGGCGATCCTGCGGGTGCTCCGCATGATCCGCCCCAAATATGCCTGCCGGGGCTGTGAAGGCGCAGTAGTTCAGGCGAAGGCGTTGCCGCGGCTGATCGAGAACAGCATGGCCTCGACCGCTCTGGTGACCCACGTGGTGGTCTCGAAATTTGCTTGGTTCTCGACGCTGTACCGGCAGGTGCAGATCCTGGCTGGTCACGGCGTCCATCTCGACCGCTCGACCTTGGCGGGCTGGGTGAAGCGGACAGCTTGGTGGCTGAAGGGGCTCTACGAGCTCCAGCTGCGAATCATCCATGCGGCGCCTTTGTTCTTCTGCGATGAGACACGGATGCCGGTCCTCGATCCTGGAAGGGGCCGAACCAAAACCTGCCAGTTCTGGGCTCACGCGGTCGACGACCGTCCGTGGGGCGGACCATCGCCACCGGCGGTAGCCTATGTGTTCGCGGACGGTCGCGGCAAAGGTGAGATCGCGGCGCAATTGATCGACTATGCGGGTATCCTTCAGGTTGATGGCTATGTGGCCTATAAGTCGCTGGCCAAGGACGTGCGGGAGGCCGGAACAATCCGGCTCGCCTTCTGTCTGGCGCATGCACGACGAAAGTTCGTGAAGGTCTACAAGACGACGAAGTCGCCATTCGCTCAGGAAGTGATCGAGCGGATCGCAGCGGTCTACGCCATCGAGGAACGTGTCCGGGGCACGAGCGCCGAGATACGATTGGCTGCTCGCAAGAACGAGACCGGCCCGCTGATGGCGGAACTGAAGATGCGGCTGATCGAGGTGCTCAAGGACATCTCGTCCAAATCCCCACTTGCGGAGGCCATCAACTATACGCTGGGCCATTGGGATGGGCTGAACATGTTCCTGACTGACGGGCGGGTGGAGGTCGACACCAACACGGTTGAGCGTTCGATGCGTCCTATTGCACTTGGAAGAAAAAATTCGTTATTCAGTGGCAGCGAAGGCGGCGCCGAGAGCTGGGCGATTTTAGCTTCGCTCCTCAACACAGCAAAACTCAACGGGCTCGATCCGCAGACTTATCTCTGCGACGTGCTCGAGCGTATCGTGTCAGGCCGCACCAAAAACCATCAACTCCACGAACTGTTGGCCTGGAACTGGAAGGCGGCCCGCGAGGCGCCTAACCGAGCCGCTGCATGAGTGCGCGCCGCCGCCGCTCCGCGCACCCGCCGATGACGGCGGTCGCCATGCCGCTCGACAAGCTTGACCTGTGGCTGCAAGGCCGAACCGGCGCCGCCGCCACCAACCTGGCCATGCTCGACGGCTTCGTGACCGCGATCGTGGCGGGGCCGGTGTCGATGGATCCGCCCGAGTGGATCTGCCCTCTGCTAGGCATCGAGGTCGACGCCTTCAATCATGGCGGCACGCCGGAGTTCGCGGCGATCTCCGCCGTGGCGGTCCGTCATAATGTCATTGTTGAGACGCTCTCAAAAGCACCCAAGAGCTTCGAACCGATCTTCGCGCGCAAACCAAACCGCGATATCGATGCAGGTCCGTGGTGCGAGGGCTTCTATGCCGCTATGAAGTTAAGACTATCGGCGTGGACACCGCTCAGCAATCCCGCCGATATTAATCACGGTCTGTTGTTGCCGGTCCTGTTCCACTGCGTCGACGGTCAGGGGCGCCCGATGCTCGGCCCGCCGAAACAGGGGGCAGACACTGACCAGTTCCGGCGAACAGCCTACAAGTATATTCCGGCTGTCGTCGAAGAGATGCGTCAGTACTGGATGCCGACACGCTTCAAGACCCGATCGTAGCCACCGGGCGGACGTGGAAGCTCATACCGCTTACAGATGACCGC
>Ga0185299_10006245_pt1 | contig 12777 bp, 13 predicted proteins | sample PaiPotPPA55metaG_FD_128002 | JGI IMG/M metagenome (GOLD analysis project Ga0185299, IMG submission 128002) | Iron sulfur acid spring bacterial and archeal communities from Banff, Canada, to study Microbial Dark Matter (Phase II) - Paint Pots PPA... ...
TCGAAACCGACACAAAGGTTACGTTCAAGGACGTGGCCGGCGTCGACGAGGCTAAATTCGAGCTCCAAGAAATCGTCTCCTTTCTCAAGAATCCAAAATCGTTCGGCCGCCTCGGCGCTCGCGCTCCGAAGGGGATCCTCCTCGTCGGCCCGCCCGGAACTGGCAAGACACTGCTTTCCTGCGCGGTCGCTGGCGAAGCCGGCGTCCCTTTCTTCTCTATATCGGGGTTCCGAATTCGTCGAGATGTTCGTCGGCGTCGGCGCCGCCCGCGTTCGCGATCTCTTCGCACAGGCGCGCAAGGCGGCGCCCTGCATCATCTTCATCGACGAACTCGACGCCCTCGGCCGCTCGCGCCAAGCGGGCGGCATCGGCGGCCATGACGAGAAGGAACAGACGCTTAATCAGCTCCTCGCCGAGCTCGACGGTTTCGACCCCTCGACCGGCGTCATATTGCTTGCCGCGACGAACCGGCCGGAAATTCTCGACCCCGCGCTGCTCCGGGCCGGCCGCTTCGACCGCCAGGTCCTTGTCGATCGCCCGGACCGCAAGGGGCGGCTCGAAACTTTGAAGGTGCATGTGCATAAGATCGTGCTCGATCCCAAAGTCGATCTCGATCGCATTGCCGCCATGACGACCGGGTTCACCGGCGCCGATCTCGCCAATCTCGTCAACGAGGCGGCGGTCGTCGCGACCCGCCGCGACAGCCCGCAAGTAACTTTCGAGGATGTGACGGCGGCGATCGAACGCATCGTTGCCGGCTCGAAAAGAAGAGCCGGATTTTGACGCCGCCGGAGCGCCGCCGCGTCGCCTATCACGAAGTTGGGCATGCGCTGGTCGCGGCGAGTCTGCCCGGCGTCGACCCAGTTCTGAAAATCTCGATCATCCCGCGTGGCGTCGGCGCGCTCGGCTATACGATCCAGCACCCGACAGAAGACCGCTTTGTATTAGCGGCAAGCGAATTGCGCCATCGCATCGCGGTGCTCATGGGCGGGCGCGCCGCCGAAGTTCTCCTCTTCGAAGGCGACATTTCGACCGGCGCGGCCGATGATCTTCAGCGCGCCACCGGCATCGCCACCGAAATGGTGACGCTCTACGGCATGGCGGCGACCGTCGGACAGCGCACCTATAAGCCCGCGCCGCAAGGGTTCCTTTCGGGCCAGGCACTCGACAAGCCCGTGGCGTCGGAAGCCACACTTCGTGAGATCGATCTGAGCGTCCGCGGTATCGTCGCCGATGCCTTAGACGAAGCGCGCACCATTCTGACGAGGCGGCGCGCCGATCTCGACCATGGCGCCGAACTTTTACTGGCGAAGGAAGCGATCACCGCGGAGGATTTTCCAGCTATCCGGCAGACGGAAGCGGACACGAGGCCGCCCGTCGCGGCAACGGTTTCGGCCTGATTTTTTCCTGGCCGCGAGGATTTCGGCGTGCTTCTTACACCACAGCCCGCGACGCGCGACCCATGATATTATCGCGACCCATGATATTATGTTGATGTTTCATTTTCTATTTCAGGGAGCCCCGCCGTGGATCACGGCGTGCCCATTTCACCGCCAGCGGGCGCCGCGGACGATCCGGTCGAACGAACCGATGGTAGCCTCGCGGCGGGTATCCTCTTTCTTTGCGATCACGCGGCCAATACGCTGCCAAAAGCCTATGGCACGCTCGGTCTGGCCAGGGAACAACTCGACCGTCACATCGCCTACGATATTGGCGCGGCCTGGATCACCCGCCGTCTCGCTCGCGGTTTCGGCGCACCGGCAATTCTGGCGCGGTTTTCGCGCCTCCTCATCGATCCCAACCGCGGCGCCGACGATCCTACACTCGTCATGCGGCTTTCGGACGGCGATATAATCCCCGGAAACGCAAGAATTGGCGCCGAAGAGATCGAATTTCGCCGCGCGCATTATTGGAAGCCCTACCGCGCCGCGATCGCCGCGACGATAGACGCCATGCTGAACAAGGGACCGCCGCCGGCCGTTGTTTCGATCCACACATTCACACCATCCTGGAAAGCGCGGCCAAGACCGTGGGAAGTCGGTATTTTGTGGGACAGCGATCCGCGTTTCGCCAAACCCCTTACCGCGGCGTTGACCGGCGAAGGGCTCCGTGTCGGCGACAACGAACCCTATGATGGCGCGCTCAAGGGCGATACGCTGGACGAGGAAGTCACGCGTCGCGGGCTCGCCGGCCTCCTCATCGAGGCCCGCCAGGATCTCGTCGCCACCAACGCGCACGCCGTCGCCTTCGCCGATCGGCTTGCGCGACTTCTACGCCCGATTCTCGCGCGCCCCGAACTCCATTGCAGGGCGTTTTTCCCAAGCCGGACAGGGCGGCATGTTTGAGCGGCAAGATGGCGCGCTGGACCCGAATCAGCGGCAGGATTGCGGGGATAATTCCGCCTTGCATCTTGACCGCTCGCAGCGGCGGCGGCATTGCGGGGTTCGCATCGAAAAGATCCCCGCCCGTAGCATTTTTCCGGCTGTTTTCGCTGGGTCCAGGGGGGCGCCCCATCCAAAAAAGGAATGCTTCAGATGACGGCAGATGTCGCCGGAACAGGCATCGCGGCGCAGGAACTGACGCAATTCATCGAAAGGGTGGAGCGGCTGGAGGAGGAAAAAAAGGCCATTTCCGATGATATTCGCGAAGTCTACGCGGAAATGAAAGGCTGCGGGTTCGATGTCAGGGCCGTGCGCGAGATCGTAAAGATCCGGAAGCAGGACCATTCCGAACGCAAGGAGATGGCGGCGATTCTCGAACTCTACATGGCGGCCTTGAACATGACGTAGGCGCCGTCCTTGGCTCCGGCGGGGACATCGCCGGAGCGAGTTCGGACTGCGCGGCCGATCTTGGCGGTAGTTGCGGCGATCGGTTGGAGGATCCCTTGATGACTGACGAGCGGCACGCCGAGCTGGTACTCCACATAGGAGCCCGGCCGAGGAATGGCCGCGCTCTCGTGTCATTTCGCCTTTTCTTGCCAGAGCCCGATCGCCGCGCCGGTCGGATCTGTGATGATCGAGAAGGAGCCCGCTCCCATCACCTCCGTGACGTCCTTGCAGATCCTCGCGCCAAGCGATTTCGCCTTGGCGGTCGCCGCCGCCACATCATCGACCATCACATACGGCAGCCAGGCGGTGGGGACGCCGGGTGCGGGAGTCTTCATCATGCCGCCGCCGGTGCCTTCGCCGACGCGGATCATCGTGTAGGTCATGCCGGGCGCCATCTCGACGTCGTCCAGTTTCCAGTCGAACAACGCTCCGTAAAATGACTTTGCCTTACCGGTATCCGTTGTAGTGAGTTCGACATGCACGAATGGGTTAGCCATGATTGCTCCTTAGGATTGTTTGGTCGCAGGTTCATAGCTCAGGGTTCATTGGCTAAGCGTCGAATTGCCGGCCAGCGCATCAGCCGACCCGAACCATGAGCACCGCCTATATCTTGGGCGGCGCGGGGCCAGGTAAAGCGGCCGTCATAATGATTTTGCGATGGCGGGAGTGATCAAAACACTGTCCGGCTGCGGAGTGCGGCGGCAAGCGTGCCTTCATCGAGATAGTCGAGCTCGCCGCCGACCGGAACGCCATGCGCGAGCCGCGTGATCTTGACCCTTGAATCCGCCAAAAGACCTACGATGTAATGCGCCGTCGTCTGTCCGTCCACCGTGGCATTGACGGCCAGGATCACCTCCTTGACGCGATCGACCGCGACCCTTTCAACGAGGCTTGCGAGGTTCAAGTCCTTGGGGCCTGTGCCGTCGAGCGGCGACAAGGTTCCGCCCAGCACATGATAGCGCGCGCTGAGAACTCCGGCGCGTTCGAGCGCCCAGAGATCGGCCACCGTCTCGACGACGACGAGCGTGTCGCGGTCGCGCCGCTCGTCCCGGCACAAGGTGCAGGGATCGCAGGTATCGGCATTGCCGCAGGCCCTGCAGGTCACGATTTTGTCGCACGCCAATCGCAGCGCATCGGCAAGCGGCGCGAGAAGTTCCTCGCGCTTGCGAATCAAATGCAGCGCGGCGCGCCGCGCCGAGCGCGATCCAAGCCCCGGCAGACGGGCCAGCAATTGGATGAGCCGCTCGATCTCGGGACCCGCGACGCGTTCGCCCATCGCACTGGAGCCCTCAGCGTGGCGGTATCAGAATGGCAGCTTCATGCCCGGCGGCAGGGCGAGGCCCGCGGTCACGCCCTTCATTTTTTCTTCCATCAGCCGCTCGGCCTTTTTGCGCGCATCCTCATGCGCCACGACGATCAAATCCTCGAGGATTACTTTCTCATCGGCATTGAGAAGCTGGTCGTCGATCATAAGCGCCTTCATCTGGCCTTTGGCGGTGAGGGTCACGCGAACCATGCCACCGCCCGCGTGCCCCTCGACCTCGATCCGCTCCAATTCGGCGTGCATTTCCTGCATTTTCGCCTGCATGGCCTGCGCTTGCTTCATCAAAGCGAACATGTCAGGCATTACTGTTTCCCCTTGGTTGCGATGAAGAGCGAACCCGCGAGCGATGCCCGTTCAAAGCTCGTCTTCCATGCCGTCGTTAAAGCCGATTTCATCGTTCGTCTCGCCGTCCGTCCCGGCGGATGGCATGGTTCGCGGCGCGGGCCCGTAGGCGCGGACCCCAACAATCTCGGCGCCCGGAAACGCGGCGAGCACGCTTTGGACCAGCGGCTCGGCGCGCACGCCGGACAAAGCCTCGTTTGCCTTGGCGTCCTCCTGCTCCTTGAGGCTCGGGGCGCCGGGCGCGCTCGAGATAGCAACCATCCAGCGGCTCCCCGTCCATTCCTGCAAGCGGCGCGCGAGAGTTTGCGCAAGCTGCGGCGAGGCGCCGGCAGCGGTTGAAAATTCGATGCGGCCTCGCTCGAAATGAACGAGGCGCACGTCGCGTTCAAGCGCGAGCTTTATTTGAATGTCGCGATGGCGGCCGGCGAGCGCTACCACATCCTCGAACCGGGTAAGCGAGATCGACGGCCCGGCCGATTCTGGCCGCGGCGTCCGCGCAACCGCGAGGCTGGCGGTTGCAGCGGCCACCGGCCCGCGTGCCCCGCCGCCCGCGTCGCGGGGGTAAGATCCTACTTCCGCCAGGCCGCTTGTCATAAGGGCGAGCTTGCGCAGAGCCTCGTCGGGGGTCGGCAAATCGGCCGCGAAACCAATTCTCACCAAAACCATGTCGGCGGCGACGAGCGGGCGCGGCGAATCCTTCACTTCGCGCAGGCCTTTCAGCAACAATTGCCATGCGCGGGTCAAGACCGGGATCGACAATTCTTGCGAGAACCGCTGGCCGCGCGTCCGCTCTTCCGGCGTCAACGAAACATCTTGTGCGGCGTCCGGCACCAGCTTCAGGCGGGTGACAAGATGAACGAATTCCGCGAGTCCAGCAAGGACTTCGGACGGATCGGCGCCAAAGTCATGAAGCTCCTTCAGGGTGCCGAGGGCCTCCGCCATCTGGCCGCGCATGAGGGCTTCGAAAAGATCGACGATCCGGCCCCGGTCGGCGAGCCCCAGCATCGCGCGCAAGGCGTCCGCGGCGATCGCGCCGGGCAGACCCGCGCCATGGGCAATGGCTTGATCGAGAAGCGAAAGCGCGTCGCGCACCGAGCCTTCCGCCGCGCGCGCGATGAGGCACAGCGCCTCGTCCTCGATCGCGACAGCCTCCTTGGCGCAGATCGAAGCGAGATAGCCGGTCAGCACGCCCGCATCGACGCGACGCAAATCGAACCTTTGACAGCGGGAGCGCACGGTGACCGGAACCTTTTCGATCTCGGTTGTCGCGAACACGAATTTCACGTGATCGGGAGGCTCTTCCAGGGTTTTCAAAAGACCGTTGAAAGCCTGTTTGGAAAGCATATGCACTTCGTCGATGATATAGACCTTTGTGCGTGCCATGACCGGCAAGTAACGCACGCTCTCGATGATTTCGCGCACGTCGTCGATCCCGGTATGCGAGGCGGCATCCATTTCGATGACATCGACATGGCGCGATTCGATGATCGCCTGGCAATGCACGCCAAGCTCCGGCAGATGGATTGCCGGGCGCGTCACAGCGGGGCGCCCAGCGCGGGCGGGCAATTCGTAATTGAAGGCGCGGGCCAGGATGCGCGCCGTCGTCGTCTTGCCGACGCCGCGCACCCCGGTCAGAATATAGGCTTGGTGGATGCGTTCGAGGTCGAAGGCGTTCGACAACGTCCTAACCATGGCGTCCTGGCCGATCAAATCCTCGAAGCGCGCGGGGCGGTATTTGCGGGCAAGCACGCGATAGGCAGTCGCCTGCGTGCTGACTTGGTCTTGCGCGGCGCTGCCGCCCAATCCCAGCCCGGGACCGGCTTCGTCATGGGCGTTCGGGGGTGGTTCCGTGTGACGGTCCGGCATCGCGAAGGCCCGTTAGGCAAGAGACTTGATTGGGGCCGGGCCAACATCCAGCTGGCCGGCCGGCCTGCCGGACAAAGCCAAGTTGTGGCAAGGCGAGCAAAGTGGGAGGCTGGACAGAGACCCGCCCGGTCTCGTTAGGGCTGCTTCCTTCCGGACCTGACCCAGTTGGCGAGTGGTGCGTCCACCGCCAACCTCCCAGCATCTATTTGGACCGCCCGGGCGAGTTTCGCAACCGTCTTGAATGTTCGAGCCAAGCCGATGTAAATTAAAAACGCGTTTCCCGCTCGATCCCGTCGCCGGTTTCGCGCGGTGCCGCTTGACCGGGGCTAAGAATTGAATTTATAAGGTCGAAGCGGATAAATCGGACATGATCTAGGCTTAACCTAGAAAGCCCGGCACAAACTGCAGGCGTGCGAATGAGATTCGCGGCGAGGAAATTATCCAGCTGCTCCTAAACGACGTCTGGTCAAGCTGGCTGCTTGTGACGAGGAAGCCTGCGGCGCAAGACTACCAAAGGTGCAGGTGCGTGGATCCCGCAAGGCATGCAAATAACAAACTAAAGGAGGAAGGTAATGGGCGAACTTCTTGAAATTGCGAGTTGGGTTGGGACGCCTATAGGCGGTATTTGCGCGGTTATCTTCGTCACTGCGCTCTATTTTTTCGGCCGGTGGGTTCTCACTGACAAGCCTGTTTCGAAATGAGCAACCCGGGTGTTGCTCGGCGCGATATCCGCTAAGCGCTTGCAAGCGCCGTTGGCTATCGTGGGTCGACAAATGCATGAAAGTCCTTTGTCTTGAAAAGGCATTAAGCTACAACGATGAGCGGGGTCGGCACGATCTGAACAGCAGGCGATGCGGATAATGATTCACCTCATCGAGTGCAAACCTGTTCAGGGGCGTCCGGCTCAATCGAAACCGACCCGCATGGCACGACGTTTCTGTCCGCGCGGGCGTGCCTTTCCGGCGCAACACTCCGCTCGCGCGCGGTTTCGCCGTTTTGTAGCCGGTCGCATGCTGGCATGACTTGAGGCGCGCGTAATAAAGAACAACGGGAGAAAACCTTTGGCCCAGGAGACGTCGACGAGGATCGGAGCGAAACAAATTCAGATGGTTGACGGCTTACGAGCTCTCGCTCATTCGCGTTCCCGGCGGGAACGCGTTCCCCAAGCTTTCGGCCTTTCGCTAAACGCCGATGACATGACCGGCGACACCAATCATGGCAATCTGGGCCGAATAGATACGCGCTTCGGACGTGAGGCGGGGCCTGCCGGGCGATTGCAGTCCATCTTTCCTGTCAACATCGCCATCGCCGATAAGAACCCAATGGTTCTGCGGGCATTGGAGGCGCTTCTCACCCCGGACAGGCGCTTCAATCTTTTGCTGATGGCGAGCGATGGAGCACATTTTCTTAGTTCATTGGCCCATCTTCCGGTGAGCCTGGGGGTCATCGGCTGGGAATTGCCGCCACTTCGCGCCACGGAAATTTTGCAGGCACTCGCAAAGCGCCCCGCACCGCCGAAGATCGTGGTTTATAGCGGCACCAAGGACACGACGGCGCCGGCCGAAACGTTGCGGCTCGGGGGAGCCGGCTTTGTCAGCAAGCTTTCTCCTCCTGAACGCTTGCTTGAAGTATTCGCGGCGGTCGCCGCCGGAGACATGGTGTTCCCGTTCGTGGATATTCATAAGGTCAGGCCGGATCCCCTTACAAGCCTGACCCACCGGGAACGCGATCTTCTTGCCGCATTGGAAACCGGTCAGAGCAATGGTCAGTTGGCGCGGGAATTCGGCGTGTCGATCAATACGGTTAAATTTCATTTGCGCAATTTGTTTGGCAAACTCGATGTACGCAACCGGACGCAAGCAATCTGCCTTTACCTCGAAACGAAGCGCTGAGTCGAGCGCTGCCGGCGCTTCCGCGGGCGATTTGTGAAAGCGGTGCCGAAAGCCCAAAACATGCTAATTGAAGCCTGCGGAGGAGCGGGATTGCGCGACGTTGGCTCGATCCCGCCCGGCTGCCCCTTCGGCTTGGGCCGCGGCAAGGCGGCGGCGTCCTAACCGGATGGTGTTTCGTCCCGATAGCTCAGCCGGATAGAGCGGCGGTTTCCTGAACCGCAGGTCGGGGGTTCGAGTCCCTTCCGGGCCGCCAAGAATTTTATGAATTATATCAATGGATGAAGATGTACCTCATAATGGATAGTGAGCACTTCGGTGGAATGCGCCAGATACGGGCCTTATTTGTGGCGGAAGTAACGACACCTTTTTTATACTCATTTAGACCTACTACATGAATAATGCGGTCTCGCGCTCGCGCAGGCCGGCGGGGTCCATTTATCCCATGGTTAAGGCCCCGCCCCCGCCAGCCTCGCCGTTTCCATCATCGCGATGAAGCGGGCAAATAAATAATGGCTGTCGCGCGGGCCGGGCGACGCCTCGGGATGGTGCTGCACCGAAAACGCCGGGCGATCGGTCATTTCGAGACCGCAATTCGAACCGTCGAATAGCGAACGATGAGTTTCCCGCGCATTGGCGGGCAGACTTCCCGCATCGACGGCGAAACCATGGTTCATCGACACGATCTCGACCTTGCCAGTGGTAAAGTCCTGCACCGGGTGATTGGCGCCATGATGGCCCTGGTGCATTTTTAAGGTTTTCGCGCCGATCGCGAGCGCAAGCATCTGATGGCCAAGGCAGATCCCGAAGGTTGGGACCGCCCTTGCAAGGAGAGTCGCGATGACCGGAACCGCATATTTCCCGGTCTCGGCTGGATCGCCCGGACCGTTTGAAAGAAAAACTCCGTCCGGTCGCATCGCCAGAATCGAATCCGCGGGCGTCTGCGCCGGCACGACGGTGACCGCGCAGCCGGCCTCGGTCAGAAGCCGCAGGATATTGCGCTTGATCCCGTAATCGACGGCGACGACTTTGTATGTGCCAGGCCCGGCGGCACGAAAACCCTGTCCCGGCACCCATGCCGCTTGCGTCCAGTCGTAGCGCTGCGCGGCGGTGACCTCCGGCACGAGGTCCATGCCTTCGAGGCCCGGCCATTCCCGCGCCATCGCTCGCAGGCCATCGATGTCGAAATCGCCGCTTGGCGAATGGGCGATGACCGCGCTCGGCATGCCATTCTCGCGAATGAAGGCAGTGAGCGCGCGCGTGTCGAGGCCATAAAGGCCGACGATGCCGCGACTCGTGAGCCATGCATTGAAATCGCCCTTGGCCCGGTGATTGGACGGACCCGTGACCGGCGCATGAACGATGATGCCGCGCACTCCGGCGCTCGCCGCGAGATTGCTCGTTTCGATATCCTCGTCATTGGCGCCGGTATTTCCGATGTGAGGAAAGGTGAAGGTGACGATCTGGCCGGCGTAGGAAGGATCGGTGAGGATTTCTTGATACCCCGTCATCGCCGTGTTGAAACAGACTTCGCCCACGGCCGCGCCCGTGGCGCCGAGCCCAAACCCATCGAGCACCATGCCGTCCGCCAAAACGAGAAGCGCGGTCGCGCGGGGCTCACGCCAAAACGGAAAAGCTTGCTCTTGCTCGCCGGTCATGCTCACTCTAAATCGGCTCCTTGCATTTCGATAAAGCGGTTCATTGCAGCCGTCAAATCCCATGAAAAGGCGAGGCGCTAGCGATGCGCGAAAAGTTTTCAAGCGAGCTAAAGGTAGCGATGAAGGCCGGCGAAAAGCGCCGCGCTGGCACGATCCGCATGATCATGGCCGCGCTCAAGGACAAGGATATCGAGGCGCGAGGGAAGGGAAAAACCGTGTCCCATGAAGATATATTGGCGCTGCTCCAGAAGATGACTAAAAGCCGGAAGGAATCGCAAGAGATCTATGAAAAAGCGGGCCGCATCGACCTCGCCACGCAAGAAAGCGAGGAAATCGCGATCATCCAGGGCTTTTTGCCGCAACAGCTAAGCGAGGCCGAAGTGGCGCAGGCGATCGCCGCCGCCATCGCCGAGACCAAGGCCTCCTCGATCAAGGACATGGGAAAAGTGGTCGGCGCCCTCAAGGGAAAATATGCGGGCCGGATGGATTTTGCGAAAGCCAGCGCGCTCGTGAAAGGAATGCTTGGTGCATAAGCCTTACGGCTTGTCCTTAAGAAAGATCGCGAGCTCGTCCGCGTCCATGCAAAATCTATTCGTCTCCGCCGGAAAATTCTTGGAACGCACATCCAAGACATAGGCCTTTGCTGCCTCCAGCATGAGCTGGCCTACTTCCTGGTAGCGCCGGTTGTGATGGTAGTTGGCGGGCGTGAAGCCGAGTACATCGGAAATCACAAGTACCTGCCCATCGGTCTTGCGTCCGGCGCCGATCCCGATGGTCGGCGCGGCGATGGATCTTGTCACTTGATCGGCGACCTCTTCCGGCACGAGTTCGAGAACGAGCAGCACCATTCCGGCTCCATCGAGGGCAATCGCGTCGGCGAGCAGCCGCGCCGCGTCCTCCGCCTTTTGGCCCTTGAGGCGTCTGTCGTCGTGATGCTGCGGCTCAAGCCCCAGGTGACAGCAGACCTCGATCGAGGCCCTCGCAAGGGCCTCGACGACTTCGGGCCGCGCGCCTTCAAATTTCACGATGTCGGCTCCGGCCTCGATCAGGAGGGTCGAGCTTTTCACCGCGATCTCGGGCGTGTCATAGCTGCGATAGGGCAAATCGGCGATGATCGTGGTTTTGGGCGCGCCACGGCGCACCGCGCCGACGTGGTGGCACATGTCGGCGAGGGTGACGTCCCTCTCGCTGGCGTAGCCCAGCATATTGGTGCCGACGCTGTCGCCGACGAGAATGATGTCGACGCCGGCGGCCTCCTCGGCCTTGGCCGTCGGCGCGTCATAGCCGGTCAGCACGGCGATCGGCTGGCCCTTCCGCTTCATGGCGAAAAAACGGGCGGTTTTTTTGCGCATCGAGGCAGAACCTTTGGCGGTGGACGATAATTGTAATTACTGATAATTGTAATTACTGGCCAGGGATGACCAGGGCGAATTTTGTCGATCAAGCGTTCGACCGACCCACCTCCGGCGCCGCCGCCGCGCAGGTAACGATTAGCAACCCCGACACCCCCTGAACAGGGGGCGCGGAGGAAACGGTTTCGTGACAATCACTCCGGGCGATACGGGATTTACTCGGACGAATCGATCGTGATGCCGCCCGTAAAGTGGGGTCACGGACGTTTGGAGGCGAGCGATGGAAACGGGCGTTCCATACGAAGGCCACTTTGCGAGCAAGCAGGGTCGATCATCGCCGCTTTGGTCGTTTGCCCGGACCGGCTTTATCCTGGCGGTCTGCACTCCGCTTGCGATTGCGCCGGTCCCTGCCGCAGCGCAGTATTACAACAACTTAGGTACCGAGGGTCGTAATTACGGGGGATCGCACCCTTCCGGGGGCTCCGGGGTCGGACCAGGAGTGGTCGGAGGAATACTGTGGGGAATAGTAGGGGGGATAATATTGAATAAGGTGATCCAAGATTACAATGCCAATAACCCACCTCACGTTAGGCGACCGCCACCGCCCCCCGATCGACGGCATCCCATAATAGCAGGACCGCGTCGGCATCCCCCCGTAAAACAGGCGGAAGCCAAGCCCGTTCCGCCTTCGAAGCCGCCAAATAATGAGAAAGCGCCGCCGCCTCGCAAAGAACCGCCACGGGTCGCTAAGGCGATCGTGCCGCCTCCACAGCGTCCCGACAGCGGCGTTCCCCCCAAAGACGAGCATCGCTACGTTCCGGACGAGGTCCTGTTCGAACTCCGCGCGGACGTTTCGCCGCAAACGATCGACGAGATCGCGCGGCGGCAACGGCTGCAACGGCTCGCGTCACAAAGCCTCGAGCTGACCGGAACGACGTTGTACCGCTACAAGATCAAGGATAAGCGATCTGTGCCTACGGTTGTCTCCGCCCTCGAGAGAGACGTTCGAATAGCGACGGTTCAGCCAAACTATCTGTATCGCCTCCAAGGCGAGGAAAACGGGAGCTTCGCGGAGAAACAATATGCTGGTGCCAAAATGCATGTGCCTGAAGCGCACACGATTTCGAGCGGCGGACATACGCTCGTCGCCGTGATCGATTCTGGCATCGATTCGAACCAACCCGAGATTGCGGACACGATCACCGAGAGTTTCGACGCCATTGACGGCGGCAATGGGGGAAAGGCTATACCTGGCACCGCGACCGCCGGGTTCGTTCATGGCACCGAAGTCGCCGGAATTATCGCTTCCCACGCCGAGCTCACGGGTGTCGCGCCGCAAGCGCACATTCTTGCTGTCCGGGCTTTCGCCAAAGGCGGCGGCAGGACCGCAGTGGCTGGCACGACCTATGATATTCTGGCTGGGACCGAATGGGCGGTGAAGCATAAGGCACGTGTCGTCAACATGAGCTTCGCGGGGCCCCGCGATCCCGATCTGTCGCGGGAGCTCGCCGAGGGATC
>Ga0185299_10006249_pt1 | contig 12768 bp, 7 predicted proteins | sample PaiPotPPA55metaG_FD_128002 | JGI IMG/M metagenome (GOLD analysis project Ga0185299, IMG submission 128002) | Iron sulfur acid spring bacterial and archeal communities from Banff, Canada, to study Microbial Dark Matter (Phase II) - Paint Pots PPA... ...
AAGGCTCCAAGTAATCTTCCAGCCGGGTAAGCAGTCCCCGGACCACGCGGGGATGAACCTTGGCATCGTCCATCAATTCGCCCAAACGGGCTTGAAAACGTCGCTCCATCGACATACTCCTTTCGGGGATTCCATCCCCGGAAGGACTTTGTACCCAAAGAGTTTACATTCGATCAATAGGCAATACAGTCGAACTACTGACTACTGCCTACTGACTACTGATTACTGACTACTGGCTACTGCTATTCAAGGCCCAAGTCGCGAAGTGATTGTGCGTGCACCAGCGCCTTGCCCAGGGGCCTGAGTTGTTCGGCCGGCAACTGCTCGATGCGCTCAAGTACAGCCGGCGACAGCGGCCCAAAACGCTCGTCGATTAGCATACGCAAGATTTCCCGCTGCCCTTTTTCGAGCCCCTTTTCCAGTCCCTTTTCGAGCCCTTTCTCGAGCCCTTTTTCATACGAGGTCATATTCATCGCTTGAGCTCCGTGGTACTTTTCGCTCGCCAGCAGTCGCTCAAATTGCCGCGTGGCCTCTTCGTCCATCGGCAAGTACGCCTGGACGCACTCGCCCAGCAAGAAGCGCTGTTGCTCCGAAAGCGGCGCCGACTGGATGCGCCGTAGGGCCTCGGCGCCCAGGGCGGCGACTTGATCCTTGGCAATCCTCGGGGTCGCGGTGGGGGGTCGCGGCGCCAGTTTACCCAACTGCCAACAACGTCTGGATTAGTGGATAACACGGGTCGCATAAGAAGACGTATTCTATCAGCAAGCCAGGCTTCTGCAGTCACCTCGTAGAGCCTCCCCTTGTGGCTCGCGCCTTTCAGCGCTCTGCTTGGGCCCTGGTGTTGGAATTCGCCGTCATCGGTAAATCTTGATGGCTGGCAATGCTTTGTGCAGTTCCGCGACGCCCGTGTCCGATACCTTCGTTTCGCGGAGATCCAGATCCCGTAAGGCTCTCAGTCCGGCGAGCTCCTTCAGGCCTGCGTCCGTTATCTGGGTGAAGCCGAGGTCCAGCGTTTGCAAGTCCTTTAGCCTGGCCAGCTCCTTTAGCCCTGCGTCGGTCACCTTCGTGCGGCCCAGAGATAGCGAGTGCAGCTCCCTCAGTCGCGCAAGTTCCTTGAGCCCCGAGTCGGTCACTTGCGTTTGAAAGAGGGTCAGCGATTGCAGGCCTTTCAGGTTGGCCAGCGTCTTCGCCCCGGTGTCGGTCACCTGCGTGACCATCAGGATCAGATGTTGCAGGTCCTTCAGTTCACTCAACTCTTTCAAGCCCTCGTCAGTTACGTGCGAAGAGCCCAACCACAGCCATTGAAGACCCTTCAGCCTGACCGTCTCCTTCACACTTGCGTCGCTTACGTTCCTGCCACCGAAGCCAAGTTTGTGCAGGCTTTTCAGTCCAGTCAACTCCTTCAGACCTGTACCCGTTACTTGCGTATCAGAAAGATTCAGCGATTCGAGGCGTTCAAGCCCTCTAAGTTCCTTCAGCCCTGCGTCCGTCACTCGCGTATAGTCAAGGTCTAGCCATTGCAGGCCCTTTAGTCCGACCAGTTCCTTCAGGCCCGCGTCCGTCACATTGGTCCGAAAGAGCACCAGCGTTTCAAGGGCCTTCATGCCGGCCAGGTTCTTCAGCCCGGCGTCCGTTACCTGGGTCTCCCCCAAGTTCAACGTTAGCACGCCTTTCAGACCAGCCAAATCCTTCAGGCCCGTGTCCGTTACCTTCGCGCCGTACAGAGAGAGCGATTGCAGGGTGCTGAATTCGGCCAGCTCGGTCAGGCCCGCGTCAGTAATCTTTGTAAAGCCGAGGTCGAGCGCTTGCAGACCCTTCAGACCTGCCAATTCCTTCGTGCTTGCATCGGTCACCTTTGTCAGAGCGAGAGAAAGTGATTGCAGCGCGCTGAAGCGGGTCAATTCCATCACGCCCGTGTCCGTTACCTTGGTCCGCGCGAGCGATAGACCAAATGCTCGTCGCGGTTGTGGCAGCTTGCCAAGGACACCGTCACTCCACTCCGAGAACTGGAAAGCAGGCACCTCGCCCTTCTTCCCCTCGATGCCCGCCCGGAACACCACAAAGCCGGCCATATTGGTCGTCCAGCCGACCTCGGCGCCGGCCTGTGTCCACGCAGCAACCAGTTCTTGCGGCAACGCGGTCGCAGACTCTAGGTTCTCGCGGATCAACATTGCGGTGTCGGTGTTCGCCAGCGGTACAGGGTATTCCTTGCCGTCTTCGGTGTTCTGGCTGCACCCGAAAGAGAGAAGGACCGCCGTCAAGGCTGCCCCCGTGAGCAGTCCACTGAACTTGATGAGAAAACAAACCGATCCACGGATGTGAAGGTAGGTCTCCATAGTTTCCGCACCGAACTGGTAATTAAGGCTGACTGGCGCTAGTTAACCCATATATATAGCACTGCATACCATCTCAACCGCGTGGCGACCGACCGGATTACCGTCTTAGGGCCGTTTTGGCGCGAGCCGTGCCAAGCCGAGTGTGGCCCAGGCACCGGCCGCGCACGTGATCGGCGTCAATAACTTCGCACTGCCGGGCCTGCCGTCCGGCGTGGAGCGCGAAGTCATGGGCCAACTGCCGTCCGGCTTTTGCGTAGCCACAAGGAAGTTGATGGCGCGCTTGATGTCAGGTTGTTCGGCCGTATAACCGGCCAGCGCGAGCACGTACAGAGTCTGGCCAGTGGCAAAGGCGTCACTCGTCATCTTTGCGGTTTGGCTCCAGCCGCCATCGCTTCGTTGCCGGGCGAGCAACGCGTCGATGACGATTTGCATCTCCAGTCGCGACTTGCCGGCGCGAATCGCCAAGAGCATAGGGAGGACCTTATCTTGAAGGTTGTCCGACAGCCTGGCGCCGGCCAGCCAGGCAGTCGCTTTCTTTAGCGCCGCACGCTGCAATTGGGTCGCGTCGCGTCCCATTTCGCCTTGCAATGCCAGAATGATCCAGACGGCGTCTGTAGTCTGGCTTTCGTTGATCGGCGGTCGCCGGAGATTGACAAAGAACTCCCACGAGCCGTCGTCGCGCTGCTTCTGGACGATTTCGTCCGCGATTAGCCTGAGGCTTTGTTTTTGTCCCTTATCAAGAACCTGGAACGACTGTGCCGCGACGGCCATGAACACCGTCCCCATGTTCACACCCCGGGCGCTCGGGCGCGGGTCGGGTGGATCAGCCGGATTGCTCACCAGCTTCGCGTCAATCATTTTTTCCAGGCTGCCCAGCGTGGCCGCGGCCGTATCAGCCAGGAATTTCTTATCGATTGCATACCCCTGCTGGCCGGCTTCGCTCAATGCCCAAAGCGGCAGCGGCGCGTGGTGGCAGGCGGCGCATTTGCGCGTGCGCAACCAGGCGGCGCTTTCGGTCTGCAAGTAGCCAATGGCGCGCTCGACTGTGTGTTGGACCTGCGGCGTGGTTGCGCGTGGAACCCGCGTCGATTCGTCCGCAAGGGCCGGCCGTGAAAGCCAAAGTCCCAGAAAAAACAAGGCGAACGAGGATATGCGCGCCATGGATCGATACCGTTGCAAGAAGAATGATCGGCGGCAAACGTCCGTGCTATTTTACACCGCCCGTCATGGATTGTTCCACGTTCCAGCCCTGCAACCGCGGCCCGAGCTACGTCCCCGCTGCTTGCAAGCGCGCCACGAACGCGGCGTGTTCAGGACTCCTCAGGCCTTGCTGAAGCACTTCGTGGACGCGTGCCTTGTCGCCCCGCATCAGGGCCGCTGGATCCAGCCACAGACCGGGAAAGCTCTCGCTCTTGAGGTAGCCTTCGGCGCTCGGCGGCAAAGACTCATACTTGCTGTCGCGCAGCACGTACCAGTCGAACGTTTTCTCTGCAACCCGCCAGATCAGGTACTCGCGAATCTCATTGCGCCGGTAGGCCGTGAACTTGGTCTCCATATCCGCGCGGACCGTGCTGGCGGAGATTTCGGCGCCGAGCTCTGGTGAACCGGCGATATAGCCGTCCGCATCAATGAAAGCGTTGCCGCCACGGCCCGGCTCCACGAACAGCACGCCGTCCGGTTGCGGCTCGTTGTCCATGTCCAGGCGAATCGTGCTTGAGACGCCGCCTTGCACTCCGGGGGTGAAAACGGCATACGTTCCCAGCCAGGTGATGAAGTGAAAATGAGGGCCGCCGTGCTGTTCCTGGCGCACCGGCGACGGCATGCGGACAACTCCTTCGACAAGCTCGGCGCGTGTCCCCTCGGGCATGGCTTCATAACGACGTTCGAACTCGTCGCGGCTCAGGCGGTCCCCCTCGAGCAAGGGGGGAATGTCCTGGGCCGGCCGTGGCGCCTTCAGGGTCGGAATTGCCATGCGTTTACCTCCACGCATAGATTACCAACTGGCTGCGGAGCTTGTCCACCGCATCGGTCGCCCTTATTTCTGCTGTTCATTTCGGCCAGGACTTGAAAGGCCTCGTGGATGTCGGCAGCGATCGGCTCCTACTGGCAGAGCTCAGCTGCCGGGCTCTTTCGGCAATCGATCGATGCGCCGGCCTGCGTGATATAGCCCCCACACCAGGACTGCCACTAGCACAAGAATCACGCCGCCGAGAACGAACGGATTATTAAGCACGCGGCGCATCACGATGCCCGTCGGCGCGCTGGCGCCGGACTGCGTTGTTTGCCTGCTCAGTCCGACGGCGACGGGCTGGTAACCCCGCGCCAGCGATTCACGCAGCGTTGCGGTGTCATAGCTGGGCGCCTTGGCGGCTTCCGAACCGTAGGACAAATGGTAAGCGACACCGGGAGCAGCGAGAAATAACGCCTGGTAGGCATTGCCTTCGCCGCGCAGCCCCGTCACAGCCAAGGCAGGATTGTCCCCGTTATCGATAACGATTCGGTACTCTTCGTGGCGCGTCTCGGGAAAGGAGACCAACAACTCGTCCCGGTGCAGGTCGCGAAAATCAATGCGGGAGATCGTGCCCGTGCCGATGTCGTGCCATTGCGTGCGCATCCCCTGGGCAATCGGCACCTGAACCGCTACTCGGCGACTGAAATTGCGGCTGGAGGTTTCAACATGAAATCCAGTCAGCGGCTCGCGTTTCGTGTGCACGTGGATAAGCGTCTGCCGGCCTTCGGCGCTCGGTTCCGATTTGAAGTCCGCGACCGCGTACTCGGTCTTCTTGTCCCCCTGGCGACGTTCGTGATACCAGAACTCGATGCGGTCGATGCGAAACGGCCGCCGCGCGACGACAGTTTTTTCCACGCGCTCGGTTTCCTTGCCGCCCTGGAGCCGGCGGGTCAATTCCAGAAGCTCGGACTCCTGGTTGGAAGTGACGTCGCGGATGGTGATGCGGAAACGGCTGTAACGGTTTTGCGGCAAGGCGACCTGGTGATTGCCGACGTCCATGTATCGGGAATAGTCGAAGATAAGTGCATCGGCGACAAGCGTCTGCCAAGTCCGGCCGTCGCTGCTGCCGGAGATCTGCACCTGCTGCTGATAGTTTCTGAGGGGAGTCACCAGGCTGATGCCTTCGGCCGGCGGCAGCTTCTCGTCCTTTGAAACCTGGATCTCCAGTCCGCCCTCCTTGAGCTCCCGCAAAGAGACATCCCTGGCCGGCGCGGTCTGCCGGACGGACACGGTGCGGGGTTCGGTCACCTTCTGGAGGAGAAAGGGAACCTCGTTACCTTTGTCGTCGAGGACACGCAGGTCGGCAAAGCCGTCGGACGTGCCCGCGTAGACGTCGCCGTCCAGAAGCGGAGCAAGGATCTCTTCCTGCTTCAGATTGCCGGCATCGATTCCCTTGAAGAAACGCGGCTGCTGGGCGGTTGCACAGGGGACGAAGGCAGCCGCGATCAGGCAGGCGGCGAAGTGCACAAAAAAAGTGTCTGGAACCTTACATCTTGTGCCAAAGACGTGGAGTCCGCGCAAGCTCAAGGTTCCAGACACCTTTTTTGTGCACGTCATGGGTTGCGTTCTCCTTCCGCCCGCGGAGCGATGGTAAACGTATGGCGGTACTTGAGGTAGATAAACGAACCGCTCAGCACCAGGATGCCCAACAAAATGAAAGCGATAATACGGTAAAACGGATCCAGGCGCGCGAGGTCAACGAAGAACACCTTCCAGGCCACAACCGCGAACAGCGCCAGGCCAATGTACCGCAAGGTCCGCACATTTTTCCAGATCCCCGACCCAATCAGTGCGAGCGCGAAGAGCGACCAGAGGATCGAAATCCCACCCGCCTGCAGCCCCGGCAAGTAGTAATGAAAGAAGGTGTTTACCTCCAGAGTGGTATATACAAACAGCATGACCAGCGCCAGGGCGCCTGATCCAATGGCCGCCGCGCGGGCAGCGACGCGGCCGATCAGGAAAAAGAAAGCGGCCGCGAAGAAGCCGACCGTCGCTCCGAAGTCCAGGAGCCGCAGGGCGGCCTGGCCGAAGGAATAGTCGGCGGCGTAGAGAAATTCGTAGCTGACGTGCCAGGCCGGCAGATCAAAGATGAGCACCTTCGCGACCAGACCGGTTACAAAGAGGATAAGAAGGACCAGCACGACCTGGCTAAGACCGGCAAGGTACTCATAGAGCAAGTAGCCACACAGCGCCAGCCACAACAGCGTCAACAGGGGAAGCCGCAGCGGCTCGGAGAAATATCCCAGGGTGCGGTCCATCTCGAAATGGAGATAGATAAAGACCATGGCCAGAGCGACCGCCAGCGCCGCCCGGATGGCCCAGTTTTCCCGAATCCAGCTGCGCATGTCGTTGGCCGCAGGCACAGCGGCAGGGGCAGCGGGCGGCCGCCGGTGGAGCAGGAAGTAGGCAGCGCCGAGCGAGGCAATCGGCACGCCGAACATCACCAGGCGCTGTACCACTTGCAGAAGGTAGTCCAGCGGCGGAAGATCTTCCGGCACCGCCGTCAAGTATTGAGCCGCCAAATCGATAAAAGCGTAACGCCACAAGACGATGGCGTAGAGCACATAAGCCACGTGGCGAAGGAACTGGCTGCCGAGCTTGCCGGCAATCCAGAGCATGACCAGGGCCTGGATCGCCCAGCTGGCCGTGATCCACTGGGCAGAGAGCAGCAGGGGAATCGTGACCGAAACGAAGAAGGCCGCCAGGCCGATGAAGCTGAAAAGCAATCCTCGATCCAGCAGCCTGCGCGCAAGGAAGTAATAAACGTGACCGGTGTAGAAGACCGCCAGCCCCAACGTGACGGCTGCGACCCAGTGCCGGCCGAAAGCCTCGTCGATGAGCCGGTAACCGAGCGCGAAGAAAATGCCGGCGTTCACGAACAGGCTGAGCAGGTCGAGCACCGTGGACGGCATTCGATGGGCGATGTTGTAGATGAACACCATCGTGGAAAAGAGGACGAAGAAGGCGGCCAGGAACGGCATCACTTGCCAGAAGTATTCCATGGAGTAGCCGCGCAGCGACACGAGTACGAGCGTCCACGTGCATAAGAAGCTGAGGAAGTTCAGGACCGGCCAGTTTTTCCAAAGGCACACTCCCAGGCTGCCGAGACCCAGGAGGAGCATGTAGCCGTACAGACCGGGGAAGTTGACCTCTCCGGTGGACAGCATGACGGGCGTGCCGTAGCCGCCGAGGACCCCCAGGACGGCCGCGAGCACCGAATTGAAGCGCACCGCGATCCAGCCGGCGGAGACCGTGACCAGGGCCATCAGCGCAAACGCCACCAGTAACGTCACGAGGTGATAGAAATTCGCGGCGGCAAAGACGCTGAAATACAATGTCGCCAGGCCGGCGCCGAGGAGTCCTTGACCGAGCAGGTGGTACCTCCGCCCGAGCATTTGCGTGCCGGCGATCAGCATGGCCAGGCCGGCGGCTGCCGCCAGGCACACGCGGGCGACCGGACCGATCAAGCCGTGTTCGATGGAATATTTGAGGAAAAAGCCGATTCCCATCACCAGGATGACAACGCCGATCCGCAGCAGCCATTGACTGGCGACGGCATATTCGATCGACACGCCTTCCGGAATATGTTCCTCGCCGACAATGATCCAGTTCCAGGCCTTGTGCAGGACTTCCCTGGCGGCAGTCTCAAACTGGCTCGGCGCGCGTGGTCTAAGCGGCGGATTCGAGACAGGCGTGCCTGCAGGCGGAGCGGACATCGCGGGTTGGGGGGTTGATCTGGGCGATGCCGCAGGCCCGGCGGCAGTCGGCGCGAATGCGGCGGGAGCCGCCTCGGGCACCGGTTCAGGAACAGGAACCGCCTCCGCTGCCGTCGCCACTGGCGGCTCGACTTCACGAACGGGCACAGATAAATTCTGCGTGCGCAGCTCCGTGAGTAGCCCTCGGATGCGGATTTGCTCGCGGCGCAGCGTTTCCATCAGAGCGGTAAACTTCTTTTGACGCCGCAGAAGGCTCAGCACGATAACGAGCGTGGCGGTCGCCAGGGCGGCGATGATCAGATCCGTACAAACGAAGATCTCGCTCATGGAACCCGCCCTCCCTAAAGGGTCTGCGCCGCCATTGACTCCGCTCTGTCCGTGCACTCGTCCACAGACATAGGCGAGAATTCCAACGCCAATATAACGCTGTTGGGGATTTTTCTACGAGGAAGTGCCTGTCCCACCGCATCGGGTGACGAAGCCTGATCTAATTCCCGCATTCACAACGGAGGCAACCATGACACGACCGTGGGGCATCGGCTGGGTCGCCCTGGTCCCGCTGCTCCTCGGTGCCGAGCCGCCGGTCGTTAAATCGGCCGCGCCCGCTCCCGATCTGGAGGCGCTCTTCAGCCGTGCCGATGGCTGGATCGGGGGCGACGGCGCTTATTCCGTCGCCCTGTCGGCGAAGCGAACGCTTTGGCTGTTCAGCGACACGTGGGTCGGCAAGATCCAGGACGGCCGGCGGACGGACGCCACGATCGTCAACAATACGGTCGGCGTGCAGGAGGGCGCCGGCGGACGCCTGACGTACAGCATCGCCCGGGGTCCGGACGGCAAGCCGGCGGCCCTGATCGTGCCGGCCGACCGGCGGGGTTGGTTCTGGCTCCAGGCCGGCGTGGCCGACCGCGGCCGGCTGTCGCTGTTCCTCAATCAAGTGGAGAAAACCGACGACAGGAGCGTGTTCGGCTTCCGCTCCGTGGGACTGTGGCTTGGCAGCGTGGCCAACGCGGACCAGCCGCCAGAATCATGGCGCGTCGAACAGGTGAAAATGCCGAACACCCTGTTTGCGAAGGAGCGCACGCTGGCCTGGGGCGCCGCGGCGCTGCGGGTCGGCGACGATCTGTATGTTTACGGCACCGACGAACGGCGCGGCAAGGGACTGCCCAATCGACAGATGGTGGTCGCACGGGCGCCGGCGGCAGCGGTCGGCGTCTTTGCCGCCTGGCGGTACTTCCGCGACGGGTCGTGGCGTGAGGACTTTCGTAACCCCAGCCCCCTCGCGGGCGACATCGCCAGCGAATACTCGGTGACGCCTTTCGGGAACCGCTACCTCGCCGTGTATACCGAACGGGGCTTGTCGCCGCGGATCATGGGCCGGATGGCCGACCGCCCCTGGGGGCCGTGGTCGGCGCCGACCGTCCTGTACAAGTGCCCCGAGATGGACCGCGACAAAAAGGTATTCTGCTATGCCGCGAAAGCCCACGCCTCCCTGTCGTCGGGCCAGGACCTGGTCGTGAGCTATGTCGTCAATGCGTTCGATTTCTGGCAGGTGGCCCGTGAAGCCAAGCTGTACTGGCCGCGGTTCGTACGCGTGACGCTCTCCTCTGCGGAGTGACTGTCGCATGTCCTCGGGTGCTGGCTGCCAGCTTATTTAGCGGCGACAAACTCCTGCCGCGCGTAAGATTCAAGGAAACCGCATGCCGTGCAGCGGAAAGTCCCAATGGGTATTCCCGGCCGTTTTGACAGCGCGAGTCCACCCCAGAAAGACCTCTTGGGCACTCCTGGCGCCCAGTGAGTCACGAATAGGTGAGTATAGTTATTGTCGATAACAAAGCCCTGCTCCATTTGGCCGTTGCACTTTGGGCATGAATTCGGTGTTGACGACATAGTATCATTCCTTGTGGTTAGGGGAAATGTAGAACACATTACCATGCGGACGCCTGAAAAATAGACCTTCCTTTATGCGTTTTTTTCCTTGCGGACCTCGAAAGGCTCTGCTAGATTCCACTTCCATTCAGGACGGCTCCGTCCTGCCGGGACTCGCGTCCTGGATGCCAAACGACAGAGCTCGGGGAGGAGCTTTGGCCGGCATTTTCTCAGAACATTCTGCAACCTGGGATTGTCCGCAGCCGGTCCGTGCGCGCGCACCGGGGAGGACGGTGCCCGGCTCCCGGAGTCCGAGTCCATCGCTTGGGCCGGTTTGCCTTCTTTGTCCATCACCCGGAGTACACAACCATGATAAATATCTTCTTACGCAAGTGGATAAAGCGGTTCTCCCCGTCCGTGCGGCCGGCCGCGCGACACCGGCCCGTCGCCGCCAGGTTCCAACGCCCGTGGCTCGAACTGCTGGAAGACCGGACGGCGCCGTCGGTGTCCATTGCCCCCTCGAACAACAACGGTAAAGGCTATGCCGCCCTCGACTTCAGCCAGAGCGGCGGCTATACACCCCCCGACACGGTAGGGGCCGCCGGGCCCACCAACTATGTTGAAACCGTCAATCAGACCGTAGCCATTTATAGCCCCAAGGCCACCGGCGCAACGGCCACCACCTCTTCGCTCAGCAATTTCTGGTTCACTACCGGCGGTCTGTCCAAAATCGACAGCGGCTCCAGCCTGTCCGATCCGATCGTGGTCTACAACGACCAGATCGGCCGGTTCATCGTCGGCGACCAGAACATCGACTTCGGCAGCGCCCACGTGAGCGCCTTCGACATTGCCGTCTCCAAGACCAGCAGCCCAGCCACGCTGACGACGGCGGACTGGAACTTCTACCGGATCACAACCACCGAAAGCAACGAGGATGCCGACTATCCCGGCAACTTCGGCTACAACCACGACGCCTTTGTCTTCACGCTCAACATGTTCGACGTCAGCGGCAATGGCGGGCACTGCCAGGTCGTTTCCGTCAACAACGCCGACCTGGCCAACGGCGTGGCGCAAGCCTCACTGCATTCTTTCAGAAACGACCTCAACGACTTCAGCGACCGGCCCACCGTCATGCACGATTCCGTGGCCGGCGACCCCATGTGGCTGGTCACCGAGCACGGCGACAACACTTCCATCGACGTGATCAAAATGACCGGCGTGCTCTCGACAGCCGCCACTTTCACGTACACCAATCTGGCGGTCACGCCCTATTCGGGCACCGTCAATCCCCTCAACCCCAACGGCTCGGTCATCACCAGCAACATTGACGCGCGCATCGACAAGGCGGCGGAGTGGAACAATGTTCTCGTGGCCACGCACAGCGTCTCGGTCAGCGGCACCGAGGACGACGCCCAGTGGTACGCCATCGACATGAGCGGCGCCACGCCGGCCATGAAGGACCAGGGGCGCGTCAGCGCCGGCAACCACACCTACCTCACCTACCCGAGTATCGACATCAATGCCGCAGGTCAGATCGGCATGACCTACATGAAGTCGGGCACCGATACGAGTAGCGACTTCCTCTCCATGTACGTGACGGGACGCAACCCCAGCGACGCCGCCGGGACCATGGAAGCTTCCGTACTCGTGCCGGCCGGCACCGGCCAGAAGACCTTCAGCGGCGGCGGCCGGGCCGGCGACCTCAGCGGTATCAACGTCGATCCGTCCGACGGCAGCTTCTGGGGAGTCAACGAATTCGCCAACAGCGAATCCGGTTACAACTGGGGCACCGCCGTCGCGAACTTCATCGTCACTAGCAGCAGCAGCACGACGCATTTCAGCGTCACGCCATCGGTCTCATCCACCGCGGCCGGTACCGCCTTCAGCGTTACCGTCACTGCCCTGAACGCCAGCAACGCCGCGGATCCCACCTACCGGGGCACGATTCACTTCACGAGCTCCGACATGGGCTCCGGGGTCGTTCTGCCGGGCGATTATACCTTTGTCGCCGCCGACAAGGGGATGCACACGTTTACGAACGGCGTCACGCTGGTTAGCGCCGGCAGCCGGTCCGTCACCGCCACCGATACCCAGAACGGCACGGTCACCGGGAGCGCCGCGGTCACGGTTTCCGCCGCGGCGGCGACCAAGTTCCTTGTGAGCGGCTTCCCTTCGCCCCTGACGGCGGGCACCTCCGGCAAGTTCACGGTCACGGCCAAGGACCCCTACGGCAACACGGACACTGGCTATACCGGCTTTGTGCACTTCACCAGCAGCGACGGGCAGGCCGTGCTGCCAGCCAACTACCCCTTTGTGGATACGGATGCCGGCACACACACCTTTAACGCCACGCTCAAAACCAGCGGCAGCCAGTCGTTGACCGCCACCGATACGGCGACCGCCGGCATCACCGGGAGCCAGAGCGGCATCACCGTCAACCCGGCTGCCGCGAGCACGCTGCTTGTGGCCGGCTTCCCCTCGCCTGTGGCAGCGGGTACGGCGGGTAACGTCACGGTCACGGCCAAGGACCCTTACGGCAACACGGCGACGAGCTACGCCGGCACGTTGCACTTCACCAGCAGCGATGGCCAGGCCACGCTGCCGGCCGACTCCACCCTGACGAAGGGCGCCGGCTCGTTCAGTGCCACGCTGAAAACGGCAGGGCCGCAGTCGCTGACCGCCACCGATACCGCGACCGCCGGCATCACCGGCAGCCAGAGCGGCATCACCGTCAATGCAGCCGCGGCGAGCACTCTGGTGGTGGCAGGTTTCGCCTCGCCTGTGACAGCGGGTACGGCGGGCAACGTCACGGTCACGGCCAAGGACCCTTACGGCAACA
>Ga0185299_10006250_pt1 | contig 12767 bp, 12 predicted proteins | sample PaiPotPPA55metaG_FD_128002 | JGI IMG/M metagenome (GOLD analysis project Ga0185299, IMG submission 128002) | Iron sulfur acid spring bacterial and archeal communities from Banff, Canada, to study Microbial Dark Matter (Phase II) - Paint Pots PPA... ...
GCCCAGCAGCGAACTGTTGGCGGCGTTCACGATTGCGTCCACAATTTGTTTGGTTATGTCGCCTTGAATTACTTGGATTCTTGCGTCCATCGACCTAACGCCGCAGAATCCACATCACCCAGCCTGCCACGAAGACTCCGCCAACAAACATGGCGAAGCAGTACAGGCCGTAGCGAATTTGCTCGCGCGAAGTGCTGCGCTGGGTGATGCCAAAGACCACAGAGGCGAACAGGCCGAACAATACGGCCGCGCTGAAATGGGAGAGCTGAAGGTTCATGGCTTCTTCCCAATCGCGATGTGGTACGCGTCGGCCGCGCTGATAAAGTTCAGCAGGCCGGCTACAATGATGAATTTGGTTCCGTAATCGGCCGTGGCGTGGGCGACCGCGCCTTGTCCGAGATCCATAGCCCGCGTCAGAATATAAAGCCCTCCCGCGCCAACGTCGCCTACAAATCCGAGGATGTCGAGAATATCGCCGCCATTGGGCCGATACACGCGTCCCTGCATCGCTATGCCGATTACAAACATGATTACGATAGAACCCATGATCAATAGACCGCGAATCCAACGTTTCTGGATCAGATGGCCCGCGCCTGGAATCAGCCAGCCAATTGCCGGCGCGAACACCGACATCGTCGTTACGGGTTGCGATACTGGAGCTGCCTTAGTTGTCGAGGGATTTGCCATTCAGATGATTACTAGCTCGCGTTGAATTTTACCTGTGACTTCGACCGCGTTCGGCCGCACTAATACGTTCACTTCGCTGCGCACGCCAAACTCCGGAAGATAAATACCGGGTTCGATCGAGAAGCATGAATTCGGAAGGATGCGGCGCTCGTCGTGAATTTCAAGATCATCCATATTCGCGCCGTTCGAATGGACCTCGGTGCCAATTGAATGCCCTGTGCGATGAATGAAGTAATCGCCGAAGCCGGCTTTCGTGATGTAGTCTCGCGTCGCTCGATCTACTTCCCAACCGCAAATAGTGCGGCCGCTGGCAACCCCTTGCTGCACTGTCTTCACTCCGGCATCGCGCGCATCCCTAACCACTTTGAAAATTTCTTGCATCCGATCGGACGGCACTTTGCCCACGAAGCCGGTCCAAGTAATGTCGTAATAAACGGCGTCGGGTAAATCCTTCTTCGCCCAAACATCGAGCAGAACAAAATCACCTTCGCGAATGGGCGCTGAGTTGTCAGCTTGAGGCGCGTAGTGCGGATCGCTGCTATGCGTGTTGACTCCGACGACGGGCGGGTCATCCGTCACGAGATTCTCACGCCGGAAGGCTTCCATGAACCACTGCTGCATCTGATGTTCGTTAGTTCCGCCGTTGCGCACCCGCCGCCCGATCTCCTGAAACGCCGCTGCTGTGATTGCATCAACCGCGTCGCGTGCCGCATAGTGAGATTTGATCTGTTCATCCGTCCAGGTTGCTTCGAACAAAGCCACCAGATCGCCCGAGCTCAAAACATTTTTCCCCAAGCCGCGGATTAACTCCAGCGTGCCGCCGTCTACAAGTGAAATAGTAAAAACCGAGTTATTCGGCGAATATTGCATGGCAATGTCGCGATGCCCTGACAACAGCAACTTCACCTGATCGAACAATTCCTGCCAGCCGGCATATTGAAGTTTTTTCCCAGGCAAAGAGTCGAGATGGCGTGACTCAATCTTGTGCACGAGCTTGGTTGGCTCGCCTTCTGCTGGAATGAGATAGAACCACCGCCTCGTAACCATCAAATTCGGGGAAAGCCCCAGCACCCGATACGCAATGGGATCGCGGTGATGGTGATCATAGAATAGCCACGCGTCGATATTGCGCTCGCGCAAGGCGGCCTGTATGGCAGAAAGGTTCATGGAATATTCGATGTCATTCCGCGCGAAGCTAGGAATCTGGGTTCGTGCCGGTGCCGACAAGAACCTAGATCCCTCGTTTTGCTCAGGATGACAAAGTTAAACCACTATTCTAACAATGTCAGCGGCTTTGGGCGAATCGCGGCGCGAGAAACACAAAAAATGAAAACGGCTCCGAAGGCGGAGCCAGTTGAAGTTCGGTCTTGCAACCAGCACTCTATCCATGGTCAGTATCGGAGGGATCCCTAGCGCCGTCAACTCACCAAAGGTCGTGTAGGTACGCCTCGACTGCCCAGCCGAGCAATTAAAATCCGGATGGTTTAGCGATAATCGTTTTGCGAACATCTACCGGCAACGTCTCGCACGCCGTCCTCAACACCAGTCTCGGCGCACGTTCGCGGATGCTCATCAAATAAGGCACGGCGCGTTTCGCATCTGCTTTGGCAGTTTCACGCAGAAGCCAGCCCAATCCCTTTTGCACCATGTCATCTTCGTCGGAAAGAAGCATGTTCGATAAGCGCTTGATCTCCGCAAAAAACAACTTGCGCCGTGTTCCCCGGATCAACGACACGCTAGCCGCGCGTCGATGCCAGCGATCCGGTGATTTCGCCCAGCGAAAAACTCTGGCGGTTCGACCTAATTTCGCAGCCACCATCGGTGCAATCAGATAATGCACCAGCCCATCGTGGTCAGCCCAGCTCGATATGCGAGGCAGCCAGGATTCAAATAGCCGGAACTCGGCATCGCCGAGCTCATCGGTTAGCTTTTCCAGTAGGAACACAGCGAAGATTTTTTCCTCCAGAACTTGTCCGGCAAAAAGTTTGTTCGCGACATTGACCAGAAAATCAAGACCGAACTCCTTTCGAATTCGGCGCCGAAATTGCACGGCCGCGCTGCGCAGTTTGGCGGTATACCATCCGTGGGATTTTATCTCCTCCTTGAGGAACCACTGCATACCGCTCGCATGCTTAGACGATCCGCCATCCTTGAGGAACTGTCGAATTTCCGCGGCAATGGTTGCAGGGGAAGGTCTGCGCGTGCTCATGTGGGCTGTTGCCGCGAAGGATTGTTTTTTACGGTTTTATCGTAAATCCACAGCAGTACCGATGTAATCATGCCCACCGCACTGACGCACGACCAGATGCGCGCGGGTCGGTGCACAACCTCGCCGAAATGATGGACCAACGTCCCGCCGAACCACCCGCCAATCAAGGAACCGATTCCGATCGGCAGAAACGCAAATCCCATATACGTGCCCTGCTGTCCGGGAGGCGCAAGCCGTGAAATGTATTCGTAGTAACGAGGTTGCTGAATGATTTCCCCTAGCGCAAGAGTAAACAGCGAGAGCACGGCGGCCCAGATCGTGGGCCGGAAAGCCAAAATCAGCCACGAAAGCGATGTGATCACGGTGCCAAGAATCACGGCTTGGAACGCTTGGATTTTGCGCGTGAGGAAATTCACCACGAGCGTGAGGCAAATTACGGTGAGCCCGTCGGTCACCAGAATTATTTCGACGTCGGCGTTCGGATTGATGTACCCGTGAATATATCCCGGCAGACTGATGTATTGCTGCCAGAACACAATCCAGTAGCCTGTGAAAAGCACGAGGAACCACATAAATTTGCTGATTCCGGCGAGCACAAGCGCGAGAAACCCAACCCAGATCCACCAGGGGACACTGAGGTTTGGATAGGACCACAGCGCGATGCGGAGCACTAGGGCAATCATGAGGACGGGCAGGACCAAGCGGTAATTTCCCACTACCGTGCAGAAGTTTCGCGCAACAGTTGCGATTGAAGGCGGAGGCTCGTCACCCGGCTTGCGCGGTTCGCGAAAAAATAGAAGGACCACAAAAAACATCGCGAAGACGCTCATAGCTGCCAGGCGATAGACATTCTCAACGCCCAAGTGGCGATGAGACCAGGACGCGAAATACGGGCCGGCAGCGCCTCCGACGTTAACCATGGTGTAATAGATCGAATAGCCGATTGAGCGAACATTTTCTTTTGAAGCGCGCGCCGTCGTGCCCACCACGCAAGGTTTCACCAGCGCAATACCGAGTGCGGGAAGGATGAGAATGAAACCAACGAACAGACTGATAGGTACAGCGTTGCGCGCAGGTGCGAGCCACGGTGAACCGATTGAGCCGATGAGAAAATAAGCGACGGCCAAAATTAGATACGCGGACGAGAGAGCGCGGCGGAAGCCAAGTCGATCGGCGGCGGCGCCTCCGAAAATGGCAAGAAACCAAACCATACCGCCGAATATTCCAGTCAGCGTTCCCGTTTGCTCAGTGGAGAAATTCAGCCGCTCCTGCAGATAGAGAGCAAGCGAAGCAAAAGCCCCGTAATAGGAAAGACGCTCAAAAATCTCGCTGATGTTGGCGACCCAGAAAGGACGCTCGAAGCCAGTTCGAATTTCGCGCAAGCGTTCAGAGAACAGAAACCGTACCTCCCGTGGAAGCCTCAAGCTTCCTGCGCACTTCGTCCGCCGACAATCCCGCAGCCCGAATTACTTTTCTGCGGCTAGTCTCGCCGGACGCAATAGTAATGGAAGAACGAGGCACGAGGAAAAGTTTCGCGAAAAATTCGATGCAGGCTTCATTCGCCCGCCCGTCGATAGGAGGCGCGATAACCGCCAGTTTAAGCGCGTCGCCCACGACTCCAGTAATCGCATTCTTCTTCGCGCGGGGATGTATCTTCACCGCGAAAACAGCTCCGCTAGCAGTATCGCGGATTGGAATCATAGAGTAGAGGGCCGGACTTCATTGCACTTCCAGCGAAACTAAATCGCCGTCGGCTGTGCCGCCTGCTCTGTAGTTGACAGCCACAGCGCGGCCTTTCCAGTCACAGGAAAATTGGTCTGCACCAATGAGCGTTAGTGATTTGAAGTCCGGAGTGCGGAGCTTGAACACCCTTGTTCCTGTTGACACGGTCAGAATTGCCGAAGGTGGGTGTGTGCAATCGACGGCAAGCAATTTCCCTTTCACAAATCTGATTGCGCGTTTATCAATCTGTGGCGCAACCGGAATTTGTTCACCGTGATCCTCGCTGACTCCCTCATCTGCGATAGGATTTCGTTTGCTTGTTTGCGCTGTGGGTTCTGGGGATTTTCTGGCGCTCGACGAAGGGCTGAGGGAAGATGCAGATTGTGATGACGTCAATGCGGTTTGCTGTGATTGCTCCGCGGTTTGGCCCTGAGGTAGCACTCCATATTTCTTTAACGTCGGCAAACCTTCCAGTTGCTCGCTAGCAGACTTGGCGACCTGCGGATCGGGACTCTTCTTAAGCCGCTCGAGCATAGCGGTAGCCGCATCCCAATTCTTGCCCGCCAGATAAATTTGTGCCATGTCCAACAGATAAGTCTGGTTTCGCGGGCTGAGTTGAAGCGCCGGCCGCATCGAATCCATGGCAGCATGCACGCCCCCGCCCTCGAGTTGTGCCATGGCCAACATACTGCGGGCTTCGACGAATTCGGGATCCCAGTCGAGAACCGCATGAAGATCTTGCATCATGTTAGGAAGACCTTGTATCGATGTTCTGGACGCTTGCGCCGTGCGCAATCGGACCAAGGCCAAATAATAGCGGAGCCACGGGTCTTTGGCGTTGAGTTCTGCGCCTTTGTTCAATTCTTCAACTGCGCGATCGAATTCTTTTTTCTCCATGTGAGCCCAAGCCAGCCCGCGCCGGGCGACCACGTTGTCTCCTTTGGGAAGGTTGGTTATCGCCTCCAGTTGCTGTGCCGCCTGGTCGCGGTGGTCTGGGAGCCGCAGACTCATTTCCGCGACCAAGGCTCGTCCCTCCGCCTCAGGCAGTTCCTGAGTACTGCTGCCTACATTCTCTGGCAAGGGCACTCCACTCAATTGAACTCCGGCCGCACTGCGTGGTGTCTGTGACAGCGAATGAAAATGGTCTTTCACCGCCTGCTCGAATTGAGCCGCTGACATCCCGTACGCCTTATGAATCGCCTCCTCGACGGGAAGCTTTTGATTCTCGACCAAGTCGAAGTAAGTACCGGTTTCCGACAGCTTGTTCTGGGAGAGCAGGTAGTGCATCATCATCCATGACTCGGCGTAGAACAAAGTATGTCGCGACTTTTCTTCGATAGAGGAACTCTCGCGAACTGTGACGAATAGGTCAGGGATCGCCATCCATGTAGACGAGTCAAGCAGTTCGGTAAACGATTGCGGATCAGTTCCAATTTGCACTTGCCTGTCCAGTCGCAAGCTCGAGAAGTATTCCGCGAGGCCTTCATCAAACCAGGGCTGCGTAGGAGGGTAGTTGTAATTCAGAAAGACCAGGGCAAAATCGCGAGATATTGATCGCCAGCTTTCGTCTTTCGAAAGATTCAGCGTGAAGTAATCGCGGTCCGCGCCTGGAATGAAGAACCCGGCGGCAAGTCCTTGCCCCTGGCGACTGGGAACGACTTTGCTGTATTCGTCGTCGTTTCTCAGCGCGATTATATCCATCGGCTCGGACATGTTGATCCGGCTTCGCGATAACAATTGCCCAAAGACCGCGCGCATCTGCTCGAAGCGAACGATGACGTCGTGTCCATGTTTTTCATCGGCATCGGTAACCACTGAAAAGTGGCTGGAATTGACGCGAATCCAGTGAGGCTCATCGGAACGGGCGAAGGCAATCGGCAAAAAAGTCACCGTGCATAATAACAAGGAACCGAGGAATCGCCGCGGCGAACCGTGGATACAAGACATTGTTTTGCCGTTAGGATCGCGAATGTCAATGATGCTACCACGCAGTCGGCGGTGAACGCTTTAAGCAGAAGCTCTGGTTAGAAGTCTGATTTAATTGCCGCTCATTTTGTCCGAAGTGGACTCAGCCAGCCTGCCTATGGCCCATCGCGCGCTTTCTGCCACCACTGCGTCCTCGTCCGCCACTAATTTTTCCAAGTTGGGCAGGAACTTCACGTTCCCACTGTTGCCCATGGCGATCACCGCATTTCTCCGCAGGCCAGAGCTTTTGGCGCGACGAATCGGAGACGCACGGAACTGCTCCCGAAATTCTTTCGCATTCATCTGGGCGAGCCACTCCAGCGCTGGATTCACCAATCCGTCGCGCGCTTGAAATTCCGGTGTGCTGGTTGCTGGAGCTTTGCGGTTCCACGGACAAACATCCTGGCAAATGTCGCAGCCAAAAACGTGGCGGCCCATGCCGCCTCGCATGTCTTCTGGTATTGCGCCACGTTTTTCGATGGTTAAATACGAAATGCATTTATTGGAATCGAGTTGATAAGGCGCAACCAAAGCGTCCGTAGGACAGGCTTCGATACAGCGGGTGCAACTACCGCAACGGTCCGGTGCAGGCAGATCAGGCTGCAGTTCAAGCGAAGTTAGAATCACCCCGATAAAAATCCAGGACCCGAGCTTTTGATTCAAGATACAAGTATTTTTCCCAATCCATCCGACGCCTGCGTACTTGGCGTAGACGCGCTCTACCAGCGGCCCTGTGTCAACGTAGCAGCGAGTTTGTAGCGCCGACGTCTCACCGGCTGTCGCGAGGACATCCTGCCGTCGCTGCCCAGCCGCATCCAATAGCCGCTCTTCCACCGTGCGCAGCCTTCGCATCACTGCATCGTGATAATCCTCGCGGCTCCACGCGTACCGCGAAATCCATCCCCGATCCGAATCGTCGACTTGGGTGGAGTAAGGATGGGCGGTGTTGTAATTGATCGCGCATACGATCACGCTGCGCGCCCACGGTGCGCTGGACCGAAGTGAAGCCCGCTTGAGCTGTCCCGCTTCATCGCGAGCTTCCATGTATTTCATCTCACCGGCGTGTCCTGCTGCAATCCAATCGGGAAAGTATTTTAGCTCGTCGACGTCGCGCACGGGAGCAATCCCCGCAAGTTCAAAGCCGGCTTCGTGTGCGGCGTGTTTTACCAGAGCTGTTATTTCGCTGATCTGCTTCAATGGCGCTCTCTGCACAGGCGACGACGCCTACACTCGACAGTCTACGAGGCTTACACAATTGTTTCTGGTTTGAAAATCATTCCCCGGCTGGTGCGTCCATTCATCACGACCATCAGTGGTGCGTCGAAATGTAAGTGCCGCACGCAACCCTGCTCTTCAATCGCTGCGGCTGCGCCGAGCCAGTCCCAGTCAACAAATCCCTCGCCCGCATCTGGATTGACCGTGAAGTATCCCACCTGAAACGCCGTGAGGTTTTGGAAGAAGTGGCTGCCTTGCGACGGGGTCACGCGAAAATCGCGGAATCCCGCTTCTACGATTACTCGCGCACCAGAAATTTCGTCCCACTCCACTGGAATACCGAGCCATGGATCATTCGATCCCCAGCGGCCCACTCCGATCAACAAATATGGCGCTACCTTCTCACCGAGCTTCGCATTGAAGTGCGCCACACCTTCGGCCACGTCTTGACTTCGCGCCCGCTCAAAGCGGTGAAAGTCCACGACAACCACATCGTGTAAATCTCGCACGCGGCCGTTGCCCAGGACTTTCGAACTCTGACAGATAAGGCGCTCGGGGTTCACATCTTCCATTCGCAGTTCTTCGCCTTCGCGCGACAGCACCAGCGGACGGATTTGCAAAAATCCGAACTCTGCGGGTTCTTTTGGTTTGCGCGGCAGACGCACCGCGAACTCCACTTCCACAGGCCGCCCGAAAGCCTCGTCACCGATTTTTGTGACGCGTTCCAGAATCGACGCAAGCGGAAAAACTCCGTGCTTGAGAATCGGAGCGAAGCTTACAATCCTCGTCCCGGGCCGGCTCAAGCCGTCGTAAATTACGTTATTATCGAGAGAATACGTCGATCCCAGGTTGTCCAAAGTTCCGTCACTCTCTGCTACGTCCAGACCGAAGCGTACTTCTTTAAAGTCCAACAGCGGATCGGACGTGGACTCATCGCCTCGTTCCATGTGATCAAGCTCCAGCGCCCAAAATTCGCGCTGCGAGTTTGCAAGAATATCTTCCACCGAAGAGAACTGCATAATATTTCGCGGATAGCGCGGGCAAAAAATCAGACACTTGCCACCGTCGACCACGGCGCGCCCCAGGCCCAATGCCACCGCAGCGATGCCATCGCCATAACTCATCGGTGGTACGGGATAAAAGTTATGCGACCGCACCACGCCGGAAAAATCGGGATAGAACCGCTCTCCGTCACGCGAAGAATGAATAGTGCCGACGACCTGCTGCACAATTACCGCCATCTTCTCTTCTTCCAGCCGATAAGGCGTAGCCCGCACATACCTCTTGGCGTGCTGGCTGAATGTTGAAGCGTAGACACGCTTAATCGCCTCCATAAGCTGCTCCAATCGGACCGACAAATCGGGATGCTGGTTGGCCAGCATGAAAGTTTCATACACGCCCGTGAAGGGTTGGTATTGCGAATCTTCAAGCAGGCTGGAAGAACGCACCGCTAAGGGATAGTGCACCTCGGCAAGCAATGCGAGAAGATCGTCACGCAACGATGCCGGGAGCGATGCGTCCAGAAACCGGCGCAGCGTTTCTTCATCGTTAGTGCTGTTAATAGCGAAATCGAGCAGATTATTTTCCGTGAGAAAGCGGTCGAAAACATCCGTCGCCAGCACTACGCTTGGCGGGACCGCAATGTTTACATCGGCAAAACGCCGCGCAGTCTGATATTTGTGCAGCAGGTGGCGGATAAATGCCAGGCCACGCGCCTTCCCGCCCAGCGAACCGCCGCCAATGCGCAAGAAAAATCCTTCGCTCGATTTGAAGGTGGTTGCGTTGAAATCTCCGATCAGAACCTGGCTTTGTTCATTGCGATACTCGGCGATGGAATCGATCAGATCGTGGCGCAAAGTTTCGAGCGTGGCAAAATCAGAAACTTTCCGTGGTCTGAGTTTTTGAGCCAGAGCGAATTCGGTTCTCGCCCATAGCCACCGCGAAAAATGGTTTCTCTCGCTGTGGTACGCGATGCTTTCCGCGGGAACTTCGTGAAGCCGCGCCTCAAGTTCGTTCAAATCCCTTGCCCGCGCCACTTCTTGCCCGTTGGGCAGACAGAACGCGAAGTCGCCGAAACCGAATTGCTCGGTAAGGAAACGCCGCAGGTCGCGTAGCAGCGTGGGTGAACGTTTGCGCAGAAATGAATATCCCTCGGCATGGGCCCGCGCCCTGAATTCCGTTCGGCTCGTCTGCAGCACAATGGGAGCATCGGGCACTTCCGCGCGAACCATCCGGGCCAATTGAAATCCGGAGTCGGGGCTCAACTCGCCGTCACGCGGGAACTCGACATCTGAGACTACCCCCAACAAATACTCGCGATACTGCATTACTTGCCGCGCTGCGTCTTCATAGTTCGATGCCAACAGAATCTTGGGACGAGCCCGCATGCGCACCAACTTGTGCGCAACGTTTAATCCCTCGCTGAGCAAGCGCCGGGACTGCGTGATCAACTCGGTATAAATCGTGGGAAGAAATGAAGAGTAATAACGAATGTTATCTTCGACAACCAAAATGACAGGCACGCCGATCGCTCGAGTATCGTGGAGGACGTTGCGCTTGTCTTCAATGTATTTGACGATCGAAATCAGAATGCGCGCGTTGCCTTGCCAGAGAAAAACTCGCTCAATATCGGTGACCGGATTACGCGCGATGAACTTCTTCACCTCGCGATAGTCGTAGGCAAGCACAACCACTGGCACATCGAGGCCTGCGGCTTTGATTTCGCGCGCAAGCTGCGCCGCATCCATGTCCTCTACTTCGAGATTGGTGACGATCAGATTGAACCGCCGCTGCGACTTGGCCAGATTGAGCGCTTGCGCGCCGCGGGCAACGTGGGTGATCCCGGGAACCTGCGAGAGGTTGAGTTCGAGAGATTGTCCGATCAGCAACTCATTCAGGCGCCCATCCTCGCGCAGGATGAATGAGTCGTAGAGGCTCGAGACCAGCAGAATATCCTGGACGCGGAAGGGCATCAGGTTCTCGAAGCCCTCGAACAGGCGCTCGGGGTCGACGATCGGGTCGGGGGTGTGGGTCATGGCCATCGGATTACTTGACCCTATTCTAAGCTGTCATCCTGAGCGAAGTGGTCGTTCGCAAAGCGAACGACCACGCAGTCGAAGGACCCCGTGTTTCTGACCACATCAACGCCGTAGCAGGGAATTTCCACGTGTCAGCCCTATGGAAACTGCTTTCCGCATTGTTCTTGACCCGGCTGACACGGGGTCCTTCGGCTCCGCATCTGCTTCGCTATGCGAAGCGGACGCTGCGCTCAGGATGACACTGCACTAACTTTCTTCCAAGTAGTAAGGGGGGGCTTTCGCACCCGAAAGGGCATCAGGTTCTCGAAGGCGTTGAAGAGGCGCTCGGGGTCGACGATGGGTTCGGGGGTGTGGATTAGGGGCATCGGATCACTTATCACTTCGACCACGGGCTATCTATTGGCGACTAGGCAGTCACTCGCCCGATGCTGCCATAATCCAAAACACAAATGTTCCCAAAGCGGAAGCCGGAGCGTGCCAGCGCAACGGACTTGGACGCCAAACGCCTGCTACGCCAAACGCACCTGCCGCCAGGGAGAGCAAGGCTCCTGCTCGAAATATCCTGAGAAGCAATCGGTCGTAATAGGGGAACCGGTGAACCTGAGCATACGCTATGGAGGAAACTGCGAGCAGAGCAGATGCGGTGGCAAGGATAAAACCAATTAGAGACAAGATTGACTGTATAGTTCGCGGGTGCGGTCTTATCGACCATCGCACCCAGCCCCAGATCAACATTACAGGCGACACAATATAGCCTACGCCGAACAAAATGCCAAACACTACCTGTGTAGATAAGCTCACGATGGGACGGCCATCAAGGTAGCAAGAAACTTGGATTATAAGTGACCCGCGCAAGACGAGTGCCAAAAACTTGCGGGGTGGATTTCTCTCCACCCCGCGTCATAGTCACACAGCATTACACCAAGCCCTGATCCAGCATGGCATTGGCGACCTTCAGGAAGCCGCCGATGTTGGCGCCGTTCACCAGATTGCCGGGCGTGCCATATTTCTCAGCCGTTTCGAAGCAGTTCTTGTGAATGGCGATCATGATTTTGTGCAGCTTGTCGTCTACTTCTTCTCGCGTCCAGCTCAGCCTTTGGCTGTTCTGGGCCATTTCGAGGCCTGACGTTGCTACACCGCCGGCGTTCGCAGCCTTGGCTGGGCCGTAGAGAATTCCGGCTTCGAGGAACATCTTGGTGGCTTCGAGCGTGCTTGGCATGTTCGCGCCCTCGGCTACCAGTTTGCAGCCGTTCTTGATGAGGTTCGCGGCGTCTTTCGCCTTGATCTCATTCTGCGTGGCGCTCGGGAATGCGCAATCCGCCTCGATGTTCCACAGCGGGCTGTGCTCCAGCTTGATGTCGGTGGGCATGAAGATCGCTTTCTTGAACTTCTCGCCGTATTCGCGGATGCGTCCGCGGCGGACGTTCTTCAGCTCCATCACCCAAGCCAGCTTCTCGCGATTGATTCCGTCGGGATCGTAAATTACGCCGTCGGAATCGGAGAAGGTGAGTGGCTTCGCTCCCAGATCAAGCAGCTTCTCGACCGTGTATTGCGAGACATTGCCGCTGCCGGAAACCAAGCAGAGCTTGCCTTCGAGCGAGTCTTTCTTGCTCTTCAGCATTTCCGCAGCGAAGTACACGCAGCCATAGCCCGTGGCCTCGGGACGAATCAGCGAACCGCCCCAGTTCAGGCCCTTGCCGGTCAGCACGCCGGTGAACTCGTTGCGCAGACGCTTGTATTGGCCGAACAGGAAGCCGATTTCGCGTCCGCCAACGCCGATGTCGCCGGCGGGAACGTCGGTGTCCGGACCAATGTGGCGCGACAGTTCGGTCATGAAGCTTTGGCAGAAGCGCATGACTTCGTTGTCACTCTTGCCCTTGGGATCGAAATCCGATCCGCCTTTGCCGCCGCCCATGGCCAGCGTGGTCAGC
>Ga0185299_10006252_pt1 | contig 12765 bp, 9 predicted proteins | sample PaiPotPPA55metaG_FD_128002 | JGI IMG/M metagenome (GOLD analysis project Ga0185299, IMG submission 128002) | Iron sulfur acid spring bacterial and archeal communities from Banff, Canada, to study Microbial Dark Matter (Phase II) - Paint Pots PPA... ...
TTGTTCTCGTGCATCGAATAGAGAATGCGCCGGTGCACCGGCTTCAGCCCGTCGCGCACGTCGGGCAGCGCCCGGCTCACGATGACGCTCATCGCGTAATCGAGGTAGCTGCGCCGCATCTCGTCGGCAATCGAAACCGGCCGGACGCCGGAGCCGGGCGGGAGCGAACTACTATCGCCGGTGTCGGGCACGCGAAGCTAATCCAGAATCAAGAACGATTGCCAAATAGTATCCTCGCCGGCCGCGAAACAGCAACACCGGAATTCCAACGAGATCAACAAAAACAAATTTTTAACGGGACATCGCGGAAGTCCCGGCAGGTTCCAGCTCGGGCAAGCGAAAAAACAGTTCCGACGCGGCGGCTTATGGCGCTCGCCCTTGAACGCGCCGATAGCGCGTTCGGCGATCGCCCCGACGTGAATGTTGGAGCGGCCAGTCGCGATGATCATGACGTCGGCGAGGATGGTTTTACCGTGCAGGCCGATTGTGACGATGTCTTCGGCTTTGGAATCGTCGAGACAGGTCAAGACGGTCCGCACGAGTCTACCGGCTTCGGGTCCAGCTGAACCGGCACAACGGCCAAGACGCCGCTTCCGCAAAATTGCTTGTATCAGTCTGTCGTATCCTCCTCACGCCCAACCGAACGCCGGGCGCGCCCATAGAAGATGGCGCGGAATCGCGGAGATTTCAATCGGAGTGTTTTGCGGCAAGCTCTTTGGCCTTTTGGTCCTCGGCGTCCGCCTCCTTGGTTTTGCCCTGCGCGCGCAGTATGATAGCCAGGTTGTGGTGCGGCCCCCTATCGCGAGGATCGAGCTTGATCGCCTCCCGGTACTCGGCGATCGCCTCGTCGGTCTTGTGCTGATCGCCGAGGTCATTGCCCAGATTGTTATGGGCTATCGCAAGGCGAGGATCGAGCTCGATGGTCTTCCGGTACTCAGCAATCGCCTCCTCGGTCTTGCCCTCATTGTGCAGCGAAACGCCCAAATTGTAGTGGAACAGCGCAAAGAGAGGATCGAGCTCGATGGCCTTCCGGTACTCGGCGATCGCCTCCTCGGTCTTGTGCTGATCGCTCAAGGCATTGCCTAGACCGATGTGGGGCACCGCAAAGAGAGGATCGAGCTCGATGGCCTTCCGGTATTCGGCGGTCGCCTCCTCGGTCTTGTGCTGATCGCGGAGGGCAGCGCCTAGATTGTTATGGGCCACCGCAAAGCGAGGAACGAGCTCGATCGCCTTGCGGGACTCGGCGATCGCCTCCTCGTCCTTGTGCTGAGCGATCAGGACGTACGCGACCAAAACGTGAGCCCAGGGGACGCTTGGATCCGTCTCCGGCCTACTAGCAATAATCCCTTTCGCTACCTCTAAACATTTGCCAGGGTCGCGATCGGCCAGGGACGCCGCGGCGATATAGGGATCAGCCAGTTCAAAAACCTTCTCGGCGGCTGGCGCGAACAGTTCGTCGGGATGTTTCGGATCGACACCCTTGGGGCTTGCAAAAAAGTCTCGCCCGTTCATCCGCAGCCGCAACCAGAGCTGCTTTTGTGCAATTGTGAGCTCCCCCGAAATATTCCAGCGGCCAGCGAAGTGAAAAAAGGTGCGGATGTCGGCGGCGATGGTTTCGAGCGACAGACCGATCGTTGGAACCACGATGCTGGGAAGATCGGCCTGCAGCGCAACCTCCGGCCCTTGCTTGCTCGTACGGGCATCTTCGACAACCTTGTTCAGGGCATCGTGCAACCGCTGTGCCGCGACGTCGGCCGTGTAGCCGTTTTCCGCGATCGTTTTCGGTACGGAAATCGGTGCGATCGCAATCGTCTTTTGGGTGAGAGCTTTCCACAGAAGTACGACGATGATCGCGACGGCACAAACACTCGCCACACTCAAGACGAAAGCAGCGAACTCCTTCCAAAATGCAGCAATGGCCATGCAACCGCGTGCGAAACGCTGCCACACCGTGCGTTCGTCACGAACCTTCCTGCGCGAAACTCGTGCTTTCGCGGCGGATAATCTCGCCAATTTAAGGCGCGAAAAACAAAATCCGGGGCGGTTCCACAGGCTAGCCATCGGCCACCATAAGAAACGTCGCCAAAACGGACAAGTGAGCCTGCGAGGAAGATCCCGCTTCGGGCGCAATGAGGGCGAGCATCATAAACAATTCCCGGCAACATAGCCAAACCTCCCGCCTCTCGCGCGCGCGTCCTCGATCGGATCGAAGCAATCGTCGAAAAGCATGGCGCCGACCGCGACAGTCGCCGTCTTCGTGGTATGCTTCGTCATGGCGTGGTCTCCTTTCCGGCGTTCCAACGCCGGAATCAGCTGGTTGAAAACCCGGAGACTACGTCGGCCGAATTTCAACCCCTCCCGCGACGGCACCGAAACCCATATCGAAGGAGCCGGCCCTTGGCGGAACTGTCGCCCGCGGAATGGACGGCGATCTGGCTGTCCTTGAGAATCGCCATCGCCGCGACAATCGCCAGCCTCCCGTTTGGCATTTTTGTGAGCTATGCGCTCGCGCGCTGGCGTTTCCCAGGCAAGATCATCCTCAACGCCGCTGTCCATTTGCCCTTGGTGATGCCTCCGGTCGTCACCGGTTTCCTTTTACTCATTCTTCTCGGCAGAAAAGGCGTTTTCGGCGCCTTCCTCGCCAACATCGGGATCGTATTGTCGTTTCGCTGGACAGGCGCGGCGGTGGCTTGCGCGGTCATGGGATTTCCGCTCATGGTTCGCGCGATGCGGCTTTCCTTCGAGTCCATCGACCGGCGTCTGGAACAGGCCGCCGGAACGCTCGGCGCAAATCGCATGTGGACGTTTTTTCTCGTCAGTCTGCCGCTCGCGCTGCCCGGCATCATTGCCGGGGCTATTCTCGGCTTTGCCAGGGCGCTCGGGGAATTCGGCGCCACGATCACCTTCGTTGCAAATATTCCGGGCGAGACCCAGACAATCGCATCGGCGATCTATAGCTACTCGCAAGTTCCCGGCGGCGACGTAAACGCCATGCGGTTGACTGTCGTATCGATTGCGATTTCGTTTGCCGCGCTGGTTGTCTCGGAAATCGTCCATCGGCACGCCGAGAAAATTCTGGCAAACCCCGAATGATCGAGCTCGATGTCGCGCTCAAGATCAAGAACTTCGACCTCGGCGTGGCTTTCGAGAACGACGATGGGATTACCGCGCTGTTTGGCCCATCCGGTTCGGGCAAATCTGCGACGCTCAATCTTATCGCAGGGTTGATGCGCCCTGACCGGGGAATCATCAAGCTCGACGGCCGTGTTCTCGTCGATAGGCAACGCGGCGTCTTTGTCGCCCCGCACCGGCGCCGCATCGGCGTTGTGTTTCAGGATTCGCACCTCTTTCCGCATTTTAGCGTGCGGCAGAATCTGCGATTTGGGCGCTGGTTCGCGCCGCGCGGCGAGCGGGCGATCGATTTCGATTCCGTGGTGGAGATTTTGGCGATCGGCAAGCTTCTGTCGCGCCATCCGGCAGGATTGTCGGGCGGCGAAAAACAGCGGGTGGCAATCGGGCGCGCGCTTCTTTGCGGCCCAAAACTTCTCCTGTTTGACGAGCCTCTTGCCTCGCTCGACATGGAGCGCAAGCTCGAGATTCTGCCGCTCATCGAGCGTTTGCGAGACGAATTCGCCGTGCCGATCGTTTATGTTTCCCACGCCATCGAAGAAGTCGTGCGGCTTGCGAATTTCATCGTCGTTCTCGATGCGGGCCGGGTTAAGGCAATCGGTGGTCCCGGCGAGGTTTTTGGCGCGCTCGGCGGCGGCGGCGCCTGGTCCCGGTTTGACCGTATCTCCGTTCTGACGATGAAAGTTCGCGGCGAGAATGCCGCCTATGGCCTCACGGAGCTGACGCATCCGGCCGGTACGGTTTGGCTCGCCGGTCCGGCCGGGCCCTTGGGAGGGCAGGTCCGGATTATGGTTAAAGCGACCGACGTCGTGCTTGCCGCCCGCCCGCCGCACGATCTCAGCGTGCGCAGTTCTCTCCGCGGACAAATCGGGTCAATCGAAAGAAACGGTCCGTTGGCCGCAGTGGAGATCGTGCTCGAAGGGGAGGGGCGTCTTTATGCCGTGACCACGCGCCACGCGCTCGACGAACTCGGTCTCGATCGAGGTGTGCCGCTGTTTGCTTTGATCAAGACCAGCGCGCTCGACGAGCGGCAGGTCGCTGCAATGCCGCGTGGCTGGTAAAACGGAATCAGAGCGGGCTGTTGGCTGGACAGCCACGCCGCTCATCGACTGGCGCCCGTGGCGCGCCGCAAAAAAGCGTCATCGCTCGCGGCAAACCCCGCCGGCGTTCCGTTGGCGATCCGGCGGATCGCCGACAAGGATTGACCACGCAGGGGCGGAGTACCGCCGGAAGATTTCCCCGATCCCGGCGATTGTGGCGCCCTTCATTTAAAATTGGACATCGTATGACACATCGGTTACGGCTGAGCCTGGCGTACGATCTTTTTTACGAAAATGAAGCGCGCGCGGCGCCTTCGGCTGACCGCGTGTTGCTCGGAACGGGTCTTGTTTTTCGAGGGGGTTGAGGGACAGTGGACGTTCCAAGCCGAGGGTTTTAGCGGGAATGCGGAATTGGCGCGTCGCGGCGGCTTCCGCCCATGCTCCGCCAGTGCGTCGGCGGCCGAAAAGGTGGTATCCAAACACGGAGGAGTAGATGCGGCACCCTTCCGACGAGTCTAACCAAGTACGAAGAGAAAGATTATTATGAAAACGTCAAGATTGTACTTCCTATCCGTTCCGGTATTGATCGCCGTGTCGATGCTATCGGGATGCGGTCGTGGTTCCGGTCAGCCTACTAACATTTCATATCGCCAAGTCGGCATATGCAAAAGTTTTGTATCGGCATCGGGCCCAGTCACTTCGAAGGCTGACGAAGGCTATGCCTTCTTCAAAATCGAGACCGTGGACAATACAAAGGCCAACAAAGCTTTCGCTTTCGATCCGAAGCTTCTTTATGTGGACCAATCCACGCCGGAGCAACACGCCAAGCAGTTGTGGGAATGGGACCGCCGCTACGCGTCTGTGGATTCGAGAATCCCGCAAAGCCTGGGCATTTCGTTGGCCCCCGAAACGACGGTCCCGGCGGGCGGCAAGCTCGATGTAAATAGTTTTGTTGTCATTCCGCTTGGCGTAAACAACCCGTCGCACGGCCCGGAAGCCAATAAGCTTGCCTTCCAGCTTTTGCATGACTCCGGGAACTCCGAGAATACCGCGAGTGGCCAGATTCGCGTGTCGGAAGGTATTGTCTTTGACAAAACAAATGCCGCCGACACCAAAATGACCGTGGTGGAAAATTGTAAGGAGCTAGCCCTCAAATAGCGGCGGCTGGAGTCCTCCACTTGTCGACCGGCTTGTGCCAGCGCTTGCGGCCCAGGCGCTGATAGTCGGCCGGCGCCCAGACCGCCTAGACCCACCAAAGTGCCAAGCCTCGCAGAGATTGACCCATGGTTTCCCTCGTCATGGCCGGGCTGGACCCACAGCTGTCCGGTTCATGTATGGCTCCCGTCAAGTGTGAGTTCTCGTGAGTCAAGCGGCGCCGATATTTGAGCTTGTCGCAACCTGGTCATGTCCTTTCCACAAGAACCAAAAACGTTTAACATTAGGGCTATGGTTGCGATAGAATAATATGGACAAGAGGCCGGAGCAGCCAACCGCGTCGGCGCCATAAATTCTACCGGATTCTACAGTCCAAAACATATCGGGCTTATTGACGACCCTGGTATCCTATTTGATTTTGGAAACCAACACATGTCCCCGCGGCCTGACCCGCGGCGAATTCTTGCACCTTTCGGGAGTAAAATACGGATAGCGCGAAGGCCTTGCATCCGCCGAGCGCAAAGGCAATATCCGCGCTGCGAGGATATGGCGGCGCGAAGTTCGGCGCGAGCCGCGACGGGCCGCCAAATTCGTGAAATGCAATTGCAACCGGAAGGCACGTGACGATGCCGGACACAGCGGGTCAAAGCCAAGCTTTTCAAGCGGATGTCGCTAAATTGCTGCACCTGATGGTGCATTCGGTCTATTCCGATCGGGACATCTTTCTTCGCGAACTCCTTTCCAATGCCGCCGACGCTTGCGAGCAATTGCGTTACGAGGCGCTCGCCGATCCCGCGCTCGCATCCTCGCCGTTCACGATCCGGATTTCGATCGACAAGGACGCCCAAACGCTCGCCATCGAGGACAATGGCATCGGCATGTCGCATCGTGACCTCACCGATCATCTTGGCACCATCGCGCGCTCAGGAACCCGCGCCTTTCTGGACCGGTTCGGCAACGACGGCGAAGAGGCGGGGGGCGCGGACACGCCGGAGAAACTTAATTTGATCGGCCAATTCGGGATCGGATTTTATTCCGCCTTCATGGTCGCGGACCATGTCGACGTTTTTACGCGCCGCGCGGGGCAAGGGGAATCCTACCACTGGAGCTCGGACGGCAAGGGCGCGTTTTCGATCCAGCCGCTGGCGCAAGGCGAGGCCCCGGTCCAAGGCACGCGGGTGGTTATCCATCTGAACGAAGAGTCCAAGAATTACCTTGAGCCCGGCCGGATCGAGCGGCTCGTGCGCGAACATTCAAGCGCGCTCGCGGTGCCGATCGAGCTTGTCGAGGAGAAGGGCGAACGCCGCTTAGCCGACGGCGCGGCGCTTTGGACCAAACCGAAGGCCTCGATCGACAATAAAGATTATATCCTTTTTTACCAGAGTCTTGGCGGTGTTTTCGACGAACCTGCATTAATGATGCACTGGCACGCGGAAGGGCGCCACGACTACACGGTTTTGGCGTTTGTGCCAGGATCGCGGCCGTTCGATCTGTTCGATCCCTCGCGTCCGGGGCGGGCCAAGCTCTATGTCCGCCATGTGCTGATCAGGGAAGACGCCGAGATTGTGCCGAGATGGTTGCGCTTCGTGCGTCTGGTGATCGATTCGGCCGATCTTCCGCTGAATGTTTCACGGGAAACGATTCAGGAAAGTCCGGCCTTCGCCTCCATCAAGAAAGCCGTGACGAACCGGGTCCTTCAGGAACTGACCAGGCTTGCCGAAAGCAACAAGGAAAAATTCGCGAAGATTTGGGAACACTTCGGAAGCGTCCTAAAGGAAGGACTTTATGAAGACCCCGAAAAACGCGACGCCTTGTTCGGTTTGGCGCGCTTTGCGTCGTCGACCCATCCGGAAGGCGGTCGCGGCCTGAAGGACTATGTGGAAGGCCTGCAAACGAACCAGACGGCGATCTATTATCTTCTCGGCGAGGATCTGGCCCGGCTCGCCGTCAGTCCGCAGCTTGAAGGTTTCCGGGCGAGAGGCATCGAAGTTTTGCTGTTGCCGGATCCGGTCGATGCCTTTTGGGTGGCGACGGCGGTTGGCTTCGACGGCAAGCAGTTCAAGTCGGTGACTCAGGGCGCGGCCGACATAAAATCCATTCCGCTCAAGGAGAAACTGGACGCTGGCGGGGCGGAAGAAGCATCCCAGGCAGCGGGTCTCGCGACCCTTTACGCGCTCATGAAGCAGATTTTGGCCGAGGCGGTCGAGGATGTCCGCGCTTCCGACAGGCTGTCGTCGAGCCCCGCTTGTCTCGTCGCCTCCGATCGCGGGCCGGACCGCCGTCTCGAACGGATGCTCGCCGAAACCGGCCGTCTCGGCCCGGCGCCGAAGCCGGTGCTCGAAATCAATCCCGCGCATCCGCTGATTCGCGCCCTGGCCGCGCGAATGGGGGCCCCGGACAAGGCAAAGTTCGAGGATATCGTCTGGCTCCTTTTCGACGAGGCGCGGCTGATGGAAGGCGAAAAGCCGGCCAACGCGCCGCATTTCGCCGCGCGTTTGACCAGGATTCTGCTCGATGCCGCGGTCCAGCCCTCGCCGTGAGGGAAGAATTTGCGATAACGCGTCCGCCCGATTTCGAACCGGCAATGGCGCGCGGCGCGGCGCGGCGCTCGCTCGCGCGGGCCTTGGCGAAAGGCGGCATGGAGTCCGCGCAAATCGATGCCCGCGTGCTTCTCTGCGTGGCGCTCGGGATCGATCACGCGGATCTCGTTCGCAACCCCGATTGTCCACTTGGTCCCGGCGCCGCGAGGGTCGCATCCTTCGCGGCGCGGCGATTGAAGCGCGAGCCGGTGTCGCGAATCATCGGCCATCGAGATTTTTGGCGGGCGCGTTTCAAGATCGGCCCCGCCGTTCTCGATCCGCGTCCCTCCACCGAGACGCTCATCGAGGCGGTGCTCCGCCACGCGGCCCGGTTTCCATGCGAAAACTGGCGGATTCTCGACCTTGGGACGGGATCGGGGGCAATCCTTTGCTCGCTGTTGCAGACCCTGCCGGGATCTTTCGGCGCCGGCGTCGATATTTCGCGTGATGCCTGCGTGATCGCGCGCGACAACCTCGTCGCCTTGGGGCTCGCGCGGCGCGGGGCCATCGTTTGCTGCGATTGGACACGTGCCTTGCGTGGTCCTTTCGATGTGATTGTGTCCAATCCGCCCTATGTCGTGCGCGGCGAAATCGCCCGCCTCGCACCGGAGATTCGCAATCATGATCCGCGTCTGGCTCTCGATGGAGGCGAAGACGGTTTAGCGGCCTATCGCGAAATCATCCCAGCCTCGCGGGATTTGCTCGCCCCAGGCGGTTTGATCGCGCTGGAAGTGGGGGCAGGCCAGCACCTGGCCGTCGAATCGCTCTTGACCGGCGCATTCGGCGCACCGGTCAAGGTCAGACTTGACCTCGACGGAAGCCGGCGTGTGGTCTTGGCGTGTCGTGGCTGGTGAGCCTTAGCGTGACAAATTGGTCACGCTAAACATCGCAAGAAATATATTTTCGCAAAGGCTCTTGGCGTTTGCCGCGAAAGCGACTAGGTTCCCTTGCCAAGGATTGGTTTTCGCTCATGTTGCATGGTTGGCGTTGAGGTCCTCGGTACGCGCGAACGTCCGAAAAGCCGGGCGTGCTGATAGGAAGGCGATCTCCGCTTCGACCTATGCCGCGATGCCCGGCGCAACCGGGATCAATGTCCCCAGACTCTGAGACTCTAACATCAAGGGTCGAAGATCGGTGCTGCCGCGGTTTCGTGAGCACAGTCGTCACCGGCTGGAAGGCCGTATATCCGCTCGCGCCTACGTGCTTGGAAAATAAGGGGTTTGGTAAGGACCGTGAACGCACGCCGGTCCGGCTGCGCGCGAAGCGCAATTACGATGCCACCCAAGGATCATCGATGAGACCAGGACAGAACAACAAACGTATGCGTGGCCGCCCCAACAATCGCAAGGGACCGAATCCTCTGGCGAGGTCTTATGAATCAAGCGGCCCTGACGTGAAAATTCGTGGAACGGCCCACCACGTCGGCGAAAAATACCTCCAGTTGGCGCGCGACGCGCAAACTTCTGGCGATCCGGTCATGGCGGAGAGCTATCTCCAGCATGCCGAACATTATTTCCGGCTGATCGCGGCGGCTCAGCAAGTCCCGCAACAAGGACCCGGCGCTTATCAGGGTCAGCCCGGCGAAGCCAATGTGGAAGAGGCCGAGGACGACAGCGATTTTTCCGGCATCCCTGACAGATTTGCTTCCCCAGCCGAGCGCTTCGTGCCGCCCCAGCCAAGCCTCATGCCGCAGCCCCAGCCAGGCCCCGCGCAACCCGGTCCGGAGCGGTCCTTCTATAACAATGGGGATAGACAGGGTTATATCCGGCCGGAGCGTGCGCCGCGTCCGGAGCGCCCTTTTCAAGACAGGAATTACCGGGATAGGGAAAATCAAGCCTCCCCGGAAAAGCCTTATCAAGAGCAGCGGCCCTATCAAGAACGCAATGGCCGCGGCCGCGATCAGGAGAATCGCGGCAACCGTGGACGGGGTCCGCGCGATTATCGCAATGAAGGGTCGATTCGGGTAGATCCGCGCGCCGAATCCCAAATGGCCGAGGCCGGCATCGAAGGCAATGGACTTCCGGCGTTCATCACCGCCCCGGTTCGCGTCCCAGCCGAAGCCCATGACGCCGCGCCGCCCGTTGAGACCCTTTCCCCCTTGCTCGCTGGTCCGCCAGAGGCGGACGATGCGGCCGACGGTTTTCATCCGCGTCCCCGCCGCAGACGCGGCGGCAAGACGGAAACGGGAGAAGCCGGGCCGCACGGCAGCGAAGAGGCGAATGCCGATGATCCGGTCCAGGATTGAGCCACGGGTCCCGTTGCGAGTTGGAGTTTTGCCTTGAGACGATTGCCCCGGATGCGGGCAAACCGAATAGTTTTTCCATACTCGCGACATTATATGCCGTAGCCTCGCGCGGCACTCGGGCCTTTGCCCCATCGTCCTTCCGCCCTTCCGCCCTCCAGGCCCACGAATCTTTTCGCGGGCTCAAGACCCTACCATGCAAGCATTTCTCTCCTACATTTTTAGCAAAGGCGGCCGCGAGATTTGCCGCGGATCGTAACACCCGTGAGTCGCGCGTAGCCGCCGTGGCGCCAAGCTGCCTACGTCCGTTCGCGGATGGCGGCTGGCATAAGGGGTGGCTTCGCGAACGGGAGATATCTTGCCATGAATATGGAAAAATATACCGAGAGGACACGCGGCTTCGTTCAAAGCGCCCAGTCTCTCGCCATCCGCGAGGGTCATCAGCAGTTCACGCCCGAACACGTTTTGAAGGTCCTTCTCGACGACGAAGAGGGGCTCGCCGCGGGGCTCATCGAGAGAGCAGGCGGGCGCCCGCGCGACGCGCTCCGCGACACGGAACTCGCGCTTGCCAAATTGCCGAAGGTACAAGGCGCCGGCGCGGGCCAGCTCTATCTCGCGCCCGCGACGGCGCGCGTTTTCGACAATGCCGAGAAGATCGCGCAAAAGGCGGGCGACTCGTATGTTACGGTCGAGCGGCTGTTGCTCGCGCTGGCCATGGAGAAAAGCACGGACGCCGCCAAGATTCTCGACCGGGCGGGCGTCACGCCGCAAATTCTCAACGCGGCGATCGAGGATCTCCGCAAGGGCCGCACCGCCGACAATGCGACCGCTGAGAACGCTTACGATGCCTTGAAAAAATATGCTCGCGATTTAACCGATGCCGCCCGCGGGGGAAAACTCGATCCGGTGATCGGCCGCGAGGAAGAAATCCGGCGAACCATTCAAGTATTATCGCGGCGCACGAAGAACAATCCGGTTCTGATCGGCGAGCCAGGAGTCGGTAAGACCGCCATCGTCGAGGGCCTTGCGCTGCGTATCGTCAATGGCGATGTGCCGGAAAGTCTGCGCGACAAGAAACTTCTCGCGCTCGACATGGGCTCGGTTATCGCGGGGGCAAAATATCGCGGCGAGTTCGAGGAGCGGCTGAAAGCAGTCTTGAACGAAGTCACCGCCGCCGCGGGCGGCATCGTCCTGTTCATCGACGAAATGCACACGCTCGTTGGCGCCGGGAAGGCGGATGGCGCGATGGACGCATCGAATCTCTTGAAACCGGCTCTCGCGCGGGGCGAGCTCCATTGCATCGGCGCGACCACGCTCGACGAATATCGCAAGCATGTCGAAAAGGATGCCGCGCTGGCCCGCCGCTTCCAGCCGGTGTTCGTCTCCGAGCCGACCGTCTCCGACACCATCTCGATCCTGCGCGGCCTCAAGGAAAAATACGAATTGCATCATGGCGTGCGCATCACCGATGCCGCGATCGTCGCCGCCGCGACCTTGTCGCACCGGTACATCGCCGACAGGTTCCTTCCCGACAAGGCAATCGACCTCGTCGACGAAGCCGCCTCGCGCCTGCGCATGCAGGTCGACTCGAAGCCGGAAGAGCTCGACGAAGTCGACCGCCGGGTTATTCAGCTCAAGATCGAGCAGGAGGCCTTGAAAAAGGAGACCGATTCCGCCTCGAAGGAGCGCCTGGAAAAGCTCAGTGGCGAACTTGCCGGGCTCGAGGAGAAATCCGCCTCGTTGACCGCGCGCTGGCGCGCGGAGAAGGACAAGCTCGGCTCGGAACAGAAACTCAAGGAGCAGCTCGAGGCTGCGCGCAACGAACTTACTCAGGTCCAACGGCGCGGCGAATATCAGCGCGCCGGCGAACTCGCTTACGGCGTCATCCCCGGTCTCGAAAGAAGGCTCGCCGAGACCGAGGGGAAACGCAGCGGCGTTCTCGTGGACGAAGCGGTGACCGCCGATCACGTCGCGCAGGTTGTCTCGCGCTGGACCGGCATTCCGGTCGATAAGATGCTGGAGGGCGAGCGCGCTAAGCTCTTGAAGATGGAGAAAGCGCTTAGCCGCCGCGTCGTCGGCCAGGCAGAGGCGGTGAAGGCGGTCTCGACCGCGGTGCGGCGGGCGCGGGCGGGCCTGCAGGATCCTAATCGCCCGATCGGCTCCTTCATGTTTCTCGGGCCGACAGGGGTCGGCAAGACCGAGCTCACCAAGGCGCTCGCCGGCTTCCTTTTCGACGACGAAGCCGCGCTCGTGCGCATCGACATGTCGGAATATATGGAGAAACACTCGGTCGCCCGCCTGATTGGGGCCCCGCCCGGCTATGTCGGCTACGAGGAAGGCGGCGCCTTGACCGAGGCGGTGCGCCGCAGACCCTATCAGGTCGTCCTGTTCGACGAAATCGAGAAGGCCCATCCCGACGTCTTCAACGTCTTGCTGCAAGTGCTCGACGACGGCCGCCTGACCGACGGGCAGGGGCGCACAGTCGATTTCCGTAACGTTCTGATCGTCATGACATCCAATCTCGGCGCCGATTTGCTCGTGCTGCAAAAGGAGGGCGAGGATTCCTCCGCCGTCCATTCGGAAGTGATGCAAATGGTGCGCGCGCATTTCCGGCCGGAGT
>Ga0185299_10006254_pt1 | contig 12763 bp, 12 predicted proteins | sample PaiPotPPA55metaG_FD_128002 | JGI IMG/M metagenome (GOLD analysis project Ga0185299, IMG submission 128002) | Iron sulfur acid spring bacterial and archeal communities from Banff, Canada, to study Microbial Dark Matter (Phase II) - Paint Pots PPA... ...
TACCCAAGCTCGCGAGCGCGCGACATCGAAAAATTTCGTTTCTTCGTCGAACCAACTTTCCGGCTCTCCGTGCAGCGCCTCTAGCCGCTTCCCGCTGTCTTCCGCATAGCGCCTGATGAATTCCAGCCGCGTTTCCTGCGCGGGCAGAGGCGGCGCCCCTACGTCGATTCCGAGCATAGTGCGAAACCAAAAATCCTCGCTAACGCACTGATGCACCATCTGCTCGCGGACGCTGCGCCCGCGACGGTCGTCTGCTCGCGGACGTACCGACAGGTCTTCATCGCGGAATTCGCTCCAAACGCTGACGACCTTGACGCGCTCGGTTTCGTAGGTCTCGACCAAGAATTCGTAGGGCATGAACGATCTCCCGGAGCGAAATCTCGAATTATCTCCGCTCCCTATATCCGCCGCGTCTGCGCGATAGAAACGGCGGGCAAACTGCCATTGGCACACATCAAACAAAGATGCCGATCAAAAAGAAAAGGAAACATGCTGGTCATAAAGAAAAAGAGGGCGAGCATCTCTGCCCACCCTCTTCAACTGTCTCCTAATCTGCGAATGTTCGCTGGCAGTTACCTGCTGCAACTGCGGCTTACCGGTCGAACGTCGGTCACCGTCAGATGGCCGTGCTCGTTTGGATTATCTTCGGTCTTGTCCTTCGCTTTCTCCTTGGCGTCGTGCATCTTTTGGTGGTCTACCGTGCCAGTGACTCTTACAGTTTGCCCCACATAGTCACGCAGGTTCGCCCGATCGCCTTTCAGTTCCCATGTCGAGCCGTTATCCGACATCAGCTCGTAGTCGTCGCCATGCTTTTGCAGGCAACCCGTCATTTCACGGACTTTGTCTCCCCTATCGCGGTCGCGATCTCGATCTTCCTGCCTGGCTGTATCATTTTGTTTCACCGTGCTCGCGAGTCCCGCTGCCGGCAATAATGCCAACCCCGAAAGAGCGAAAAAGCTTAGCGTTAGTTTGCTTATCATCAGTTTACTCTCCTCGTGAGGAGCCTCGTTTCCGGCGCTCCTCCCTGCAAAATTGTTTCATTTCCGACCCGAGGCTGACATCGGGACAACCACGCACCCTCCGCTGAAATCCGCATTACCCCACCCTGCAAGCCAAAACCTTACATATCCGGACTCATAGCCCTGCCGCCTGCTCCTCCTCGGTAAAAGCCTTGACTTTCTCCAGCGAGCGGGAGTATCTACCTCTTACGCGCACGAGAATCCTCCCAACCTACGGTGCGCGCACGTCCAACGATCTCTGGAGGTTTTCCAATGTCAGCAAATGTTCGCCCTATTCCGGAAGGCTACCATTCCATTACCCCGCAGCTAACCTGCCGTGACGCCGCGCGCGCTATCGACTTCTACAAGGAAGCTCTTGGCGCTAAGGAAATCGTGCGCATGGCCGGTCCTGGCGGCAGAGTGATGCATGCCGAGATGCAAATCGGCGATTCTCGCTTCATGATCGGCGATGAATTTCCCGGAATGTCCGTCGCGCCCACGCCATCCACGCTTCACTCCTACTCTCTCTTCGTATATAGCGAAGATGTGGACAGCACGTTCAATCGCGCAGTAAAGGCCGGCGCCCGCGCGGATATGCAACCCAACGACATGTTTTGGGGAGACCGCTACGGCAAGTTCACCGACCCGTTCGGTCATCAGTGGGGAGTAGCCACGCACATCGAAGATGTTTCTCCGGAAGAAATGCAGCGCCGCTCCGAGGAATGGTCCAAGCAAATGGCCAAAGCCGCCGGCCAATCCAGCTAGCCAGTTCTTGCCATCCAGATCGCCCTGCCCTCTTGTTCTTGAGGGTGGGGCTTTTTTTTGCGAATTGTGCCGCGCGAACTCTTCAAGCTTGCTGCCCTTGAACGCTTCGCCGATTTTGTCCCGTCCTGGGGACCAAACTAAACGAAAATTAGGCTGGTTTTCGCCTCAGTTTGGCGTATGAGGGGTTTCAGCATTGAAGCAAACCGTATCCATCTATCAAGACGATGTGGAAGCGCGGCCTCAAGACCGTCTCCTCGAGAAATTCCCGAAATGGACGCTGGCGCATTGGTGCGTCATCGTCTTTGCCGTCAGTTTCTTGATTTTGGCGGTTCTTCCCGAGACACGCCTGAATGACTTTGATGTGCCAAATGGCGCGGAAACGGTACGCGTAGCCCGTTCACTCGCTTCGAGGGCCGCCTTCGCTGACCCCTTCCCTCTCATGGCCACGGGAACTACCGCTCATGTCGCTCCTGTCTATCCGTTCTTATATTCCTTAGTCATACGGATGTTTGGCACCGGCTACACAGCACTGCGGATCGTTTGGACCCTGAACGTGGCGGCCTTTGCGCTGCAGATGGCGCTGCTGCCTGTTCTCTCTTATCGTCTCCATCTAGGAGTTCTGGCAGGCATACTCGCAGCGGCACTCGGCACATTTTCACTCTATGCTCCGATCGACACGCGGTGGGAATCCTTTTTCGCTGGGACTCTCTTGCTCGTCGCCTATCTACTTAGCGATCTCGTTTTTCGAGATGGAACTATCACTACTACTATCATCACCGGCGGGTTGTGGGGCGTCCTCATCCTTACCAATCCCGTCGTTGTCTTGCTCCTGCCTGCCTGGCTGCTCTGCTTGCCATTGCGCTCGCGCCCTTTGTCCGTCAGCCATTTGCGACGCGCGGCCGTGATCCTCAGTTTGGCAATACTAATTGTCTCTCCTTGGATCGCCCGGAACTATCTGCGTTTTGGCGCCTTTGTTTTCGTACGCGACAATCTCGGCCTCGAGCTCTATACCGGTAATAATTCTTGTGCCGCTCCCGACCTTAGGATAAATATCCAATCCGGCTGCCATGCAAAGACACATCCCAACGTCAACTCAGCTATTGCCGCTCAACTTGCGGCAATCGGCGAAGTCCAGTTCTATCGTGCGAAGATGCACCAAGCCTTGGAGTGGATTGAGAGCCACCGGGCGGCTTTCCTGCGTTTGACCGCGCAAAGGTTTCGACTCTTCTGGTTTCCCGAGGCCGATCATCTCTGGGAAGCGGTTCTGGTGTGGATCGTTACAGTGCTTTCGATACCTGGCTTATGGGTGATTGCGCAGAAAAATCCCAGCGTAGCGTGCGTGATCGGTACGGCTTGGCTCTTATTCCCTCTTGTCTATTACGTGATTCCCTTTGAGCCGCGCTACCGCTATCCAATCTACTGGGCTTCTTTGCTGGCATCCGGCTGCGCGTTAGCGGCGGCATGGCAGAAACTGCGACCCGCCAGGTCCGGCAATCTAGCCAATCGGCTGTGATAGCATCCAATCGTGTCGAGCCCAGCTCAAAAGAAATCACTTTTTTTCTCTGCCCTTGTTCTCTTCGCCGTTAATGTCCTGAATTTTTACGACCGCCATGTTCCCGGCGCGCTCACCGAACCGATCCGCAAAGAGTTCCACTTGACCGACACGCAGATCGGCCTTCTCGGCAGCGCCTTCATTTGGATTTACGCTCTCGTGGGTCTGCCTCTCGGCCGGATTGCGGATTCTGCCAGCCGCAAGAAGCTGCTGGCTGCGGCCATCGTAATTTGGTCTTCGCTGACCGCGTCCGCCGCTTTTGCCGGCAGCTTCAGCATGCTGCTGTTTTCACGCATAGGTGTCGGCGTTGGCGAAGCGGCCTGCGCGCCTGCCGCAACGAGTTGGCTCGGCGATCTTTTCCCGCCGGACAAGCGTTCGCGCGTCCTCGCCCTGTTCATGTTCGGCGTGCCGGTCGGCGGCGCACTGAGTTTTTTCTTCAGCGGGCCACTCGCTCAGGCCTATGGTTGGCGCGCGGCAATGGGGTTGGCCGCAGCTCCCGCGCTACTCCTTGTCCCTGCGCTGCTCCTGCTTCCCGAGCCCCAGCGCGGCGCCAGCGAAATTCATCCTGTTCCGCTATCCCGCGGGTCCATGTGGACCATCCTGCGTATTCCCACCCTATGGTGGATCATCGCTTCCGGCGCGCTTCTGAATTTCAATTTATACGCCATCGCCACCTTTCTTCCTGCATTCCTCAGCCGCATTCACGGACTTTCACTCGCCTCGTCGGGAGTCGCCAGCGGCACCGTCTACATCACGGGAGGTCTCGCCGGCTGCCTAACCGCCGGCTATCTGGGCGATGCCATCATCCGGCGCCGAAAGGATGGCAGACTGCGAATCGCCGCGATGACTTCCCTCGCCGCGGCCCCTCTTGCCTGTCTCGGCGTACTCCAGCCGCGAGGCGCGCTAGTTCTCGCCGTTATTTCTCTCACGCTGACTTACTCCTTGCTCACCAGCTACTACGGCCTGGTTTATTCCGCCATTCAAGACTTGGTCGCCCCCAACCAGCGCGGCGCCACTATGGCGATCTACTTCATGGCCATGTACATGTGCGGTGCTTCGTTCGGCCCGCTGCTCACGGGACGCCTCAGCGATTTTCTTGCCCACCGCGCCGCCGTCCTAGCAGGGTCCGCTAGCATCACCGAAGCTTTTCGCGCCGTTGGCCTCCAGCAAGCTATGTTGATCATCCCGGTCCTGTCTCTTGCTCTAGCGTTCGTCCTCTATTTCGGCTCTCGCGCTATGCTCACGGACGTGGTATCTCGCGAAGCGATACCGGAACCCTCGCATTCTCTCGCCTCTTCTTCTGCATCCAACTAACAGGTCATCGTCGCGCGAACGGCCGCTAATTCAGGCCAGATTCGCACGTTCAAATTTCATTTCTGTTTGCAGGGCACCGCTTGCGGAATCGCAGTGGAGGAACAGCATGTTGAAAAAGTACGTCCCGTGGATTATTGGTGTCTTTCTTGTTCTTTTCTTATTGTCACCGATCGCGCATGCCAAGCATTGGATCTTGCTCGGCACCGCGCATGTCGACAAAAGCGAGGACCACAAGACCATTCATGTGGGCGACAGAGCGGGCGAGTTTCGCAAAATTCAACTTCGCGTGAATGGCGGCGCCATCGATTTGCAGCGCCTAGTCGTCCATTTTGGGAACGGCACGCAAGAGGAGCTTGCCGTCGCTGACCGCGTTCGCTCTGGCGGAAAAACGCCGGAACTCGATTTGCCCGGTGAGCGCCGCACGATTGAAAGCGTGGAGCTCTGGTACAGCAAAGAGTACGCGGACACGCGTCCTGAAGTCAGCCTTTATGGCACACGATAAACAGCGGTAAGCAAGGACCAGCTGCACTGACGCATGCAGAGATGGGCGCAGCGTTGCTTGCTGCTGCGCCCGTATATCCCGCCTGGCCTGAGCATTGCTCGTTAATAAGTGCGCTGGCTGGTTTTCTCAGCCGCTGCGGAAATCGGCTCCGCATTCAGCCGCGAAGTCACGCGCCAATCCACTTCTGTCAGATCTACGGAACCCTTGCCGCCGCTCGACAGCACGTAACTCAAGCTGCCGCCATTGATCCTGTAGTTGGTCACCGCGTAAACATTCTCGGACTTTAGCGCAATCAGCCGCACTCGCGCAGGCTGGCCGGAAACCACCGAGCTTGTGCGGGCGATCTGCGCAGGCACCTCCGATGTGACGGTACCGTCGGCAACGACAGCGTTAGTAGCGCCAGCCTCGGCCGGAGTCGCGTTTGTCGCCTCATAGCCGATCTCGGAAATGTCGGGTGCGCCATCGTTGTTCCCTGGGTTGTTCACCGGCTTCTCCGAATTCTTCAGCGACACCGGCTTGCGGAACGATTGTGAATGATACGAGGCCGGCGCAGGCGGGCGTTCATAAGAGCGTAAAGACCCGCCCGGTCGCGGCACATCGATATCATCCATAAGCCGCACAGTGATCTGCTCTTCGCCTTTCAACGCCGGACGCGGGCCGCGCGCCGGCAGCGTCAAAACTTTCCACGGCCACAGCGGAGGTATCAGCCATTCCACGGTGTCGCGAGTCGCGTGCCCTTTTCCGACAATGTCGCCCTTCTTGTCTACTTTGTATCCCTTTGCCGCAACGATTTTGCTGGGCACAGGAATGTCGCTATCCGGGAAACCAATGCGGTCAAACTCAATCTTCAAATAACCTTTTCCAACAAAATGGCCCGGCTCTTTGTCCGCTTCCAGGTGCCCACCCAAATAACTGCCGCGAGGAAACACCGCCTTGCCGAACTGCCGCAGTGCGCTCAGATGGCAGATAACGGGATCACCAATATCGGCAGTCTTTGAGGAAAAGTTTGGTTCATCCATCGTGCAGCGCAACAGCGTGCCCGCGGGCACAAGAATGTCCTGCGCCTTGGTGCTCGCCGATACACCCAGAAACAACATACAAACAGCCAAATACGCAATACTTCGCCGCATGTGCAACCTCCCGGTTCGCAGGCCAGGCAGAACGTGCTCGAGACGCAGGTACGGGTATAACAAACTGGAAGACGAGCGTGAGGAGTGCGCTGCCAAGGGCCCATCCAATGTTCTGTTCGCGTGTTCGCGCCGCGAATTTTTCTTCGAGGAGCGTAGTCGCAAACTACTCCTCTCCGTGTAAGCTTTTCAATAGGCAAGATTTACGCGCTGCCGGCCAAATGACGCATCGAGAGAACAACACAAACCCTTAAACCCGCAAACACTCGCGTTTTATAAAAGTTGCGCGGTAGCGTGAAAATCGAAAAAGAATTTTCGTAGGCCTATTCAGTTATCGCGGCAGGATTCCGGTTCAGCAGGTCGGTCAGGTCGTTGACAACTCGCGGCGCGATTCCTTTGAATACGTTTTCGTCCGCGTCCTTACTAAGATCGTATTTTGTCACCGGAACGTACGGGCTGAGCGTTATCACCGCGCCCGGCCTGTCTTCGTTTCCAGGCAAATGCGCAATCTCGTATAGCGCCTGCTCCGGTTTTGAGAGGTTCGCCACGGCCACGAGCGCTTCCATTTTGCCTGAGTCCGCAGCGCTGCGAATGACCGCGCGCCGCCAGTGATTTTCGTCGTCTACTTCCGCGAATAACCCGCGAATTTGCACGCCCTTATCCGGTCGCGCATCGCCTGCATGCATGCGCGTTGCGGAGTAGCCAGCCTTCTGCAAAGCGACAAGCAGATTCGTCGACATTAGCTCGACAAGGCGGCTGGCCAGCTTTCGCGGGTCATCTTCCGGCTTCTGTACGCCAGACTGCGGTAGCTCGACGTCGATGTCGAAACCGGAAACATACACCAGAGGTTTCGGCGGCGATGATGTTATTTGCCGTCCGGTGGCTGGAGCGCCAGCAAGGTCAAGCCCATACCACATTGCACCGAGAAGAACCGCTACAAGGAATGTTGCGCTTCGGAGTGTTTTCATAAAATGCTCGCGTCTCGGCCAGTCACTCACAGAGTACAGAAAAGCGCGGATAGCCGACAGTCGAAAATAGAGAGGGCGCCATCCATACAGCGATGGCGCCCAGAAGATTGCAGTGAATCTCTGAGTTAATGAGGGTGGCTGGCGGCAGCTAAGGGCATTGGTACCGTGGAATCCTGGATAGTGAGCATGTCCGTCCGCGTCTTGTCCCATTCCCGCAGCGTTAAACCGTAGCTGGCAAACATGCGCCGGATGCGAACCGAGTCCCAACGCAGCACTTCCTCCAGCACGGGCACCAGCACGCTCATGGCGTTATCGCTCAAAACGGTGCGCCGCGCCACCTTCGTAATGTACTTCGCTTCGGAAACGGCAATCGTCAATCCATCGTGATGATTGACATGCATCATTACCGGCAAGTCTGAGCTGCCATCGCCCATGTAAATGATGTGGTCGTGGCTGATGCCCAACAGCGCTCGAATCTCTTCGAGCACCGTGATTTTGCCCCAGCCTGCTGACGCGCGAATAATCGATTCCACTTCCCCGGTCGCATCGTTGTAACGAAACCGTGTACCGAAAATGTGATCGGGCGGCACGATCCCCTCGAGCGCTGACACGATAATTTCCTGCGGCGCCGCAGAGATGACATAAAACGAAAATTTGTAGTCGTCGGCGAGATTGTCGAGTGCGCGCGCAAACAGTGCAACATCGTGCTTCAAGCGAATGCGCTTACCCGTTTCGATTAGGTCGTCGCGGCGAACGCGCCGGAACTCCGGATCGTGCAGAATCAGATAGCTAAGCTCCGCGCCCTGCTGCACCAGGTTCATTTGTGACAGGCCCTCCACTTTGTCGTGGAAGCCGTGAAATCCGATGAGTTCGCTCAGTACGACCCCCGAGTCGTTAAAGCTGAGCGTCTGGTCGAAGTCGCTGGCCAGAAGAAACTGCTTTACCATGTTCTAGTACTCCTCTTTCTTGGCTTACAATTACACCTTAACCGCATCTGGGCCGGGCACCCTACGAATTATTTTAATGGGTGCCATGCGTATATATCGTTAATGTTTTGTGAGCATTTCCTTAGATACGTACAAGGGGTAACCGGTTATAAGCAAAGGCTTTGCATCCGTAGCCTGATTGCGGAGTGTGGGAGCTCTGTAAAGCCTTGTAGGCGAATCTAAAGTGAAAGCCGTTATGTATACAGAAAGAGCGCTTTTTGTGCGGGTGGTGAGTCGTCTCCGCACTACCCGATTTTTGATGGAATTAGGCTCCGGCTGCCAGGGCCATTTAGAGTGATGGGCTGATCCCTTGCCGGTTACGGACGAGAAAGAGAATGCCAAACCAACAAAGACCGATAGACTTTCCGGGACCGAAAGCGCGGCCACCCTCAGAGGTATCCGATCCTAAGGCGAACTCATCGAACCACTACACACCCTAAAGGGAGTAGGTAAATGGAGAAAAAACATTTAGGAAGGAACGGTCCGGGAGTCTCTGCACTAGGTCTCGGGTGCATGGGCATGTCCGAATTCTACGGCGCTCGCGACGATGACGAATCGATCGCCACGATTCATCGCGCCATCGAACTAAGCATCAACTTTCTCGATACCGCGGATGTTTATGGCTACGGAGACAACGAAAGTCTGGTTGGTAAGGCGATTCGTGGCCTTCGCGACAAAGTCTTTCTCGCCACAAAATTCGGCATCGTGCGCAGCAAGACTGATCCCAACGTGCGTGGCTTCAACGGAAGCCCCAACTACGTGCGATCCGCTTGCGACGCCAGTTTGAAGCGCCTCGGCGTCGAGGTGATCGACCTCTATTATCAGCATCGTGTCGATCCCAATGTTCCCATCGAAGAAACAGTGGGCGCTATGGCCGAACTCGTGCGTGCCGGTAAGGTGCGGTACCTCGGGTTATCAGAGGCTTCGGCGCAAACCATTCGCCGCGCCCACAAAGTGCATCCCATCGCTGCGCTGCAAACCGAGTATTCCCTGTGGACGCGGGATCCCGAGGACGAGATCTTGCCCACAGCGCGCGAACTTGGCATCGGCTTCGTGGCTTACTCCCCGCTTGGCCGAGGATTTCTCACCGGACAAATCAAGCGATTTGAAGATTTCGCTCCCGACGATTACCGCCGAAACTCTCCTCGCTTCCAGGGAGAAAATTTCCAGAAGAATCTTGAGCTAGTGAAGCGCGTCGAAGAGATCGCCAAAGAAAAACAATGCGCGCCAGGTCAGCTAGCTCTCGCCTGGCTGCTCGCCCAGGGCGAAGACATCATCCCGATCCCCGGCACAAAGCGCCGCAAATATTTGGAAGAGAACGTCGGCGCTTTGAACGTGAAACTAACGCCGCAAGATTTGCGCCGCATTGACGAAGTCGCGCCGCACGGCGCGGCCGCCGGCAAACGTTACCCCGAATCCATGATGGCCGCCGTCAACCGCTGAAGCATCGAGGCGCAGGCGGGCGCAGCTTTATCGCGTGAATGCGAGGGAACCGCTGCGCCCCTTTCCCACCAATCTGCTACCCTCTAAGGGTCATCTTTCTCTTTTCTCTCCAGTCGAAATAGCGAATGAACGCCCTTGAAAATTGGTATTGCTCTACGTCGTTGTGGCGATGGATGACTCGTGCGCGATTGCTGCCCTGGCTCTTGGGTCGCTCGGAACTGGGCGAGCATCTCTTGGAGATCGGGGCTGGGCCGGGCGCCGCCACCGCCGAATTGCGAAAACGCGTTTCACGCGTAACCAGCCTCGAATATGATCCTGCGTCCGCCGCTCGGCTGGCGCAAAGGAACGGTACCGGCGCCGGCGTCGTGCAGGGCGATGCGGCTGCGCTGCCTTTTGCTGACCGCACTTTCTCCTCCGCAGTCGCCGTTCTTGTCTTGCATCACTTGCGCTCCAACGACCTGCAGGATCGCACCTTCGCGGAGGTTCACCGCGTGCTCCAGCGGGGCGGTCGCTTTTTTGCTTTCGAAATCTCAGACGGGTGGTTTCACCGGCTCATTCACACCAACAGCACGTTCGTGCCGGTCCACCCCGACACACTGGCTGCACGATTGACCGTTGCCGGATTTGCCAGGGTCACTCTGGAACCCTGCCCAGGCGGATTCCGGTTTACTGCCTCGCGCAGCGCCTGATTTGTTCAGGAGATTATCGGGTAGGAGTTAAGGAACCGACTTCGCTCCGCGCTTGCATTACACGCAGGATGGAATCGCGCGTGATCATCCCGATGATGTGCGCGCCGTCATTTTCCGTGTCGGTCACCACCGGCATTTGATTCACATCCGCGGAAACCAGCCGCTCCAGTAGACCCAGCAGCGGCTCCTCAGGGCGCGCCCACAAAATTTTGTCGCGCGGAATCATCACCGCCTGCACAGACATGTTGCCCCAGTCGTTGCGAGGGACGGAATTCAGAGCGTTCACATTCATCATGCCCATCAGCCGATCGTCCGTGGTCACCAAATGACAACGGCGCCCCGTGCGTGCCACTTCCTGCCCATACTCTTCCAGAGAAATGTTTCGCGCCACGGTGGGCACCTCGTGGCTCATGACGTCCGCTGCGTGCAGTCCGCTGAGCGTTTCGCGAATCGCCACTTGCGCCACACTCTCCTGGGCAGCGTTCAGCAGGAACCAGCCAATGAACGCGAGCCATAGACCCGAAGTCCACTGCCCCTTCATCGCGTACCAGGCCCCGAAAACAATCATTCCGTAAGCCACGACTTTCCCGCTCATGCCGGCAACTCTGGTAGCCCGTGCGAAATCCTTCGTCGCTCCCCACACGATCGCGCGGAAAACTCTCCCGCCATCCAACGGAAATCCCGGCAACAGATTGAAGAGAGCAAGCGCCGCGTTCGTTTGCCATAGCCACACCGCAAGCGCTCCGACCATTTCCGCGTACGGGAAAAACAGCGTCAAGCTATAAAAACCGAACGCGAGAGCAAGGCTCGCAATCGGTCCCGCAATCGCAATGTTGAACTCCTGGATGGGTTTAGCTGGTTCACGCCCCAGGCGCGCGACACCACCAAACACGAACAGAGTGATCGAGATCACACGAATCTTGTAGAAGCGAGCCACCATGCTGTGCGACAGCTCATGGAAAAGAACAGAAGCAAAAAAGAGCAGGCTGGTTGCGATCCCGACTGACCAGTGCTGCACCGAAGTCCATTGCGGATGCTCCTGCGTAAATTGCATCGCCAGCGACATGGTAATTAGCACAAATATGATCATCCAGCTGGGGTGTACGTAGATAGGTATCCCGAGGATGCGTCCGATGCGAAGTCCGGGGCTGATCGGCATTCTGCGTTTCGCCTCGCGCGTAACTGACTCTGCGGCCATGACTGTCTTTCACTAATACACTACCTCTGATTCACCGCGGCACCAAGCGGACGCGCACTGTCAGCGCGTCCCCGTCACCACGGCGTGTCCCAGGCGCCACGAACCATCGCATTAGCTTGGGCCTAAGTCTTTCGTTTTCAGTAGCGTTTATGTGGCGTGCACCGTGCCATATCCCTTCCGTACGCGCGGGAGGAACGCACTCATGTGGATCCTAGTGAATCTGGCCATGTTGGTTACGGCGACGCTGATTGCCGGAGCAGCCGCAGTAGCAGTCTATTGGCTCCTTCTCCGCGCCACAGTCGAGTTGATGCGGCCAGCAGTCGCTTCTGCGACTGCTCCCAGGCAACGCTCGATCACGCAGAGCGCCCAATCCAGAGAAGGGAGCAAGTAAATGCTAGCTCTGAAATACTTGCTGGTCATTCTCGGCATCGGGCTCTTCGGCAGTTCCGGAGCGCTGGTTGTTTATGACATTTACCTGTCCTCGCGGTTGCGCCGCCTGCTCGGACGCCGCCGTGACGTAACCACCGGCGAAGTCCTCCCGGAAGACAGCGCGGAGTTCAACCGCCCTTTACGCCCAGTCCGCTGGGGACTCGCCCAGCGGCTCGCGGCGGCAGGAGTGCTGCCGCTGTTGCTGGCATTCAGCATTGCGATAGTCCCAGACGGGTTCGCGGGAGTGCGCGTCAGTCAAATCTGGGGAGCGCGCCCCGGCACGTTGTATCCCGGCGTCCATCTCATTACTCCGCTGGTCGATAGCGTGGAGCTGTATGACACGCGAGAGCAGGTGTACACAACCGCAGCGAGCCATGTTGCAAATACACAAGGCCCCGCAGCGGCAGCCGCTCAGCCGGAAGTACTCACGGTGCAGGCCCGCGAAGGTCTGAACATTGGCCTCGCCGTCAGTGTTCGCTACCGACTCGATCCGCAGCGGCTGAGCTACATCCATGCGAACTTGCCCCGCGCGGTAGGCGACGAAGTTGTAGCGCCCACCGTTGCAACAATTTACCGCCAATTGGCTCCCAATTACATCACCCGCGAAATCTTCGCCACCAAGCGCGAAGAGTTGCGGCTGGGCGCGTCGAACGCTATCACATCTCGGCTGGCCAGCGACGGCATCATTGTCCGCGAAGTGCTGCTCCGCGACCTCAAGCTGCCCGAGGAGTACGCACAGGGACTCGAAGGATTGCTCCTGAAAGAGCAGGAAAACGAACGGTTGGGCACGGA
>Ga0185299_10006256_pt1 | contig 12758 bp, 10 predicted proteins | sample PaiPotPPA55metaG_FD_128002 | JGI IMG/M metagenome (GOLD analysis project Ga0185299, IMG submission 128002) | Iron sulfur acid spring bacterial and archeal communities from Banff, Canada, to study Microbial Dark Matter (Phase II) - Paint Pots PPA... ...
CGCTAATCACATGCGAGCAGGAATCGCCCTCGCCGAGCACTATGCGACTGAAGCATTGCGCCTTTTCGGTGCGAGCCGCGTCAACCCCGATCTTCGGCTCGCTCAACGGCTTCTCGACTGGCTTCTCGGTACCTGGTCGGAACCCGCTATCTCAATGCCCGATATCTACCAGCGATCGCTAAACGCCATCGGCGACAAGGCGACGGCGGCGAAGTTGATCGCAATCCTCGAAGATCACGGATGGGTGGTGCGGATTCCGGAAGGTGCTGTGGTTTCGGGGCTGCGCCGACGTGATGCCTGGCGCGTCGTTAGGGGGACTTCGAGATGAGCGCGTACCGGAAGTTCGTCGACACACTTCAAAGCGAGCCGCGGATCCCCGCGCCACCTAAACCACCTAAGGCACCTAAAGCCAATTCAAGTGAGCCGGTCAACCTTCCCACTTTAGGTGGTTTAGGTGCTTTAGGTGCGCCGCCTTTGAAAAATGAAACCTCGCCTCATGCCCTCACGCCTCCGCCTTTGTCATTTTCAGCACGGGCCATTTGGGGCGATTTCAAGGATGAGGACGCCGCCCACGGCCCGGATGGCCATGACATGTCGCTCGCCGGCACAGCGATTATCGCCCCAGGCAAATGGGTGGAACGCATCGCGGTACCGGCGTCGAGCGAGCCGGGATTTTCTGAGCCGTGGCCGCCGCGGCGCGGACGGATAGAATCGCAGGGGAACACGCTGCTGCATTTCTGTTGCGTCTGCGGTGCCTGGGGCAGTTACGGCTTCGGCGTCAATTTGCGCGACGGGAGAATGGGGCGGTGGTTCTGCGCCGCTCACCGCGCTCACGGCGGGACAGCGCGGTGAGTATATGTGGAGAGCCGCGCCATCCAACCCTTTTGCTCCGCAACGTAGCCGAGGCGTGTTGCTCGATCGGGAACCTTGCGAATGACTGAGCCAATCAACCGGAAAACGCAGGCGCATAAGCGTACCAACGCAGAGGGCTCCGCGGATGGTGCAGATGCCTCGCCAACGCCACGACAGCGCGCGGTTATCGAGCGGTACCTCAAGCTGAAAGACAGCAGGCCGGACGCGCCGCGCTTGAGCGTGAAATCGAAACCGAACCAGCCGCTGGAGGTCATGCAGGTCGACGATGCCGGCAGGCCCGTCGGCAATGCCGGCTTAGCGCTGGTGTTCGGAACGACGGAGGCAGCGGTTGCGAGCATTCTGCTCAATAGCCTCATCAATTCGGCTTGTGATGGCACCCCCGGTCATCCACCAAGCGAGCAAGACATCAACGGAGTACTCGCGGCGGTTCATGGAATCCGGGCCAACGACGAAATCGAGGCGATGTTGGCAGTCCAGATGGTTGCGACGCATTTCGCTGCGACACGCGCGCTGCGCCGTCTGAAGGGGTCGGACATGGTATCCCAGCAGGACAGCAACGGAAATCTCGCTGTGAAACTTCTACGAACTTTCACAGCCCAGACCGAGGCATTGCAGCGCTATCGAGGGAAGGGGCAGCAGAAAGTTACCGTCGAGCACGTGCACGTCCACACCGGCGGGCAGGCAATCGTTGGCTCGGTGCGCCAATCCGGAGGGGGGAGGGATAATGACGAAAACCGAGGACAACCCCATGCACCTGAAAACGCGGGAGCCATCACGTTTGCGCCAGGCACCACGCTGCCTAGCGCGAACGAGGCGCGGGAGGCCATGCCAGTCGCCAGTAGTCGCCGGTAAGACCCGTTGCCGAATGCATGGTGGCGCGGCTGGCAGTGGAGCGCCGAAAGGGAAGCGCAACGGGAAATATCGTCACGGAGGCTTTACTTTAGAGGCGGTCGATGAACGAAGGCGTCTCGCTGCATTGATCCGGGATAGCCGCGATTTGCTGTCGCGGCTGCGGTAGGCGAAGTGAACGCATACGCTCGCTGATTACTTGCTTTATCTCGATCGTGACGCGGTGTTAAGCGGCCGCGGCTCTAATGTTCGAAATCACTGTCAACAACTCATTGACCTGCGCGGCATCGAATAGCCCTTCAACCCCACGTGGATTGAGATCGGTAAAGGGCGATTCATAGAGGCGCTCGGCCTCGATGATGCCATGTTCAGTAAGGTGATCGATAATTAGATTGATGAATTCAATTTGATTAGCGGACAGGCGCTTGCCATTTAGGAAGGAAGCGAAGGCCTCTTTGGCCGCTTCGCGATCAAGGCCAACGAGGGATCGGATGAAAAGACCAAGCCCGTGTGCCTTCGCGGCAGCAATGTGTGGTGACGGCGCGCCTGCCGCCTCGACCAGGATTTTCTCAAGTTCCTCAACGTCTGTCTTGGTGAGCGGCTGATTGCGTCGCAGCTTATGAATAACGATATGGTCTTGGTGCGCTTTCAGGAAATGCTGCACCTTGGCCTTGAACCGCTCCAAGTCGATTTCCGTAATAGCGGCGATAATTTCGATTTCGGCACCGGTACCGATTTCGTCGTCAAAATCCGTATAAACACGTTTCTTTTTGGCCTTCTCCATCAACTTGATAATGTCTCGCAAACTCTTGCGGGCAATTTCCAATATTGGCGCGGTCACGTCCTGCCAATATTCATCAGTTTGGATTTCTTGGATGAGTTCGAGACGTTCCCGCACCATCGGGATGCTGGCCTGATCTTCCAAGGCTTCGGCGATCGAGCGTACTTGATCGCGCAATTTCGCGAACACGGGCTCTGCACGAAGCAAAGCGAGTTGAAGCCGCAGCATGAGAAGATCGAAGCGTTTGGCTTCTTCGTCCTCAGTGGGGAGTTCGGAAGGTAAGCCTGCGACGTTCTCCGAAAGCTCATGACGCTGCTCGATACCGAGCTGTTCCCACGCGCCCGCTTCGCGGTAGGTTTCGATCAAACGCCTCTTCGGGCGTACGATGAAGTTGTCAATATTCATAGCCGCCACTTCTTCGTGAAGCCGTCCGGCTGTTTCCGAGCGCAACGCTTTCTCGGCCTCATGCTCCTCGCGCTTGTCGAGTTCTGCAATTAGAGACAGACGCGCCGTAAAGAGGCGCTTGCTCAGCGAAGCGCCGGTCGCACCATCGGTCACTTCGGGATTCTGACTGAAAAATTCGAGGTTCTGGCAATAGTCGAAGACATAGAAAAACTTCTTGTCTTGGCCTGGACCGAAAAGATCGGGCCGAAGCCGTGTCCCGCGCCCGATCATTTGCCAGAATTTGGTCTTGGAGCGTACGATCTTGAAGAAAACCAGGTTCACGATCTCCGGCACGTCGATGCCGGTGTCGAGCATATCGATAGAAATGGCGATGTGCGGAGCCTTCTCGGCGCTCGAAAAATCATCGATGAGGCTTTGCGCGTATTCGGTCTTGAAGTCGATGACGCGAGCAAAATGCCCCTTGAGGTGCGGATAGTTCGCGTCGAACCGCCCTTGGATGAACGCGGCATGTTCGTGGTTCTTGGCAAAAATAATGGTCTTGCCAATACGGTCTCCACCGACCACAGTTTGGCCGCGCGTCATAAGCTGTTCCAGGACCTTGTCCACGGTGTCGATATTGAAAAGCCATCTGTTGATGGCTTCGGCCCCGACAGCGTCAGGAACATTCCCCTCTTCATCCCATTCCAATGCGTCCCATTGATCCTTCTCGTCCTCGGAAAGGTCTTCGTAGCGGATGCCTTCACGCTGGAATTTGAGGGGGACAGACACGGCCTTCGGTGGAACGAGAAATTTGTCGCGCACGGCGTCTTCAAGGCCGTAGGCGTCGGTTGGTACGCCGGTTTCAAGCTCAAAAAGACCATAGGTGTTGCGATCGATTTCATCCTTTGGGGTCGCGGTGAGGCCAACCAGAAGCGAGTCGAAATAATCGAAGATCGCGCGATATTTTTGGTAGACCGAGCGATGTGCTTCATCGACGACAATGAGGTCGAAGTGCCCGGCGCCGAAACGACGCTGTCCGTCGGCATTATCGTCGATTAGCCCCATCATCGTGGGATAGGTCGAGAGATAAACGCGTCCCTCGGTCGATTTCTCGGTGATGAGGTTAACCGGTGCGGCTGTCGGCAAATGCGCCTTGAACGCCTTCACCGCCTGATTAACGAGGGCCACGCGGTCGGCGAGAAACAGAACCCGCTTCACCCAATTGCAGCGCATAAGAAGATCGCTCAGCGCGATGACGGTACGGGTCTTGCCCGCGCCGGTCGCCATGACGACGAGCGCCTTGCGATCATTGTCTTTCTCGAACGCCTCAGAAATGCGACGAATGGCGCGTGTCTGGTAAAAACGCTTAACAATATCGGCATTGATCTCGGCGTCTTTCAACGGCAAGCGTGAATGGCGTCGCTGTAAGGCGAGTTGCAATTCGTCTTTCTTCAAAAAACCTTGCACGGGTCGCGGCGGATAACGCCGGTCGTCCCACATCCAATGTTCGTAGCCATTGGAGTAGAAGATGATCGGTCGCTGCCCAAACTGCTGTTCGAGACAGTTGGCATAAAGCTCCGCTTGCCGCTGTCCTTCACGAGGATCGCGCTTGGTGCGTTTGGCCTCAATCAGCGCAAGCGGCTTGCCATCATCGCCCCACAAAACATAATCGACGGAGCCCTCACCTCTGTTATTTGGCATGCCCGTGACGCGAAATTCTCGATCTTCGTTCTTGTCCAAGGCCCAGCCAGCCTCGCGCAAGAGCAAGTCGATGAAGGCGTCGCGGGTTTGGGCTTCGTTGTAATCATGTGTATCCGCAACACGCGCATTCTCGCGCTTGGCGATTACGATTTCGCCGCGAAGCCTCTCCAGCTCGGCGTCCAGCGCTAGATGCCTGGCGGCTGCCTCCGCGAGTTCCTTGTCCTTCGTGGCAAGCTGCTGCTCTAACCCCTGAACTTGCGACAATGTTTGCGCGGGAATGGGGGATGTCTTTGGTAACGCCTCGGGATGGAATACCAGACCGGGCGCTGGCCGTCCCTGTCGCCCATAGGTGCGCGCCAGCCAATAGGTGAAATGAAACAGTTCGCGTACCGCCGTAACGGCGTCCTGCACCACGACGCGCTTCTGCGAATGCACGGCGCGGTTACCAAGGTCTTTGATGAGCTTGGCCTTGGTGAGAAGCGGCTGGCCGACAAGCGTGCGGAATTCCGGCGTGTGGATGAGAGCCGAAAGGCTGTCGTCATAGGGCGTCTTCAGCGACCGGTCGGACCGGTAGAGCCATGTCATCGCCAATTCGAGAACGCGCCGCGCATAGAAACATGACGTGCGCGGATCGGTATTCGCCAGAACCTCCGCCTTCCGCGCCTCGGCAACAAGGTCCGGCCATTCGGCTTCGAGGAAGGCGAAGTGGGACATTACAAGTCGCCCCCGAAGGCGCGGTGTTGGAGGGAGGAAAATAGCACTTCAATATTGGACGATGAGCGGAGGTAGGCCGCCTTCATGATCGTAAGGGCGTGAATCCGTCCTTCAAAAATTCTTTGCAAGTTCAAAGGTGGGACAAGAACATGCGTTTCTCCAAGCTGCTTAATATTTAGGGTTGGTTGGCTCACCGTTCGAAGCTCACTCGTGAAATATCTCTGCGCAAAATCTGTCATCAAATACTCAGCGAGGTAAATACGGCTCACATCGTCCGAGGGACGAATCCGAGCAATAGCGCGGGCTATATTAAAGCCCTTCTCGGAGTCAGAAACCAGCGCTACGACTCCAATTGTGCCAACACAACTCACGAGAATTTCATCGCCACGAAGCCGTGACCGCTTGTAGCTCGCCTCAATGGAGGCAGAAATCCGCTTCAATACAGAATGACGTACTTGACCCGCAATAAGGTCACTGACGCGGACCAGCGGCACACCGTGCGCTTCTTCATCGCCAGGCTGAACCACACCGTAATTGATGGAGTCATCTTCGCAAACGAGTTCGTCTAATTTCTTCACGGGCCAACGATGCGGGTTTGAAGAAGGGTCGCCGAACATCTCAATGAAGATGGATTGCGCGAGGATGTCGAGCTTGGCGAGAGCGGCGCGGCGCTTGGCGCGGAGGGCATCGGCGGCGTCAAGGATCGTCGCAATCCTCCGCTGGTCTTCAATAGAAGGAACAGGGATTTGAATTCGCTTCAAATCGGAAAGCACTATTCTACGAATGGCAGAACCAGTCTTGCGTTTAAGAGCGCTATGTAGGACAGATGGAAACTTCAACACATGACCAAGATATCTAGGGTCGACTACTCCACGTTTGGGGCGCAGTATGGCCAACGAGGAAAGCACCGCGAAAGGCCTCTCTGTTGCAACCACGTGAACCTTTCCGACAGTGCCGTCCTTAGAAAAAAGAACATCACCCAATTGTGGCGCTGAGTTCCCTTCCATTGCAGACCTATAATCGTCGTCCGAGACAAAAGAACAGAATTCGAAATCTAACCTATTATCGTATACGTCTTTAACTGTTAAGAACGGTATTCCTTTGCCGATGTCTTTGGGGGTGTAGTGTGTTCCATCGGTGATGAGGTCACACGCCTTTTCTAGAGACAACGAGATTGTCACAATAACCTCTCAAGATCGGCGAGACCCTTTTGAATTTCTTTTTCCAGAACCTTTAGATCGTCGATGATTTGTTTCGGCGGCACATGCGCCGCTTCTTCATGTACCGCCTCCTTGTAACGGTTGAGCGAGAGGTCGTATCCCTCCGTGGCGATGTCCGCCTTTGGAACAGAAAAACTCTGTGCCGTGCGCGGGCGCTTACGTTCTGCCCCTTCGCCCTTCGCCCAGCGGATGAGCACATCCGGCAGATTGTTCTGGGCGTGCTCTTCCTTTGTCAGCTTCTCGGCGGGAACGGGGCCGAGTTTGGCCTCCGGCAATAGCGAATTGCGCTTGTCATCAAGGGACCAGCCATCCGCCTCTACATCATAGAACCATACGGCATCCGTGCCACCGCTGTTCGTTTTGGTGAAAACGAGAATGGCTGTGGAGACGCCCGCATAAGGGCGGAACACGCCGGTAGGCAGCTTAATGACGGCGTCGAGCTTGTGATCCTCCACCAGCATGCGGCGCAAATCCTTATGCGCCTTGGACGAGCCGAACAGCACGCCATCGGGAACGATGATGGCCGCACGCCCGCCTGGTTTCAACAGCCGTAGGAACAGGGCGAGGAAGAGAAGCTCGGTCTTCTTCGTCTTCACGACCTCCAGCAAATCCTTCGCCGTGCTTTCGTAATCCAGCGAACCGGCGAAAGGAGGATTGGCGAGGACGAGGGTGTATTTCTCATTCTCCCCGGCATGGTCCTGCGCTAGGCTGTCGCGATAGACAATCGCGGGGTTTTCGACACCGTGCAGAAGCATGTTCATGCTTCCAATTCGCAACATGGTGTTATCGAAATCGAACCCGTGGAACATCGACGAATGGAAATGCGCGCGCAGTTTGTCGTCGCGCAGCGCTTCCGGGTGGTGCTGACACAGATATTCCCCCGCCGCCACAAGGAAGCCCGCCGTACCGCATGCGGGATCGCAAATCACGTCGGTCGGCTTCGGTTCGGTCAGTTCCACCATGAGCCGAATGATATGGCGCGGCGTGCGAAATTGGCCGTTCTGCCTGGCGGAGGCGATTTTGCCGAGCATGTATTCATAAAGGTCGCCCTTCGTGTCGCGATCTTCCATCGGCACTTTGTCGATCAGGTCGACGACTTTGGCGAGAAGCTGCGGCGTGGGGATGGTGAAGCGCGCATCCTTCATGTGCCGAGCATAGGTCGAGCCATCGCCGCCTAACGTGCGCAGCCACGGAAAGACGTGCTCGGCGACCGTTTCGAACATCGCGCGCGCTTCGGCGTTCTTGAAGCGCGACCAGCGCAATTCGTCATAGGGTTTCCCCTTGGCGTCTTTGCCCTCAGGGAAAATGCGCCGCTCGATTGGACGCTTCAGGCGCGTGGCTTTTAATTCTTCCAGCTCTTGCAGCTCATCGAGGCGGCGCAGGAAAAGCAGATAGGTAATCTGCTCAATGACTTCGAGCGGATTGGCGATGCCGCCGCTCCAGAACGCGTTCCAGATTGCGTCGACCTGATTGCGGATTTCACCGGTAAGCATGAATAATATCCTAAATCATAAGGTTAAGGTTAAGGTTAAGCTATCGAAATTGTGCCAGTATGTTGCGCGTTCAACAAAATCAGGGCAAGCCAATGCAACAGAGTGGAAAGCTCGCCGTAGTGGAAACATGATTGGGGGGGAAGACCAGCTATCCCGTGCCGTAATGTCCAGTCCCGAAAATGTGCTGCGGAAGCTCGGCACGATTCGGCCACAGTTAGCAATTACCCCAAAGGAGCGCTTAATTCGCGTTTCGGCGATCGCGTGAGGGTCTGGCCCTTCGTCGGCCGGGAGATTCCCAGCCGTTAGCGGTTTCGATAGCTATGACCCTCCTAGCGATGGAGCGCCGCGCTCTATGAACTCCCGGCGCTTGCCCGCGAGGACTTTCGCGTAGGTGGTTTCGATCATTCTGATGCTCGTACCGCAATTGTCACCGATGATGTTCAGAGGGACTTCGCCTTCGATCGCGCGGGAGATGTAGGAGTGGCGCAGGGCGTAAAATGTCCCTTCCACGTCGAGGCCCGCGCGCTCCAGAGCCATTGCCATTCGGCGTTGTTGATGCGACCGGCTCCAGCGTGCTCCGTCGCTGCGCCTCAGGAGAGGTTCGTCCGCAGCTCGATCTTTACTGATGAGCTTGAAGAACGTGACGGCCTCGGGCTGCAGGATGATGGCGCGCGGCCCGGTCTTGCCGTCGACCTTGAGAGTTTTCGCGACCGGGTCGAAGTCGCGAACCGAACAGGCGATCAACTCGCCATAGCGTGCTCCGGTCAAGAAGCCGGCAGTTAAGAGATCGGCGAAATTTTTGTCGGGAGCGGCTCCAATGAGCGCGCGCGCTTGCTCGACCGAAAAATGCACGGCTCTCGGCGCTGCCACCCCGCGGAAGGGCGTGACCAACCTCCACGCATGATCGTCCGAAATGCCATTGCTCGGGTCGCGAAGGGCGTGGTTGAGTAGCGCCTTGACCATCGACAGGACGCGGTTTGCGGTGTCCTTGCTCCTTCGAACCGCTTCGCGATCGGAGCTCTTGAAGACCAGCGAGTTCAGCCACCCCTCGAGTTTCGCCTTGTTCAGGCCCGTCACCAGCTCGTCCCCGAACATATCGAGAAAATGCAGGTTGAGCCGGCCACGCGTGTCGCGCGCCGTTCGGGGATTTTTGGCTTCCAACGTCTCCAAATAAACCTCGGCCGCTCGCCTGACGGTGAGGGGCTTTACGGAGCCTGAGCCATCAGAGTTTCGCGCGACCGATTTGGCTCGTGCCTCGATGGCGTCGCGTGGAATGAGTCGCCGACGGCCGATTTTGACGGATTTGACTTTGCCGTCTCGGAGCAAAGGTAGTGAATGCGGATCCAGAGATCGCGACGCTGATCGTCGACTACGTCGCGGTCGTTGCAGACCTGTGGCGCGCTGCCGGCTTGCGGCCGGGGCGGGCGCGAAAGGACGCCGATCCGAAGTACAGGAGCCGCTTTCACCGCTTCGTCGAACTGGTACTGACCGCCATTATTGACCCCTGGTCGCGGCGTCACGACGACGACGTCGATAAGCACGCGCGAGCTCTGTTCCGCGCCCATTCCGAGCTTCGCTTGGAGTTGGTGGTTCTGAGCATGGTTTATTCTCGCAAACAATCCAGCACGTGCCTGGAGCCGCGGCGAAAGCCACGACGCTATGCGAGGGTTCGCAGACGTCCGTTTGAAATTCTTACGGAGTTTCGGGTGCCGATTTTTGAGCCGACTTGCCCAGAGCCCGCCTAATGTGGTCTTCGCTGACGAGCCACTCGACGTCAGACCGCCTTAGCCCTTTGCCAATCTTTTGGTAGTCGCATCGACACCATTTTTCGAAGGACCTGTACGGCAGTCAGGTCGCCGCCGACGGAGGTGGCCAGTTCGGACAGCGCGGTTTCCATTCGAAGGTGAGACGCGCTTGGGCGGTTTTTGCAGGCTCCTCCTCACAATATTTCGCAAAACTCGTCTTTGCGGCATCAAAGATCGCTTCCATGACCTCGAGGTCGGCCGGGGTTTGCCGTAAGAGCGCAATCATGGCTTGGTCGAGCTCTTGGCGCAGCTTTGCCGAACCCCTTTTCGCGCAGTTGGCGATGCGTGCGAATGCCTTGGAGAGGTTGATAATGGATTGCGCCTGCGCCACGGTTCTAGATCGCTCATCCACCCGCCGAGCACACGTGTGGGCCGATGACACCGACTCGATAACCAGGCGCCACGAGTCTTCCTCCGAAATCGCCAAGTTGTCGCGCAGAACCTGCCCAGCCATGCGAAGATGCTTCGGCCAATCAGCCGGCTGCTGTGCACGTAGTTCAAGACGAAGATTTTCAAGGTTCTTGCGAGCCAAAGGGACTGCTCGCGCGCGCCGCCGCATGGTCTCCCCCTGATAGTTATTAACTCATATTCACCCAACACGCGGCGCCGCGTGGTCTCGCACTTCAAGACTTAAACCCGCCCGTTTCGCGGGCGCCTTTGTGTAGCCCTCAAAGGCCATGCCGGCGCGGCGCGGGAAGGAACGCCAAGCATCAAGGCCGGGGTCACCGTGTCCCTTTCGCCTTCGAAAAGCCCACGGTCGCAATATTCGGTCTGCGTTTTAGTGATCAATGTCGGCCTTGACCGAGGTCATGCCGCTGTCGCCGCCGATGGTCAGGCTCACCTGAACCGGGTTTTTGGTTCCGGCCAAGTTGGCGTCCCGCGCCTCCGTGTCGAACGCGTATCGCAGCGTGCCCGTCCGCTTGATCACCGCCTCAAGCCTCACGCCGTCGATCACACCATGGAAGGTGAAAGATCCGTCCTCGTGCTCGTCCTCGCCGTTCTCGTGCTCATGCTTTTTGAAGGAGCCGGGCGGGATGGTGGTGGAGAAGGTGCCGATTTGGAGCGTGACCGGCTCGGTGACGGGATTGATCCGGGGCGCGGTGCTGCTCAAGGTGAAGCTGGACTGAAGCTCAAAGTGATCCTCCTTCGGGGCGCGGTCCAAGTCGATCTCGAGTTTGGCGCTGAAGGCGAGGAACGGCGTAGTTAGCCTGGCGATCCAGCCCTGACCTCGTCCGTTAGGGTCGCGGCCAGAACCGACGATGACCTGGCCGTCGGCCGACACACCTTGTGCTTGCGCGAGCGTCCAGCCGGTCGTGCTGACACCCATGGCTGTCAGCAGAGCCTGAACCGATTGCATGCCGCCAGCCTGGGTCCAGCGAAACGCCTCCCGCCGGTGACATCGCCATAACCGACCACGACCGTGCCGTCGGCATTCACGGCCTCCGCGTAGGTGAAACTTCCGCCAGGCAGCAAGCCGAGACCCGCCATGCCGCCGGCCTGGGTCCAGCGGAACGCCTCTGGATAGGCGCCGGTGGCGGTGGCATTGCCCACACCGACCACGACCGTGCCGTCGGCGTTCACGGCCAGGGCCTCGCTGAAATTTCCCCCGGTTAGAAAGCCAAGGCCCGCCATGCCGCCGGCCTGGGTCCAGCGGAACGCCTCTCCATTAGTGGCGGTGCCGCTGGCGGAGCTACCACCGACCACGACCGTGCCGTCGCGGTTCACGCCAAAGGCCTGGCTGAAATTTCCCCCGGTTAGATAGCCGAGGCCCGCCACGCCAGTCGGGGTCCAGCGGAACGCCTCTTCGGAAGGAATGCCGCTGCCAGTGCCAATGCCGACCACAACCGAACCGTCGACGCCCAGGGCCTCGTTTAAAGTTCCGCCGGCTAGACCCACCACCACCATGCCGCCAGTCGGGGTCCAGCTGAAGCCCTCTACATTGAAGCCGGTGGCACTGCTGACGCCGACCACGACCGTGCCGTCGGCGTTCACGCCCTGGGCCGAGCTGTAAGCTCTTCCGGGCAGGACGCCGGTTCCGGGCAGGAGGCCGAGACCCACCATGCCGCCAGCCTGGGTCCAGCGGAACGCCTCTCAGGAATGCTGGTGCTACTGCCCCAACCGACCACGACCGTGCCGTCGGCGTTCACGCCGTGGGCCACGCTGAAAATTCCGCCGGCTAGAAAGCCGAGGCCCGAGAAACTCTGCGCGTGAGCGGGGGTCGATGGGACGGTCGCCACCGCGCCGAGCACGCTGTAAGCAAGCAGTGCCGTGCATAGGGCCATAAATCCCCGCGCCCGCGCGGCGCGGTTTCCGTTACTATGGTTGCTAGACATCATTAACTATCCTCCCATTACGATGCCTTATCACATCGGCCGCCGTGTCCCATGTGAATGCGCCCCTCTATGAAATTGCTGCCCCCTCGGCCTGCCTGGGACAACAAGTAATTCTTTTGATTGAATGAATATTTACTCCCTAGTTAGAGACGTTCGATTGTATTCAGAAATATCAGAAATGAGACACTTCAGAGCCGATAATCTTCTTGAGCGATGATCCTTGGTGTACACCACTAAAATCGACGCCTCTTTATGAATGAATGAATTTTATAGCTAATGAAATGCTAAAAGTAAATGTTTATTTCCATTCAACATTAATCGGGATCGCGAGACGGCGCCGGGCGCAGGGCCGCGGGACGCAGTTCGGCACTAGCTTTCCCGGCGTCATGATCGCGAGGGTCGAACAAGACCGGCGTGCGAGCATGAATCGGGCATTCCCCAGATGGGGCCGATCCGAGCCCAATTCTGGCTCCCATCGGCTCCCTTGGCAAGCTGGAGGCGAAAGACAGACCGCGCATCTGGTATCGGCCCCATCCCGCGCTCAAAAATGGCGATCTTTCTGTCATATGGACGCACGTCCCCCGTGAGTTTGTCCCGAACCCATG
>Ga0185299_10006257_pt1 | contig 12757 bp, 12 predicted proteins | sample PaiPotPPA55metaG_FD_128002 | JGI IMG/M metagenome (GOLD analysis project Ga0185299, IMG submission 128002) | Iron sulfur acid spring bacterial and archeal communities from Banff, Canada, to study Microbial Dark Matter (Phase II) - Paint Pots PPA... ...
CTATCACGGCGGTAAGCACCGGTATTCCCATGAACGCCATGTTGGGAAACGCGCCGTTTAACGCTTGCAGCGAACTTTCAGCGACGGGTTTGCGAAATGCGGATAAAGCGAAGACAAGTCCCACCACGTAAATGGCGAGCAGACCAAGGGCGATGCCCAGGAAGAATTGCCAGTTCTCGAATTGCTGGGCCGTCATTTGTGCCGTGGCGGCGAACAACATGGCGGGCAAGCAAAAATCAAGCGCCAGCGCGGCCAGGACGCTGCTGTTTTCGACCGTGATGAGCTTCAGTACGCCCGCGAGAAATCCGAGGAGGATGACAAAGGCGACTGGCACCAGCGAATTGAGTATGACAGGCAGGGAAGTCATGGAGGTTTATGGTTTTTGAATATCATTTTGTAATCCTTATTTATCAAACCTTGGCGTTTGTAAGGGATGAAAATCAATAAATCCTAGGCAACCGGCAGAGCGTAGGGGATGGAACTGCAATGCCGTTGATATCGATCAAGTGAAGTCAAGTCACCAAACGGCTGACTGGGGGTGACCGGTCTGGCCTTCACTCGGTCCCATGACGGATTTCCGGAGTCAACCCTCACTCACCATTGGAGCCGACACCAAGCCGATGGCTGCATGCGAGGTGTCAGGGACGTTCGGACGTCTGCATTGGGCCTCCGGCGATTGACCGTAGATTGCCGACCAGAGCCTTATGGTCGTCGGCCGTGCTCGACCCCTTGCGGGCTTTCGAATTTTTCCAAAACAGCCCTTTCATCCACTTGCCGCAGACCAGGTTGCAGAACTCAGATTGGTGCGAGGAATGCTCCGCATCACTCTTGCTGCCGAGCGCATTTCAGCATGCATGCGACTAACAACCTGCAATATCCAGCCGGAGGTTGAACCGCTTTCCGACTCCGCCCACGTTGATACCTTGGGCTCATCAGCAAACCTAGATTTCTCGCCTCCCAAAAGCCTTTGTCTGAGAAGAAAACACGGATGATTCGCAAGAACCTCATGGCTGGCCGCTGAACTCCGAATGTCGCAGCATTGGGAACAACAAATGCGTGAAGGGTATGTTTGAACCTGTAGGAACGGCCAATGACGAGCGCATCAAAAACAGCAGAACTCGGACGTACTGCCCGTATTCAGGGGATGGGCCGACAGTACTGGATCGATCGAATCAACGCCGTGATTAAGGAGGTCAATTAGGAGGTCAATTTGATTTCCTCTCAGAAGCTGGGCGCAGATCTGCTGCTTATTGAACTTGGATCTTGTGATCGCGGGTGAATATCCCGATGAATCGGGAACCATAGGGTGCGAGCCTTCTTTCGTTCCCCATTACAACGAAAGCGGGCCCGACGAAGGTCCGATCAGCTTTCAGGCGTGAACGCAACGCCGTCATCGGCGCACTGGTCAGCGCCCCCATTGGCGCAATGAAATGAAGAGGTGTTGCACATGATGCACGAGTTTCTAGCAAACAACCGTCAGGATCTGATCGAGCGATGTAGAGCGAAGGTGGCCGGAAGACCCGCGCGCGCAGCAACTGCGCAGCAGCTTCAGAATGGCGTGCCGCTGTTCCTGGAGCAGCTCATCCGAACGCTTCGAGTCGAACAGACGGACAATCCATTGGACAGCCGCAAGATTTCCGGCCCCGCCGGCGGCGAATTGACGCTGTCTGAAATCGGAGCATCTGCCGCCCAACACGGACGTGAGCTTTTGAAACTCGGTTTTTCGGTTGACCAGGTGGTTCACGACTATGGGGACTTGTGCCAAGCGATTACGGACCTCGCGTTCGAGCGTGACGCACCGTTTCAGATAGACGAGTTCCGGACGCTCAATCGCTGCTTAGACAACGCAATTGCCGATGCAGTTACAGAGTTTAGCTACCAGCGCGACGATGCAGTTGCGGACGAGCACGCTCGCGAGACGAATCTGCAGCAGGGATTTTTCGCCCACGAGTTGCGTAACTTCCTCAGCACGGCAATGCTCGCGTTGGCCGCTGCCAAAACTGGAAATCTAAATTTAAGCGGAGCCACGGGAGCAGTACTGGAACGCAGTTTGATAGGGCTGAGCGACATGATCGACCGGTCACTGGCAGAAGTTCGGGTGGTCGGCGGAAAGCCCGTTCAATCCCAAATGTTCTCCGTTGCCGAGTTCATCGCGGAAGTCAAATACGCCGCTGATCTTGCGGCTCAGGTTCGCGGGTGTGTTTTGACGGTTTCGCCTGTTGACGCCGAAATGGCCGTGAGCGGCGATCGTGATTTGCTTTATTCGGCGGTCGGAAATTTGCTGCAAAACGCTTTTAAATTCACCCACGACCACACCCAGGTGACGCTGAACGCGTACGCGGTTGGCAATCAAGTCCTGATTGATGTGAAAGATCATTGCGGTGGACTTCAGGCGGGTGACGCGGAAAGAATGTTTTTACCGTTCACACAAGCCGGGGAGGACAAGAGTGGCCTGGGGCTGGGTCTTTCAATCGCGCGGCGCGGCGTCGAGTTCAGTGACGGTACTCTCACCGTACGCAATGTTCCCGGGACGGGATGCGTCTTTACAATCAGCCTGCCCAGATATGCAATGACGGGCCGGTGATGGAGACATCTAACGTTTAGTGCAGCGAGTGGTGCGAACCGGATATCAACGGCGGTACCGGGTTTCGCAATTTCCGTAATGAGCTGGTGTTGAGATGTGCCAGGTACAAACGTAGCTGCGGTGACTGCCGCTCAACCCCTGCCGCGCACTTCACTGTTGATGGTCGACCCACGAAAACCCCCAGTCGACAGCGCAGCCGAAGGCCTCATCTGCTGTGTCGAATCGTGCAAGCTCGCCAGACGAGCGCTCTGTGGAATCGATCTCGACATATCTGCTCCCGTGTCGGGGGCGCACTACGGCAGAAGCGATAAACCCGTTAAAAACAGTTCGCGACGCCGGAACAATGCGAAAACCTTTGTAGTGCAGGTGCATAAGCCTTCCGAAGAATAGTCTACTGCGCCTGAAATTTAACGAGTCGCTCCCAATACTCATCGGCGCGCCCTGCGGGACTTCCATCTTGTTGCCAAAGCGCGTAAGCACGTTCACGGAGATTTTCGTCAAGAGCGCGATACCAATACTCCTCGGCGCGGCTCTCTGGACATCCGTCCTGTTGCCAAAGCGCGTAAGCGCGTTCACGAACGGCATGCTCAAGACCAACTTTTGTTTCCGAATCGCCTTGCACATCGTCGCCGTAAGACGACATCTGGCCGCCTCGACTAACGTGGATTCTAGCGGTCAAGCTCCGTAGCTCGTTATCCGGTACCAGACGACCGTGCGCCGCTGCTTCCAAGGCCTTTACTTCGTATGCGCCATCATCCACAGCGTCGCCGAGCTCCCCGAGTGTAATCGGATAGGTGTGTAATACAGCTCCACTGCGGTCCAATACGTCAACCAAGCGTTCCGCCATTTCAGTGCCCCTTCAATGAGAATCTCCAATCATCGCTGTCGACAACCGTAGCCCCTTGTCCAGCAATTGTTGGGCCTGTTTTCACCATTCCCACAACGACGAGCGTGCGTGCGTTCGCCGCTTGGTAAGGTAGAAAGTTCGAGATAAATCCGTGCCAAACGGGACAGATCCGGTAGCAGTTGTCGCACTGAGCGAAAGGTCAAGGTCGCTTTGACCGATGTTCCGGGACGGTCACGAGACGGCCATATTCGGGCGAACGTACTCCCTGACCAGGTCACCGCCGTAAAGATCTCCCGCGGCACTAGACTGATTCGGCAGCATTTCGCGCTCAAGCGACATCTATTACGCGCATCGCTTTATCGCAAGCAACTCGGCGACCTCTTTGCCTCTTTGCATCGATTGACTGAGCTCACCCAAGATCCGTCTGCGTTCTGAGCAAACAGTGCGTCCTATATATAGGCTTTTGCGGCTTCAACTATTCAACGTGATAAAGCCCCGCACATACCGTGGATGCTGTGACAAATGCGCGATTAGAGATCTCATCGCCTCGAAGTGACGAGGCGATTGAGATATCACGAGTGCGAGCTGCACTCGGTCACCGACAAGCTCAAGCCTGCCGGGTTTGCAATCATCCAGCGTTCGAACTCTTCCGGCGCGAGCGGGTGGCTGAAGCGGTAGCCCTGCCCGATGACACATCCGTGCGAGACCAGCCAGCGTGCTTGAGCCCACGTCTCGACGCCTTCGGCAACTATGTCGAGTGTCATCGCATTCGCCATGGCAATCACCGCGCTGACAATAGACTGGCCGGTCGTGGTGGTGAATAGCTCCTTGATGAAGGACTGGTCAATCTTGATCCGGTCAATCCTGAGCGCGTGCAAGTAAGACAGATTTGAATAGCCCGTTCCAAAGTCGTCAACGGCAACACGTACGCCGAGCTGCACCAATCGCTCGAATGTGGATCGAGCCTCGCCAACGTTATCCAGTAACGCACTCTCGGTCACTTCCAGCTCTAACTGCGAGGGTTCGATCTCGAACTGCGAAATCAATTCGCACACTTCATCTAAAAATTCGAGCATAGGGAGCCGCAACTACCCAGGATCGCGGTGGCGTCTATTCCGCTCAACCGAATATCTGCGTCAACGCACGGTGATATTGGCGTCCACTTCGCGAGCAGACAGAAAGGTGAGGTATGCCGACTGACAACGGAGCGCCTGAAGTCGTGTGGACGCCAAGCCGTCATCGCCCTAAGCGCCAACTCGGCGATGTGCAATGACTTGCGGCTGTGCCTTGTTAAATCTGTTCTCGACAACTGACGCCGTTCGGCACGCGATGCCCACCCTTGGCTCCATCAAAATGAGGAAGGTGCATTTGGCAACTACGCTGTGGCTGCGCTCCGGAAAGACAACGTGCGCCCAGACGCATGTTTTGCGAAGAAATCGCATCGATGCAAAGGAATATCGCCATCGCTGAAGCAAGTCTTCTTGATTCCCAACCACGCGCGGCCTATTTTTAACATTGTGTCTATTCGACACGTGAAGGAGGTCAAAATGCCATCACCAAGAAAGGCCCCGCCGAGTCACGCGGCTGAAACTGATATGCCGAGCAGGAAGAAGGAGGTTGCAGCACCAAGCAAGTCCCTTGGGAAGACGCAAGGTCAAAAGGGTGCGCAAGTGGCCCAGCGCACGAAAGGCAAACCTAAAGGCTGAGTGGACCGCCCCCTCGTTTGCGGGGGCGCAGCAGGGGCCGCCTCGCCACCATCTGGCGATGCCACGCTCGGGGCTCCTCTCTGCGGTGGAAGTCGCCAACCGCGCATCCACGCATCCGGATCGCGATGTCCAACGCCGCGAAAATGAACGTCGTACTCAACCCTCCTTTGACGCGGACGGCAGGTCAATAGCGCTCTTCATCCGGTCGATAACCTGCTGGGCGGCACCGTAGCCGCGCATCAAAGCCTCAGCCGGGGTGCCCAATGGGCGCTCTGCAATCTCGCAGAAGTCGAGGCGTCGAGTAGCCGCGAGGCTCCCGTTCTTCGTTATGCTGACGTCTGCGATGTATCCCGCTGGCGTCGCAGGAACCCTTTCGCCAGCGATTACGGCCACCGCCTCAGTCTCCACCTTGATGGTGAAGTCTTTGTAGTTGTACGTCCGATGCATGCCGAATGCCCCTTGATTTTGGCCTTGTGGATGTCATCTCCATGCCCACCCCTACAGCTTGGAACCCGCCCGTGAAGGTTGCCGCGAACTGAACGCGGTGCGGGGTTCGGCCGACGACGCTACGCCCCCTGGCGCCGTTACCGGTGTTCGAGCCTGGTGCCTTACCGCCGCGTTATCCCATGTGCAGGCCGCCGTTAAGAGAGAAGTCGGCGCCCGTTGCGAAGCCGGCTTCGTCACCGGCGATCCACGAAACGATCGACGCAATTTCAGAGGGTTCCCCGAGACGCCGCACCGGGATACTCGCGACGATGGTCTCCAACATCTCGGGTTTGACGGCACGAACCATATCGGTGCCGATGTAGCCCGGCGAGACGGTATTCACGGTGATACCCTTTGTCGCCACTTCTTGAGCGAGTGACATGGTGAAACCATGAATACCGGCCTTGGCGGTCGAGTAATTGGTCTGCCCGAACTGGCCCTTCTGTCCATTCACCGACGAGATGTTGATTATTCGCCCCCAGCCTTTGGTAACCATTGCCTCAACCACCTGCTTGGTTACGTTGAAGAGGCTCGTCAGGTTTGTATCGATAACGTCGTTCCAGTTTTCCTTCGACATCTTGCGAAACACGCCGTCGCGCGTGATACCCGCGTTATTCACCAACACGTCAATCTCACCAACCTCTTTCCTAACCTTGTCAAACGCTGTGGCAGTCGATTCCCAATCACCGACGTTGCCTTCGGAAGCGATGAAGGTGAAACCAAGCGCGGCCTGCTCGGCAAGCCATTTTTCGCGGCGGAGTGAATTAGGCCCGCAGCCCGCCACTACGGTCAGCCCATCGGTATGAAGGCGCTGGCATATCGCCGTTCCAATGCCGCCCATACCACCCGTTACGTACGCAATTCGTTTAGGCATGTCTTCCCTATCCTTACTGCGGTCAAAGAAACTTCTATATCTGCATTGAGCGGCAACCCGTGTCGAGCGCAATTTCGACGCTGCCGGGATTTCGCTAGCGGCTTTCAGCTGTGGGCCGTTGGGCAGATGAATACCGCACGAGCTGCGCGATATCCTTCAAGCACGCCGGGCTCACCTCGCTCCTTGAAACGTCGGAACAATGAATATGGTGTTTGGCCAGTCGCTCCTGTCCAACTACTCAATAAGGGCGATCACGAAATATTCGAAGGTCGCATCGACCGTGCTGCGGCTCTTCGTCCGCCCGGCTCTGCTTTTTCGCTTTCACAAGACCGCAGCGTGAGTAATCTGAGTTTGACCCGTGCAGAGCCAATGAACGTCGACCTCAAGGATGGCAGCCATGCGCGTAAAAGCGTGCAGAGGCGGAACCGTAATTCCGCGTCGCCAGTACTGCACGTCGTTCTCGCTGACGCTCAGTCGCTTCGCTGCCTTCGCCGAACTCATGCCAGCCCTGTGGAGGGCTCGGTCGAGGCGCGCCCCGATAGCGCGCCGAAGGGCGTTGTCCTCGTGACTGCGCTCGAGGTGCCCGATTGGATAAGTATGTCGTCCCATGTGCACTGCATCTCTCAGTTTATATCGATACTATTCAGCGCCGACTTTTTTGCGGCGTCAGTTAATGCTACGCATTCACAATGACTCTCTTGTGACACGCCGTTAAAGCAGGTTAATTGCCGGTTATGCATCTGGCAACGATTCATTTCTTATTTTCATTGGGAATAATCAATGGGCGGTTGATTTGTGTCAAGTAAGAAAATATTCGCAGGTTCACACTCGTTGCTTAGATGGTTAATCTTCTACGTGCCGTTCTGCAAGGAGCTCCGGCAGATACTCCGAACCGCGCAGGCATAATCGCACAGTCGTACTCAATTTCCCGGTATGACCGCACGATGAGATGACTAAATAAATTAGCGATTTTATTTGTAGAAAGGCCGTTGTTACCGATTTGTATCTTCCTGCTGCTAATCCACGGATATATCAGTCAACGAGGGAAACAAATGATTGACACTCGCCCGCCTATCCTTAGAATGGGACTTTCGCTGCGCCGCAACAAGATCATTTCTGACCACATTTATTCCTACGGAGTTACTGATGAGCAGTTTTACCCCGGAACAATTGTTTGCCACGCAGAAAGCCGCTTACGACTCGCTGTTTGGTCTCACGTTCAAAGCTTTCGAAGGATTCGAAAAGCTAATCCAATTGAATGTGCAAGTGATCAAGTCGACGCTCGCCGAAAATCAGGAAGTCGTCGGTAAGGCCTTGGCGGCCAAGGACCCGCAGGGCTTCTTCGCGCTGCAGACACCCCCGACGGCAGAAAAACTGCAGTCGTACTGGCGCCACGTCTCCGAAATCGTCACCAGTACCCAAGGCGAATTCACAGCGGTCAGCGAGGGGCATTTCAAGCAGTCGCAGCACGACGTGCAGACGTTCGTTGACAGTCTCGCGAAGAACGCGCCGGCAGGCAGCGAGGCTCTCGTGTCCGCATGGAAGTCCGCTATCGGAACCGCCAGCGAGACGGCAAACTCCGCGTACGACGCTGCCAAAAAGGCCGTAAAACAAGTGGTGGAAATCGCGGAAAGCAACGTTAGCGCGGCGTCCTCCGCCTCGACCGCGTTAGCGAAAAATGCCGTTGCCAGAACGACCGCGACGGCCGAGAAGAAATAAGTTTTCGCAGGTTGGCCCAAGTAAAGGCAACAAAAGCGGGCCCTGCTCGCTTTTGTTGCGTCGTTCGACAAGCGAAGCATCGTCTTTGAGGATGACGCCGTGGACATGTCTCACGTGAATTGCACTGGCTGGGAGCATCGCCAGTGACGGTGGGTTCAAGACGGTGGTTGCAAACATCTGCGTGGGCACCTTCGTTAGGGTTGACTTGAGGCGCAATCGGATAGCACTGGGTAGTACCGCCATCCACTCGCTCGTCAAGAAACTGAAAGGCTCTGTGATTCTGTTGGCATTACTTAGGATATTCAATCGGGGACGTGCCGGTCCCACGGCGTGAGTGTCCACGCGGCGGCCGACAGCGACGCCCGCGGCGATCCGTTGGACGTCTACGAGAAAACAACGTCGTGAGCGCCGACTCGCGGCAAGTCAGCGGTCCATTACGAATCCATCATCGCCTCTGCCGAAAGTGACTTATCGAAAGCTCACCACATTCGCATCCACTCCCCCAACTTCTGTTCACTCTTCATGAAGCTGTTACTTGCTTTGATTTCTCCACGGCAAACTCCGCGGGACGGATGAGCGAAGAACAGCGCGTTGCCACGGGGGCAAAGGGCGGATAGATTCGCAATGTCGCCCCCTGGGCCGGCTACGTCCGCGCGTGACGATTTGTTGAGGATGCGAACAAATCGACTTCTGTTCAGGGCATGATGTTCATCCTGTGTGGAGCAGAATTCGAAGCTAGAAAAAAGGATTTTGAGGGAATTATGGAGCAGACTCTGCCGGGTCTTGAGAGGGGCAAGTCACTGCCCCGCGCGCTGATATTCATTCCCATACTGACCCTCGTCGTCCTTTGTGTGCTGTGGATCACGATCTCCGTGAGACTGCATATCGAGAAGGTCGGGGTGTTGCGCGAAACGGAGGATGCAGCCCAGACCCTGGCGCGCTCGCTTCAAAACCACACCCTGAAAACTGTTCACGATGTCGACGAAATCGCGCTGCTGATCAAGTACGGCTATGAAAGCGCACCACAAACGTTCGACCTCGCACAGTATCAAGCGCGTGGCCTGATCAGCGCAGACACCGCGCTGCAGGTGACGGTTGTTGGCGCGGACGGCCATGTTCTGGCCTCGACCCTCAAGTTTTTCGGGGTGGTCGATCTTAGCGATCGCGAACACTTCCTTGTGCATCGGTTAAATCCCGGAGCGGGACTATTCATCAGCAAACCGGTGATCGGGCGAGTATCGAAGCAATGGTCAGTTCAGGCGACGCGGCGCATCAACCGGCCCGACGGCACGTTCGGCGGCGTTGTTGTTGTCTCAGAGGATCCGGCCTACCTTACCGACGGTTTCTACAATAGCGCCGCACTGGGCGAGCATGGCCTGATCGCAGTCGTTTCCCGTCATGGTTTTACGTTGTCTCGCCGGGCAGGCGAGGCACCCAGCACCACCGGTGGTCCGATACCCGACGGGTACGCCGCCGTTCTACGCACGCACGACGGTACCGTGGTGGACCCGGTCGACCATATCGAACGAATCGTCGCTAGCCGCTCAATTGACCGTTATGACCTGATGGTCGTTGCTGGTCTCTCGGTTGCCGAAGCGATGGATGACTACTTCAAGATGCGCCGCGTGTACGTGGTCATGGCCCTCGTCATCTCGTTCCTCCTTATCGGCTTCTCATTGTGGATAATGGCACTGGTCGCCAAGCTGCTAAAAGGCAAAGAAGAACTGCGGCGCCTGTCGGAAACCGACAGACTCACCGGTTTATTTAACCGGGGACGTATTAAGGACCTGCTGCATCGGGCGGTCTCGTTACCCGATGCAAGCGGCAGAGTGGCGGCGATCTTCGTTGATCTGGACGATTTCAAGCAACTAAACGACACGCACGGGCATCAGGCGGGCGACGAGGCACTTGTGATCCTTGCGGACCGGGTCCGGATCGCGGTGGGTACTCGTGGTGCAGTCGGCCGGTTGGGCGGTGACGAATTTCTTGTGATTGTCGGGGCAACGCACGCGCGCGAAATCGCCACCCAAACCGCTGAGGAAATAGCACGGGCACTCGCCATGGCAATCACGGTACGCAACAACCCGTACATGATGCGCGCCAGCCTTGGAGTAGCGGTGCTTGAGCAAGGCGACACCGCTGATGACCTGGTCAGGAAAGCAGACGAAGCCATGTACGAAGCCAAGGAACGCGGCCGGGCTAGCGCTACGACTACATGGCGCACCTATGACCAGGTCGCCATCCGACACGTTAGTTTGACGGGCGACGACCTATCTGGAAAGCAGGACGTCCGAGCGCAGAACGAATGTGGCAACCTGCTCAGTGCTCCGGTGGAGCAGAAGTGATACTGCCTTCCAACCCGTAGATTGGCTCGGATTCGTGAGCTGGCATCGATAGCTGTTATTGGCCGAACCCCGTCCGAAGTTGACTGGCGGAGCGAGCCACCATTGATCGGTCCGCCTCGGGCAGAAGTCGACCTGTTTCAGCAGTTCAACTTTCTCCGTAGCGGACATTCAGGGGCATCGATCAGACTACCGGTGCTTTGATGAGGGGATTACGCCGGTGAATTGCCTGTACGATTTTTCTGGTACCGCGAAAACCGTGGAGATATTTAGCGACGAAGATATCCCGCACTATTTAACGCGCGGCAGGCGCACAGCGAAGACCGTTTCGACCTCGTCGGAGCGCGCGTCGATGTTGCCGCCATGGGCCTTGGCAACCTCGCGCGCGATATACAGCCCGAGTCCCAAGTTGCCATCCGTGTCGTATTTGTTCTCTTGATCCGGGCCTCTCCTGAGAGGATCAAAGATCTGATCCAGAGACTGTCGTTCGATGGCGACCCCGATATTCTTCACCTCGAAACGGACTTCCTCCTCCTCGGCGGTTACTATCACTCGTACTGGCGCCTCTGGCGCTCCGTACTTGATCGCATTCAGGACCAGGTTGCCGAGTAACTGCTGCAAACGTCGGCCATCCCAAACACCCTGAGAGTCTCCCTGCACTTCCAGATCGATCTGGTGGTCCGGATGCGCTGCTCGCACCAGGTTCAGTTCGTCGGCAAACAGATTAGCCAAGTCGACGTTGGTCGGAGAAATATTGATACCCAAACCCAGCTTAGTTCGATTGAAATCAAGCATGTCGTCCAGCAGCGCTTGCATGCGAGCGCCGCTGTGGATCAAACGGGACGCGGCTCCCGACACTTTGTCACCAGCGTTCAGCGCCGCCAGATAAACCGCTGTCATCTGGATGGTCTGGAGCGGACTGCGCATGTCATGCCCGAGCATTCCGAGTAAAAGGTTACGAGCCTGGTCTACTTGGGCACTAAAAAAGCTGACCGATCGCCTCGTTGAATCGCATGATGTCGCCCGGATGAGGCGTCTCGGGCTGACAGGCGTCCATCCACAACCGAAGAACGCTGGCACGCAGTGCGCGGTATTCGGCGGCCAGTTGGTTGATTTCGAACCCGCTTCGCGCGCGCAAGAGTGCATGCGTTTGTGCCGCGGTCTCCGAGGCTCCGATCAGTTGCGGGGCTCGGCCCATCGACTTTTCGCTTTGCGCTTCCCTGCTCTGGGAAGTCGTTAAGTCCTTGGCTACAGCCTCCAGGATTTGTTGCGCATGGTCCCGCAATGCCAGCGATTTCATGTTTGCGGCTGCCGGTAACAGGGTGAGAGCGAACGCCTCCCACTGCCCCAGGATCGCTTCCATGTCACGCAGAATGAAGTCGGCCAGTCGCATGTCTAACTCCGAAGAGAAAACGCCTTATGAAGTATTTGCCGAATCCGTAGTATCCACAACTCGCTCAAATGATTCTATTAGGTCTTCGAATTGCTGCAGATAGGGGGCAATGCGGAGAAACTAAATATCTACTGCTATGTCGAAGCGACGGCTCATCGCCGATGACGACCCGAATTTGTTAGCAGCTTCCGTGCTGTTCTTCGAGGCGTACGGTTCGCGTGATACCGGGTGAGTTCCTCAGGCTGTTCGACCGGACGCCACAGCACGTCATCGGCTTTTACCACTGAGAAAGCCGGGAGATCGCCGCCGACATCAAGCGCGTCGTTCATGAAAAGGCTCGACGCCCTGATGCCCAGTGCGCTTGCCTTGTGCGCTCGCTCGAGCGACCGGCTGCTGTTGGCCTGGTCGTCCAGGTCGATCACGAGCACGCGCCAGGGCACGATGAAGTGCAGGCAGAACGACAGGCTTACCCCGCCAGAAGGTTCACAACGGCGTCTTGCGAGTCTATCGTCGGCGGCCGCATGCCGTAGGTGCTCAACAGCCGATACAGCGTGACCCGCGAGATCCCGAGGTCCTGCGCGGCGTCTGCGAGACGGCCCCGGTTGCGCAACAACGCGAATTCGATGGCTTGGCGCTCGCCCACTTCACGCGCCCGCGCCAGCGACACCGGTGCGGCCTCCGCGTATTCACCAAGCTCGAGATCAAGCGCGGTGATCTGTCGCGCATCCGACATCACGATCGCGCGCCGCACACGATTGATCAACTCGCGAACGTTACCGGGCCAGCCGTAGCTGTAAAGCGCCGCA
>Ga0185299_10006259_pt1 | contig 12751 bp, 8 predicted proteins | sample PaiPotPPA55metaG_FD_128002 | JGI IMG/M metagenome (GOLD analysis project Ga0185299, IMG submission 128002) | Iron sulfur acid spring bacterial and archeal communities from Banff, Canada, to study Microbial Dark Matter (Phase II) - Paint Pots PPA... ...
CATCTGCTCATAAGCTTGGGCTGAGATAACTCCCGGAGTTGGGTTGTCGAAGACCAGGCGTAGCCGGCGTTCGTCCTCGCGGGCGTATTCACGGACCTTGAGAGCGCCGGACTTTGCGGTGGCTTTCCAGTCCACGTGGCGGGCAGAGTCTTCCGGTAGGTACTCGCGAATGCGATAAAGGTCGGAACCGAGTCCACGCAGATAGGCTTCGCACTTGCCGCTCAGCACCGGCAGCAACTCGAGTACTTCCTGAGAATCCGTTAGTTCGGGATAGACCAGCACCTCGCGAGCCAGCGCCACGCGGCGGGTTTTCACCAGAAACGCGAAGGGGAAGCGGGTGGAGAGGCTGAAACGCTCCTGGTAGCGCCCGCGGCGGCGGAAATTCAACCCGACTTCGGCTTGGAGCTGAACCTTCGGCGGAATCAGCGGGAAATACGCGGATTCGTGAAAGACTCCGGAAGCTGAGTCAACGGGTATGCGGCGGAGTTTGCGGTCCGGCAACTGCAACCATTGCCGTTCGGGCGGACGCCATGGCGGCACCGGGAAAGTTGTCGCTACCCATCTCCAGCGTTTGCGTTCTTTGCCTTTTTCCGCTGGCGTAGCGGAGATGGAAAGTGAAGGTATCCACCTGCGGGGATTGCGCACGCAGAGGGTACCCGGCACTTCGGTGCCGGCAAAAATGTGCTCCGGAATTTTCAGTTCAAGTTCGAGCCCGCGCAGACAAAGCGCCGAGGCGATACCGGAGACGACGATTGCCGCCAGCATGGCCGCGACGATGATGTAGAGCAGGTTGTTGCCGGTGTTCAGGGCGGCTATCCCTATGGTCAGCACTACAATCGCGTAGAGGGCACCAGCCTTGGTGACTTCGAAATCCAGGGCTTCGCGCATGCGCCTGGCTCCGACGCGGCGGGCGAGGTAGGGAACAATTCCCAGTCCGACGCCGGCAGCCAGGAGCAAAGCTAAGGAAGCGAGGATTACCGTCGCGGGAACGTTGCCGGCGTCGCGGGATGCAGTAGAAAAGATCGCGGCGGCAAAGGCCAGGGCGAGCCCGATCGCCGCCAGCAGAAAACGCAGCCAAGAGCCGGAGTTCTCGGAGCGGAAGGCGCGGATTAAGCGACCCAGACTGCCGGCGGGGGCGGATTGGAGAGTCATTTCAGCCAAGCTGGTCTGAGCGTAGCACCGAAGGCGTAGGTTGTCAGGTTACTTCCCGGTTGGCACCGCCGAGGTTGGTCCGGATTGCAAGAATTCGAGCACAATCCGGTTGAATTCTTCGGGACATTCTTCGTAAGGAAGATGGCCGGCGCCTTCGATGATGGCGACCTGAGCGGACCGGAAGTACGTGCGCAACGGTTCGACCGACGCTGGATCGACAGTCCGATCTTTGCTTCCCCACACCAACAGGATTGGAACCTGTGAGATTTGCGGGAGAATAACTTGGAGTTCCCGCATGTCGTCCCACCACCTGCGCACTATCTTTACCGCATGTTCCAGTATTCCACGTCGTCCGAGAGGAGCCGAATAGCCGCGGTAGATTTCAGGGGTGATGCGGCGAGGGTCTCCCCACATCCTGCGCAAGAAGTAGTCGTGAAACGTTCGCATCGGTCGAGCGATGCCCGGGAAGGTTGCAGCGGCTATTCGGTTTCGGAGCAGTGCGAGTCTGATTCGGCCAATCTTCGACCAGGGGTTTGCAGGCGAAACGAGAACCAAACGCCTTACACGTGAGGGAGCCAGGGCGGCCAGCATCAGCGCGGTTGTGCCTCCGTAGGAACTTCCGACGAGATCGCAAGATCTAATACTAAGGGCGTCAAGGAAACCCAGAAGTCGCTTGGCGGCCGACGATAGACGGCAGTCCAAACTGACGTCGTTGTCCGAGAGGCCTGCGCCAGGCAGGTCGGGAGCGAAGACCTCAAACTGTCCGGCAAAGGTCGGTATGACCTGACGCCAGCTGAACGAGTAGCCGAGCAGGCCGTGTACGAGAACCAGCGCAGGGCCGGATCCAGCATGGGCAAAACGGATTCGCAGTCCGGCAACTTGGGTCCATTCGCCGGATGCGTCTTGGCGTGAGTTTGGCAACGATTCCGCAGTCTCTCGAACAAAATCCCGCATTGTCTTCAAACCTTGGACAACTTTGCGCCCCTGGAGGGGAGTCTATTAGAACAGATATCGCCTCTGTCGCTTTTGTAAAGGGGAGCTTCGGCTCCCCAATTTTTCGGGACTGGTCGCTGAGGCCTGTCTTGCATAAGCTTAGTGATGCCAGAGACTTACCAAATACCAGAGATTCATTCCAAAAAGCATAATCTGGTTCTAGAGCTGCCTCTATAATCTTGGAAGCGCTTACCATCATGGCACTTAGCTCGTCTAAAAAAACGATTGACTTGGCAGCGAACGTGCATCCAGTGCAGCGGGCGGGTGTAGCTGACTCGCGTTCGTTGCTTACGGGTCCGATGAACCGGGATTTTCAAATTCGATTTACCGCAGTATTTCTAGTGCTGCTGACGGCTGCTGCGATCACTCTTGCGGCGATCAGTTTCCGCAAAGGGAGCCAGTATCCGGCGCCCTACGACGGCGTGAACTGGATCGAGCGCGGCCAGGATCTGGTAGCCGATCAAGTGGCCGCAAGTAGTCCCGGAGTTCGGGCGGGGATCAAACCGGGAGACCGGTTGCTGGCGGTAGACGGCCACCCGGTCAGACGAATCAGCGCGGTCATTCAGCAGCTTTACCATGACGGGGTATGGTCGAAGGCTACCTATTCGTTAGTGCGGGGCTCGATCCCGCTGGATTCGACAGTGATTCTGGTTCCGGCGCAGCGCAATTCGAACGACTGGCTGCGCCTGGTGGCGCTGGTTTATCTCGGAATTGGGCTGTATGTGCTGTTCCGCCGATGGACTGCTCCAGGATCGACGCATTTCTACATTTTCTGTCTGGTTTCGTTTGTTTTCTATTCTTTCCACTACAGTGGCAAGCTGAACACGTTTGACTGGGCGATTTACTGGGGCAACGTGGCCGCGTGGCTGCTGCAGCCGGCGCTCTTCCTGCATTTTGTGCTGACCTTCCCGGAGGAGCATAGCTTTGCTAGAAGGCATCGTTGGGCGATTCCATCGCTCTATCTTCCGGGACTGCTGATGCTGGCGTTTCATGTTCTTTCGAAGCTGCTGTCGCGGGCCAGTGAGACGTTGCGCTGGCAGATTGACCGGATGGAGATGGGGTATCTGGTTGTCTATTTCGTCGCCGCCGCGCTGGTTCTATTACACAGTTACCGCCGAGCGGATCGAACTATTCTGCGACAGCAACTGAAATGGTTGATGCGCGGCACCATTTTGGCAATCACGCCGTTTACGCTGATCTATGCGGTTCCATCGCTGTTGGGATACGTGCCAACGGATGCCATGAAGCTTTCCGTGCTCTCGCTCGGAGTTCTGCCGCTGACTTTCGGCTACGCCATCTTCCGCTACCGGCTGATGGATGTGGATTTGATCTTCAAGCGGGGAATGGCCTACACGCTGGCAGCAGTAGCCATTGCGGGCACGTACTTCGGCCTGGTCGCGGTGGTCGCATATGTGGTGCAGGCCAGGATGCCCAGCCTGGGACGACCCGGCCTGGTGTTGTTGATTGTGGTTACCGCTCTGTTGTTCGAGCCGGTGCGGGAATGGATTGAGGAACGGATTGACCGGCTCTTCTACCGCACGCGCTACGACTACCGGCACACGCTGATTGAATTCGGACGCGAGCTGAATGCCGAAACCGACCTCGACAAGATGCTTACCGCGGTTGTGGACCAGCTTTCGCGTACGCTCATGGTTGACCGGATGGCAATTTTTCTGGCCAGCGGTGAGCAGGATCGCTTTTTGCTCGCCAAGTCGTTCGGAATTCAACAAACGGGCGGACTCGATCTTGGCTTCCTGAGTGAGACACGTCCGGAAAGCGGCGAAGGCCACATCTTCTTCGAGAACACGCACCGGGTTCCGCGCGAAGCTGAAAGCGCGCAGGAAACTATCGCGCGTCTCGATCTGAACTATTACATCCCGTGCCGAGCCCAGAAGAGTACCGTAGCTATTCTCGGACTTGGCAAAACGGTGGAAGGCGATTTCCTTTCCAGCGAAGACGTTGAGCTGCTCGAAACTCTGGCGGATTATTTCGCCATCGCCATTCAAAATGCCCGGCTGTATGCCTCATTGGAGCAGAAGATTGCGCAATACGAGCGGCTCAAGGATTTCAACGAGAACATCGTGGAGTCTATCAACGTTGGAGTTCTGGCGGTAGACCTAGCGGACCGGGTGGAGTCGTGGAATTCGCAGATGGAAGTCATGTATGCGCTCCCGCGCTGGCAGGCGCTTACGCGTCCGCTAAGCGAAATTTTCCCGGCGGATTTCGTGGAAGAGTTCTATCGGACGCGGCAGAGTCCGGGCATTCACAATCTCTACAAGTTCCGGCTTGCGGCGCCGACCGGCGAAACCCGAATCGTGAACGTTGCCATTGCTCCGCTGGTTACCAAGAAATTCAGCGTAGTGGGCCGACTGATCATCATGGACGACATTACGGAACGGGTCGGGCTGGAAGCGCAACTCTCGCAGGCCGACAAGCTTTCGTCCATCGGCTTGTTGGCGGCGGGCGTGGCGCACGAAGTGAATACGCCACTGGCGGTTATTTCGTCCTATGCGCAGCTGCTTTCCAAGCAGCTTCAGGGAGACGAACAAAAGGGTGGGCTGTTGGATAAGATCACGCGGCAGACTTTCCGGGCGTCAGAGATTGTGAACAACCTGCTGAATTTCTCCCGTACCAGCGCAGCGGAGTTCGCCGAAGTGGACCTGAATAAGATCATCCTCGACACCCTAAGTCTGCTGGAACATCAGTTCAAGACCAGCAAGGTTGTGGTGCAGGATGAACTCGCTTCGCACCTGCCGATGATCCAGGGCAATGCCGGGCGCTTGCAGCAGGTTTTCCTCAATCTGTTTCTAAACGCAAAAGACGCGATGCCTGGCGGAGGAACTCTGCGGGTTGCGACCTCAAACGGTGATGGTGTCAGCGTGGTGATTTCCGATACCGGCACCGGAATCGCGCAGGAACACATCCAGCGAATTTACGACCCGTTCTTCACGACCAAGACGTCGCCGCAGGAAAATCAGAGGCGGGGCACTGGATTAGGGCTGTCGGTGACCTACGGGATCATCCAGGAGCACGCGGGGAAAATCCGGGTGGAGAGTTCGCCGGATTCAGGCACAACCTTCTACCTTGAGTTTCCTTTGATGAGAAAGGCTGTGAATGTCTGAAGTCGCCGTCATTTCGAGGCGGATGAGGGAGGCTTTGCCTGCGCAGGGATGCATTCTAATTGTTGACGACGAAGCGGAAATCCGCGAGTCGCTGCAGACACTCCTCGAACTTGAAGGCTACGAAGTAGAGACTGCCGCCAACGGGGAAGAAGGGCTGTCCAAGCTGGGAGATCAACCGTTCGATCTGGTCTTGCTGGATTTGGCATTGCCCGGACGTAGTGGGATTGAGTTGCTACCCGAAATCCGCGCCCTCGATCCGCAACTTCCTGTCATTATTATCACCGCCTACGGAACCGTGGAAGACGCAGTGCGCGCCATGCAAGGTGGCGCGGGCAACTTCCTGCAAAAACCCTGGGACAACGAGAAGCTGCTCGCAGACGTTCGAGCCGCGGTTGCCCGGCGCCGTACGGAAGAAGAGAATGTCCAACTCAAGCGCGCTCTCAAGCAGCGCTACAACTTCGAAAACATTGTTGGCAAGAGCGAGCCCATGCTCAAGATCTTTGACCTGGTGGCGCAGGTGGCGCCCAGCCGGTCGACGGTACTGCTGCAAGGTGAGAGCGGCACGGGCAAGGAACTAATCGCTAAGGCCCTGCACCTGAATTCGACGCGGCGAGACCGGCCGTTTGTACCGGTCAACACCGGGTCCATGCCTCCCGACTTGCTGGAGTCGACACTCTTCGGGCATGTGAAGGGAGCGTTCACCAGCGCTATCGCCTCGAAGAAAGGTCTGTTCGAGATTGCTGATCGCGGCACCTTGTTCCTGGACGAAATCGGGACCATGGGATTGGACACGCAATCGAAGATCTTGCGGGTGCTGCAAGACCGCAAATTCATGCACCTGGGCGGCACCCACGAAATTCAGGTGGATGTCCGGATTATTGCCGCCACCAACGTCGATCTGCGGCAATTAGTCCGCGAAGGCAGGTTCCGCGAGGACCTTTTCTATCGTTTGAATGTGATCGCAATTGATCTGCCGCCGCTGCGGCAGCGCAAGGAAGACATTCCGCTGCTGGTGGATTTTTTCCTGCGCAGGTATTCGGATGAAAATCAACGCCCTCTGCGGGTTATGACTCCGGAAGGCATGCGCCCGCTATTGAATTACTCGTGGGCGGGCAACGTACGGGAGTTGGAGAACGTCATGGAGCGGGCGGTGGTGCTGTCATCGACGCCTGAGATCGGCCCGGACCTTCTTCCTGACCATATCGCTGGCCGCGGGGCGTTGCTTCCGCTGATTGAGAGTCGAGCCGACGCATCCTTGTTCGACATGATGGAAGAGTGCGAGCGTCACCTGATTGTGGACATGCTCGAGAAATGCAGCTGGAATCAGACCGAAACCGCCGAGCGCTTTCATATTCCTCTCTCCACGCTCAATCAGAAAATCAAGCGGCTGAATATTGAGATCAAGAAGAAGGCGAGAGAATAGCTCTCAGCTCTCAGCAAAAGCACTTTTGCCGGTTCGCTGTCTACCCAATCATCTGTCATTCCGAGACGGCTCTAGCCGTCGAGGGACCTGCTTTCCTCAGCAGCGTCAACGCAGCCGGCCAACAGCAGGTTCCTCACCCGCCGGGTTCGGTATGCCAAGAATCCAGGGAGGGGTTCCTTCTTGCCGGCTGACGGCTGAAAGCCAGAAGCTGCGTCTCTGTTATATTTCCCACTAAGCCTCATGGAACTTATCTCGCCCGGCGATTTCGCGAAGGAGAAGGTCCAATCGGTCCAGGAATACGCGGGGATCGCGTTCCGGGGGGTGGCCAATCTGTTCTCGCGGCCGCGATATTTCGGGGACATGAGCCAGCAAGCCGATCTGATTGGAGTGGGGTCGCTGCCGATTGTCGCTCTGACTGGATTCTTCACCGGCGCTGCCTTGGCTCAAAACAGTGCCAGCACGCTGCAGCGCTTCGGCTCGCTGTCCTTAATCGGGCAACTAGTTTCGCTGGGCATGGTCCGCGAACTGGGACCGGTCATTACCGGACTTATGGTGGCTGGACGGAATGCATCCGGAATGGCGAGCGAGATTGGCTCCATGGTGGTCACCGAGCAGATTGACGCCATGCGCGCCTTGGGCACCGACCCGATGAAGAAGTTGGTGACGCCGCGGGTGGTGGCCACGGTTTTTATGTTGTTCTTTCTTACTATTATTTCTGACGCGCTAGGGTTCGCCGGAGGCGGCGTGGTTTCCAGTTACCTATTCGGTGTTGATCCGCATCAATACTGGAGCACGGCTTGGCAGATCCTGGTCAAACAGGACGTTTTCATGGGGCTGGTGAAGCCGGTGCTGTTTGGGTTCATTATTTCAACAATCGGCTGTTACTACGGGATCACGGCGCGGGGCGGCACACAGGGGGTTGGTCGCGCCACCACGCAGGCGGTGGTGGCTTCGTCGATTCTGATCATTACTGTGGACTTCTTTGTGACCCGGCTTTCGATGACAATCTTCGGACAGTGAACGATTCTTATGGCCAGCCCTCCATCGGTCGCAGAGCAACCGTCCAAACCTTCGCGGGGACCGGCCTCGGTCGCGCTTGATTTTGAGAATGTCTCAATCGGATTTGAAGACCGGCAGATACTGGATGGAATTTCTTTTCAACTGAGACTGGGAGAGACCAAGGCAATCTTTGGCGTGGCCGGATCGGGAAAGAGCACGATTCTGAAGCTGGCGCTGGGACTGCTGAAACCAGACTTCGGTCGAATTCGCCTTCTCGGAGAAGAGATTACTGAGATGAGCGAGGACCAGCTGTTTGTCCTGCGCCAGCGGGTGGGAATCGTATTTCAGGAAAGCGCGCTGTTTGATTCGCTGACAGTGCGTGAGAACGTAGCCTTCCGGCTGCTTGAAGAGGGAAACCTGCCGGAAAGTGAGATTGAGGAACGCGTCCGTGAAGCTTTAAGTTTTGTTGAACTTGAGCACACGGTGGACTTGTACCCTTCAGAGTTGTCAGGCGGAATGCGGCGGCGGGTGGGAATTGCGCGGACGATTATTACTCATCCTGAAGTGCTGCTCTACGATTCGCCTACCGGCGGCCTCGATCCGGTGACTTCGAACACCATCATCGAGCTGCTGGTGAAGCAACGCGACGTCTATAAGACCAGTTCACTGTTGGTTACGCACCGCCTGCAGGACGCGTTCACTATGGGGACGCACTACTTTGACCGGAAAGAAAACAAGATGAAGCCGCTTCCGCCACATTCACGCGCGACCGTTCCCATGTACTTCCTCATCTTGCGCGACGGACACATTATTTTTGATGGCGACCTGGAGAGCTTGCGGGAGACGCGGGATGAGTATATCCGGGAGTATATTTCGTGAAACAGAGCTACTAGCTCTTAGCTACTAGCGACCCACTGAGGTTCTCAGAGATTTAGGACGCTTTTCCTGCGGCTGCTCGTCTTGCCTCGGCTCTCTTCATCATCATCTGCAGGCGCGCGCGCGCGTCTTTGGTGCGAGTCGCGACTTTTTCGACGCGCTGAAGGTATGGACTGTGGGTTTTCTCGCGGACTTCTTTTAAGAAGGGATAGACCTTGCCCAGGACGAAAAACATCTCTCCGCTATTGTCCACGAAGAGCTCTTCGTTCAGCGCGCCGCGTAGCACAAACGATGCCGCCATGTCCCAATAACTGCTAACCTGGCGGAACCAGGCATTCTCCTGGGGATTGACGCCATTGATCAACTGCATTAAGTCGTCGGCGTTTCGTGGCACGAAGCCGGCAAACCAACCGCGGGCTTTGCGCATCTCCGGTTCCCGCCGAAGGTCGTAGAGTCGCATGATAATCTGAGCGTCTTCCGCATTGGGTTTCTTTGGCATGATGCTCTCCTGGGGAACTGTTAACTGGCCGCCGGCGCGGCTTCGCCGCCAGGGCGCTCAAAATCGCACTCTTTGTTGGGGCAGGCGATAACTGGCCCAGCTTTCAAGAATTTTTCAACTAGATATTCACTGCCGCAGGCTGGACATTTCTCCGCGATGGGTTTGTGCGCGGCGGTGAATTTGCACTTGGGATAATTGCCGCATCCGTAGAACGTATTTCCCTTACGGGCCTTCTTTTCGACTAGATCGCCCTCTTTGCAGAGCGGACATTTCACGCCAATGAAATTCTGCTTCACGTATTTGCAATCGGGGTATCCGCTGCATGAAGTGAACTCTCCGTAACGCCCGTGGCGGATCATCAGATTGCGGCCGCACTTGGGGCAGAGTTCTTCGAGCGGGATGTCCGGGACGCGCTTACCCTGATCGAGGCGGCGGGTAGTTTTGCAGTCCGGGTATCCTGTGCAGGCCATGAACTGGCCGAAACGTCCCCGCTTCAACACCATCACTCGGCCGCAATTTTCGCAATATTCTTCCTGCGTTGTCTCCTGAATCTCGGCGGTGTCGAGATCGGGAAGGTTGATTGGATTCTCTTTGGTGAAGGTGCAGCTCTCGGGATTTTCTTTGTCGTAGGAACTGCACGCGTAAAACGAACCGTGCTTGCCCCACTTGATTACTAGCGGTGATCCACAGCGCTCGCATTTCTCGTCGGTTGGCTTTTCCATCCGCTTGATGTTTTCCATGTGCTTGTGGGCATAGCGGAGGTCTTTCTCGAATTTCTTGTAAAAATCGCCGAGCGCCTGCTTCCAACCCTCTTTACCTTCTTCGATCTCATCGAGCTCTTCTTCCAGCCGTGCGGTGTACTGGATATCAAAAATGTCGGGAAAATTTTCCACCAGCAGATCGGTTACCACCAAGCCAATTTCCGTGGGGGAGAATTTGCCACCCACCTTTTGCACGTATTGGCGTTCCTGAATCGTGCTTAGGATCGCGGAATACGTTGACGGACGCCCAATCCCGCGCTCTTCGAGTTCTTTGACCAGTGATGCTTCGTTGTAGCGTGGAGGTGGTTCGGTGAAATGCTGTTCCGGCTTCAACTCCTTCAGGGTGAGCTTCTGCCCGGCTTCGAGTGGCGGAAGTTTGTGCTTCAGTTCTTCGTCTTCTTCGTCCTTGCCTTCTTTCGATTCTTCGTACACTCGCAGAAAGCCGTCAAACTTCATCACCGATCCGGTTACGCGGAACCAGAAAACGTCTGATCCAGATTTGGCATCGATGTCCACCGTGGTCTGATCGAAAACAGCAGGAGTGATCTGCGAAGCCACGAAGCGCTGCCAGATCAGTTTGTAGACTTTGTACTCATCTTCCTTTAAGTACTGCTTGACCTGGTCGGGATGGCGCATGGCCGATGTCGGGCGAATGGCCTCATGGGCCGCCTGCGCTTCCTTCTTCTCTTTATAAGTATTGGGCGTCTGCGGCAGATAGTCGGGGCCGTATTGCGACGTGATATATTCCCGCAGCTCGGCGAGCGCTTCGGGCGCGACCCGGGTGGAATCGGTACGCATGTAGGTAATGAGGCCGACGAGCCCTTCTTCGCCGAGTTCGACGCCTTCGTACAGCCGCTGGGCGATCATCATCGCGCGCTTCACGCTGAAGCGCAGTTTGCGGGAAGCATCCTGTTGCAGTTTGCTGGTGGTGAATGGCGGAGTCGCGTTGCGGCGACGCTCTTTCTTTTCTGCTGTGCGGACAACCCAGTCCGTCTGTTCGAGCGCCATGCGAATTTTTTCGGCCTCTTCCGCGTTCGGGACTTCGATCTTTTCTTCGCCTTTACCGAGGAAGCGGGCATCGAAGGCAGGAGGTTTGGAGCCGGCGAGATGCGCGTCGATCGTCCAATATTCTTTCTTATCGAAGGCTTTGATTTCGCGTTCGCGCTCGACGATGAGGCGCAACGCGACTGTTTGTACACGGCCAGCAGATAGACCACGACGAACTTTGTCCCACAGCAATGGCGAGACCTGATATCCGACTAGCCGGTCGAGCACGCGCCGAGCTTGTTGCGCATCCACCAGGTTCTGATCAATGTCGCGGGGATGTTCAAAGGCCTCGCGTACGGCGCGCTGCGTAATTTCGTTGAAGGTGACGCGCCGAATCTGCTGGGCGTCCCCCTTCTTTTTCTTTTTCTTGGGTTTCGCGCCGTTGCCAAGCTCCTCGGCAAGATGGGCGGCGATGGCTTCGCCTTCGCGGTCGGGGTCAGGCGCCAGATAGATCGTGTCCATGCCGATCGCCAGTTTCTTCAGCTTGGCGACGACTTTCTCTTTGCCGGGAATGATGACGTACTCAGTCTCGAAATCGTTATCGGTATCGACACCGAGGGTACTCTTGGGTAGATCTTTGACGTGGCCGAGCGAAGCCTCGACGGTGAAGCCTTTGCCTAGATATTTTTGGATCGTCTTGGCCTTAGCCGGCGATTCGACGATAACTAAACCCTTTGCCAATGTGTCCTCAGTTGTTTTGAAGCTAGCATGAATGGGGCGAAGCTGTCAGCTTTCAGCTATCAGCGGTCAGCTTTTAGTTCTCTGACGGAGGGAATCAGAGAGGCCAGCATACGCTTCACTTCGATAACTCCGCCAGACAGTCGCTCGTAATCCAAATGCTGCAGATGGTTAAACCGTACAAGATATCAAGTGTCACCGCGTGAGCCTTTTCCCAGACTTAAGGTTTCGAAAACTCTGCATCGCACCCTCCATGTCTTGCTGATAGCTGAGAGCTGATGGCTGATAGCTAAGAGCTAAAAGCTTTTCACAAAATTCTTCCCCGGAAGTTGCTTCACCTTCCCAGCCAGCTCCAACTCAAACAGCGCAGCAAAGGTTTCGGAGGCTGACAGGGCTGGTTCCAACTTCTCGATGATCTCGTCCAGCTGCATGGCTTCATCGGCCTTGAGCACGGAATAGATTTTTTTTCGTGCGGAGAGAGCGAAGGTTCCTCGAATAGAGATGCAATTTGACCAGCTTGCGATTCAGCGCCGGCCGGCGGGGTGAGGGCAAGTCGCACATCCTGCGGCAGTTCTTCTCAAACATCCTCCCACGTCGCTGCCAGCTTTGCGTCTTGTTTGATCAGCGTATTCGGTCCCCAGGAATTCTTGTTGGTGACGTTTCCGGGGACGGCATTAGACGTCGCGACCCTGCTCCAGAGCACAGCGAGCGGTGATGCGGGTGCCGCTGTACTCGGCGGCTTCGACCACCAGCTCTCCCAGCGAAATTCCGCTAATGATGCGATTGCGAATGGGGAAGTTCTGCGGGGCGGCGAAGGTTCCCAGAGGAAACGCGGAAACCAGCGCGCCGTCGAAACTCAGAATCTGTTCCGAGAGCCTGGAGTTCTCTTTGGGATATAACACGTCAACGCCGGTGCCGAACATGGCGACGGTTTTGCCTTTGCCAGCAATAGCGCCGCGATGAGCCGCAGTGTCCACGCCGTGGGCGAGACCGCTGAAGATGACCAGGCTGCGGGTCGCCAGATCGCACGACAAACGCTCAGCCATCCTCGTGCCGTAAGGAGTTGGATGGCAGGTGCCGACGACGGCAACGCCGGGAAGCGAGAGTGCTGCTGAGTTTCCACGCATGTAGAGCACCAGGGGAGGATCGTAGATCTGCCGCAGTCGAGTGGGATATGCGGGATCGTCAAAAGCCAACAGGC
>Ga0185299_10006260_pt1 | contig 12750 bp, 12 predicted proteins | sample PaiPotPPA55metaG_FD_128002 | JGI IMG/M metagenome (GOLD analysis project Ga0185299, IMG submission 128002) | Iron sulfur acid spring bacterial and archeal communities from Banff, Canada, to study Microbial Dark Matter (Phase II) - Paint Pots PPA... ...
TCGGGTGTGCCGTCACGCCGAGCCATAAGATCCGGCGCCGGCCGTGCCATAGAATCAGCAAGCCATAAAGCAGCCGAAACGAGAGTGTCGGAACGACGTGCGACGCCGACGAATTGTTGGCACGAGCGGGCCGGGTGTCGTCTGACCTCTCCGACATCATCAAGCGCCGACCGATCGAGCTGGCAGCGCTGCTGCGGACCACCAAGGGTCTCAAGGCCGAGGACATCGCCCGGCTGGCCTGCGAAGTGCAAAAGACGAAGGGCAAATGATGGCTTAGGCGGTTTCGATTTCAACGATGCAGATGCAAAAGAGGATGCTATTACATGACCAAGTTCGTTCCCTACCTTGCCGACGAAATGATCGAGGGCGATGCGGCGCTGCTGCTCGCGGAATACGCGCACGCGCGCGGCATCGTTATCGCGCCGCCGATCCCCGTCGAAGACATCGTCGAGAAGCACCTCAAGCTCGGCATCGAGTTCGACGACGCCCACAAGCTGTTCGGCGTGCCGCGTTTGGGCCTCGATCCCGACATCCTTGCTGCAATTTTCTTCGACGATCGGCGCATCGTGATCGACGAGAGTCTCGATCCTGAGGAAAACCCGGCGAAGGAAGGCCGCTACCGTTTCACGCTCGCCCATGAGGGTGGCGGGCATTGGCGTTTGCATCGTCATTTGTTCGCCAAGAACCCGGCCCATACTGCATTGTTCGGGGAGCCAGCTGTTGCCTCGTTCATCTGCCGGTCAAGCAACGCAAAGAATCGCGAGGAGTGGCAGGCGGATTTCTACGCCTCTTGTCTACTGATGCCACGCGAGCTGGTCTTCTCTGCCTGGGACGAGATGTTCCCGGATCGCAAGCAGCGCGTCCTCCAGCCTCGCACGCCGTTCAGCCACCCTTTTGTCGAAATCCCGCGCATCTCGAGCCCCCTCGGTGATCTCGATTGTTTGGAGACTGACAACGAGGCGCTTGACCGCTTCGCCCGGCCTCTTGCTGAGCGTTTCCTCGTTTCGCCCATCGCCATGCGCATCCGCCTGGTGAAGCTCGGGCTTCTACACCGCGTCGTGCCCGGTCAGCGGCTGCATGAAAAACTCGATCAGCTGGCTGCCGGAACCTTCAAATGAAAATGCGGCAACTTTTTTTTGAGGAGAGCGTCAAGTGTCAACGGGACACACGACAATGCGCGAAGCCAAGCAGGCCGAAGGCGCGTTCGAAACCCGCGACTTCTATCTCGCCTGCTTCCTGCGCTGCACCGGCTACGAATTGCTCGACCTTCGCGCCGAAGGCCAGCGCAAGGTGTTCGTGTTTCAGGATCGCGCCACGAGGCGGGACGACGTAATGGCCTTCTACGGTGACGCCATCAGCGTTCGGCCTTTGGCCTTCGCCGCCACCATCAAAGACATGAAGGGATTGCTGCACAATGGCTGAAGCGCCGACCACGCCACCGTTCCAGCGCGCCAAGAGCGGGCAGGTTCGCGAGGCCCTCGACCGGCTTGAACGGCTTGTCGTCGATGGGCTGAAGCACGGCTTCTTCGATTATTCCATCGCCTGCGAGATCGCTAATGGTGGAAAGCGTCAGCTCGTGATCCGCGCCGGCAAGAGTCACAAGTTCACGATCCCCGAGGACGAAGTGCCGCGTTGAGGCAGCAACGATTGGCGATCCCTGCGATGGGGACGTTCAAGATGCAAATCCCTTAGGTCAAGAGTCATCGGTGGGATTCCGAGACCGGAGGCCAGGAGCACGGAAAGGCGAGAGGCCGACCGTGAGATCTTCGGTGACGCAAGACAACGCCGCAAACGACAATCTGATCGACCGGACGCGCCATGTCTGGCAGCCGCGCCTCGGACATGACGTCAGCCGCGAGGACGCCCGGCAGATCACGCAAAACGTCACGGGCTTCTTCGGCATCCTCGCCGAATGGTCTCGAGCCGAAAAGCTCGCCGCCGCCAATGACGCCGCCGCGCCCGCCACGCCGATCGACGGCGAGGTGGACCATGAAAGCTGACATCATCGCCAAGGCCCTCGGTGGGCGCAAAGCGGGCGGCGCGTGGACGGCCTGCTGCCCGGCCCATGCCGATCGCGAGCGAGCTTGTCGATCACTGACGCCAAAAGAGGCAAGGTGCTCGTGCGCTGCCACGCCGGTTGCGATCAGGAGCGGGTGATCGCGGCTCTCCGGTCGCGCGGGCTTTGGGACGAGAATGCGCAGCGCCGGTTCACGCGCCCCGCGTGGCGTGGCGTTGTGAGCGACCAGCCGGATCGCGACGACGCTAAACGCACCGAGGCCGCGCTCACCATCTGGCAGGCCGCGACGCCGGCAGGTAACACGCTGGTTGAGAGCTATCTGCTCTCGCGCGGCCTGCGTCTTCCACCGCCGCCGACGCTTCGCTTCCATGCCGGGCTGAAACACCCCTCGGGTGGCATCTGGCCCGCGATGGTAGCGCTGGTGACGCGCGGTCCTGACGACACACCGCTGGCGATCCACCGTACTTTCCTCGCCCACGACGGCGCCGGCAAGGCGCCAGTCGATCCGCAGAAGATGATGCTCGGCCCGTGCCGTAGCGGTGCGGTGCGGCTTGGTCCGATCGGTGACCGACTGATGGTCGCCGAGGGTATCGAAACTGCGCTCTCGGCCATGCAGGCGACTGGACAACCGGCATGGGCGGCACTCTCGACATCGGGGCTGCGCACGCTCGATCTGCCCGACGCAGTGCGCGACGTGATCGTGCTCGCCGATGGCGACGAACCCGGCGAGGCGGCAGCGAGCAATTGCGCCTGGCGCTGGAAGCGGGAGGGCCGCCATGTGCGCATCGGCCGCCCGCAGCAGGGGATGGATTTCAACGATCTCCTGATGGACCGCGCAGACCGCATCGAGGAGAGCGGACTATGAGCAACACCGACATTCCGGTCGAGCCCGAGAACCTCATCATCGCCGCGATCGACGCCGCTGAAGACATCCGCGATCCGTTGGATGGGCTGGCCGAGGAAACCGCTACCGATCCCGGCGCGCCCTTCGCTCCCGACGCGGTGGAACGGCTGGCGGTGCTGAAGACGGAGGACCGCGCCGCGTTCGAGGCGCTGCGGGCACGACTCAAGAAAGCCGGCTGCCGGGTGACGGCGCTCGACGAGTCTATCGCCGAGGAAAATGGCGACATGGGTGGGCGCGGCCCGACGCAAGCCGACATCCTGATCGAGCTGGCGCAAGAGGCCGAGTTGTTCCACGCTCCGGACGGCACGGGCTTTGCCGATCTCAACATCAACGGCCACCGCGAGACCTGGCCGATCCGCGCCAAGGGCTTTCGCCGCTGGCTCGCGCGCCGCTTCTATCAAGAAACCGGCGGCGCACCGAGTTCAGAGGCGCTGCAATCCGCGCTGAATGTGATCGAGGCCAAGGCGCACTTCGATGCGCCGGAACGAATCGTTTATATTCGTGTGGGCGGGCTCGACGGAAAACTCTATCTCGACCTCGGCGACGAGAACTGGCGGGCGGTTGAGATCGATACCACCGGCTGGCGGGTGATCGACAACCCACCGGTGCGATTCCGCCGCGCCGCCGGCATGAAGCCGCTGCCGATCCCGGTAAAGGGCGGATCGGTCGAGACGCTACGATCCTTCCTCAACGTACAATCGGACGCCGATTTCGTGCTGGTGGTCGCCTGGGCACTCGCCGTCTTGCGAAATCGCGGTCCCTATCCGGTGATCGTGTTGTCGGGTGAGCAGGGATCGGCCAAGTCCACCTTTTCGGCGATCCTGCGGTCGCTGCTCGATCCGAACACGGCGCCCTTGCGCGCTCTGCCGCGCGAAGATCGTGATCTGTTCATCGCCGCGAGCAACGGGCACGTGCTCGCCTTCGACAATGTATCGGGCTTGCCCGCCTGGATTTCCGACACGCTCTGCCGGCTGGCCACCGGTGGCGGCTTCGCGGTGCGCCAGCTTTACACCGATCAGGACGAGGTGCTGTTCGACGCCGCCCGGCCGGTGATTCTGAACGGCATCGAGGACATCGTGACGCGGCCCGATCTCGCCGACCGTGCCGTGTTCCTCACGCTGGAGCCGATCCCGGAGGAACGGCGCCGCCCGGAGGCGGAACTGTGGGCCGCCTTTGAGGCCGAACGCCCGCGCATCCTGGGCGTGCTGCTCGACGCCGTGGTGCAGGGCCTCGGGCGGCTGCCAGAGACACGGCTGGATCAGCTGCCGCGCATGGCAGATTTCGCGCTTTGGGCGACGGCTTGCGAGACCGCGCTTTTGCCCGCCGGCACCTTCGGGTCGGCCTATTGCGGCAATCGCGACGAGGCGGTGGAGGGTGTGATCGACGCCGATCCGATCGCCGCCGCCGTTCGCGCCGTGATGGCGACGCGGGCGGAGTGGACGGGAACCGCCTCGGACCTTCTGGGCGCCCTTTCCGAGGTGGCGGGAGAGCGCGTCGCCAAATCCAAGACCTGGCCCGATAGCCCTCGGGCGCTGGCGGGCCGGCTGCGCCGGGCAGCGGCCTTCCTGCGCAAGATCGGCATCGAGATCAGCTTCGGGCGGGAGGGCCGGGCGCGGACCCGCACGATCCACATCGCCGCCACCCCGAGCCATGCCACGCCAGAAAATGCCGGGGCGCGACCGTCCGCATCGTCCACACCGTCCGCGTCCGCGCCGGAATCCAATTCCGCCAACGGCTTCGCGGTTCCTCCCCCGCAGACGGTAACCAACGATGCGGACGGTCGGACGGACGGTAGCGGCCTGGGCGGCGCTGCGACCGTCCGCGCCAACCTGTTGAAAACCAATGCCGAGACCGCTGCGGACGGTGCGGACGCAAATCGCCCGCTCCAATCCGCGCCGGCAAAAGCCGGGACGCCGGGCTGGAGGGCGCGGCTATGAGCGCGGCTGAAGCCCTCAAGGCGGCGCGCGCTGTCGGCATCAGCATCGAAGTCGACGGTGGCGATCTCATCCTGCAGGCATCGGCGGCGCCCCCAAGAGACGTCATTGACGCCCTGTCGCGGTACAAACAAGCAATCATCGCGTTAATGCGGCCAGCCAGCGATTGCTGGAGTCAAGAGGATTGGCGGTGCTACTTCGACGAGCGTGTTCGCAGGGCGGAATCCGAAGGGCTCCCACGATCACAAGCTCAAGCGCGCGCGTTCGCGTGTTGTGTTCCCGAATGGCTGAACCGGCACATGATTCGGTCAACTTCCGGTCGCTGCGTTGCCTGCGGCAGGGGCGATCGCGCCACCGACCTGGTGAAGCCTTCGGCACCGAGAAATGTGGTCACGCCTGGCTCCATTCTGATTGCTGGCCGGAATGGCATCGAACTCGACAGGCTGACGCCATCGCAGCTCTTGCGGCGATGGGCATTAAAAATGAGGACTCGGTAATGAGTACGGTAATGAGCACGAAGAAAACTGCTGCCGACGACAAGAAAGCCACGACGATCGTTGCCAATGACCCTGATGACCTAAAGGGCACCTTGAAACGAATTGGCGGATCGCAATCGGACCACTGGAATAACATTCTCGTCAATCAAACCATTCGAACGCTCTGGATCAAGCATTCGGACAAGGAGACGCAGGATCAGCAGTGCAGCGCGACCGTGGCAGCGCTTATTGGCATCGGACCGAAAGATGAACTCGAAGGAATGATCGCCGCTCAACTGCTCGCCGCGCACAATGCCGCCATGGAATGTTATCGGCGCGCCATGCTCGGCGAACAGACCTTCGAGGGCAGACGTGAGAATTTGGGTCAAGCGAACAAGCTTTCTCGGACGTACGCCGTGCTGCTCGACGCGCTGAACCATCATCGCGGCAAGGGCCAGCAGAAGGTCACAGTGGAACATGTCCACGTGCATTCCGGGGGCCAGGCCGTCGTGGGCATGGTCGAGACCCCGGGGGGAGGGTGTCAGCCGAAATCAAAGGAACAACCCCATGCAATTGCCTTTGCACCGGGCATTGAAATGTCGAGCGCGAACCCGGAGCGGTCAACCGTGCCAAGCACCAGCGATGCAGAACGGTCGTTGCCGGATGCACGGCGGAACGTCACCAGGCGCCCCGAAGAGTAACAAGAACGCATTCAAGCACGGCCGCTACACGGCGGAGGCGATTGAGCGGCGTCGAAAGATTTCAGGGTTGATACTCGCGATGAAAGCGCTTGCAAAAACGTCCGAATAGTTCGCGCCCCGGATGCAATGACCGGCTACCAAGCGCTCAGGCGGCGATTTTTCGGGTTACCAACCTGGCGATCCCTATAACTGTTGTATATTCGGCTATATTCGTCACAACTGGCCAGGAGCAAGGGAATCGGATGAAGGCTCTTGATGGCGAAGTGCGGCTTCGGCCAGCTGATTAACGTTGCCCGCGCCGCCCGGTGGCTGTCGCCCAGCATGGCCGGCCTGTCGTCGCAGTGACAGAGGTGGAGGAGTACAAGCGGCCGAAAGGACCCGACGTACCGTCCGAGCGCCAATGCGGAAGACGAAGCAGTAACCATGGCCCTCAAAAAATCGGAACTCTACTCCTCCCTCTGGTCCAGCTGCGATGAGCTGCGCGGCGGAATGGATGCTTCGCAGTATAAGGACTATGTCCTCGTTCTCTTGTTCGTCAAGTATATCAGCGACCGCTACGTGGGCGTGCCCTACGCACCGATCTCGATCCCGGAAGGCGCCAGCTTTATGGACATGGTCGCGCTCAAGGGCAAGTCCGACATCGGCGATCAGATCAACAAGAAGATCATCGGACCTCTGGCCAACGCCAATAAGCTGTCCGACATGCCCGACTTCAACGAACCGGCAAAACTCGGCAGCGGCAAGGAGATGGTGGAACGCCTCACCAACCTCATCGCCATTTTTGAGAATCCAGCCCTCGATTTCTCGAAAAACCGGGCCGAAGGCGATGACATCCTGGGCGACGCCTACGAATACCTGATGCGGCACTTCGCCACCGAGAGCGGCAAGAGCAAAGGGCAATTCTACACCCCCGCGGAAGTCAGCCGGATCATCGCGCAGATTCTCGGCATCCGCAGCGCCAGGACCAGCAACGACACCACCGTTTACGACCCAACCTGCGGCTCCGGCTCTTTGCTGCTGAAGGTAGCAGACGAAGCCCGCACCAAGGTCACCCTCAACGGCCAGGAAAAGGACGCCGCCACATCGGGTCTCGCCCGCATGAACATGATCCTGCACAACAACCCCACGGCGCTGATCATGCAGGGCAACACGCTGGCCCATCCCAAGTTCATGGAGGGCGGCACGCTCAAGACCTTCGACTATGTCGTTGCCAATCCGCCCTTTTCCGATAAGCGCTGGAGCACGGGCCTCGACGCGCTCCACGACCCCTATGAACGCTTCCAGCCCTTCGGCACTCCGCCAGCCAAGCAGGGCGACTACGCCTATCTTTTGCACATCGTCCGCTCGCTCAAGAGCACGGGAAGGGGCGCGTGCATTCTCCCGCACGGCGTATTGTTCCGTGGCAATGTCGAAGTAGACATCCGCCGCAATCTCATCCGCAAAGGCTACATCAAGGGCATCATTGGCCTGCCTGCCAACCTCTTCTATGGCACTAGCATCCCCGCCTGCATCGTGGTCGTCGACAAGGAGGGCGCTCACGCCCGCAAGGGCATCTTCCTAATCGATGCCAGCGCAGGCTTTATGAAGGATGGCCCCAAGAACCGCCTCCGCGCCCAGGACATTCACAAAATCGTCGATGTCTTCACCAAGCGGCTCGAAGTCCCGAAATATTCCCGCATGGTCAGTGTTGAGGAGATCGAGAAGAACGAGTTTAACCTCAACCTCCCGCGCTACATCGGCAGCAAAACGCCCGAAGACCTTCAGGACATCGCGGGCCATTTGAACGGCGGCATCCCCAAAGCCGATGTTGATGCCCTTCAGAGTTACTGGGCCATCTGTCGGCAGCTCCGGCAGACCCTATTTAAGGACAACCGCCCCGGCTTCGTCGATCTTGCGGTGGACAAGGCGGCAATCAAATCCACCATCTACGAGCACCCTGAGTTCGCGGCTTTCATTAACCAAATGAAAGTCCACTTTGCCGCGTGGCGAAAGACGAGTGTCGCCACTTTGAAAGAGCTGGAGGCCGGCTGCCATCCGAAGGAAATTATCGCTTCGCTTTCCGAGGACCTGCTCGCGCACTACGCAAATAAGCCGCTCATCGACCAATACGATGTCTACCAGCACCTCTTGGACTATTGGGCGGAGATCATGCAGGATGATTGCTATCTTATCGCCGCCGATGGCTGGAAGGCTGAGACCTACCGCATCATCGAGAAGGACAAGAAGGGCAAGGAGAAGGACAAGGGCTGGACCTGCGACCTCGTACCGAAGGGCCTTATCGTGGCCCGCTACTTCGCCAAGGAGCAGGAGGACAACGACAAGCTCGCGGCCGAATTGGACAGCGTGGTCGCCCGGATCACCGAGCTAGAGGAAGAACACGGCGGCGAAGACGGCCTCCTCTCCGAACTCGATCAAGTGAACAAGGCCAATGTCACCGCCCGCCTGAAGGAGATCAAGGGCGACGACGAGGCCAAGGACGAAGCCGCCGTGCTGAATGAATGGCTGAAGCTTGCCGACGCCGAAGCCGAAACAAAGAGGCGGCTCAAGGAGGCCGAGGCCGCGCTCGATGCGAAAGCCTACGCCCAATATCCCAAACTCAACGAGGGAGAGATCAAAACGCTGGTCGTGGACGATAAATGGCTGGCCACACTCGACGCCGCCATCCATGGGGAGATGGAGCGGATCAGCCAAGGCCTCACTCAGCGCATGAAGGAACTCGCCGAACGCTACGAAACCCCGCTGCCGCAGATGGTCAACCACGTGGCCAAGCTGGAGGCCAAGGTGAACCGCCATCTCGAAAAGATGGGTTTCTCATGGAAGTGAAGCCCGGCTACGAACAGACTGAGGTCGGGGTAGCACCGAAGGATTGGGAGGTGAAGCCACTTGGCAGTTTCGTCGCCTTGAAGCGTGGTCACGATCTCCCAGAACGCGAGAGGCGAAGGGGGGACATCCCAGTCATGGGGTCTGCCGGGTCAAATGGTTTTCATGATACCGCACTCGCACGGGGACCCGGCGTTGTGCTCGGCCGAAGCGGGGCATCCTTCGGGCAAGCCCACTACTGCGCGAGTGATTTCTGGCCGCACAATACGGCGCTCTATGTGACCGACTTCTTCGGAAACCAGCCCCGGTTTTCGTTCTACTTTCTGAAGTCGATTGACTTTAGTGGTCACAACTCCGGCGGGGCACAGCAGTCATTGAATCGCAATTTCATTGCTCCAATCCTTGTCGCTGTTCCAAAACGCAAGGAACAAGAAGCCATAGCCGAGGCATTGAGCGATGCGGATGCCTTCATCGAATCCCTTGAGCGACTCATCGCAAAAAAGCGCGATCTCAAACAAGGCGCCATGCAGGAATTGCTTACCGGAAAGAAGCGCCTGCCGGGGTTTAGCAAGGAGTGGCAGACTAGGCGGCTTGAACAACTTGCGGAAATTCGCAATGGGGGCACCCCGAGCACAACCCAACCACATTTCTGGCACGGAAATATCTCCTGGTGCACGCCGACGGACATTACCGCGCTGAATGGCCACAAATACCTGAGCGACACCAGTCGAAAGATTTCCTACCTAGGTCTCCAATGCAGTTCGGCCGAAATGATTCCAGCCAACTCAGTTGTGATGACGTCACGGGCGACAATTGGTGAGTGCGCTATCAATAGGATACCGGTTTCAACCAACCAAGGCTTCAAGAATTTTGTCCCATTTGAGAACACACATGTCGAGTTCCTTTACTACCTGCTCCTAACTAAGAAGCAAGACTTCGCCAGCCTGTGCGGCGGCAGCACCTTCTTGGAGATGGGCAAGACTCAGCTCGCCATTTTTGAAATGAAATTGCCGACTGCAAAGGACGAACAAACCGCCATCGCCACCATCCTTTCCGACATGGATGCGGAGATCGCCGCGCTGGAGAAAAAGCTCGCCAAAGCCCGCGACATCAAGCAGGGCATGATGCAGGAGCTGCTCACTGGGAGGATTCGGCTAGTATGAGCGGCATCGGCCAACCCGAACGCGCCACGCAAAACCGCATCGTTGCGCTGTTCCGCGAAGAGCTTAGTTATCGGTATCTAGGCGACTGGAGCGACCGCGACGGCAACAGCAACATCGAGGAAGGCCTGCTCACTGCCTATCTGACCAGGAAAACGCCCGCACAAATCAGCAGCGCTATCTACAAACTGCGCACCGAAGCGGACAACCATAGCCGCACGCTCTACGGGAACAACCAAGCCGTTTACAGCCTGCTGCGCTACGGCGTGCCGGTGAAAATCGAGGCCGGCAAGGTGACGGAGACCGTCCCCGTCATCAATTGGAACGATCCGGAGAAAAACGACTTCGCCATCCGAGGAAGTCACGCTTAAAGGCGACCATGAGCGCCGGCCTGACATTGTGCTCTATGTCAATGGCATCGCTATCGGCGTGCTGGAATTAAAAAATAGCCGCGTTTCCATCTGCGATGGCATCCGGCAAAACCTCTCCAACCAGCAGCCGGACTTCAATGCGTGGTTCTTCAGCACCGTGCAGTTCATCTTCGCGGGGAACGACTCCGAGGGGCTGCAATATGGCACCATCGGCAAGGAGGAAAAATATTTTCTGAAGTGGAAAGAAGACGAGGCGGACGACAGCCGCTTCAAGCTGGACAAATATCTACTCAAACTGTGCCGCAAGGACCGGATCATCGAGCTAATGCATGATTTCGTGCTCTTCGACGGCGGCATAAAGAAGCTGCCACGAGTGCAACAATTTTTCGGCATCAAGGCGGCGCAGCAGTTTGCGCGCGAGCGCAAGGGCGGAATTATCTGGCACACGCAGGGCAGCGGCAAGAGCATCGTAATGGTGCTGCTGGCGAAGTGGATTCTGGAGAACAATCCTAACGCCCGTGTGGCCATTATCACCGACCGTGACGAGCTGGACAGGCAGATCGCCGGGGTCTTCACCGAGGCGGGTGAGGCCATCAAGCGCACCAGCAGCGGCACCGACCTGATGCACCAGCTGGGCCAAGCCACGCCGCGCCTGCTGTGCTCGCTAATCCACAAGTTTGGCCGGAAGGAGGTAGACGACTTCGATGCTTTCGTTAAGCAGCTGGAAGTGCAACCAAGCAAAACGGTAGGAGAGGTGTTCGTCTTTGTCGACGAATGTCACCGCACTCAAAGCGGCAAGCTGCATCGCGTAATGAAGGCGATGATGCCCAACGCTGTCTTTATCGGCTTCACCGGCACGCCCTTGCTCAAGAAGGACAAGCAAACCAGCCTGGAGATCTTTGGCGGCTACATCCATACCTACAAATTCTGTGAGGCGGTGGAAGACGAGATTGTGCTCGATCTCGTGTATGAGGCTCGGGACATCGATCAGAGCCTCGGCTCGGACGAAAAGATTGATGCCTGGTTTGAATCCAAAACGAAGGCTCTCAACGACTGGCAGAAGGACGAGCTGAAAAAGAAGTGGGGCACGATGCAGAACGTGCTCAGCTCTAAGGCCCGCATGGACCGGGTGGTGAGCGACATCATCTTCGACTTTAGCGTGAAGCCGCGCCTAAGCAGTGAACGTGGTAACGCGATCCTGGTGGCGTCGAGCATTCACGAGGCATGCAAATATTTCGCCCTTTCCAGAAAACCCCGTTCAGGGGCAAGTGCGCAGTGGTGACCTCCTACAATCCCCAGGCGGCGGATGTGACGAAGGAAGAAGTCGGCGCGAACACCGAGACGGACAAGCAGTTCATCTACAACACCTACACCGAGCTGCTCAAGAACATTGAAGCCAAACCGGGAATGACGAAGACGGAGACCTACGAGGAACGAGCAAAGGGCCTGTTCACCAAAGAGCCGGCGAACATGAAGCTGCTCGTGGTGGTGGACAAGCTGCTCACCGGATTCGATGCCCCGCCTTGTACCTACCTTTACATCGACAAGTCCATGCAGGACCACGGGCTCTTTCAGGCGATCTGCCGCACCAACCGGCTCGACGGGGAGGACAAGGACTTCGGCTACATCGTGGACTACAAGGACCTCTTCAAGAAGTTGGAAAATGCGATCGCAGTTTATACCTCCGAGCTGGACCATAGCGCGGGTGGTGCCGATCCTGAGGTGCTGATTCACGACCGTCTTAAGAAAGGGAGAGAACGGCTCGACGATGCGGGGGAGTCGATCGCCCTGCTATGCGAGCCCGTGGAGCCGCCGAAGGATGAGCTGGAGCACATCCACTACTTCTGCGGCAACACGGAGATACCGGCGGACCTGCAGGAACGGGAACCGCAACGCGCCGCACTTTATAAGGCGACTGCCGCCCTGGTGCGGGCCTACGCCAATGTCGCCGACCAATTGGAGGCCGCCGGATACAGCGAGGCCGACATCGCCCGTATCAAGCAGCAACTTCAACACTATCTGAATGTCCGCGAAATCATCCGCAGAGCCAGCGGGGAAAGCCTCGACCTCAAAGCCTACGAGGCTGATATGCGGCACCTCATCGACACTTATATTGAGGCTGAGGAGCCGAGGAAGATCTCACCTTTCGATGGCATGTCGCTGCTGGACCTGATCGTAAAGACCGGCATTGCCAACTCAATCAACCAGATGCCGAAGGGCCTCAAGACTAACAAGAATGCCGTAGCAGAAACGATTGAGAACAATGTCCGCAGCAAGATTATCAGGGAGCAGCTCAACGACCCCGCCTTCTACGAGAAGATGTCGGCGCTGCTGGATGAGATCATTGCGGCGCGGAAGGCCAAAGCA
>Ga0185299_10006261_pt1 | contig 12749 bp, 16 predicted proteins | sample PaiPotPPA55metaG_FD_128002 | JGI IMG/M metagenome (GOLD analysis project Ga0185299, IMG submission 128002) | Iron sulfur acid spring bacterial and archeal communities from Banff, Canada, to study Microbial Dark Matter (Phase II) - Paint Pots PPA... ...
GAGCGCAGCGCCGCATGTGGCAGCCGCTGCTCACCGTGCTTCCGGTGTTGTCACTTGCACGCTGCGGCCTGGCGGCACGCCTCGCCTCTTTTTGCGCCCTGCGACCCGACATCCTCCTCGATAGGCGGAACGTTATCAAGAGTCGCCGTGCCGAAACGCTCGAAATAGAGTTGTGCGATGAACCGGGGCAGCGGCAGTTTCCAGGACTCCGGTTTGTGGTTATCGAGCTTGCCCAGTTTCGCTGGTCGAACGGCGAGCCCGGAGAGCTATCGCCGGCGGCGAGGAACTCGCTAACCACATTGCCCCACCAGGCGGTTGTCTTGCGGATGTGATCGAGCTGTTGTGAAATCGCACCGCATCAAACCAGAAGTCAGTGAGGAACGGTTTGTGGGTCTTTCCCCCAGGAGGTAAACTTATGAAAGTGATGTATACATCACAAATATGTTGAAAATTGTCATAAAGTGATGTATACATCACATTATGCAGACGCTGGCAGAGCTGGGCGAAGCGGTCTCAACCAGACGAAAGGCTCTTGGACTGAACCAGAGCGTGGTTTCCCTGCGATCTGGCATCAGGAGGGAATCCCTGGTGCGCTTTGAACGAGGACAGGTATCGGAGTTCGGTTCCCGCAAACTCCTGGCGGTGCTGGCCGTGCTGGGCCTTGAAATGAGTTTCACCGAGGTAGGAGCCTCAGGTACCCTTGACGAACTGCGGCGAGAACGGGGTGGTGCTTGAAGCTGAATGTCTACGTCCTCGGTCGCCACGTTGGCATTCTTGAACAAGTCGGCGACTTCAAGAGCGTGATGACTTACGTTCCAGACGTGGTGCCAGAGAACCTCATCTCTTTGACGATGCCCGTCCGCACCGAATCGTACCCGTGGGACGACCAACTTCACCCCATTTTCCAGATGAACCTTCCGGAGGGCTACCTCCTGCAGGTCTTGCAGGAGGAATTCGGGCCGCATATCGGCGCGAGCCCAGTCGCACTTCTCTCCGTTATCGGTCGAAACATGGTTGGAAGGCTCCAGGTCGCTCCACCAGGGGCCGCACTGGACGAGCCAGCAAAACCGATCGAACTTGCCGAGCTACTGAAGGGAGACAACTCGGAGGAGGCATTTTCGCAGCTGGTTCGGGAACATGCAAAGAGCGGCGTTTCAGGCGTCCTGCCGAAGTTCTTAGACACCGAACAAAAGAAGCAAGTCGGGCTGGGGCCGCACAAGAAGGCTTCGTTGCTGACCCACGAGCACATTATCAAAGGGTCAGCCAGCAAGCTTCCGTTCGCGACTGCCAACGAGCACTTGTGCATGCAGGTGGCAGCGAGGGTTGTCGAATGTGCGAAAACCGAACTCTCTCAGGACGGCAATGTTCTCGTGGTGCGCCGGTTCGACGTCGATGAGAACGGGAAACCGTTCAGAGCATTGGAAGATTTTTGTGCGCTACTCGGACTTCGGCCATCCGCGAAATACGAAACGACATGGGAGCGAATCGCAAAGGCGGTTCGGACCTATGTGCCGGGCGGAGATCAGCGCGAGACCTTCCAGAAGCTGACCACAATCCTGCTGTTGACGTACGCGCTGAGGAACGCTGACTGCCACTCGAAGAATTTGGCATTGCTATACACGTCACGAATGGACGCACGTCTCGCACCCGCGTACGACTTCTTCACGACTTCAGTTTACGAGGGTTACCAGAACAATCCCCCCGGAATCAGTTTCATGGGGAGGAAGACATGGTTGCCCGGAAAAACTCTGGGCACTTTTATTACTTCCACCTTTGGCATTTCTCAACGCGAGCAGAAGGAAATCCTGGAGCGCATCAGTGATGCGGTGGCAGACACCGCTCCTGCCGTTCGTGAAGTAATGAAGAGCCTGGCAGGTTTTAAGGACACTGGAAAACGGATGCTAGCTGCATGGAGCGAGGGAGTGAGTGTTCTGCGCGATTCCCGTATGTACGGCTTGAGCCCGTGGAAGTCGGCCGCAGCTTTCGAGGGAATCTCCGACCCACCGAAACTCAAGAACCCGCGAACCGTCATCGGTCGCTCGGAGTTATTGGCTCACCGTACCAAATCCAAATCTAAGTGACCGGTGCAACAGCAAACCGAGCTCGCTATATAGATCAACTAGCGCGACGCGAACCGGAAATCTGGGAGCAGGTCGCCGTACATATCCTGAGGTGGCAGCCCAACGACTATGCCAGGGCGGTTGGCTTGCTGACCGACTTGCATGATCTCGCAGTCCGCCGGGGCAAGAGGGCCAAATTTCAGATGGAACTTGCGAAGATCCGGCAGACACACGCCGCCAAGGAATCACTTCTTGCGTCGACTTGTCAAGGCAAACTTGTAGGTAGGCTGATCGTGACTACCAGCAAACAATCGTCTCGGACCGCCCATTGTGACGCCGGTGTGACGCAAAACCTGCCAACACTGCCAAAGTTGACATAGTTGACACTTCACGGCGACTGATTGCAAATAAGTTGTACTTTTCCAAGGAACACTGCTGTGGCACGAGTCAATATCCTTCGCCGTGTACGCACCAAAACTGGCTGGCGCAACGTCGCACTCGAGCGTAATCCCAAGCGCAGAGTCAAATGGGTTGCGTCCGCACCCTACCTCATCGAATGGCCTGGAGCGCGCAGGCGCCAGGCTGCGGGAACAACTCCCTCCGAGGCCGCCGAGGCGCAGAAGCGGAAGCACTTCGAACTCGAAGCGCAGGCGCGCGGACTAAAGATCGAAGAACACGTCGAGACCGAGACCCCGAGTCCGCTCGATACCGCGATCGAAGAATTCCTGAAAGACATCCGCACCTTCCGAAAGGCGATGACGACGCAAAAGTACGACTACATTCTGGACTTGTTCGCCGCGCACATCGGGCCGAAGTCGGATGTGAAAGGCGTCACCGCCGGCGATATCAAGGGCTTTCTCGCGTGGCGCAAAGCGAAAGGGCTCGATCCCGGCACGACTCTCTACACGGACCGTGTGATCCTGCACAATTTTTTTAACCGCTTCAACTTCCGCAATCCGGTCAAGGATGTGCCCCGCCTCGCTTGTCGAGGATCATGGGATTGCGATCGAGTTCAGTGACGTTGAATTTTCCTATCCAGGACAGAACTACACGCTCCACATTCCTGTCCTTCGAATTCGCGAGGGCGAGCATCTGGGCATAGCCGGAGAAAATGGAGCTGGGAAAAGCACGCTCGGAAAATTGATGGTTCGGCTCTATGACCCGGTTCACGGCAGGATCCGCCGCGGAAGCGAAGACATCCGAAACATTCGACTGGAGAGCCTGCGTCGGCACATCTGTTACCTTGCCCGTGAGCCGGCGCTGTTTGATGGAACGATTGCATCCAACCTTCGCCTGGTGAAACCGACGGTCACCGAACAAGACTTGCTCAGTGCCTTTCAGACGGTCGGACTCTCGTCATTCGTCTCCGCTCTGCCGGAGGGCCTTCGCCATCGCGTCGGGCCAGGCGGGTGCCAACTGTCGGGGGGGCAACGTCAACGACTGGCGATCGCAAGAACTCTTCTGCAAAGGCCGCGCATCCTTATTTTGGAGGAAGCGACTTCGTGCCTTGATCCGGAAGGAGAGGCGTTGGTCCTGGGGAATCTTCGACACTGTCTCCAGCCATCGACGATCATCGGCGTTTCTCATCGGCCTTCGACCTTCTCTACGTTTGAAAGGGTTCTCTTTCTCTCGGCTGGGAGGATTGTCAGCGACGGCAGTCCAGATATATTCACCAGCGATCCGGATGTCTTCCGCAAATCTGCTGCCCCCGATGGCAATGCGCGGAACCTGTCCTCTGTGAGTGCCGCCGGTCGCACACCCGAGGCGAAAATAGCAAATTCGGCTATTTGCGATATTCGGGGGCATCGAAAATAGCGTGGCTCAGGACGAAGGCGCTGGTGCAGCCAAACGCTCGCCGGATATTCACTTAGGGAGTGATTTTCTGAAGAAAACACGATCAAAGCCGGAATCACGACGACGAGAGAACTCCTGATAACCGAGCCTGGCATACATGGCCAGGTTCTCGTGCATCAGGGCGTTGGTGTAAAGCTGAATCTCGTCATACCCACACTGTCGGGCCCGGTCCTCGGCAAACTCTATGAGTTGACGGCCGAAACCTGAGCCCTGGTGGTCGGGCTTGACCGCCACGTTGTCCAGCAGCATGTAACCGGATTCTGTCTTAAGCACCACGAGTCCCGCGATTTCCTCCCCCAGCGTGAGCACCCAGACATTGCCATGACCAACCAGTTCACGGTAGTCATCGGTCATTGGAGCTGGTGGTTTACCAATTCTCGAAACGTAGTGCTTGTAGGCTCCGGTGACGATGCGCTCGATCGCCTGTGTGTCGGATTCCGACGCTCGACGTATTACAGGCTCCACACCGGTACCCCAGCAGTAGAAAGTGCCTCGATTTGTGCACGAGGCCAATTGACAACATTGTAAATGGCACCATACTGCGCAGTTCCTCGCGCGCGGAAGAGGAGGCCTGGCATGCGTTGTCGACCCGAGCTAATCTGTCCAGCATGACCCTTGATGAGTTCCAGGATTCGTTGCGACACGACGGTCCGCCGAAAGGGCTGAGCTTCGGATTGACCGCGTTGTGGTGGGACAGCAAGGGCGACTGAACCAAAGCTCACGAATCGGCGCAGCGGGACGAAGGTCCGGCGGGTGCATGGGTGCACGCCTAACTCCACCGCAAGGAAGGAGACGCCTCGAACGCCGCGTATTGGTACCAGAGGGCGGGCAAGTCTCCCTCACGAAAGTCACTGAGTGACCGACGAGACCTGTGGCCCTGACGCCGCGCTGTGCGTGACACGAGATCAGCCGCCTAGCACTCCCAGGCCTATACCAAGCCCGGCCCGCTGTTTTGGGCCGGCCTTTGGCTTTTGCTGAAATACAGCCGGTGCCGGTCTAAGCGCCGACCAGCTTAATGCACTCTTCCAGCACGTCCACGGCGACATCGGCTTGTTCTTTCGTGACCACTAACGGCGGACAGATGCGAACCGTGCTTGGACCACAGCCCAGAAACAACATGCCCCGCTCGAAGGCTGCCTCGACAATACGGTCACGCTCGACGTTGCCATATTCCCTGGTGGCTTTGTCTTTAACGATCTCGACGCCGATCATCAGTCCTCGGCCGCGCACATCGCCAACCAGTTTGAACTTGGACGGCCAGTCGGCCATGCGCTTCAGCATGTGATTTCCCACGTTGGCGGAGTTTTCGAGGAGATGCTCTTTCTCGATCACGTCGAGCGTAGCCAGCGCGGAGGCGATGCAGACCGGGTTTCCGCCGAAGGTGGAGGCGTGCGAACCGGGAACCCAGTCCATGATCTCGGCGCGAGTCATGGTCACGCCGAGCGGCATGCCCGAGGCAATGCCTTTCGCCATGCAAACCATGTCGGGCTCGACGCCGGAGTGCTCGACCGCAAACCACTTTCCCGTACGGGCCATCCCGCTCTGGACCTCATCGACCACGAGCAGGATGCCATGACGATCGCAGATGTGCCGCAACTCTTGCATAAAGACAGTGGGAGCCACGACGTAGCCGCCTTCACCCTGAATCGGCTCAACGAAGATGGCCGCGACTTCCTCGGGAGGCAGCGTGGTCTTGAATAGTTTTTCCTCGATAAAGCGGGCGCACCCGAGCGCAAAAGCGTCTGCATCCTGCTGCCCGCCCAGGCAGCCGCGATAAACATCGGGATAGCGAATGTGGGTGACGCCGGGTACGAAAGGAGCGAAGCGGCGATGCTGCTGCGGCTTCGATGCTGTCAGGGAAACCGCACCCATCGTGCGTCCATGAAACGCGCCATAAAATGCGATGACGTTCTGTCGTTTCGTGTGATAGCGCGCCAGCTTCAGCGCGCACTCGATCGCCTCGGTTCCGGAATTGCCGTAGTAAATGCGGTGCGGTCCGGGCATGGGAGCAATCTTCGACAACCGCGCAGCAAGCTCGACCATGTTTTCGTAGTAGAAATCCGCGCCCGACATGTGGATCAGTTCGCTCGCCTGCTTCTGAATCGCCGCAACCACATGGGGATGGCAGTGACCGGTGGAAGTTACGGCGATGCCGGCCGAGAAATCGAAAAAATCGTTGCCGTCAACGTCGGTGACGATAATGCCGCGCCCGCTCTTGGCCACCAGCGGATACGAGCGGGTGTAGGACGGCGAAATATATCGCTGGTCGCCCTCGATCACGCGCTTGGCGTTAGGGCCGGGCAGGGCAGTCTTGATTCTGGGACCGAGAATCATGTTCTTGGTTACTGTTTCGATAGCCATGGGATCCTCCGTTTTGGGAAGGGCACGACTTCAGTCGTGCGGTCTTTGGCCAGTAATGGTGTCGAGCTTTAGCCCCTGAGGGTCTCGACGTACGGTCAGCCGTCAGTGGATCGGGCCTCGCGGGTCACAGCGCAAGATCAACTGTGCGCGTTAGAAGGACGAGGCGAATCAAGGAGGAGGAAGAAACTAAAACTAATCGCTACCGAACAGGCTGGGACGGAGCCGAGAGGGCAGACTCGCCCGATAGCGCCGCGGACAAACCAGGCAGCGCAGCCAGCACTCGGGCAGATGCGAATCGGCCGGATGGGAATGGGACGGATGGGAATGGCGGTGTGACTGGTAAAGACGCGAATTGGGGTTCTTCTGCAGCATTGCGAATGGCCAACATTCCTGCCTGATTATACCCGGCAGCACCGTTGGTGGGAGCGAAGACACGACAAATTTATGCAAAATCTCAAGATCACAATATACAGGCACTCTATATTGCAGTGCCCCGAGCGCAAGATTCTGCAAGACAACAAGTGCCTCCTTTTCCACAATTCCATTCACAGATATTTCATTTTCATGCTGAGAATTGCGTTGACAGCGATCAAGCAACTGTTTAGTTTGGTCCGCGTCGACGGCTGAAAGGATTGGCGCAATAAACCTTGCCAGTCCGAAGTAGGCTGAGTGATCTGCTCGGCAGGGCAACCTGAAGAGCAACCAGACCCGAAAAAACCGACTGGCTCTGCGAGGAACAGTTGGGGTTTGGGATCGCGAAAGCGGTGATCGCATCAAGGGCTGCGACGGTGCATGCATCCTCACTTTCGGCTCCCTCGCAGGAGCTGATGGATGGAGCATAACCAATGTCGCAGCCTTTCCCTTAGAGCCCACATGGCAATGCTCCCATCCGACTGTTTCTTAGCAGCGACCTTTGCCCTTCCAACTTCAGGTTCGCTAGTCTCTATTTTTCAACATGAAGTGTGGATAAGGCTGTGAGAGATCTCCTCAACGGGCCGTCCCGATTGGCTTTGACCGGTTTGCACAAGTAGTGGGCAGGCGCTTTTCGCTCCGCATCGAGCGTCAGCGCCAGTTTTCACCCGATAACACAACGGCTGCAGGACCAACTCTCAAAGTGGCACTCGACCGCTCGGGGCGAGTTTCGTATGTGCACAAAGGGCAAGATTCTGCAAGAATCACATTAATCTGTTAAGTGATCCTGAAGACAAACCCACTTCTCGAGAACCTTGGTTATCGGGATTTGTCAGCTTCGACATGAATGAACCGACTCTGCGGATCGAATATGGGAACGAGAGCGACCTCGATCTCCTTCGCCCACTCTGGCTCTGCCTGCACCACCACCATCAAAGCATCGCGCCAACACTCGCGCCCTACACAGGTGACGATGCTTCCTGGCAGACGCGACGGCGCTTCTATAGCGATTGTCGCTTGCACAAGGGTTCGTTTGTCCTGCTGGCACACTCCGGCGAGGAACTCATCGGTTATGCCCTTGTTCTGGTACAGCCGACTTCCTCGATGTGGAGCGACACTTGGGTAGTTGGCGATCGGACAGCGGAGATGGAAACTATCGTGGTCGCTCCTGAATGGCGCGGTCGAGGCGTCGCCAGCGTGCTGATGGATCGAGTCGAGGCCGAATTGGAGAAGCTGGGTATAAAGGACGTGATCATAGGTGCCCTGCCCCCAAATTCGGAGGTTCTGGAGTTGTACCGGCGGCGCGGTTTCGAACTAACCTGGCTGGTGATGACACGCTTCGCAGCGCGCCGGCGAAGTGAGCACTGAATTATGGCTTGCGCTCACCGCTGTTTGCTGTCTTTCTCCGGATTTCAGAATGAACTGTGGATCAAGTTCGCTTTCGGTCATCGCTCAAGGATTCCGACCTCCGGTTGATCGGTTTCGGACAGCCGCCGGCGAATGTCTCTCGGATAAAATTGCGGGTGGGATGGGAGTCACAAGCGAGCTGCAAAATCTCGGCGACGCCCAACTGTGCCGCGATATTACCGCGCACCTGGAACACGCATTCAGCGAACGACAAGGCCAATGGCGCGTGTCGATTGCCGGCTCGCGAGCTGCTGAGAACTGGGAATTGCGAGTGGAAGGACCGAATGGATTTGAAAGGTCGTATACTCTCTCGGCTGCCGCCGGTGAACACGAGCCTGCGGCGATCCGGACGCTTGTTTTAAGGCTCGTGCCGTCTGCAAGAACGTGACCATTTGCTATCGCTTGACCGAGTGCGGGATTCCTTGCTTTTCGCTAGAATGTCTGGCACACGAAAGGAGCACAAATGACAAAGAAGAAGAACGATCCACTAAACAGGAAGCAGTACGGCGCCGTCTCCGCCGCGCTAACCTTCTGACATTTCAGCCGCGGTGAGCTTTTATCAAAAGGCTTTTGGTTTCGCGAAACGCGGCATCATGAACGGCCCTGACGGAAAGCCAGTCCACGCTGAACTCACGTTGCGTGGCGCGACGCTGATGCTGGGACCGGAGAGCGAGCAGATGGGGAGACGCAGTGCCAAAAGCGTTGGCGCGTCTCCTGCCACCCTCTACATTTACGTGGAGAACGTGGATAAGGTCGTCGAGAAGGCGACCAAACTAGGGGCGACTCCGCAGGGTCCCGTGATGGACATGTTCTGGCGTGACCGCTGCGGCAACGTCGTCGATCCGGATGGCTACACCTGGATGGTCGGCACACACAAGGCGGAGCCAACCGTGAAAGAAATGAAACAGGGAATGGAAGCGATGATGAAACAGCAGCCGGCTGGAGCCGCCGCGGCTGACTGATCACTTTTCACTCGAATAGAACTGGCTGTGCCGGGGGCACTTCTGGTTCGCGAAAGTTGCTCAAGCCGATGCCAACGCGAAGATGGAGCAATGTTTGGTGTATGGCTGCGCGTCAGGATCTTGAACTCGCTGGTCTTCAGTTTGAGAACCACGGTATGCGCTACTCGTGTCTCATTGCGCGAAGCCGACCAAAGCTTTTCTGCCAGGCGCCGGATCATCAGCTCGGTTTCTGCGAGCAGAACGTCTTTGGGAAAGGGGTCCTCAACCGATATGGACTTGGTGGGTCGATCGGATACGACTTGGTTCTCGTCGATGCTACGCGCAAGTTCGTAGAGGCGCACACCGTACCGACCAAATTCCTGCTCAAGTTTCGCCAGTTCCAGGCCTCGCAATTCACTCACGGTCTTGATCCCAAGTTTCCCGAGCTTCTCTTCGGTAACTTTTCCAACTCCGGGCAAACGTCCAACCGGCAAGGGCAGCAGGAATCGATCGACTTCCTGTGGCTGGATCACGAAGAGGCCATCGGGCTTCTTCCAGTCCGATGCGAGCTTTGCGAGAAACTTGTTAGGGGCTACGCCAGCCGAGGCCGTTAGGCTTAACTCCTGGCGTATCTGCTTCCGAATTGTCCGAGCGACCAGCGTTGCAGTCGGCAACCCGGTCTTATTCGCGGTCACATCGAGATACGCTTCGTCGAGCGACGGTGGCTCGATCAGGTCCGTGTGGCGCTTAAAGATCGCCCGCACCTCCCTGGATACGGCACGATACCTGCTGAAATCAGGAGCGATAAAGATCGCATCTGGACACAGGCGCTCTGCCCGCCTCGCGGGCATGGCTGAACGCACGCCAAAAGCTCGAGCTTCATACGAGGCAGCGCAAACCACGGAACGATTGCCCTTCCACGCGACGATCACGGGTTTGCTGCGTAGTTGAGCATCATCGCGCTGCTCCACCGAAGCGTAGAACGCGTCCATGTCGACGTGGATGATTTTGCGCGCACCCATTTCGCAACCATACTATTCCCGCGTTCAGAATGTGGAACTCTTTGCGGTGTCTGAATGTCGACGCAGCTTGAACAAAGTTTGCCCCTCCGCCAAAATAAAACCGGGAAGGACAGCATGGATGCAGTCACAATTCGCCAGGCTACGCCAGCCGACTTGCCTCTGCTCTTGCAGTATCGCCGTGCCATGGCGGAGGAGATGGATCACCCGGACGAAGCAGCCGTAAATCGGATGCTTGTGGCCCTAGAGCCTTATCTTCGCGATGCCATTTCAGGGGGCAGGTGGTATTCATGGATTGCCGAGCCGGGCGGCTGTGGCTCCCTCGAAATCGTGCAATGGGTGCCGGGAAGACTAGATCCCACGCCGCGACGCGCGTGGATTCACAGCCTATACATCGAGCCCGCGTTTCGGCGGCGTGGGATCGCACGCGAACTTACTGAGACAATCATCGAATGGTGTCGAGCACGCGGCTTTCAATGGATCTATCTCCACTCGAGCGAACAAGGTCGTCCGTTGTATGACTCGCTCGGTTTCGAGCCGTCCAGCGAAATGCGCCTCAGGCTGTAGCGGATCCGGCTCGCTCCTTTTGGGAAGGAAGGCTTCGAGCAAAGATCGGAACCGAGCCCAAGAAAAGGGCCAATGCGGAGCTGTGTTCGCCGGAGCTGCTGACGGTAAGATGTGGGACAGGGAGACCAATTTTGCATCCAGACCTTAGTTTGGTTCAGCAGGCCCGGCAACTGCTTTCCGAGCGCTTGTCACCAACCCGCCTGATTCAGGCGCCCTTTCTTGCCGCTCAAACCGGAAAGCAGGTTTCCCTAAAACTCGAAACGGAGTTGCCGACCAGTTCGTTCAAGGTAAGAGGCGCACTCTATACGCTAGCAGTGAATTTGAACCGACGCGCGATCTCGGAGGTGGTGGCGTCGAGCACGGGTAATCATGGAGCGGCGGTAGCGTATGCCGCGAAAGCCTTGGGCGTGAAGGCGAGAATCTTTCTCCCGGCAAATCCCAACCCGGTAAAACGGAATCGTATTGCCACGCTGGGGGCGGAAATTGTCGAACGGGGCAAAGATATTTCGGATGCATTCGAATCGGCTCTAGAGTACGCTTCGAGCTCAGGGGCGTTCTTTCTCAACGATGCGACCGACTCCGACCTCCCTGCGGCAACAGCAGTGATTGGCTTGGAGATTCTCGAACAGCGTCCAACGGCTGACGCGGTCCTTGTACCCATGGGAGACACTGCTCTCATTCGTGGAGTTGGCGCGGCGGTGAAAGCGTTATCCCCGCAGACCCGGATCATTGGAGTTCAAGCCGAAAAAGCGCCTGCCTATTGCCTATCTTGGAAGAAGGGCGAGGTAGTGAAGACAGATTCATGTGACACCATAGCGGACGGTTTATCAACGCGAGCTCCCGACCCCGCCAACGTGGCTGCAATTCGAGAACTCGTGGATGACATCATTACGGTCAGTGATGAACAGATGCTAAGAGCAATCAAAACGCTCCTGCTCGAAGAACACATATTGGCGGAACCAGCCGGGGCGGCTTCGATCGCGGCTTTGCTCCGGAAGCCAAACCTGCCCGCAAATGATGTGGTGCTTGTGGTGAGCGGCGCCAATATATCGCCGAACGTCCTGCGTCAGGCAGTCGAGGCTGGCTAACATGGAACTATCGCACCGCAGAACTCCTATGCGGCCACGGCGCGATTCATCACCGTAGGCGCCAGCACCGATGGTCTAACTACACGACTGCCAGGCTCTTTTTCCTTGTGCAGGTCCGAATCACTGGCTGTGGGTTCGTGCCAAACGGATGCTTATGCAATTCGTTCACCCCACTCGGATATGCACCCTTCTTCATTTGCGTTTGTCATTTCCACCGGGGCTTAAATGGCGTTTCTTAGACTGCCTCTTACCAAACCCTATACACTTGTCCAGTCTGTCGTCCGCCAATGCTTCTGGCATAGGCGAGCGCTACGCGCTCGGCGGGTACCGCTTCATAGCCATAAAAATATTGGCGATATGCCTCCATCGATTCCTGCAATATGGTTGGACTGACAGCATTAATTCGGAGTCCGCGAGGCAATTCAATTGCCGCTGCGCGAACAAAGCCCTCGATCGCACCATCCACCATAGATGCACTTGTCCCATCTCGAATCGGAATCTCGCTGAGGCTTCCGCTCGTCAGCGTGAAAGAACCGCCGTCGTTGAGAGAGCCTTGGCCCGCTAACACTAAGTTCACCTGTCCCATAAGTTTGTCCTGCAATCCAACCTGGAATTTGTCGAAGTTCATCCTGTCGAGAGAGTCAAAATGTACATGGCCGGCAGCACACACAATGGCGTCCAGCATCCCAACTTCTTTAAACAACTGGGAAACGGTGTCGCGGTTGCGAATATCTACCCGAAAACCACCATGCGATCTGCCAGCTTTCACGATCTCATGATCAGTACTCAATTCTTCTACTACCGCTCGACCAATCGGTCCGCTAGCGCCGATTATTAGTATTCTCATTGGCCCCCCTAAGGAAGCTCTGAGCAACCATCGATTTTGAAGGCGGCGGGAATTTCAGGACCTGCACCAGGTCACGAACTCCCCCCGTATTGCTTGCGGCCTCACCGAACCCGCTATTTACGCGAGGTCCAGAGACACTACGCCCTCGCCACTGCCAGCCGTCTGCGGTGCAGATACAGGTTCACCAACGCGAA
>Ga0185299_10006262_pt1 | contig 12746 bp, 8 predicted proteins | sample PaiPotPPA55metaG_FD_128002 | JGI IMG/M metagenome (GOLD analysis project Ga0185299, IMG submission 128002) | Iron sulfur acid spring bacterial and archeal communities from Banff, Canada, to study Microbial Dark Matter (Phase II) - Paint Pots PPA... ...
TTTACAAGCGGCTTGAGGCGGCGGGGCGATTGACACGACCGAAACATTGGCAAGAATTCATTCCGTTCGCGATGGCGCATACTCCGCTGAAGATGACGATCGAGCAGGCTCATGCGGAAGTGAAGTACGGATGGGCGAGCTCTTACAGCGCGGAGGCAATCAGTCACGCCGTCGGTTCACTTGGCGCGAAGCCGCTGGGCTATCGCATCAATATTTTCCTGGCGCGAATATGTTTCCGGGGAATTTATTTTCCGCAGATGGGTTTGTGGGCCTGGCTGAAGTTGATTTCTCAAAATCGACGTACGATTTCCAGTCTCGTGAGGGAAGGGTTTGCTACGTGGCGTCATCACCCTGTGCCAGACGCTCGAGCTAGCGCTTAGTGTGAGCCCCGCATTTATGCGCGGGAGGAGCGTATTAACACTGGAGAAATCCCGGGGCTAAAGCCCATTTTCGAGATGGAGCTCGTTTCCGCTGGACTGAAATCCAGCTCCCTGCTAAAGCAGGGAGCTCCCACCTAAAATACCCGAACGTCTACCGCAGGAAGCGCCCTACGAGGAAAATCCGACGCGAGTTTGCTTTTGGAGCTTCGGTTACGAAGTTGCGCGGGTGTCGATTTCGGCGCGCAGGTCGGCGATGAATTGATCCAAGGGGCGCGGGCCTTGGTCGCCTTTGGACCGGTGGCGCACCGAGACTGTGCCGGCTTCGGCTTCTTTGCCGCCGATGACTAGCATGTAGGGGATTTTTTCCAGCTGCGCGTCGCGGATTTTTGCCTGGAGCTTTTCGTTGCGGTCGTCGAGATGTGTGCGGAAGCCCGCGTCCTTTAGTTGCTTGGTCACCTTTTGGGCGTAGTCGATTATTTTTTCGCTCAGCGGCAGGACTGTTGCCTGCACCGGAGCGAGCCATGCTGGAAACGCGCCGGCATAGTGCTCGATGAGCACGCCGAAAAAGCGCTCGACCGAGCCCCACAGCGCGCGATGGACCATCAACGGCTGGTGGCGCGCGCCGTCTTCGCCGACGTATTCGAGGTTGAAGCGGCGCGGCAAATTAAAATCGAATTGCACGGTGGTGAGCTGCCAGGGACGTCCGATCGCGTCGACGAGCTTCACGTCAATTTTCGGGCCGTAGAATGCGCCCTCGCCGGGAATGATTTTGTGCGGCACGTTCATGCGTTTCAAAGTGTTCATGAGCGCATTTTCGGCGTGCCGCCACTCTTCCGGAGTTCCGGGATAATCCTGGGGCCGCGAAGGGTCGCCCGCCGAAAGCTCGACTTCGTAGCGGTCGAAGCCGAAGACGCGCAGAACCTCCCAGGCGAACTCGACGCAATCCTGAATTTCCTTTTCGATTTGGTCCGGCATGCAAAAAATGTGCGCGTCGTCCTGAGTGAATCCGCGGACGCGCAGCAGGCCGTGAAGAACGCCCGAGCGCTCGTAGCGATACACGGTGCCGAGTTCGGCGAGCCGAACGGGCAATTCTCGATAGCTGCGCAGCCGCGATTTGTAGATCAAGATATGGCCCGGGCAATTCATGGGCTTGAGCTGGTAATCGTCTTTTTCTACTTCCATCGGGCCGAACATGCTCGCGCGGTAAAAATCCGTGTGGCCGCTGATTTCCCAAAGATGCAAGCGCATGATGTGCGGAGTGTAAACGAGATCGTAACCGTGGCGAATCAGCTCGTTCCGCAGCCAGTCTTCCATTTGCTTGCGAATGACGCCGCCCTTCGGATGCCAGAAGATCAGGCCGGGGCCGGCTTCGTCCTGAATGCTGAAGAGATCGAGTTCCTGGCCGAGTTTACGATGGTCGCGGCGCTTAGCTTCTTCGAGCTTGTGCAGATATTCGTCGAGCTCCTTTTGATCGACGAAGCATGCGCCGTAAATCCGCTGCATCTGCGGATTGCCTTCCTGTCCTTTCCAGTAGGCGCCGGCGACGTTCATCAACTTGAAGGCCTTGATGCGGCCGGTGGAAGGGATGTGCGGGCCGCGGCAGAAGTCGATGAACTTTCCGGTGGTGTAGAAGGAAACCATCGGTTCCTGGGCTTTTTCTTCCACCAGCTCACATTTGAATTCCTGATTGCTTTTGCGGTAGAGCTCGAGCGCCTCGGGCTTGGGAATCATCTTGCGCTCGTTGGGGAAGTCTTTGGCGGCCAGCTCGTGCATTTTGGCTTCGATTTTTTCGAGATCTTCTTGAGTAAAGGGCTCGGCGCGGACGAACTCGTAGAAGAAACCGTTGTCGATGGGCGGGCCGATGCCGAGCTTTACGTTGGGATAAAGTTCGAGCACGGCAGCCGCAAGCAGATGCGCGGCGGAATGGCGGAACACCTGCACCGCGTCGGGATCTTTCGCGGTGAGAATCGAAAGCTTCGAATCGTGTTCGAGCGGGCGCGAGAGATCGACTAGCTCGCCGTCGGCGCGCGCTACCAGAGCTTCTTTCGCCAGGCGCGGCGAAATCTGGCGAGCGATGTCGGCGGCCGAAGTGCCGCGCGGCACGTCGCGGGTGGCGCCGTCGGGCAGGGTGATTTGAATGGTTTCCATGCGCGTTCTTCTCTCGATGCGGAAACCACTAGCTTACTGGCGCATGTGGAGACGGTCAAGACAAGACGGGGGTGAGCCACGGCGTGCCCTCCGAAGCTGAACTGCCGGGCGCGCTCGTTAGTCGCTCTAATCGGGGAAGTCGCTGAGGACAACTTCTTCTTCGCGGATCGTGGGGAAGCCCTCGGAGAACGCGAGGGCGCGCGACACTGCTTGATAGAAGTAGAGATTTCTTTCGCTGGCGAGCAATTCTTCTTCGGAGTCCCAGACGGTCATAACGCGCAGGTCCGGTGAACTGTTTCCCGGAGTGCGCAGCACCATGAGCGCCACGAAGCCGCGTTGATCGTGCATCAGCGGGACCGAACCGGTAAGCGCCTCGATGAATTCTTCCTGCTTGCCGGGCTTGACTTGGTATTGAGTGACGCGTGCGTACATAACCGCCTCCTGCAATCGCGCGGGAAGGGGGCCGTGAGGCGGACAGTCTAGCGCCAAATGGCTGATGAAGGAAGCTCTGCAATCCTCTTGAGAAATGAGTTGGCCAGGCTGGCGGAATCGCAAACTCATGTAAGGGGCTAAAGAATAGTCACGCCGGGCAGACCTTGAAAGGCGGAATCTCCGGTGACCAGTTGCGCGGCATGTGTTTGTGCCGTGGCATAGATAATGGCATCGGCCATTGACAGGCGATGTTCCAGACTGAGGCTCGCCGCAACGAGAGCGATCTCTTCGTCGAGGGCCACCACGACGCACCGGAACGCTTGCGATACGAATCGATCCGCGATCGTCTTTCCTCGTTCGCGCGACAACTTCTTGCACACCTCGTAGAGGACGATTGTAGGGACCAGAAGAAAATCTTGCCGATGAAGGTAGGGCTCGAAATCGCCTGCTTTTGCTCCGTCGCCGAAGTACTCGATCCAGCCGGATGAATCGACCACAACGAAATCAGAAGCGGTCGTTGCGGTCACGGTCGGTCGGCTCCCAGCGAATCCCTTTGGCTATTCCACGCAGTTCCTTTATCGAGCGCGGCGGATCAAGATGAAGGTTTCCGTCGTAGGCGTAGGCGAGAAGTTCCTGCCCGACCTCGATTTTCAATTCCTCGCGGACGGCTTTCGGGATTACGACCTGATACTTAGGCGAAACCTTCACCTTGATTTTTTGCATCGGGAGACCTACGTTAATTATATCGATGCGCCGTGTGTATGTCAAATTAGCATCGATCTTTCATATGTAAAACCACGGATGGGATGGTTTGGCTTGCGTCCTTCAGGATTTATTGCGCGGGTGCGGAGAGCGACCGGCGGCTATTTCTTACGCGCTTGTTCGAGCCTGTCCCAGTCTGCATCGGTTAAGTCGACGAAGTCATTGAATTCACCGGCGCCGCGCAGCCACAGGCCGCCGTCAATCGTGACGCATTCACCGTTCACGTAGTCCGCCTGATCGCTTAGCAGATAAGCGGCGAGGTTTGCGAGTTCCTCATGGCGGCCGAAACGCTTCATGGGGTGAGAATTTTTCGCATGCTCCTCGAATTCTTTCGATGGCATCAAGCGCGAAAACGCGCCTTCGGTAGGAAACGGTCCCGGTGCGATGGCGTTCAATCGGATACGATGACGCGCCCACTCGACTGCGAGCGAGCGGGTCATCGCGAGCACGCCGGCCTTCGCGCAAGCGGAAGGCACGACAAAACCGGAGCCGGCGTTCGTTGCAGCGTACGTGGTGACGATGTTTAGGATGTTGCCGGGCTGCTGTTCGGCGATCCATTTGCGTCCGAGCGCGAGCGTGCAATGAAAGCTTCCTTGAAGGACGATTCCGATCACGGCGTTGAACGCGTTCGGTGAAAGCTTCTCGGTGCGCGCGATAAAGTTTCCGGCGGCGTTGTTGACCAACGTATCTACACGGCCGAACTCTCTCTCCGCTTCGGCGATCATTTTCTCGACGGCACTAAAATCGCGCACGTCCGCGGAGAAAAACCCTGCGCGCGCTCCTTTTGCACGGATTGCTTCCGTTGCTTCGTTCAGCGGTTCTTCACGCCGGCCGGCGAGGAACAGATTGGCGCCGAGTTCGGCGAACCGCAGCGCCATCGAACGGCCAAGGCCCGTGCCGCCCCCGGTGATGAGAATCGTCCGCCCTTTTAACAAGTCAGCCTGAAACATCGTCGACACCTCCGCGCAATCACAACAAAGCGTGCAAGAGATTCGAGAATTCTTGCCGCAGGGCTACTTCGCCGCGGGGAGAAATTCCTTCGGAATCGGAGCTTCCTTGGTTTCGCCCTGCCAATAGATTGTGACGATCCACCAGCGGGCGCCGTCGTAAAATAACTGGAAGCTGTTGATCCCGCGCTCGAACGGTTCCGGGTCCTTCGCGTCATGACGCGAGGCGTAGGTGCTGAATATCTGCATGATGTTGCCGTAGCGCTCGCTCTTTCGCGCGATTTCGTTTTCGGCGAAGCCATTTTTCTCGAAATAGGTGTCCGCAAACTTCGCATATTCGTCTGGAGTTACTACTCGCGCGAAGAAGCCGCCGTCCTTTTTGGGCCCTGATGGGACGAGGCGCGCGCCGGGAAGGAAGAGGGAACGGAAACGGTCCCAATCGCGCTTTTGCCCCGCTGGGCCGGAAATAACGTCGTAGCAGGCTGCGAGAATCGCGTCTGGTGAAGCGACATCGGCGGGTTTTGCTGCGGGCGGCGTGGGTTCCGGGGGAGCGGGCGCGTCGGATTTTTTAGCTTCGGGAGCTTGCGCCTGAGTTTTCGATTGTTCCTGCGCGCGCAGGGGCGCGATTGCAAAAGCGAAAAGAAAAACTGCGAGAACGAGGTATCCGAATCTGGTCACGCAAATCCTCCGGCGGCGCGCCGCTCTGCGATTCCTTGCCCCAGGCCGCAGGCGCGGAGCTTAAACCGCCAAGCGGCGGGTTTCCATAGGAAAGTTTCCGCGCACAAGTTACTCGCATGTGGCAGTGTGGTTCGGCTGTTTAGAAATCGACGTGGAGGCGCAAGCCTGGGACGGTGACTGGGCCGCGGTCTTTGTTATAGCCGGGGTTGTTGACGTGCTGGACATCAAAAGATGCAAAAAATCCGCGCCAGAGATGCGCGGTGTAGAAAGCCTCGACGATTTTTTCGTGGCCGTACGTCAGGTTGCCGTCGCCCAGCAAAAATCCGCTGCCGCCGAGGGCAAGGTATTGCTGATGGGCGGCGACAATTCCGTTGAGAACGAAGGCGGCGCCGACGCGATCGTTGCGGCGATGCCACTTGTCGCCCTTGGTGAAGAGGCCGAGTTCGGCGGAGCGATCCACTTCGGTATAAGCGAAGGATTCGTTGCGGCCGTCACTCCAGCCAAGACGCGCGAATGCGCCGATCTGCGAAGTAAGTTCCTGCTCGAGGTTCAGGCCAAAGCCGTATTTGTGTCGGCCTTGGACGCGGGTCGAGATGATGTCGGGCACGGGAGTGTCACCCGCCCGGAAATTGCGAATCGCTTCTTCGTAATTGCCCATGTCGGCATGGTTCAGGTAAGCGAGCAGTCGCACGACCCCCGCGCGATGTAGAAGCAAATTTCCGCGAGCTTCCAATTCCAAATTTTCCGCGCGGGAACGGGCGATATTTGCATCGAGATTGATTCCGTTCGCGACTTTAGGCATCAGCGTTTCGGCAAAGCGGGCGGCGAACCAGTGGTCGTAGTATTGAACAATGAGACCGTCGGTGTAGCCGCGCGTGTTCGCGGCGTAGTCGTACGCGCCGTTGTTGTCGATGGTCCAATTCAGAAATTGCAGGTGACTGTCCGTTCCCCAGGAATTCTGGTCGAAATAATCGACCATGCTGAATTTTCCGGCGAGGATTTCGATGCGCCGCGCCGGGAGTGAAGTAGAGATATTTTGCCAGCTGCGCTCGGCGGGAGTGCGGTCGCTGGTGAGAGGAATGATTTGGCGCACGATGAATCGCGCGAGGTAGGGCGTATGCGCGAGTTGCGGATTGCGCACGACGTCGAGATTGGTGAAACCCGCGAGGCCGAGCGCTTCGCTGATGCCATGCCCTTCGGCGCTTTCGGCGTTTACGTATACCTCTGTGTTGTGTGTGACTTGATAGCCGAGGTAGAGCGTGTAGAGCTTCGAGGTGGCATTCTCCCCGTGGGATTTCAAGCTGTTTGGTCCGCTGTACTTTGCGGGGAAAGCCGGATGCCACTGCAGGATCAGGTTCACCTGGCCGGAAATCCAGTAGCGACTTGTTTCTGAGTGAGGGAACAGGGTTAACGTATCACTTGAGTCAGTCGAATCAGCGTCGGGGGTTGTGGTGGATTGTGGCGAGGATTTATCGGATTGGTCAGGCGCGGGAGCTTGCGCGCGCACGACATGCGGGACGGTCAAGCACACGATCAGCATACAGACGAGCCACAGTCCGAGTTGGGCGACAGGGCGGGGCATTGTCTGACGAAATCGCGGATTCGTGTGATTTCGTTTCCACGTCCCAAGAGTAAAACACGCTACGGCCCGAACGCCAGATTAAAAGACAATTAAAAACAAAAAAGGGCGTCCCCGAATCTTACAGGGACGCCCTTTAGGTGAGTCGACAGAGCTGCTAGAAGATCAGCTTCAACGCAAACGCCATTTGCCGCGACGAGCCGAAGTCCCCAGTGGGGAACCGGGTGCTGGTGATCGCTCCGAAAGAGCCGGCTAGGGCGGTAACTGTCTTCGCACTCGACGCTGACAAAATATTTCCTGGATTGCCGAAATTCGGATGGTTGAAGATGTCGAACATCTCGGCGCGGAATTGTAGGTTGAACCTCTCCGTCAACTTAGTGTTCTTGATGAGGGAGAAATCAGTGTTGATAAAGCCCGGTCCGGGCAAACCATCCCGGTTGATATCACCGGGATGGCAAGTGCCCAAAATAAGCATCTGGCTGGTAGCGTCAAACGTACATGGTATCGCGAACACAGCGGCGGTGTCTGTTGCGCAGTCTGGAACCGCAGGTGTAGTTGACACCGGCGGAGCGTTGTAGTTCTCGCACACAGCTCTTGTGTTGTAGAACTTCGCCGGATTGCCGGTTCCGTGAACAGGCCCCAGTGCGTCCGGGCGCAGATTGAACGTGGCAGGTCCCAGGTTTACCTGAACGAGTGGAGTGATGGGGTTGCCGCTTTGCAGCTGTGTGATGGCACCGATCTCCCATCCAGAAACGAGCCGATTGCCTCTGAACGGCAGGTTATAGAACCCGCTCAGAACGAACCTGTGCCGCGCGTCGAATTCCGAGAGCCCATAATCGCCGCGTGGATTGTTGGCATCCTGGAGCGGAACCGCGTCGCCCGAACTGACCGAGCTGTAGTCGAAAGACTTTGAGAAGGTGTACGAAGCCAAAAGCTCAAGGCCGTTCGACAGGTGCTTGTTGAAGGTGACCCACAAGGCATTGTAGTTCGAGTTGCCGGGACTATCGATTTCCGAGATCGTACCGAACGTACACGGCGGGTTGGGAGGTGCGCATTGTGCCGGTAGCACAGGGCTGGTGAGAGGAAGAAACGGGAACGGCCGCGTGGTCCCAAAGAGTCCATCGGTAACGAAGGGCTCGTTCACATTGCGCGTGAGCTGGAGATGCGTGCCCTTCATTCCTACATAAGCTACTTCCAGACCCATTGTGGGGCTGAGTTGGCGCTCGATTGTGAGGTTCCAATCCTGAGCGTACGCATTGTCGAAATTAGGATTGACGATGGTGGGGCCGAGACTGACGCCGACAATCGCGGCTGAGGGGTTCTCAAGCGTGATAGCGTTGGCGTTAACAGAGATAGGTATCGCGAATGGCGGACTTGAGCTAAGGCCGGTGACAACGTTCGTGGTGGGGTCCTGCGTAAGAATCGCGTAAGCAGCGCGAACGGAAGTCTTGCCGTCGCGGAACGGATCCCACGCGAAGCCGATCCGCGGCTCGAAGTTTTTGTTGTTGGTGTGGAACGGCTGAGGCGTTTCGACAAGGGTTCCCGTATTCAGATTGAAATTCGTGAAGCGGTTGAGCGCCTCCGACGGTGTCGAGTTCCACTCGTACCGCAGGCCAAAGTTGAAGGTAAAGTTGGACCTCCACTTGAAGCTATCTTGCGCAAAGACGGCGTACGATGGCTCGAGAATGCGGTCGTTGCCCGCGCCAAGCTCAACGGTGAAAGCAGCTGCCTTGTCGGCCGCGAAATTATCCAAAGACGTGAACGAAAAGCTGCCAATGTTTTCAGCGACGTTGTTGTTGTACGCTCGCCGGATTTCTCCGCCGAAAGCGAACGAATGCCGACCCCTTAACCAGCTCAACGTATCGTTGCCAACCACTGTGGTGTCGCCGCGGCCTTGAGGCTCCCCTTGCGGACCTCCGAAGGCCATGGCTCCTCCGCTCACGAGGATGTTTGGTATCCCCACACCCACCGGTGCGCCAGGCGGAAGAGTGATATCGAAGTTCGCCGGGTCGAGAGCCGTGGGCGTGAAAAATAGGTGGATGCGATTGAATCCCAGGCGTGCGGTGTTCGTGATCGAGGGACTGAAAATGTGATCTTCGCTAACGGTCATGAGTTGCCGGAAACCACTGCGAGTGTCGCCGAATCCTGGGAGGTTGGCTCCTTGTGTAGGCTCTTGACGGAGATCCTTCTGCACCACGTAATAGCCGTGGACTCTGTCACTGGCTGTCCACTCGAAATCAAGGTCCGCCGAGCCTTGATTCAAGGCGACGTTGGCGAGAGCTGAGCCGGTGAATCCGTTGAAGTTGGCCGGGATTCCGGTCTTGTCAAAGCCCTGCTGATTGGCAGCGGGAATCAGTTTAAGAAGTTGTGTGACGGCCGGCGACGTGACCGACGCAATCTCGTTCTGGCTGGGCACAAAAGTTGTAAGCGTCAAACCCTGGTGCTGGCGAAGGCCTTCATAAGCCAGAAAGAAGAAGAGTTTATTCTTCACGATTGGGCCGCCGAAGGCCGCGCCAAAGTCGTTCCGCTTGAAAGGCGCTTGGGGGTTCGGTACCAGAGCGCCGCCCTTACTCACGAGCGTAGGATTGAAGAAATTGCGGGCATCGAGAGCGTTGTTGCGGAAGAAGTCGAACGCTTCGCCGTGGAATTCGTTCGAGCCGGAGCGTGTCGCCAGATTGACGATGGAGCCGGAATTGCGGCCGTACTGCGCGGGGAACGACGAGTTGTCGATCTTGAATTCGGCCAAAGTATCGATGGGCGGCTGGAACGTGATTTGGTTTTGCACGGGGTCGTTCAAGTTAATGCCGTTGACGAGCCAGTTCGTGGTGTCTTCGCGATTGCCCGCCGTATTGATCGCGAATGATCCTTGTCCGCGCAGAGGAGCCGTTAGAAAGCCGTTTTGCGGAGGCGTCACCGTGCCCGCTGTCAGCAGTCCGAGATCGACGAAGTGGCGGCCATTGAGGGGTATTTCTTGCACAGTCTTGTCGTCGAGCACTGTACTAACGGCGGGCGTCGTCGTCTCAACAAGAGCGGACTCCGCCGTGATCACAACCTGCTGGGTGACTTGGCCAAGTTGAAGCTGGATGTCCTGGGTAATCGCGGTCGCCACTTGGAGCTGGAGATCGTTGATCACAGCGGTCTGGAAACCCGGGGCGCCAACCTCCATTCGGTAGATTCCAATTGGAAGCGATGAGAATAGATAAGCTCCCGCGCTGTCCGTTTGAGAAGTTGATTCCACCGCGGTCGCCTTATGCTTCAGGACAACTTTCGCGTTGGGAACGGTCGCGCCCGTGGCATCGGTAACCGTGCCGTTAAGAACGGCAGTGGATTGGGCATTTGCCGATGTGCTGAATGCAAGGCAAACAAAAAGCAGCAGAAGAAGTTGCGAAACCGCAGAGCAGAACGAAAATCCCCCCGTCGATACCCTGTTCATCGTTCCTCCTGGTAGGACGGCGACGAAAAAACCGCATCTCGCACAGTCGGTAAGTTGCGCACTCCCCGTGCGAACGCTCCGATCAGCAAGAACCGTAAGTGCGAAAAGCAGTTAAATTCCGTCGCAGTTGGGACACACCACAATTTTCGGCGCGTTGGGGACGTGCCGAGACCCGTTGGAAAATTCTACGCAATTGCGTAGCCACAATCGAAGCGACGTTGGGGCTTACGTAACCTATTGAATTTAATTATCATAATCGTCGATGAGCTTGCGGATTGCGGTGTTGATCCGACCACGTACTCCAAAATGTCATACGGCGCTACCACTTTTGGAATTGGCGAAAAGATCCAGGCTTACAGAAGGCCGGAAGACTTACTGCCCCCCGCAAAAAATCGCGTTCCTCTCGGCTTGCTGGATTAGCCGATGATAAGCGATGACAAGCAACGAGGGTCGCGTTACATGCTCGGGGTGAAGCTTTCGGGCGATGTTCCCGTTCGTCGCGAATGCGATGCGCGAGGGCCTCTAATGGCTGGGCATCCCGATTGCCCGCGGAGGACATCTTTAGTAGTCTCTCCTATTGCGCTCAAGTGGGCAGAGTGAACCTATAGACTCAGGGGTGAGTAACTTGCTGGAAAAGTCTCGGATTGGTCTTTGGATTCTAGTTTTGACGGCGCTCCTTCTGCCGTCGTGCCAACAAGTGATTAATAACCCGAAGCCGACGCTCAAGACCATTTCGCCGACAACCGTAGCGGCTGGCTCGCCAGCTTTTTTCTTAGCTGTGACCGGCAACAATTTCGCGGGAAGCAATTCTGTCGTAGAGGTCAGTGTAAACGGCGGGCCGCCACAACCGCGCATTACGGATTTCATCGACACCAGTCACCTGAAGGCCGAAATTTTCGCGAACGACATCCAGAGCCCCGGAAGCATTTTGGTCACAGTGATTACGGGTCCGCCAGGCGGCGGCACCAGCTTGCCGCAGACATTGGCCGTAACCCCGTCGGCCAGCACGACGCCCAAAGTCATTTCGATTTCACCTTCAGGCGTGGTGGTCGGTAGTGTTGGGTCGTCGCTCTCGGTAATCGTCAACGGGGCAGGTTTCGTCTCGACGTCCGTCGTGACGGTGAACGGCAATAATTGTACCCCGGTTCCTTTCGGTAACCCCAATGGGGTACCCGGCTGCACAACGGCGCTTCCCGTGCCGAGCACCACTTCCATTACGGTGACGATTCCCAGCACCTTTTTCGTCACCACCGGGGCGTTGAGCATCGGTGTGCTTAACCCGCCTCCGGGAGGCGGAGCCTCCAACACGGTGCCGCTCAATATCACCAATCCATTTCCCAGCATTACGGCAGTCACACCCGCCTCCTTTCAGGCTGGGACGACGTCCACTGGCACATTGACGGTGACCGGAACAGGCTTGGTTCCCGGTTCTATCATTTTGATTAACGGAGGGCAGCGGCAGACAACGATTGAGAGCGGCACGAGTTTGGCGACTTCGCTTACTGCAGGGGATCTTGCGGCTGCGGGCGTAAGTCAGGTACAGGTTTTGAATCCCGCGCCCGGTGGAGGCACTTCAAATATATTGACGTTCGCGATAAACCCGTCTCCTACAGCGGGACTCCCGGAACTTGTCGACGTCGCAACCGATGGAAGCCAGGGAGACAGCGGAATCTGCGGCACCTGCGCGCCGGGCGGCTTACCTGATCTCACCACGGCTGGCCCCGCAACCAGTTCTACGGGTGCGTTCATCGCATATGCGTCTACGTCAAGCAATCTAGTCCCTAACGATCGAAATTCGTCGAGCGACGTGTTCGTACGTACCACCTGCCTGGTGGATACCGGGACCGGAGCGAACTGCACGCCGGTAAATTCGGTGGCGAGTGTTGCGGCTACAGGAGGGCCGGCAAACGGCCCAAGCTTCGAACCCTCTCTGGACGCCGCCGGCACCGACATCGCCTTCACTTCGAAGGCCACGAATTTGGTAAATACGGTAGCCTTTACAGGAACGGACAGCCAGGTTTTCTGGAATGTCGTCTGCACTTCTGCCACAGCGGCCTGTGCCACGGCGCCAGCCACGGTTCTTGTGTCGATCTCCGCGGATGGAACGCAGGCGGGCAACGGCGCAAGTTTCAATCCCGCTATAAGCCCGGACGGGCGTTATGTCGCGTTCGTATCACTGGCGACGAATCTGGTTTCCAACTTGACCTTCAACGGCGCGACGCCTCAGGTTTTTCTTCGCGACACTTGCAGCGGGCAGACGCTCGCCACCACGACAACCCCAGGATGCGAGCCGCAAACGTTTCTCGTCTCGACCCTCGACGGAGTGACTCCGGCCAATTCCGCGAGTACGAATCCGTCGGTTTCGAACGGCGGACAGTTTGTTTCCT
>Ga0185299_10006263_pt1 | contig 12738 bp, 11 predicted proteins | sample PaiPotPPA55metaG_FD_128002 | JGI IMG/M metagenome (GOLD analysis project Ga0185299, IMG submission 128002) | Iron sulfur acid spring bacterial and archeal communities from Banff, Canada, to study Microbial Dark Matter (Phase II) - Paint Pots PPA... ...
GGACAGACCCGGTAACGACACCAAGGAATCTCGAAGGATGGCGAGTCGAATCTTCAAGTCACCCGCGAAAAGCTCCCCACCGGAACGGCAGAGCCTCAAATTTCCGGGTTTTTCAGCAAACTGCTAACAGCGTCCGCAGGCGTCTCCTATAACAAGTTCCTCGCCAAGATCGCCTCGGATCATCGCAAGCCCAATGGCGTCTTCGTTATCACGCCGAAGATGGAGCCTGCCTTCGTCGAGACATTGCCGGTCGAAAAGTTTCATGGTGTCGGCCCGGCAATGACAGCAAAAATGAACCGGCTCGGAATCGAAACCTGGCTCGCCCTCAAAGAGCAGACACTTTCCTTCCTTCAGCAGCACTTCGGGAAGCCAGGGCCCTATTATTACGGGATTGCGCGCGGAATCGACGAACGGCCAGTTCGAGCCGGCTGGATCCGCAAGTCGGTTGGTGCGGAAAACACCTTTTCCGCCGATATCTTCACGTTCGAAGCCGCGCGCGACTCGCTCCAGCCAATCATCGAAAGGGTCCGGCGACATTGTGAGGGAGCAGACATTCGAGGGCGCACGGTGACGTTGAAAGTGAAATATGCCGACTTCCGGCAGATCACGCGAAGCCGGACCAGTCACGCGCCCATCGTGACGCGAGCCGAAGTCGAGCAGCTAGCTATGCGTCGCTCGAACCAGTCTTTCCCCTGGTGAGAGGCATTCCGCTCCTCGGCGTTTCCGTGTCTTCGCTCGGCGAAGAGCAGATGGAAGGCGAGCTCCAACTCAGCCTGTCACTTTTAGAGCGGGTCCCGAAAATGCGGTATCGGGAGGGGATTTCCAAGCGGGGCGAATCGGGCGGCCGAGCTTACGGCTACTGGCCGGTCCCTGGTAAGCCCGGTGAAATTGCCGCGTCAGGGGGATTGATGGTAGCGGGGGTCCGCAACCATCAATCCCCCTGGGAGGATACGCCATCATTTTCGCTGGACCTGCCATTGTCTTAACATTTTGGACTCCGAACCGGGGGCAGACCGACTCTCAGAGAGGCGCGTTCGGAGCGGATTCTATGCGCCCGGAAGAAAGTCGCCGGACACGACGCCGCGGGCTCGGCGGCAAATTGACTAACCTCTTCGCCACCTGCATGCCTGCGTTTCCGGGCTTATTGGGCCGCCGACTACATTCACCCCTGCTCATACACATCAAACAAGCGCCTATCTATATGACGTTCTCCCCCAAAACGTCGCCGAACACACGCTATCCGAGCAATTTGACGGATATGGAATGGGAGCGGCTGAAACCATTGACCCCCGAAGCCGCGCCGGGCGGGCGGCCACGCAAGACCGATATGCGGGCGGCGATGAACGCGATCTTCTCTTCTCTTCGCACCGGCTGCCCTTGGCGCTACCTGCCCGGCGACGAATTTCCGCCGCGCTCGACGGTCTGCAATATTTTCCGCAAGTTCCAGTAGGACGGCGTGTGGGAGGCCATCCGGGAAGAGCCGCACGTGACTTTGCGCGAGCAACTCTGGCGAGAGGCGAGTCCCATGGCAGCCGTCATCGACGGCCAGACGCTGAAGGCGGCGCTTCGCTAAACTCGGGAGGGCGGTTTTGATGGCGAGGTAGGTTATGACGCCGGCAACCCTTCGATGAACTCAGGAGGTCAAGGGGCGCAAGATTCATGCCCTTGTCGACACCGAAGGGCTGCCGCCGCAGGCCCGTCGTTCATTCCGCGGGCATCCAGGACCGCCCCTTCGACGCGTTCAGGAGGCGCGGCGCTTGTCCTCGATAAAATCCGTAACCGTTTTCCCGGGCGCGAACTGGTCTGGGCGGGCAATGGATACAACCCGTGGCAAGTCGAAGCCGCCGTTGCGCCGTGGTCAAGTCCTGATCGAAAATGGGTTTCGCGCGACAACCATTCGCGACGGAAAGGGATGAGTGTGGACCGGAACCCCCCAGGGCATCGACGCCGTCAAAAAGATGCGTCCCGTCCTTCCAATGACCTCGCCAGCCGGCGCGGCGCTTTTTGAGACGCGAGATTTCCGCTTCGATCTCGGCCTCGAGTTCGGGAGTTTGATATCCTTCGCTGCGGGTCTTGCCGCGCGCGATGTCCTCTTCGATTTGTTCGATAAAAGTGAGGTGCTCGGCGAGGGTGGCGAAGCGCGAATCCGGTGGAGCGTGGCAGGTTTCGACCGCAGCGGTGCAAGCGGCGATGAGAGCGGCATCAATGATATCGTTCTTGGCCCTTTGCAGGCGAAACATGGCATAGGCGCGCACTTGCTTGGGCTGGAAGACGATGACCTCGAATCCTTCCATCCGCAGCTTGGCAACTATGGTGCGTTCGTAACCGCCCCTGGCTTCGATGCCAATCCGCCGGCTGGATGCGCGCCAAGCCAAGCAACGAGAACCGCATGGTCCTGGGATCATTGCCAACTTGGAGGCACCCGGCATGGCCATCGATCCACGTCGAGTTTGCTCTTTCCGGTATCGATTCCGGCGCAAATAAGAGTAGACTTTTGCATCTTCCACGACCCTGCCTTGTGAATGCGAACCTGATGTTCAGGCAACCATACGGGTCCGACGAAGAACCGAAGGCGATCTGCTGAGCCACAGCCCGCCAGGCTACGGATGAGGCGATCCGACCTTCGGCGTCCGGTCCGGGCCGCCACCCGGACCGGACGTTCTTCACAGAACAGGCAAACTCTACAGGGAATCGCTAATACAAGGAGGAGGTGATACCGGTGCGATTCGCGCCACCAAAAAATCAAGCCGGTCATCCCCGGCAAATCCAGCCGCAAGAAGCGCATCCGGCACGACAAGGGCGCCTACAAGAACCGCAACGTCATCGCGCGCTGCTTCGGAAGGCTGAAGGATTTCCGCCGCATCGCCACGCGCTATGACAAGCTCGCCGGAAACTTCTTTTCTGCCCTCTGCCTCGTTGCGATCGTTGCCTACTGGCTTTGAATTATTTGAGTCTGGACCCGATGTTGAGAGCGAAGTCGTCGAGATCACGCCATCGCGTCGCGACCCGATGGCGGCACCGTAGTCCTTCTCAGCCGGACGACGAATCAACGCGGCGAGGTCGTTCAGATTTTCAAGGCCAGACTTGTCGTTCCGCGCAGAGTCGCGAGCTGACCCGGAACTCTCGCATGTCGCGGATTTAGTCGGTCTCTTGCGATCGCCAAGGTGGAGAACGGCGGTCCCGGAATATCCGGATTTCGGTAGGTTTCCCATTTCGATCGAACCTGACGGTGACGGCCTTGTCCGGGGTATACTTATTTGCGGACGACGCCTTAGGCCCGACGCGGTGCTTCTGCCATCCTCGAAACTGCGCGTCCTGACCTGAATCTCGATCAGGGGCTCGTTTCCAGAGCCGCTTCAACTCCGCAGGACGACACAAGCGCCACCTGCGCGGAGGATCTTTTCACAAATTGCGTCAGCTGCCGCGCGCGAGGGCGCAGGTGCGCGTACCTGATAGTATGGAGCGAAGCCGCGGCTGGGCACGCGACCGCCGATGACCATGGGTTCGATCTTGCCAATAATAGCGGAATAGCTGCTCCGGGCGCGTGTGTAAGCGGCCAGCGCCGCCGCCTTCGAAAAACTGCCGGCGAGCTGGACGCCCCAAGGCGCAAAGAGCGCTGAGGCGGCAACGGAGCGAGGTTCTGAGCGGCGAATGGCGGCTGTCGCTTGTAAACAGGATAGCTTCGAGGATATTGCGCTGTCGGTTATCGTTTCCGCCGCGGCGCCGCCGATCCAGTCTTCGGCCGGATGTCGCGTGATGGTCAGAACGTAGTCCCGCGTCTCGGCCGGCAAATTGCCGTGGCGGGCGAGCCAGTTCGCAACACGGGCAGGACCGGCATTGTAGGCGGCGGCGGCCAGTCCAAGATTGCCGAAACGCTGCTTGAGGTCGGCGAGAAGGTCGGCGGATTTTGGTATTGCTTCCTCGGGATCGAACGGATTGGCAAGGCCACGCTCATCAGCTGTCTTCGGCATGAATTGCGCGATGCCTTGCGCGCCGGCTGGACTGATCGTGTTGGGTCGAAAACTGCTTTCCTGCCATATCAGCCGTGTCAAGAACTCGACCGGCAGACTCTGAGTCCGAGCCGACGATTCGATAAGGCGGCAGACGGATGTTTCCATCGATTCAACCTTGCCCGTCACTGCGCTTTCTGATCCTGCCAGCGCAGAGCTGCCGCAAAACAGAGCGAGCAAGCCCAAGGATCGAAGGGTCGACCGCTCTAGCATTGAGATGTCTCAACATGTTTTCCATTACGCGAGAGGCAGTATTATATCTCCAAACGGACCTTACGTTAAGCTCCGACCGATGGCAGCAAGATTGTCGGTTCGAAATGGTCAAACATAAGTCTTCTGCTGTGAAGGGTTTCGGATGCCGGCGGGGTCGCAAGAGACTGGATGTCGCCGGCGCGATCTATGGGGATTTGAGGACCGCGCGTGGGCTTTGTCGAGTACTCGGCGCGGCGCGGGATGGCAGACTAATACGCGAAGAAATAGATTGAAGCCGGCTCGCCCTAGTGGCGCAGCCGAGCCACTGTGGAGATGGCTTTCAGAAGAGCCGGTTGGAGCATCAAATCTTCACGGCTCGGGCCTCTTTTCTTACCAAACAGCCGTTCAGGAACTGAGCAACGGCCCCTTGGACGATCTCTTCGATTTCCTGCGGCGTTGGCGGCGGGCGCAAGCCAATGAGGCATTGCAGCCGCACGGTTCCTGACAGCATGTCGAGGAAATACTCCGCTCCGGCGCGGCTGTCTGGCATCCGAAGCAGCCCGCGCTCGATCTGGCGGTCAAAAAATTTGGCCAGGAAGGCGCGGCTGCGGCCGGGGCCGAGCTTCCAGAATCGCTGGACCACCTCCGGAATACGCGGCGCTTCCGCGACGACGAGTCGGTTCAGGCTCAGACAGCTTGGGGAGGTTACGATCGCCAAATAGCGCGTGCCGACCTCCTTTAGCACCTCATCTGTCGCGCGCGTTGCAAGTTTTTCCGGGGTCAACCCTTGAAAGATCGTTTCGCAAGTGTCGCTGGTGATCGCCTCGAAAAGGCCCTGCTTGCCGCCAAACAGGGAATAGAGCGTTTGCCGCGACCCACCGGAGAGCGCAACCACGTCGTCCAGCGTGGCCTCTGCAAAGCCCTTCTTTTCGAACACTTGCCTGGCCGCGGCCAAAAAAGCTTCCCGCCGTGCGGCGAGACGCTTGCTGGGTGGGATGCGGGCAGAGGCTGCGTTTGAAGCGGTCACCATCGTTCACAACTGCGTGAGCCAAGTCCGTCGCGCCCTTGATATGTACTGTACGATACGATATTTCAAGTCCGAAGGTTGTACTGTACAAGACAATACGAGAGCCCCCGGCCTGAGCCAGGCCGATAGGATTTCGAGCATGACCATCGAACGATCGGCGAAATAGCAGCAAGCGCGTTCCTAGCTCGCAAGAGTGTTCAGGAAACACGATTCCGCGCCTGATATGACTTCTCGATGGAGGCGTACGATGCTGGAGCCACGGCAGATGAACGAGGACGGGCTTGACGTCCGGGAAGCTAACCATCGCGTGATGAATATGAGCGATGAGGGGCGGCCGAGCGCGGAGCGCCTGCCCTTTCCGCGCCGCCCCAATTTCCCCGGATAGGAGAGCGTGACATGGGCATCGTCGGCTTTGCGCTTCGCTATCGCCACACATTTTACGTCCTGGCGTTGATGATGCTGTTCCTTGGCGGTAGCGCGATCCTCACGACGCCCAAAGACATTTTCCCCACCATCAACATCCCGGTCGTGTCAGTGATCTGGCAATATACCGGGCTGACGCCGGAGGAAATGGAACAGCGCGTTGCCACTTATAGCGAATATGCGTACAGCTCCAACGTTAGCAACATCCGCAACATGGAGAGCCAGTCGCTTGAGGGCATCACGGTCGAGAAGATATTCTTCCAGCCCAACGTCAACATAGACCTGGCGATTGCCCAGATCGATTCCGGGTCCAATGCGATCCGCGCATTGATGCCACCCGGCATCGAGCCCCCGATCATTGTTCAGTATAACGCGTCGTCCGTGCCTGTGCTGCAACTTAGCTTGAGCTCTGACCGGCTGAACGAGCAGCAGCTCTACGATTACGGCATATATCAGATTCGCCAGGCGCTGGCCCCGATCCAGGGCATCACGCTGCCGACGCCCTACGGCGGCAAATATCGACAGGTCATGGTCGACATCGACCCCGATGCGCTAAACGCGCGCGGCATCACCCCCAACGATATTGTCAACGCCGTCAACGCCCAGAGCCTGACCCTGCCGTCGGGCGATGCAAAGATGGGCGACCAGCAGTTCATCGTGCGCGTCAACAATATGGCGCCGACGATCGACACGCTGAACCGGTTGCCGATCAAACAGGTCGGCGGCACCACTATCTATCTCTCCGACGTGGCGCATGTCCGCGACGCCTGGGCCGTGCAGCAGAATATCGTGCGGGCCGAGGGCAAGCGCTCGGTCCTGCTGACCATCATCAAGAATGGCGATGCCTCGACCCTCGATGTGGTCAATCGGGTGAAGGCGGCGCTGCCGGAGATCCAGAAGGCCGCACCGCCAGGCATGGACATAAAGCTGATGTTCGACCAGTCGGTGTTCGTGCAAAATGCGATCGACAGCGTACTGCATGAAGGTGCGATTGCTGCTGGGCTGACCGCCTTGATGATCCTGATCTTCCTCGGCTCCTGGCGTTCGACGCTCGTGGTTATGGTCGCAATCCCGCTATCGATCCTGACTTCGATCGCGGTGCTCACAGCCCTTGGCCAGACCATCAACACGATGACCCTTGGCGGCATGGCGCTCGCTGTCGGCATCCTGGTTGATGATAGCACCGTCACGATCGAAAACACCCACCGGCTTTTGGAAGAAAGGTTGCCGTTCGACAGGGCGGTGCTCGAAGGCGCCGCGGGCATCGCGGTGCCGACGCTGATTTCAACGCTTGCCATCTGCTGCGTGTTCGTCTCCGTGTTCTTCCTGCAAGGCCCCGCGCGCTATCTATTCACACCCATGGCGATGGCAGTGGTGTTCGCCATGCTTGCGTCCTACACCATTTCGCGAACCCTGACTCCCATCTTGATAGGCCTGCTCCTTCGCAAGGAGCATGAGCGGCAGGGTGCCGGCACCGGCTGGCTCGACCGTTTTCATACGGCATTCAATGCGAGGTTCGACCGTTTCCGCGAGTTCTATGGCTGGATGCTCGCCGGCATTTTGCGGCGGCGGATCCTCACACCGGCCGTGGCTGCCTTCGTGGTGATAGGTGCGGGCGTCTTGTCCATGTTCATCGGCGCCGACTTTTTTCCGAGCGTGGATGCTGGCCTGATTCAATTGCACGTCCGCGCCCCGGCGCGCACCCGTATCGAGCGCACCGAACAGATCTTCCAGGCGATCGAGGATAATATCCGCACCCAGATCCCGGCCAAGGATCTGCGGCTTATCCTCGATAATATCGGGTTGCCGCAACGCGTGTATAATCTCGCCTTCACCGATGGCAGCACGATCGGGGTGAATGACGGCGTCATTCAGATTGAGCTTGGCGAAGGCCATGCGCCAACCGCGGAGATCATCAAAAAGCTGCGCGCGGAACTCGCGGTCGCATTTCTGGACGTGCTCTTCTACTTCCAGCCCGCCGACATGATAACGCAAGTGCTGAACTTTGGCGTGCCTACCCAAATCGATGTGGAACTGCAAGGGTATGATCGCGAGAATAACAAGAAGATCGCGGCTCTGCTGCAGCAGAAAATGACCAATATTCCGGGCTTGGTCGATGCCCACATCCAGCAGGAGCTGAATGCGCCTGAAATGTACTACGCCGTCGATCGCACACGCGCGCAGGAGCTCGGGCTGAGCATTCAGCAAGTCGCCAACAATATCAACATCAGCCTCAGCTCGTCGGAACAGGTTACGCCCAATTTCTGGACCGACACGAAAAACGGCATTCCATATTATTTCGCCGTACAAGCCCCCGAGTATCGCATTTCCAACAAGAACCAGGTCGACAACACGCTTTTGACCAGCGCCCTCGATGTCAACGGCACGCCGATCCCCAATCTACTCGGTAACGTTGCCAGCGGACAGCGCGTCGGCGTTCAGTCCGTCTTCAACCAGTCCAACATCCAAGCGGTGTATGACGTCTACGGCAGCGTGCAAAACCGCGACCTCGGGAGCGTCGCGGCAGCGATCCAGAAGATCGTCGCGGAGGTCGAGCCGCAGCTCAAGCCAGGCAATCACATCGTTATTCGCGGTCAAATCAAGAGCATGCAGGATGCCTTCGGCAATCTGACAGTGGGACTGCTGTTTGCCGCTGTCTTCGTCTATATGCTGATGGTAGTCAATTATCAGAGCTTCGTCGATCCACTCGCCGTCATCCTGGCGTTGCCGGGTGCGGGAGCCGGCATTATGCTGATGCTGTTCGTCACCGGCACGACGCTGAGCGTGCCGTCGCTGATGGGCGCGATCATGGCGATCGGCGTCGCCTCGGCGAACTCGATCCTGCTCGTGACATTCGCGCGTGAGCAGCGTCAAGCGGGAGCGAGCGCCTTCCAGGCCGCATTGTCCGCCGGCACGACGCGTCTGCGGCCCGTGCTGATGACGGCGGCTGCGATGATTGTCGGAATGCTTCCGATGGCGATCGGCGGCCCCGGCGAAGAGCAGAATGCAGTCCTCGCACGCGCCGTCATCGGGGGCGTGATGGTCGGCACGATCACCACGCTGTTATTCGTGCCCTACCTCTACTCGGTGATCGGCCGTCTAGAACGGCGGGAAGCCGGATTTTCCGCAAAACTGACGCATCAAGGATCCTTGTCATGAATTATCTGCCCACGGAACCAATGGTTCACGAGTACAAAGGAAGGAAAGCCGACGAGCGTCAACGGCGGCGGATTGCCCGCACAATCGGCCTTGGCGCCATCGCCGCCGTAGCGCTGCTTGTCGGTTTCGGTGCCTGGAGCCAATCGAGCCGCAGCGCCGACACCATCGCGGTCTTGGAAGCGCGAAACAATGCGGTGCCAAACGTGCGGACTATGACTGTCGAGGAGGACAAGGTACCCCGCACCATCGAGCTGCCGGGTAATATGGCAGCGTTCTACACTGCGACGCAGTTTGCCCGCGCCACGGGGTACATCAGCGTCCGCAATGTCGATATCGGCAGCAAGGTGCGCAAAGGTGATGTGCTTGCGTTGATCGCGGCACCAGACCTCGACCAGCAATTCGACCAGGCGAAGGCACAGCTTGTCCAATTGCAGGCCGCGGTCGAGCAGGCCCAGGCCGATGCTGAACTTGGCCGTGTTACAAGCGCGCGCACTTCGCAACTCGTTGTCAAGGGCGTGTCGAGTGCGCAACAGGGTGATCAGGACCGGCTGACCTTCGCCTCTCGAACCGCGGCACTTGCGGTCGCGCGGGCCAATATCGTGGTCCAACAAGCGGTTGCGAATCGGTTGGTACAGTTGACCGGTTTCGAGCAGGTCACAGCGCCATTCGACGGGGTGATCACCGGCCGCTTCATTGATGTCGGCAGTCTTGTCACCGCAGACGTCTCGAGCGGAACTCCTCTATTCTCGATTGCCCAAACCGATGTTTTGCGCGTCCAGGTTTATGTGCCGCAAACTGCCTATTTCGGTATCAAGGATGGCGATCGCGCGACGGTCACGGTGCCGGAACTGCCGGACCGCGTCTTCGAAGGCAAGGTGGCGCGCAATGCACATGCGCTGGCCGCCGGCACCCGCACGCTGCTCACGGAAGTCGATGTCAACAATAAAGACGGCGAGTTGACGGCGGGTCTATATGGTATCGTTCACCTTCAGATGCGCCGCTCGAATCCGGTCGTGCTCATTCCCTCGCAGGCGGTGATCTTCAATAAGGATGGGCTGAGCGCAGCTGTCGTCTCCAACGGCAAGGTTGAGCTTCGCAAGCTTGAACTGGAAGCAGATAACGGTGCCAATGTCGAAGTGCGCATTGGGCTGAGGCCGGGCGATCGCGTCATCCTAAGCCCACCGGCGAACATAGCCGATGGAATGCGTGTACAAACAAGCTGAACAACACGGCACAGCTTCTTCGCTTTGGCCCCTATGCGGAGCTGGACCGCCCCCGCCGTCCTCGCGGTGCTGCCTCAACCTGCATCGCGGCGAACGCAAGTATGCATCTCGAAGCAAGGAGTGAGATGATGGTTCTTCAAGCAGAGACTCTCGAGAAAAACATGGAGCTGGCCGCACGGCGTTTGTCGCGGAACTTGCGGAAACCATCAGGGTCGTAAGGTGAGCAGGTGACATCCCAGAAGGAGAATTTCATGAACACCATCACAAAATCGATCATTCTCACGACCCTCGCGGGCTCCCTCGCGATCAGTGCACCCGCCCCAGCCTCGGCATTCAGCCGAGGAGGTGGCGGCTTTCATGGCGGCGGTTTCCACGCAGGTGGTTTCGGAGGCGGCATGCGCGGATTCGGAGGCGGCCATATGTTCACCGGCCGAAGCGTGGCGCGCGGAGGGGCCTTTGCCGGTGGCGTCTACGGTGGGTATGGCGGTTACAGCTACGGTTATCCCGCCTACAGCTACCAAATCTGCGCCTACGACGATTGGGGCAACCCAATCCCGTGCAGCGCCTACTTCAGTGGCTATTGACGCTTGATGCGAACGCCGTCATATTGAAAGAGCCCCTTCCGCCTGAAGCTCTCGATGACCGGCCGCTTTAATCCGCTTCGTGGCGCGGGCGATCATCTCGGACCCGTCAGACCGGCGCCCGGCGATTGGGTTCAGCCCGAACGGCGCATGGGCGGTCGCCGCGTCCTTGGGCTTTTCCTTTTTCGGCTTTTTGGCTTCGCGGTTCCGCGTTGTTGTCTATTGGGAGGACTTCGAGCCGCCGGCGTGCGGTATGGCATGAGCCTAGGCCCTGCTTACAAAATTGCATAGCGTAGGCATCTGCGGATAGCAGCAATATGAAGCGCGTCACCACGTCGCCACGACCACGTATGATCGATAACGATAACGCATGATGCATAAAACGGGGTATGGTAAATTCAAGGATGCCTATTCAGGAGCGGTGCCGCTCACGGAACGGCGAGCCGGCTATGCAATCTGCCGGACTACCGGACGTTGCTCGAAGAAGGAAATCTCGAAAGCTCTCTGGTTCTCGGCCCGTAAGGGCAGGGAAGTCACTGGGACTCACACATATCTCGGCGGTTATATGTCAATCAATAGCCAGCAGGTTATCGATTGCAAATGCCGAACGCTCACGATGTGCTCTTCAGAACACTGGCCGATCCGACTCGTCGGGCGATCTTCGAGGGGCTATGTCGCGAAGGAGAGCAGACGGTCGGGGCCCTGACGGGCCGGGGTCTCGCAACCGGCCGTCTCAAAGCATCTCGGGGTCCTGAAGCAGGCCAGGCTGGTGCGCGACCGCCACGAAGGTCGCCAGACGCACTATAGCGCGCAGCTCGGCGCCTTGGCCCCGCTGATCGACTGGACATAGCCAAATGGCCGGCTTCTGGCAAAGCCGGTTCGACCACCTCGAAGATCTACTCAAAAGGATGGACCAATGAGCATACCCGCGACCGAAACGCTTTCCGTCATTGTCGAACGTGAGATACCTCATCCGCCGGAAAAGATCTGGCGCGCGCTCACGCAACGACACCTGATCGAGGAGTGGCTCATGAAGAACGACTTCAAGCCTGTCGTGGACCACCGTTTCAATCTTCGCGCAGACTGGGGCGCTGTCGACTGTCAGGTAATGGCAGTCGAGCCGAACAAAACGCTGTCTTACACGTGGGCGGCCTATGGTCTCGAGAGTGTCGTCACTTGGACTCTCACCCCTACGAGCACGGGGACCCACCTGCGCATGGAGCAGTCGGGCTTCCGGCCGGATCAGCAGCAGGCCTACCAGGGCGCCAAGGGCGGGTGGCAGCAGTTCTTTTCGGCCCTGGAGCAGGTATTGGCGCGGATAGATTGAAGTCTGCCGGCACAATTCAAAGCTAGCATCCGATAATCGCCGTTGTCCTCATTCTCCCGATTATCATAGCGGAATTGGAACTCCGCAACATAGATTGGAGCGTATTTGGCGTTCATCTTGCCGAAAACTGAAAAATCACCACGCAACCTCTTGTCTTTGCGATTGGGCCGAGAGCGGCACATAGGTGGTAGGATTGCTCCCGCGCTCTGCGCGATAGATCAGGCCGCTGTCGCCTTCCAACTCTTTTACGACTATGATCCTTCAGCTGACGAGGATTGGCCTTCAGGCGGTGCAAGCGCTCAGACGGTGTCGCTCGACCGTCTTCAAGACACTCGCCGTACCCGTCGGCGCCGTGACCGATGCGCTATCGTCTTCGAGATGAGGGTCGCCGATGGCCGGAGCGAAGACCCACCATATTGATTGGGTTTTGGCGGTTGTAGAAGGCCTAACCAGACCTCCGACAGACGGCGTTGTCTGGAAGTCCTGGATAAGGTCCGCGAACGCACATGGCGTCGATCCCGGATCACGCGAATCCCCACGAATTCTGACAGTCAGCGAACTTCGGATTTCGCAAGAAGCGGCAGCACAACTCATAGACGTGGCGCGGGCAGAACTCGACCATCTCTACAAGATTGTTCGGCCCGCCCGCTATGTGATTTTGCTGTGCGACAAGGACGGCATGGTAATCGAGCATCGTGGCGAGGAAAGCGAAGCCGCGCAGTTCAGACGCTGGGGAACTTGGCTAGGCGGAGTCTGGTCGGAGGAGGCGGAAGGAACGAACGGCATTGGAACATGC
>Ga0185299_10006264_pt1 | contig 12735 bp, 7 predicted proteins | sample PaiPotPPA55metaG_FD_128002 | JGI IMG/M metagenome (GOLD analysis project Ga0185299, IMG submission 128002) | Iron sulfur acid spring bacterial and archeal communities from Banff, Canada, to study Microbial Dark Matter (Phase II) - Paint Pots PPA... ...
GGCGGGTCAGGAAACTGCGAGAGCATCCCGGCACCAGACATCCTGGCACCGCCCGCCAACCAGTCCAGGCCCAGACCAGCGGCAGACCCCAAGACACCCAGCAACCCACATACTCACTGGCGGGCGGGTAACGAACCGGCAGATATCCCACGGGCACCGGACACAGCTCCAAGAGCACTATGAAACTCGAGGCACCGTAGACCTGGTTCTAGACGCCACGTCATGATGAGCGTAGATCGCGGCCGCAGTCCGCCGACGCGACCTAGCCACGCTGGAAGTCAGGCGTGGGCGGGTGGGCAGGGTAACGAACCTACGACCCAAGCACGGGTACCGGACAGAGCGCGAACAGGCGGGTGCCCAACCCGTCCGCACACCGCCGACATAGCTGCACGGCGCTGGAGACTACCGGGGAGTGCGGGACGGCTGAAATGCACCGCTCCGCATTCCCCGGTAGTTGTGCGCTTTCTTTCGGCTTGTTATTTCACGAGGCCGGCGCGGCGGAGGGCGTCGGCCAGCGCGGTATCCGCCGAGCCGCCGCCTGCGTTGCCGCCACCACCGCCGTTCCCGCCGCCACCACCGTTCCCACCACCGCGACGCTGGTCGCCGCCGCGGTTCCGGTCGTTGCCGCCACCGCCACCACCTCCGCCACGCTGCTGGCGCGGGGGACGCTGGCCGCCGCCGTCCCGACCTTCGCCGCCACGACCACCGCCGCCGCCCGCCCCTGGCCTGGCCTCATCGTCCAGCCGCAGCGTGAGGGCGATGCGCTTGCGCGGGATGTCGACGTCGAGCACCTTGACGCGCACTACGTCGCCGGGCTTGACGACCTCGCGCGGGTCGGTGACGTAGTTCTTGGACAGCGCCGAGACGTGCACGAGGCCGTCCTGGTGCACACCGATGTCGACGAACGCGCCGAAGGCGGCGACGTTCGTGACCACGCCCTCGAGCAGCATTCCCGGCTCGAGGTCCTTCAGTTCGTGCACGCCGTCCTTGAACGACGCGGTCTTGAACTCGGGGCGCGGGTCGCGGCCCGGCTTCTCGAGCTCCTTCAGGATGTCCGTGACCGTCGGCAGACCGAAGGTCTCGTCCACGAACTGCTCGGGCTTGAGCGAGCGCAGCGACTTCGCATTGCCGATCAGTGCCCTGATGTCAGTGCCCGCCGACGTGACGATCCGGCGGACCACCGGGTACGCCTCCGGGTGCACCGAGGAGCTGTCCAGCGGGTCGTCGCCGTCCGGGATGCGCAGGAAGCCCGCGCACTGCTCGAAGGCCTTCGGGCCGAGCCGCGGCACCTGCTTGAGCGCCGAGCGGGTGCGGAACGGGCCGTTGCCGTCCCGGTGCGCGACGATCGCCTTCGCGAGCGACTCGCCGATGCCGGAGACGCGGGTGAGCAGCGGCACGCTGGCCGTGTTCACGTCCACGCCGACGCCGTTGACGCAGTCCTCGACCACCGCGTCCAGCGAGCGGGAGAGCTTCGTCTCGGCGAGGTCGTGCTGGTACTGGCCGACGCCGATCGACTTCGGGTCGATCTTCACCAGCTCGGCCAGCGGGTCCTGCAGGCGGCGGGCGATGGAGACGGCGCCGCGGATGGACACGTCGAGCTCGGGGAGCTCGGCCGACGCGTACGCGGAGGCCGAGTAGACCGACGCGCCCGCCTCGCTCACCATCACCTTGGTCAGCTTGAGTTCGGGGTGCTTGGCCATCAGCTCGGCCGCGAGCTGATCGGTCTCGCGGGACGCGGTGCCGTTGCCGATCGCGACGAGGTCCACCTTGAACTGCGCGCAAAGCTTCGCGAGGGTCGCGATCGACTCGTCCCACTTGCGGTGCGGCACGTGCGGGTAGATCGTGTTCGAGGCCACGACCTTGCCGGTGTCGTCCACGACCGCGACCTTGGTTCCGGTGCGCAGGCCCGGGTCAAGGCCGAGCGTGGCTCGGGTGCCGGCGGGGGCGGCGAGCAGCAGGTCGCGCAGGTTCGCGGCGAAGACCCGGACCGCCTCGTCCTCAGCGTTCTGCCACAGCCGCATCCGCAGGTCCACGCCGAGCCGGATCTGGATCCTGGTACGCCAGGCCCAGCGGGCGGTGTCGAGCAGCCAGCGGTCGGCCGGGCGGCCTAGGTCCTCGAGTTCGAAGCGCTGGGCGATGCGCACCTCGTAGCCGGAGCGCACGGCCGGGGCGCCGGGCGCCGCGTCCTCGGGCTCGGGGTCGAAGACGAGGTCGAGCATCTCCTCCTTCTCGCCGCGGAACATCGCGAGCGCGCGGTGCGAGGGGATCCTGGTGAGCGGCTCGGCGAAGTCGAAGTAGTCGGAGAACTTCGCGCCCGCCTCCTGCCTGCCCTCGCGCACCTTCGCGACCATCCGGCCGCGCTCCCACATCCGCTCGCGCAGCTCGCCGACGAGGTCGGCGTCCTCGCCGAAGCGCTCGACCAGGATCGAGCGGGCGCCCTCCAGCGCGGCCGACGCGTCCGCCACGCCCTTCTCGGCGTCCACGTACGACGCGGCCTGCTCCTGCGGGTCGAGGTTCGGGTCGGCGAGCAGCGCGTCGGCCAGCGGCTCGAGCCCGGCCTCGCGGGCGATCTGCGCCTTGGTGCGCCGCTTCGGCTTGAACGGCAGGTAGATGTCCTCGAGCCGCGCCTTCGAGTCGGCGGCGAGAATCTGCGCCTTGAGCGCGTCGTCGAGCTTGCCCTGCGCGTCGATCGACTCGAGGATCGTGGCCCGGCGCTCCTCGAGCTCGCGCAGGTAGCCCAGCCGTTCCTCGAGGGTGCGCAGCTGCGTGTCGTCGAGGCCGCCGGTGACCTCCTTGCGGTACCGGGCGACGAACGGCACGGTCGCGCCGTCGTCGAGCAGCTCCACCGCCGCGCGCACCTGGCCGGGCGCCGCCTTGAGCTCCTCGGCGATGCGCAGGTTGATGGCCGTGGCCGTCTGCTTGGCCGCTGTGTCGGGTACCGACATCTCTCCTCGTTCCACCGTCTGCCGTCTTGCCTACTCGCGGTCGCCTACTGACGACCGGACCGAGCCTAGCGTCTCGTCCGGACACCGCGGTCGAGCGCGGCCCTGGCGCGAGGCTCGACCCAGAACCGGACGACTGCGTAGGGTCGGGGGGTGGCTGATTCCTCATACCTACGATTCCCTCACCTGGCCCACAACCTGCTGACCTTCGCCGCCGAGGACGACGTCTGGCTCGCCCCGCTCGACGAGGCCGTGGCGGGCCGGGCGCGGGCCTGGCGGCTGACCTCGGACCGCGTGCCGGTCACCCATCCGCGCTTGAACCCGGCCGGCACCCACCTGGCCTGGAGTTCGACGCGGACCGGCGCGGGCGAGGCGTACGCGGTGCCGGTCGACGGCGGCGAGATCAATAGACTGACGTACTGGGGCAAGTCCCCGTTCGTGGACGACGGCGTGCGCGGCTGGCTCTCGGACACCGAGGTGCTGGTGGTCGGCTGGCCGGAGAACTTTACCCAGAAGAGGGTCTGGTCCTACGCGGTGCCGCTCGACGGCCCGGCCCGGGCGCTGCCGTACGGACCGGCGTCCGACGTCTCGGTCGCAGCGGACGGGGCGGTGCTGCTCAACCCGGTGCACAACCGCGAACCCGCGCACTGGAAGCGCTACCTCGGCGGACGGGGCGGGCAGATCTGGTACGCGCCGGACGGCGTGGAGTTCGAGCGGATCCTGCGCGGGGTGGGCAACCATCTGGTCAACCCGATGTGGGTGGCCGGACGCGTGACGTTCCTGTCGGACCACGAAGGCATCGGCGCGCTGTACTCCGCGCTGCCGGACGGTACGGACGTGCGGCGGCACACCGAACTCGGCGAGTACTACGTCCGGCACGCGACGACCGACGGCGCCCGCGTCGTCTACCAGCAGGCCGGCGACCTCTGGCTGCTCGAATCGCTCGACGCCGAGCCGGTGAAGCTGGGCGTGCGGCTCGGCGGGGCACGCGCGGGCCGCGCGCCGTTCCCCGTCTCCGCGGCATCAGGGCTCGGACACTACGCGCTGAGCGAGACCGGCCGGGTCCTCGCGGCCGAGGTGCGCGGCACGGTGCATCGGCTGCCGGTCGAGGACGGGCCCGCCCGCGCCGCGCTGGCCGAGCCGGGGGTCCGGGCACGGCTGCCACTGGTGCTGGCCGGCGAGGAGACCGTCGTGTGCGTCTCGGACTCGGACGGCGAGGACGGTATCGACCTCATCCCGGCCGACGGCGGCGAGCCGCGCCGGATTCTCAGCGGCGAGCTCGGCAAGGTGCTGGAACTCGCGGTGTCCCCGGACGCGAAGACGCTCGCCGTGTCGAGCGACGACGGCCGGCTGCACACCGTGGACATCGAGACCGGCATCGCGACCGAGATCGCACGAAGCGCCAACGACGAGCCGCGCGGATTGGCGTTCTCCCCCGACTCGGCGCTGCTCGCCTGGGCGCAGTGCTGGCAGCCGGAATCGGAGGCACGGCACGTCCGGCTCGCGCGGCTCGCGGACGGCGAGATCGCGGACGTGACGCCGCGTCGGTTCGACGACCACTCCCCCGTCTTCACGCACGACGGCAAGCACCTCGTCTTCCTGTCGAACCGCACCTTCGACCCCGTGTACGACGCGCAGATGTTCGACCTCGGATTCCTGCCCGGCGTCCGGCCGTACCTGGTCACTCTGGCCGCCGACACCCCCTCCCCCTTCGCCCCCGAGCTCAACGGCCGCCCGGCCAAGCCGGCGAAGAAGGACAAGGACACGAACAAGGACGAGGACGACGAGGTCACCCCGGTCGTCCTCGACCTCGAGGGCCTGAGCTCCCGGGTCGTGCCCTTTCCGGTGAAGGCGGCCGACTACCACGGCCTGCGCGCGATCGAGGGCGGCGTGGCCTGGCTCGACCTGCCGCACGGCGGCGTGCTCGGCGAGACCCTGGCGGCCGGCGCGGACCGGCCCAAGCCCGAGCTCGTCGGCTACGACCTGGCCAAGCGCAAGCGGTCCACGCTCGTCGGCGCGCTCGACTCGTTCGCCGTATCGGCCGACGGCAAGCGCCTGGCGTACCGCAAGGACAAGGAGCTGACGGTCCGTCCGGTCGAGCTCAAGGACGAGGACGCGAAGATCCGCGTCGATCTCGACCGGATCCGGGTGCGCGTCGACCCGGTCGCGGAGTGGCGCCAGATGTACGACGAGAACTGGCGTCTGATGCGCGACAACTTCTGGCGCGCGGACATGAACGGCGTGGACTGGGCCGCGATGGGCGAGCGCTACCGGCCGCTGATCGAACGGCTCGGCTCGGTCAACGACCTGCACGACCTGCTCTGGGAGGTCGTCGCGGAGCTCGGCACCTCGCACGCGTACGTCACCGCGGCCGCGAAGCCATCGGATCCGGCGCTCGCGCAGGGACTGCTCGGCGCCGACCTCGCGCTCGACGCGGACGGCGCCTGGCGCATCGTACGCATCCTGCCGGGCGAGAGCTCGGTGGCCGAGGGCCGGTCCCCGCTCGAGGCGCCCGGCGTCGCGGCGCGCGTAAGCGATGCGATCACAGCGGTGGACGGACGCCCGGTCGACCCCGTGCGCGGCCCGAACGCGCTGCTGGCCGGGAAGGCGGACAAGCCGATCGAGCTGACGCTGCGTCGGGAGGGCGCCGAGGACCGGCGGGTGGCCGTTATCCCGACCCGCAATGAATGGATCCTGCGCTACCACGACCTGATCCGCACCCGCCGCGCGAAGGTGCACGAGCTGTCCGGCGGGCGCCTCGGCTACGTGCACGTCCCGGACATGATGTCGCCGGGCTGGGCCGAATACCACCGGGATCTGCACGCGGAGTTCTCGCACGAAGGCATCGTGTTCGACGTGCGCTCGAACAACGGCGGGCACACCTCGCAGCTGGTGATCGAGAAGCTGACGCGCAGGCTCAGCGGATGGCGGCTGACGCGGCGCCGCGAGCCCTTCCGCTACCCGCGAGACGCGCCTCGCGGTGCCATAGTCGCAATCGCGGACGAATGTTCCGGCTCGGACGGCGACATCGTGACCAACGCGTTCAAGCGCTACGGGCTCGGCCCGGTCGTCGGCATGCGCACCTGGGGCGGGGTCATCGGCATCGACGGCAGGTACCACCTCGTGGACGGCACCCGGACCACCCAGCCGAAGTTCGGCAGCTGGTACGACAACGTCGGCTGGGCCATGGAGAACTACGGCGTGGACCCGGACGTCGAGGTGCCGATCGCGCCGCAGGACTGGGCCGCCGGCCGCGACCCGCAGCTCGAAACCGCGGTCCGGCTGGCGCTCGAGGCGTTGGAGCGCACCCCCGCCTCGGCGCCGCCGCCGCTGCCCCCGCCCGGTTCCGAAACCGTCTCGACGCGCAATCGCGCGGTTGATTAGAGTCGGCCTCGTGGCAGAAAACTCGTATCTTCGTTTCCCGCACCTTGCCGGGAACCTCCTGACGTTCGTGGCCGAAGACGACGTCTGGCTCGCCCCGGTGGACGCGGCCGCGGCCGACGGGGCCCGCGCCTGGCGGCTGACCTCGGACCGCACCCCGCCGGTCAATCCGCGGCTGAACCCCGCGGGCACGCATGTGGCCTGGACCGCGGCACGGGAGGGCGCGCGTGAGGCCTATGCGGTGGAGGTGGACGGCGGACCCATCAGCAGGCTGACCTACTGGGGCAGCGACGGCTTCGAAACCTCAGGCGTGCGCGGCTGGCTCTCGGACACCGAGGTGCTGGTGACCGGCTGGCACGACCACCACGCGGGGATGCGCACGTGGCCCTTCGCGGTGCCGCTGGACGGACCCGCGCGCGAGCTGTCCTACGGCTCGGCCTCGGACGTCTCCATCTCCCTCGAGGGCGCCGTGCTGGTCGGCACCTCGCTCTACCGGGAGCCGGCCAAGTGGAAGCGGTACGGCGGCGGCACCGGCGGCAAGATCTGGTACTCGCCGGACGGCACCGAGTACCAGCGGATCCTCGTCGGGGTGGGCAACCACCTGGTCAACCCGATGTGGGTGGCCGGGCGGGTCGTGTTCATGTCGGACCACGAGGGCTCCGCGGCGGTCTATTCGGCGCTGCCGGACGGCTCGGAGCTGCGTCGGCACACGGACCACGGCCCGTACTACGCCCGACACGCCACCACCGACGGCGCCCGCGTCATCTACCAGTGCGCGGGCGACCTGTGGCTGCTCGAATCGCTCGACGCCGAGCCGGTCAAGCTCGAGGTGAAGCTCGGCGGCGTACGCTCCGGCCGCGCGCCGTTCCCGGTCTCAGCCAAGTCCTTCCTCGGCCACTTCTCGCTGTGCAGGACCGGCCGGATCGTGTCCGCCGAGGTACGAGGCTCGGCGCACTGGCTGCCAGTCGAGCAGGGTCCGGCGCGGGCGCTGCTGGACCGGCCGGGCGTGCGCGCGCGGATCCCGCTGATCCTGCCGGGCACCTCGACCGTGGTCTGCGTCTCCGACGCGGACGGCGAGGACGGCCTCGAGATCATCCCGGCCGACGGCTCCGAGGCGCGGCGGGTCCTCGGCGGCGAGCTCGGCCGGGTGCTGGAGCTCGCGGCGTCCCCGGACGCCAAGACGCTGGCCGTGGCGAGCGACGACGGACGGCTGCTGGCCGTGGACGTCGAGTCCGGCGCCGCGACCGAGCTCTCGCGCAGCGCCAACGACGAGGTCACCGGCCTGGCCTTCTCGCCCGACTCGGCGCTGCTGGCCTGGACCGAGGGCTGGATCTCCGAGGCCGGGGCCCGGCACATCCGGCTCGCGCGGCTCGCGGACGGCGAGGTCGTGGACGTGACGCCGCGTCGGTTCGACGACCACTCCCCCGTGTTCACGCTCGACGGCAAATACCTGGCCTTCCTGTCGAACCGCACCTTCGACCCCGTATACGACGCGCAGCTGTTCGACCTCGGATTCCTGCCCGGTATACGGCCGTACCTGGTCACCCTCGCCGCCGACACCCCGTCCCCCTTCGCCCCCGAGCTCAACGGCCGCCCGGCCAAGCCGGAGGAGAAGGACAAGGACTCGAAGAAGGACAAGGACGGCGAGGACTCGCCGGACGAGCCGGCCATCGAGCCGGTGCGGCTGGACGTCGAGGGACTGATCGGCCGGGTCGTGCCGTTCCCGGTGCAGGCGGGGCAGTACCGCGCGCTGCGCGCGGCCGAGGGCGCGCTGCTCTGGCTGGACGTGCCGCACACCGGCGTGCTCGGCGAGAGCCTGGTCGGCGGGGACGAGCACCCCAAGGCCTCGCTCGTGCGCTACGACCTGGCCAAGCGCAAGGAGAGCACGCTCGTCGAGGCGCTGGACGGTTACGCGGTCTCCGGCGACGGCACCCGGATCGGCTACCGCAAGAGCGGCTCGTTCGTCGTCAAGGCGGCGGACGCGAAGAGCGAGGAAGACGCGATCACCGTCGACCTCGACCGGATCCGCGTCACCGTCCAGCCGGTCGCCGAGTGGCGCCAGATGTACGACGAGAACTGGCGGCTGATGCGCGACAACTACTGGCGCGCGGACATGAACGGCGTGGACTGGGACGCGATCCACGCCCGCTACCTGCCGCTCACGCTGCGCGCCGGGTCGGCCGACGACCTGCGCGACGTGCTCTGGGAGGTCGGCGCCGAGCTCAACACCTCGCACGCCTACGTCTCCACCCCGGACCACGAGCGCGGGCACGAGGACGCCCACGCGCAGGGCCACCTCGGCGCGGACCTGGCCAGGGACGAGGACGGCAGTTGGCGGATCGCGCGGATCCTGCCGAGCGAGACCTCGGTGGCCGCGGGCCGCTCCCCGCTCGAGGCGCCGGGCGTGGCGGCGCGCGCGGGCGATGAGATCGTCGCGGTGGACGGACGCCCGGTGGACGCGGCGCACGGCCCGGCGGCGCTGCTGGTCGGGAAGGCCGACCAGCCGGTCGAACTGACGCTGCGTCGGGAGGGCGCCGAGGACCGAAGGGTGGTGGTCGTGCCGCTGGAAAGCGAGTACACGCTGCGCTACCACGACCTGATCCGCACCCGGCGGGCGAAGGTGCACGAGCTGTCCGGCGGGCGCCTCGGCTACCTGCAGGTGCCCGACATGATGTCCGGCGGCTGGGCCGAGTACCACCGCGACATGAACGTCGAGCTCAACCGCGAGGGCCTCATCTTCGACCTGCGGGAGAACGGCGGCGGCCACACCTCCCAGCTGGTCATCGAGAAGCTCGCCCGGAAGATCATCGGCTGGGACCTGGCCCGGCGCACCGAGCCGGCCCGCTACCCGCAGGACGCGCCGCGCGGCCCGATGGTCGCGCTGACCGACGAGTACGCGGGCTCGGACGGCGACATCGGCACCAACGCCTTCAAGCGCTACGGCCTCGGCCCGGTCGTCGGCCAGCGCACCTGGGGCGGCGTGGTCGGCATCGACGGCAGGTACGCGCTCGTCGACGGGACCCCGGTGACGCAGCCGAAGTACTCGTTCTGGTTCGACAACGCCGGCTGGGGCGTGGAGAACTACGGCGTGGACCCGGACATCGAGGTCGCCTACGCCCCGCACGACTTCGCCGCGGGCCACGACCCGCAGCTGGCCGAGGCGGTCCGGCTGGCGCTGGAGGCGTTGGAGAGGACCCCGGCGCTGGTTCCGCCGCCGCTGCCGGAGTTGTAGGGCTGGTCAGGTCATGCGGGTGCCCCCGTCGCGCGAGATTGCGCGGCGGGGGCACCCGGGTGTTCAGGGTTAGCTGAAGATCTCTTCGGCGCTCTTCGCGTCGACAGACGCATCAAGCCAGCAGTTGAGGGTCCCTAGGTCGGTGCAGACGAGAACGCGCTCACGCTGCTCGGCTGTCAACGCGATGCCCCGCTTGTCCGCGACCCGCAGAACGGTCTTGGCCACGCCGCCGGCGTAGGCTGTGGCGTAAGCCTCGGCGTAGGCATGGGCCTCGAGCTCGCGGATGACCTCGCCGACCGACCCCTCGCGCAACGAGGCTCTGAGTTCCTCATCCACCATCCCGGGCTCAGCCGAAGATCTCGTCGGCGCTCGTCGCGTCAAAGGCTGCGTCGCGCCAGCCGTTGAGGGTCTCGAGGTCAGTGCAACCGAGGACACGCTCACGCTGCTCGGCCGTCAACACGATCCCGCGCTTGACTGCGATCCACAGAACGTCCTCGGCCTTGCCCTCAGCCTTGGCCTCGGCTTCGAACCCGCGGACGACCTCGCCGACCGACCCCTCGCGCAACGAGGCGATGAATTCTTCATCCATTTCCATAGCCTTCATGAGATCTCTCCAGTCGTTTGCGGTCGGCCTCGGGTTGAGGGCGAGCCAAATCGCCCTCGCGAATTCGGCTCGGACGGGCGGTTCAGCCTGCTTCAGCACCTTGGCGACGCCCTCAAGTATGGCACCGATCTCCTTGTCACCGGCATGCGTCATCACGCCGAACACCACCTGCGGGAGCTCCTCCAGCGAGAAGGGCGCCTGCGGCATCGGGATGTTGTGCGGGCCGAGGACTAGCGGGGTCACAGTCATCGTGGGCCAGAAATCCAAACCGAGGTTGATCGGCTCCTGGGCCCACTTGACCGTGGTCCTCTGCTGGCACAGCACCAGCAGCACGACCGGCAGCTTGTACTCCTCGTGCAGGTGGGCGAGGTAGTAGGGCCAGTTGCGGCGCTTGTTCTGCACCGTGTCCTTCGAGTGCCCGCCCTGGGCCTCGCAGGCCAGGACGAACTGCTGGCCGTCCTTGGCGGTCAAGGCGAGGACGGTGTCCACGCGGCGCTCGATCGGCGTCCTTGCCGCGGTGCGGTCCTCGGGCAGCCGCTCGGCGCCGACGATCTCGGGGAAGCCCGGGAAGTCGGCCGTCTCCAAGAGCCGGGTGAGCGTCTGCGGGCTATCTCGGAAGAAGCGGTGCATCGCTTCGTGGGATGAAGTGACCATGCGACGCAACGTATCGACCACTGATCACACGAACACGCCGCGACACACTCAGCTGACGATGTGTCATATAAGTTGACACCATTCAGAAATCCGAGCGTGATCCACTGTGCGATCGAACACTTGCGCCATGTAGTACACAGAGCTCTGAGCAGGCAAAAGCAGCGGCTCGGACCACGCTGTGCGTAGTCCGAGCCGCTGGAGTCACTGCGTCAGCTATGCGCCCATCGCGTGCAGGCCGCCGTCGACGTGGACGAGCTCGCCGGTGGTCTTCGGGAACCAGTCGGACAGCAGGGCGATCACGCCGCGCGCGGCGGGCTCGGGGTCATTCACGTCCCACTCCAGCGGGGCCCTGTCGTTCCAGGTGTCCGCGAGCAGATCGAAGCCGGGGATGGACTTCGCGGCCATCGACTTGATCGGGCCGGCCGAGATCATGTTGCAGCGCACCGACTGCTTGCCCAGGTGGCGGGCGAGGTAGCGGGAGGTGGACTCCAGCGCGGCCTTCGCCGGGCCCATCCAGTCGTACTGCGGCCAGGCGACGGTGGCGTCGAAGGTCAGGCCGACCACCGAGCCGCCGTGCTCCATCAGCGGCAGGCAGGCCATCGTCAGCGACTTGAGTGAGAACGCTGAGACGTGCACGGCCGTGGCGACGGACTCCCACGGGGTGTTGAGGAAGTTGCCGCCCATCGCGTCCTGCGGGGCGAAGCCGACCGAGTGCACGACGCCGTCGAGGCCGCCGAGCTCGGCGCGCACCTTGTCGGCGAGCCCGTCGAGGTGCTCCGGGTTCGTCACGTCGAGCTCGAGCACCTTCACCGGCTTGGGCAGGTTCTTGGCGACGCGCTCGGTCAGGCTGGGACGCGGGAAGGCGGTCAGGATGATGTCCGCGCCCTCCTCCTGCGCCAGCTTGGCGACCTGGTAGGCGATCGAGGACTCCAGAAGCACCCCGGTGACCAGGACGCGCTTGCCGTCGAGAATACCCATGCTGTTCAGTGCCCCATTCCGAGACCGCCGTCGACAGGGACGACGGCACCAGTGATGTACGCGGCCTCCGGTGAGGCCAGAAATTTAACCACTCCGGCGATCTCGTCCGGCTGCGCGTAGCGGCCGAGCGGGACGGCGTCGAGGATCTGCTTCTTGCGGTCCTCGGTCAGCTCCGCGGTCATCGCGGTGTCCACGAAGCCGGGCGCGACCACGTTCGCGGTGATCGAGCGGGAGCCGAGTTCGTGCGCCAGCGACCGGGCCATGCCGACCAGGCCGGCCTTGGAGGCGGCGTAGTTGACCTGGCCGGGCGAGCCGGAGAGGCCGACCACCGAGGAGATGAAGATCAGCCGGCCGCGGCGCAGGCGCAGCATGCCCTTGGACGCGCGCTTGGCGACGCGGAACGCACCGGTGAGGTTGGTGTCGATGACGTCGGTGAAGTCCTGCTCGCTCATCCGCAGCACCAGGGTGTCGCGGGTGATCCCGGCGTTGGCCACCAGGATCTCGACCGGGCCGTGCGCCGCCTCGATCTCGGTGAAGGCGCGCTCGACGTCCTCGGTGGAGGTGATGTCGCACTTGACCGGGAGGACCGAGCCCTCACCCGTCGCCTTGAGCTCGGGAGGTTCGCCGGACCGGTAGGTCAGCGCGACCTTGTCCCCCTGTTCGGCGAACGCGGCGGCGATCGCGAGGCCGATGCCCCGGTTTCCGCCGGTGACGAGAACTGACCTGCTCAAGGCTGCGCCTTTCCTCCGGGTACTGCACGGGGTGATGAGGCAGGGCCCGGCCGGGCGGCGCGGGCTTGCTTCCGGCCTTTACCGTACCGGCTCGGCGCGGCGGGCTGCGCTGGAGGACCGGCACAAAGAATCCCGGCGGGTGTTGATCGATCCGGCACGGCGCGCCGCGCGGGGTTCCCGGAAGGCCCCCGGTCTTAACGCGGGGTTCAGCCG